>Ga0209415_10001783_pt1 | contig 40701 bp, 42 predicted proteins | sample PeaSoiSIISIP2007_FD_187696 | JGI IMG/M metagenome (GOLD analysis project Ga0209415, IMG submission 187696) | Peat soil microbial communities from Weissenstadt, Germany - SII-SIP-2007 (SPAdes) (version 2) | ecosystem: Environmental > Terrestrial > Soil > Wetlands > Peat | place: Germany...
AACCGCGATCCGCTGCGCATCAGCCTCTGGACTCCGCGCCAGCGCCGCCTTGATATGTCGCTTCACGTTGATCGAGCCGCCGACGACGAGAGACCTCATCTAGATCCGTGAGGTGTTTGCCCTGGCGAGGTAGCGAACGCCGTCTTCGGCTGTGCAATCGCGGCGATCCCGTCGGAAGCCCGCACCTTCACGTATCCACGGTATCCGCAGACACAGGATTCCGTGGCTCGGCCCTCGTGGTCGGCGTCGAAACGGAGGAGCTGGCGACAGGCCTGACAGCGTGGTGCACCGCCGTCCGTCACCATTCCCTGGAGCTCCAGTCTCCGCTGGGACTGGTTCACTTGTGCCGGTAGGTGATGCGCCCGCGAGTGAGCTCACGGGGAGACACGGCGCGACTGCCCCCGTCGCGGGCAACCCCGCGTATCCAGAAGCGACGCGGCACGTCCGCGACGATGCCGTCGATCTCCATCGGTCCTTGCTCGGCCATCATTCCGCCTGCGATGTAGAGGTGAAGGCCATACGATCGATTTCGACACCGCCGACGAGAATGCGACGAGGAGCTCTCGCCTGGCTGGATTCGCGACTGCGGGCTCGGCGCCAGGGCAGCGTGCGCGCGTACGTGCCCTGCGGCGACTGCTATCGCATTTCGCACCATCAAGCCGAGCCTGTTCGTCCGGCGCGTCCCGATCGCTTCGTTACCGATTTCTCCGGGCTGCGAAAATGCAGCGGGTCCCTGAGGTTCTGTAACTCCCGATAGTAATAGAGTGCCGTGGGCTGTTTACCGTGGAATCGTAGCCGCTTGAGGAACGCCAGCTCCTGCTCGGTTGCCGCGCCGCTGAGGGCCGTATCGTGCAGGAACTCCTTGAGTCCGGCCCCCTCGACAACGGACTCCTCGGTTTCCCGTTCGACGAACTCGAACCGCTTCACGTGGCCAGAGGCGACGCGTTGGCTCAAGACGATGTCCAGTCCAAACGTCGCGAGGTCGATGTCCCAGGAGTCAATCAGCGGATTCAGGAACGAGACGCAGTCCGCAGCGGAGATGTGGAAGATGTCGGTATCGAGGAACTCGAGCACGACGACGCGCATCGCTTCATAGCTGCGGCCGCCGAGTTGCGCCACCATGCGGAGCCAGTACTTATTGTCCAACTCTTGTCCCGCGACCTCCTTCGCCACATCCAACAACTTCTGCGTGACCAGGCGCTCGAGCTCGCCAAAGGGCTCCCGCTCGAAGATCGCGCGGATGTCTTTTGCCGTCTCAGGTTTGCACTTATGCAAGACCAAGTCCCGGACTTCCCGAAACAGCGGCGTGGCCTTATCGCCCAGTTCTCGCTTCAGCTCTTCCTTGCGCTGGAGGGCCGCCAGCTTCGCAAGCTCCCCGGCCGGCAACCGCAGGCACTTGTCCATCAGACCATAAATGTCCGTGCGGTTGGGCGCGGGGGGTGCCTTGCGCCGGGTCAGTAATTGCGAGATGTAGGACTCGGTCACCTGGGCGGCGGTGGCAAGGTCGCGTTGCTCCAACCCCAGTTGCTCCAGGCGTTGCCGGATCACGGACGGAACATCCACGGGCCCCTCCGACTTGACAAGTCTAGTCAATATCTCAGTGTACAAACATAGTTCACTTGACAAAGATAGTAAAGTCACGGTAAGTTTGCTTCCAGTCCGCCTACCAGTGACGCCGTGTCCTTAGGGAGCGCAGCACCAAGCACCCACGATGCCTTATGCGGTTCTTCTACAAGTAGGGGGTGGCTGATGGCCAGTGCGACGAAGACGAAAATGCAGGTCTTCCCGCTCGCGGATCGGGTGGCCATCCGCCCGATGGAAGACACCGAGCGGAGGAAGGGGGGCCTCTACATCCCGGACACCGCCAAGGAGAAGCCGATCCAAGGCGACGTCATCGCGGTCGGCCCCGGCCGCCTGGAAAAGGGCCAGCGGGTCCCGATGGAGCTACAGGTGGGGGACCGGGTCGTGTATGGGAAGTACACCGGCTCGCAGGTCGAGCTGGAGGACGAAGAGATCGTCTTGATCAAGGAATCCGACGTCATCGCCAAGCTCAGCTGAGCGGGAGGACGCAGAGATGGTAGCCAAGTTCCTCGAATTCAACACAGAGGCCCGCTCGCGCTTGAAGCGGGGTGTAGACCAGCTGGCCGAGGCGGTGAAAGTCACCCTCGGTCCCAAGGGCCGCAACGTCGTCATCGACAAGAAATTCGGGAGTCCGACCATCACCAAGGACGGCGTGACGGTCGCGAAGGAGATCGAGCTCGAGGATCCCGTTGAGAACATGGGCGCCCAGATGGTGAAGGAAGTCGCGACCAAGACCTCCGACATCGCTGGGGACGGCACGACCACCGCCACGGTGCTGGCGCAGGCGATCTTCCGCGAGGGCCTGAAGTCGGTCACCGCGGGCGCAAACCCTATGTCCCTGAAGCGTGGCATCGACAAAGCAGTCGCGTTAGTGGTGGAGGAGCTGAAGCGGATCTCCGCGCCCACCAAGGGCCGCAGGGAGATCGCGCAGGTCGGCACCATCTCCGCCAACGGTGACAAGGAGATCGGGGACAAGATCGCCGACGCGATGGAGAAGGTTGGCAAGGACGGCGTAATCACGGTCGAGGAGGCGAAGGGTCTCGAGACCACGCTCGAAACGGTGGACGGGATGCAATTCGACCGGGGCTACCTGTCGGCCTACTTCATCACCGATTCCGAGAGGATGGAGGCGGTGCTTGAGGACGCCTATGTCCTGGTGCACGAAAAGAAGATCACCTCGATGAAAGACCTGCTCCCGGTCCTCGAAAAAGTGGCGCAGTCGGGCAAGCCGCTGCTCATCATCGCCGAGGACGTGGAGGGGGAGGCGCTGGCGACGCTGGTGGTCAACAAGCTCCGGGGCACGCTGAAGGTCTGCGCCGTGAAGGCCCCTGGCTTCGGCGACCGGCGCAAGGATCTGCTCGCGGATGTGGCGACAGTCACTGCTGGCAAGGTGATCTCCGAGGAGCTGGGCTTCAAGCTCGAGAACACCGTGCTCGACGATCTCGGCCACATCAAGCGCATCGTTGTGGATAAGGACAATACCACGCTCATCGGTGGCAAGGGCAAGCAGGCCGACATCCAAGGCCGCATCGGCCAGATCCGCGCAGCGATCGAGAAATCCACGTCGGATTACGACAAGGAGAAGCTGCAGGAGCGGCTCGCGAAGCTGGCGGGCGGCGTCGCGGTGATCAATGTGGGCGCGGCCACCGAAATCGAGATGAAGGAAAAAAAGGCGCGGGTCGAAGACGCGCTGCACGCGACGCGCGCCGCTGTCGAGGAGGGCATCGTGCCGGGGGGCGGCGTCGCCTTGTTGCGATGCCAGAAGGCACTCGAGAAGCTCAGGGGCGCCGATGACGACGAGAAGACCGGCATGGAGATCGTCCGCCGCTCGCTGGAGGAGCCGATCCGAATCATCGTTCAGAACGCGGGTGCCGAGGGCGCCATCGTCGTGGGAAAGGTGAAGGAGTCGGCCAAGCCCAACTTCGGCTACAACGCCCAGACTGACGAATACGAGGATCTGGTCGCGGCCGGCGTCATCGACCCGACCAAGGTCACCCGCACGGCACTGCAGAACGCTGCGTCCATCGCGGGCCTACTCCTCACCACCGAGTGTGTAGTGGTGGAGAAGAAGGAGAAGGAGAAGATGCCCCCGATGCCCGGCGGCGGTGGCATGGGCGGGATGTACTAAGCGGATGGCGCGCTAGCGCGCAGACGTAGGAGTCACGCAGGTTCACGTTGAGTAACCAAGGAGTCGCATCAGAATGTACGCACGGAATGTGTCCATCCATCTGAAGGCCAACACGGCCGGTGAGTTTACCCGCACGCTCGAGAACGACGTGCTGCCCCTGCTTCGGAAACAGAATGGCTTCAAGGACGAGATTTCGTTCGTCGCCGCGGACCGCTCCGAAGCGGTCGCGATCAGTCTGTGGGATCGGAAAGAGGACGCAGACAACTACGACCGCGCCATCTATCCGCAGGTGCTAACGAACCTGGCGAAGGTGGTTGACGGAACGCCGAAGGTTGTGACGTACGAGGTTTCGAACTCGACCTTCCACAGGATCGCGGCCAAGAACTAGGGCCGACGTGCACCTGGGGGCCGGCCGCAAGGGGTCAGACGCGCGTCGCGCCCAGGGGAGGGCTACTCGAGGCTCGATCTCACGTCTTGTGGATCGGGCTTCGATTTTCTTTTGGAGGGGCAGGAACTGAGGGATCGGCGGGCTTCCCGAACGTTGGGTGGTCTTCAGATTCCCCATGGCCTTCGACGGGGAAACAATCGCCGCCTATATTCGTAACTTCTCACCTACACCCGAGTGCCCATCGTGCCCCTCGTTCCGATAATCCTCGCATCGCTCAGCGTCGTGGCCCCAAAGGATGCACGCCAGTCCGCTCCGCCCGCGTGCCGCATCATGGGTGCGGCCGACCAAGTCGCCCACCGCGTGAGCCCGTTCGATTCTGCCTCCGTGGAGATTGGCGGGGGAACCGTGATGGTGTGTTACGGTCGCCCCTCCGCGCGCGGCCGGACGATCATGGGCGGCCTCGTTCCCTACGGCGAGCCGTGGCGCCTTGGGGCCAACGAAGCCACGACGATTGCCGTCCCCTTCGCGCTCGACATCGGCCGCGTCCGGGTCGCGCCCGGCACGTATTCCCTCTACGCGATCCCGGGTGCGTCAACCTGGATGATCGTTGTCAACCGCAACGCCGCTCGATGGGGCATTCCTATCGACTCCACCGTGCGTGCGCAGGACCTGGGAGTGGATACGATCGCCGTGGAAAAAGTCGACGGCCAGCCGATAGAGACGCTCACCTTGCGGTTCGGACCGCCCAGCGGCGGTGCCACGGAGCTGATCGTCGAGTGGGAAAAGACCCGCGTGCGTCTCCCCATACGCAAGGCGAGCTAGCGGCGGTCCGGCTTGCCGTCGTCGAGGACGCGGCGAGAGCGCACCGCGCTCAACGGGGATCCGTTGTGATCCGACATCCATCCCGAGGACCGTCGTGGTCGAGGTGACGATCGCTAACGGCGTCGCGGTCTTTGAGGTCATGGGACTGGACAAGCTCTGGTCCCTGAAGAGCAGGCTTGAGATTCCCCTCGCCCATATTCGATCCGTCCGCGCCGATCCCGAAATCGCGAAGGGCTGGTGGCATGGGATCCGGGCGCCCGGGACGAATGTGCCCGGGGTGCTCACGGCCGGAACCTTCTATCAGGATGGAAAACGGGTGTTTTGGGATGTGCACGACCCGGAGCAGGTGGTCGTCATCTCGCTCAAGGATGAGCGCTACGAAGAGCTCATCGTCGAGGTCGCGAATCCCTTTGCGGTGACTGGTCTTCTCGAATCCGGGATCGGTCAGCGCGGCGCCTAGGGTTCCACCGTGGGCTGTTCGAATTCGCATTTCCGCGATCTGCGATCTGCCGGCCGGGCGGCGTACGCAAGACTTCGTATCAAGTTCGTGACGTCGAACCCGTTCTATTGAAGGAACCTTAAGGGGTTTTGCAGACCGCGCTTAGATGCGGCGCGAAACATTTCGGCGGTGCGAACGTCGCAAAACGTGGCGTACCCGGCCCGATCTGTGCAGGAACCCGACGCCGTCCGAGGGGGTCTGAAGCGACACCGTTCGTTGCGGCGCTCGGCTCCGATTCGGCGGCACGACGCCGGGCGGGACGCATGACTCGGCAGATCTTGAACATCCGGTAGCAGGACGAAGCGGGGAGGGAGCTATGATGAGATTCGAGCGGATCGCGGTCTGGGCTTTGTCGTGCGCCCTGGTGGGGGGAGCGGACTCGCTCAATGCGCAGGACCAGCCAGCGCCGACGCAGGCTGCGACGCAAACGCCTGATCAGCTCCGACAGCTCGTCGCGCCCATCGCGCTGTATCCGGACGCGCTTGTGGCGCAGATCCTCGCCGCAGCCACCTACCCCGTACAAGTCGTCGAAGCCCAGCGCTGGGTGCAGCAGCGCACCGATCTGGCGGCCGACCAAGTCGCGGCGGCCGCGGACTCCGAGTCTTGGGACCCGAGCGTGAAAGCGTTGACAGGCTTCCCCTCGGTGCTGGCCATGATGGATAAGAACCTTGGTTGGACCTCGGCCCTTGGCGAGGCCTACACAAACCAGTCGCAGGACGTGCTCGACGCCGTGCAGGCGCTGCGCAAGCAGGCGCAGGACAACGGGCGGCTGACGAACACGCCGCAGCAGACCGTCACGACCGAAGGCCAGATCATCTCGATCGCCCCCGCGAATCCGGACATCGTATACGTGCCGGTGTACGACCCGTGCACCATCTACGGATGGCCGGTCGTCGTATACCCCCGCTGGCAATGCGTCGTCGGGCCGCCCGCGATTTGGTTCGGGGTGGGCGTTCCGATCGGTTGGTGGCCGCGCGCGTGGGGTTGGGGGTGGCACTCCTGGGGCTTCGACTGGCACCGACGGGTGGTCATCTACAATCGCGCTCCGTGGGTGAGCCGCACGAACACCTTCTACGGGCGCGTCGGCCGTCCGGGGTCGCCGCGTCCGGTTCCCGGCCGCCCCGCACCCGGCGCGCGTGGCGTGAGACCGAGCATCGAGCCCAACCGCACCGGCCCGCTTGATCGGGGCTTCGGCCAGGACCGGGCCCACACAGGCACGCACTCCGGGGTGTTCAGCGGCTTTGGCCAGGGCGGCAGCGCTCGTGGGGCATCGGCCCGCGGACGAGCCAGCGCTGGCAGTGGCGGAGCTCGCGGCGGCGGGGGTGGTGGGCACCGCAAGTGATCGGTCGCGCGGGGACAAGACAGGGAATTCTGAACGAAGGGAGATCGCATCGATGCGTGACACGAGTGCCGCCGTTATGACCCGAGCCTGCGCGCGCAGCCACGCGCACGGCGTTCGATGGATGGTCGCGCTGTTGCTCGTCGGGCTCCTGCCCCTGGCCGGGGCGGCTCAGCAACCTGTGCAGAAGACGTTTGCCTCGCCGGAAGACGCGAGCGATTCGTTGTTCGCCGCGATCCAAAACAACGACATCCCCGCCCTTCTCGCGATTCTTGGTCCCGCAGGCCAGGACGTGATCGCCTCGGGCGACTCGATGCAGGACGCGCACGAGCGAGCCCAGTTCGCGCGGAAGTACCAAGAGATGCACCGGGTCGCGAAAGACAGTAGCGGCGCCACGGTTCTCTACATCGGGGCCGAGAACTGGCCCCTGCCGATCCCGCTGGCTGAGGCCGGCGGCGCCTGGCGCTTCGATACGGAAGCCGGGAAGAGGGAGATCCTCTTTCGCCGCATCGGTCGCAACGAGCTCGCCGCGATACGGGTCTGTCACGCACTCGTGGATGCGGAGCGAGAGTACGACGCGTCCGGGCACGACGGAATGGCCACGCGCCACTTCGCCTCGCACTTCGTGAGCGATTCAGGGAAGGAGAATGGTCTGTACTGGGAGGCTGCAGCGGATCAGCCGTCGAGCCCGATCGGTCCGCTCCTCGCCAAAGCGGGCGGCACCAAGGCGGAGGCGCCGTTCCACGGGTACTACTATCGCCTTCTCACCCGCCAGGGTTCGACCGCGGCGGGGGGTGCGAAGTCTTATATCGTCAACGGACAGTTGACGGGCGGCTTTGCGTTCGTGGTGTATCCGGCAGAGTACCAGTCGTCGGGAGTGATGACGTTCATCATCAATGACGGGGACCTGGTCTACCAGAAGGATCTTGGCTCGAGTACGGCTGCGGAAGCGACGGCGATGAGGGCCTATGATCCCGACTCCACGTGGCAGCGGGCTGAGCCCTAGTCCCTCGCGGCGTCATTAGCTGGCGCGGACAGTCCCACGACGGGTCGCCGGGAGCCCCGACCGGCCGGCATTCGACGGCTACGGCCGTGCAGGTGCGCCCTCGGCGCGGGCCTTGACGTAGACGGTGCGGTCGGGCGGTATGGGCCGCGAGGCCTTCATCCCGAGCTTCGCCGCGATCGTCTTCCCGCCCTCGTTGTCGTCACCGATGCACGCGACGACGCGCTCAATCCGGGCCTTGTCGAACGCCCATCCGAGGATCAACTGGCACGCGTGGGTGGCGAGCCCCCGCATCTGTGCCTCGGACCGGAGGGCGCAAAACAGCTCAAAATCCCGCCCGCCTAGCGCCCGGGACGGGACGAGCCCTCCGACGCCGATCGGGGTCCCTTCCTCGACCACCGCGAAGAGGTGGGCATCCCGCTCCTCCGGGAGAGGCAGCGGTCCGATCGATTCCCACACGTCCTCCTGCTCTTCGAGCGCGCGAATGAGCTCGTAGTGAGAACGGTCTAGCGGTCGAAGTTCCAGGGCGGCACCTGCAGGTAAAGGGATCACAACCTTGCCGAGCGCAACTTGCGACAGCTTGAGGCCCCGCGCAACGTCTGACCGAAGGTCCAACATCTCAAGTTGGACGATGTGGATCGGGGGAAGGCCGTGAGCCAAACCGCCGCGGGACGACTGTTCGTTGCGGCCGGCGTCGCCTTCGTGATTATCGGGGTCCTCGTGTGGTCGGGCGCGCTCAGCTGGTTCGGCCGCCTTCCGGGAGACATCCGGATCGAGCGCGACAGTGTGCGAGTTTACGTGCCGCTCGCGTCAATGCTCCTTGTGTCAGTCGTGCTGAGCCTGTTGCTGCAGCTCGCCCGCAGATGGTGGTAGCAGGGTGGCGAGCAGCTCACCGCCCTGGCGGGCTCGAGGTCAGTGATCTAGTGTTTGTCCGCCAATCGCACCGCAGTTGCTTCGCTTCGAGTCCTGAAGGGAGACCGACATGCATCCGCGACTGAGCTTGGCCCTGGGGGCGACGCTCTTCCTGGGCCTGCGACCGGCGCCCACGATCGCCACCCGAACGGTTGAGTACACGGTGGGCACTACCGTCCTGCAGAGCTTCATCGCCTGGGATTCGACGGTCAACGAACGCCGTCCGGGCGTGCTCGTCGTGCCCGAGTGGTGGGGTCTGAGCGAGCACATGCAGCAGCAAGCGGAGCGGGTGGCGGAAGCCGGATACGTGAGCATCGCCGTCGACCTCTTCGGGAAGGGCAAAGTCGCGATGCATCCGCAGGACGCGCAGGCGTTCGTGGCCGACGCGATGAGGGATCCCCAAGCCTTCGCGGCACGATTCAGCGCCGCGCTGGCCCAGCTGAAGCAGGATCCTCACGTCGACACGACGCGGATCGCGGCGATCGGCTTCTGCCTGGGCGGAACGGTCGCGCTGGAGGCGGCGCGCGCGGGGGCGCCTCTGGCGGGCGTCGCGTCGTTCCACGGGATGCTCGGGACGAAAACGCCGGCGCAACCCGGGCAGGTGAAGGCGCAGCTCCTCGTCTTGACCGGGGAGGCGGACCCTTTCATACCGGCCGACCAGGTGGAGGCGTTCAAGAAGGAGATGCACGCAGCGGGGGTGCATTTCGACGTCATCGTGTACCCGGGCGCGAAGCACGGCTTCACGAATCCTGACGCGGCGACCTACGGGATGCCCGCGCTCGCCTACGATCCGGACGTCGCCCGCCAATCGTGGGCGACGATGCTGGACTTCTTGAAGAAGGTGTTCGCGAGCCGTTAACCCGCCGGCTGGGCCCCGAGCTGCCAGGCGGGAAGGGCAGCCTGGGTTGGTGAACCCGTGGGAGGAGTCTAGAAGACTCGCCGGGTCAGTCTCGTGACCGTGAACTTCGCCGTGTCGGCGACGGCCATCACGGCCATGACCCCCGCCTGGACGGGATCGGTGACGACCAGATCTGCCGCGTCGGGAACGCTGCCGGCCATGTTGAGACTGATCACGAGCAGGCCCGTCCGACGGACTTCCTGCACCGCCTGCTCGATCTCGCCCCCCATGAGCGACCCGGCCAGGACGATTGCCTTCGCGCGCGGCAGCCGGGCGACGGCGCGGACGGCGTCGGCCAGCGGCTGCTCCCCGACGAGCGGGATCGTGTCCACCGAGATGTGCTCGCCGCGGATGTTGTGCCGGTCCGCTTCCGAGATGGCCCCGATCGCGACCTGACCGACCTGCGCCCCGCCGCCGACGATGATCACGCGCTTCCCGAAGATGCGCTGAAAGCTCTTCACCACCTCGACGTTCTTGACCATGGGAAGCGCCCGCAGGTCGCTCTCGAGCGCCGCGAGTGAGGATGGCAGGGCGATCTCGAAGTACGTGCGCGCGTCGCGGGGGCCGTTCTCGAGGATCTCGACCGACACGATGTCGCCTTGATGTTCCGCAATGACGCCCGCGAGGCGGTGCAGCACGCCAAGACCGGCGTGGGCGTGGACGAGAATTCCGGTGGTTTCGGCGCTCACGGGACACAAGCGGCGGTCATGCCGGTCCTATTCCAGGGAAAGGTGCTCGATGAAGAAACGTACCGAAGGAACTTGAGTTCCACGACAGCGGCGTCACGGCTCAAGAGGGAGGTGCTAGAATTCCCGCTTCTTCATCTCTGAGAAGAAGTCGCGTCGCTCGATGTCTGCGTCGGTGGTTTCGGGAGGCAGGGTCGAGTCGTACTTGCGCTGAACGGTACGCTTGGCCTTCGCGGCCTTGGCGGCGGTCTTCCGAATGAGCGCGGCGAGCTTTTGTTCGTCGCTCTTCGACGACATGCAGGGCTCCAGGGTGTGAGTCGGGGGGCGTCCCGACCGTGCTGCAACCTATCGCGGGGCGGTGTCGCGCCGCCAGCCGACGGCGGCAACTCGTTGCGGGATCAGCCGCTCGCGCTTCGAGCGTTGCCCGCCCGGCGATAGCGCCAGGTCGGCGCCGTGTCGGTGCCCGCACCGGCGAGCGCGGCGTCGACGAGGCTCCGGTGAGGGGAAAGCGAACAGACGGGATCCGTGACGGCGGCATCGCCCGCGATCGCGAACGCCTGGCAGCGGCACCCCCCGAAGTCGATGGTTCTCCGCGGGCAAGACCGACAGGGATCGGGCATCCACCCTTCGCCGCGGAACCGCTGGAACGCGTCGGACTCCTCCCAGATCCAGCGAAGCGCGTGCTCGCGCACGTTGGGGAAGCGAAGCGTCGTGATCCCGCCCGCCGCGTGGCATGGCCACACTTCCCCGCCGGGCGTCACGGTCAGATAGGACCGGCCCCACCCCCCCATGCAGGGTTTGGGCGTCGCGTCGTGATAGTCCGGCAACACCCAGACGATGCGCATCCGGTTGGCGAGTCTCGCCCGCTCGCGTTGCACGGTCTCCCAGGCAGCGTCGAGCTCGGCTCGCCCCGGCAACAGCGAGGCCCGGTTGAGCAGGGCCCACCCGTAGTACTGCGTGTTGGCGAGCTCGAGACGCTCGGCGCCGACCTCCTCTGCAAGAACGATCAACTCGCGCACGTGGAGTACGTTGCGCCGGTGCAGGACCACGTTGATCGTGAGCGGGAACCCAAGGTCCTTGGTCGCGCGGCAGGCGGCGAGCTTGTCGTGCCACGAGCGTACCCCGGCGACCTCGTTCGAAAGCTCCGGGTCCGCTGCCTGAATGCTGATCTGCACGTGGTCGAGTCCTGCGTGCCGCAAGGCGGCGAGCCGCTCCTTCGCGAGCCGGTAGCCCGACGTGACGAGCGTTTGGTACAACCCGAGCCGCCGCGCGCTCGCAACGAGCTCCTCGAGGTCCCCGCGCAGCGTCGGTTCGCCGCCCGACCACCCGAGCTGAAGCACCCCAAGTGCCTTCGCCTCGTCGAGGACCCGGCACCACTCGGCGGTCGAGAGCTCGTCGCGGAAGCGCTGGCCGGCAAAGTCTTGGGGGTTCGAGCAGTAGGGACACGCGAGCGGGCACCGGTAAGTGAGCTCGGCGAGTAGCCAGAGTGGCGTGAACCGCTCGTCCCTCACCACGTCATGAGCCCCTTGGCCCCGAGTCCCTCCACAAGCGCCGCCACATCGTGCGCGATGCTCTCGCCGCGGTATTGGCGCTTCAGCGCTTCGACGATCTGCGCGAGCGTGTGACCGCCATCGCAGAGGCGGACGACGTCGGCGGCCGTCGGGCTCAGCGTGACGAGACCCTCAGGGTAGAGCAGCACCTGGCGGCGTCGGACCTCGTCCCACTCAAGCCGCGCCCCATGGAGGATCCGCGGGACGACCTTTGGGGTGAGCGGCGTCAGGCCGTTGTCCAAGGCGGCGGGCCCCCTTGAACGGCGTCGAGAAGGCTCCACAGCACGTCGCATTTGAAGGCCAACGCCGCGAGCGCCTGTTCCTGGGCCGCGCGGGTGGTCGCCCGCTCGGTGACGAGCGTCAGCGCGTACTCGGCGTCCCGGGGAGCCTGGCGGAGTCGGTCCCGGAAGTACTGTAGGCCCGACGGCTCGATCCACGGGTAAAACCTCTCGAACGCGGTCAGCCGGTTCGTCACGAGGGCGGGTGCGAAGAGCTCGGTGAGCGACGCGGCGACCGCCTCGAGCCAGGGCCGGGTGCGGCAAAAGGTGACATAGGCCTCGACGGCGAACCGCACGCCGGGCAGCACGAGGGCGCCCGCGCTCAGGGTCCCGCGGTCCACGCCGATCGCCTCCCCCAACCGCAACCAGGCCTCGAGTCCCCCCTCGCCGGGCGCTCGTCCGTCGTGGTCTGCGATTCGTCCGATCCACTGCCGCCGCACCTCGGGCTCGGGGCAGTTGGACAGGATCGCGGCGTCCTTCCGCGGGATCGCTTGCTGATAGCAGAACCGGTTCGCGACCCACAGCTCGAGCTCCGCGCGGGTCACTTCGCCGCAATGGAGACGCTCGTTGAAGGGGTGCCGGTGGTGATACCGGGCCTCCCCCAACGTCTCGAGCTCAAGCCGAAATTCCGTCGGAGACCAGGGTGGGTGGCTCACAGCACGAACTCCATCCCGTCTTCGGCGACCGTCACGCCCGCCGCCTCAACGGCCCGGCGCTCGGGCGAGCCTCGATCGAGGATCGGGTTCGTGTTGTTCACATGCACGAGGACGACGCGCGCGGCCCCGAGTCCGCGAAGTGCGTCGAGGCTCCCGGCGCGCCCTCCCAGGGGAACATGACCCATCGCGCTGGCCGTGGTCGCATCGGAGCGTGCTCCCCGGAGTTCGTCCTCGGACCAGAACGTCCCGTCGAAGCAAAGAAGGTCTGCCCCTCGCGCCAGGCGCCGGACCGCGTCGCTCACGGCCTCGGCGGCCGGCACGTAGGCGAGCACCGCCCCCGTGCGCTCGTCCTCAATGCGCAACCCCATCGTGCAGGCCGTGCCCCGGCGGGCGTAGCGGGGTGGGCGCCGGGCCAGCGCGATGCCAGTGCACGTCAGCCCGAGCCCAGCGCCGGAGGCGTCCGTCAGTTTGATGTTCACGCCGTCGAGCAGCGCGCGGGCGTAGGCGCCGCCGTAGCGGTCAAGGACCGCCAGCAAGGGCCACTCGTCGGCGAGGAGTTCGAGCACGTCGTTGGGCGCGTAGAGCGCGAGCGGGGTGCCAGCTTCGCGAAGGACAAGCAGACCGAGCGAATGGTCGATTTCGCCGTCGGTCAACACCATCGCGCGCAGGGGCGATGCACGGAGCCCCGTCGGCCAGAGTGGACGACAGGTCGCCAGCTGTTGACGGAGATCGGGCGACGCGTTGAGCAGGATCCACCGCTCGTCGTCCGCGGTCACGGCCACAGAGCTCTGTGTGCGTCCCGGTCCGCTGGTCCGCGCCGCCTGGCAGTTCGGGCACGCGCAGTTCCATTGTGGGACGCCACCGCCCGCGGCGGAACCGAGGATTATGACCCGCATCGACGCGCGGACCGAGCTGAGGGGAGCAGGGAGACGGAGCAAAGAGGGAGGCCCAGTGCGGCCTCCCTGGACATCGTCGAGTCAGGCTAGGTCAGGCGTTCCCTGCGTACGCACCGACCTCCATTCCAAGCTCGATGATTTCAAACTCCGGTTTCGTCCAGACCATTGTCCCCCTCCGTGCGTCAGAGACGATTCCCTGCTGCTCCCCCTCATATAGCCGGGGCCCTCTCGGAGCCGCAAGCCCCGCCGCTCTGCCGCTAAAAGGCGGGCTCGTCCGCGGTGGGACCGTAGATGGACGGCACTTTGGCGTCGTTGAGGCGCAGATAGACGGTCAATTGGCCCCGGTGGTGCACGAGGTGATTCAGCGCACGCCGATAGACGGTCATCCGCGGCTCGGTCGAGATGACGCGACCACCGAACAGGAGCCGCCACGGGTTCGCGAACGCGGCGTCCGTCGTGGCAAGAAGCGCGGTCCGCGCCGCGTGTGCGTTGCGGTCGAGCAACTCGAGCACCCGGGCGATCGGCTCAAGCGTTGGGAACTGCATGGGCGGTCCACCGGGCGGGGCGAAATCGAACTGGTCAAGCGTGAGCGCGTTCACGGCCCAGTTCGGGAGCTCGGCGATGAGCGTGGCCAAGCGGCCCAGGGTCATCGATTTCGGATGTGGTTTCCAGGAGGATCGCCCGTCGGGCACGCGCTCGAGGGCCCGACGCGTGATGGCCAGCTCGGCGTCGAACTCCGGTACCAGGACGTCACTGAGGGTCACGACGACTCCTACTCGGTAACGCGCAACAGTGGCCTGTCCGCTCGCTCACGCCGCCCGGACGCGAGCGCGCGGGGTCGCTAGGGGCCGGTAAGCGGGGAGATGCCCTTGTGTTCGAGCAGTCGCAGGGCGCTCCGCAGCCGGTCGAGGGCGGCTGAGAGATCTTGCAGGTGGTCGCTGTCGAGATCAGCATCGCTGCGCAACACGTCGAGGAGTTGAAGCGCGTTGCGGAGGTGCTCGCCCGGCGACTCGGTCTCCTGGCGGCCGAAGCGCCCGCGGCGATCGAGGGTGCTCCGTCGCTCGGCGCCGTGGCGCCGGTCGACTTTCCGACGGCGCTCGGCCGGGGGCCGGCCCACGTCGTAGCGGCGCGGGGTCGCCCGCCGGTCGACGCCGCGCCGACGGTCCGCGATCAGCCGCGTGCTGGTTACCATGTCGGGCGGGCCCAAGGGGACAGCATCATCAGTGGGGAAATCTGGGTTCCTCCCAGCGGGTTCGCAACGCGCGGCGTCCGCGCAGCGTCGCGGGCGCGCGGCAATTGAGGCTCCGCCGCGCACGGTTGCCCCGGAGTCCGGCGCGGGCCCATAATCGCCGGGACGGGCCGTGGTAGGCGAGGTCCCTCGACTCTCACACGTTCGGAGGTAGGGCAGGATGTCCTGGTTTCAGGCGGTGGTGCTCGGGTTGCTCCAGGGGGTGACGGAGTTGTTCCCCGTCTCAAGTCTGGGCCATAGTGTCCTTCTTCCGCGCCTCCTCGGCTGGCGGCTCGACGTCGACGCGAACGCGTTTCTCACGTTCCTCGTCGCCACGCACGTTGCCACCGCCCTCGTCTTGCTCGGGTTCTTGGCGAAGGATTGGACTCGCATAGTCGCGGGGCTGGCGCGCTCCCTTGGGCACCGGTCCTCGGACCCCGACGCCCGGCTCGGGTGGCTGCTCGTCATCGGCACCCTCCCTGCCGGAGCGGTCGGGCTCCTCCTCGAGCGTCGCTTGCGCGAACTCTTCGTTTCGCCCCGGGTCGTCGCGGCCGTGCTCATTCTGAACGGTCTCTTGCTGTACGGCGCCGAGCGGCTGCGGCGCGGGGCCGCGCCAGCGACCGGATCGGGCGACGCGGACCAGCGGATCGCCGCGACGCTGACGGCTGGGCAGGCCGCGCGCATCGGGCTCCTGCAGACCCTCGCGCTCATCCCCGGGTTCTCGCGCACCGGTGCCACGATCGCAGGCGGGCTCCTCGTCGGGCTCGCGCACGAAGACGCGCTCCGCTACTCCTTTCTTCTTGCGACTCCAATCATCGGCGCAGCAGCGGTGCTCAAGCTCCCGCACCTTCTCGGCGCAGGTTCCCCGGTTCTCGCGGCCTCCGCAGCCGGGGGGGTGGCGGCCGCCGTCGCCGCATGGCTGTCGGTGCGATTCCTCACGCGACACTTCCGGACGAAAACGCTACTGCCGTTTGCCGTCTACTGTGTGGTCGCGGGAGCGCTCGCGCTCGTGCGCCTCGGCGCGTAAGCGGCGCGGTGTCTGACGCGCCCCGGGTGAGCGTCGCGGACGACGGCGAGCGGCAGGCGCGTCTTGAGGCGATGCGCCGGCGCGCCACCGGGCTCCTCATTCTCGCGGCCGGGATTTTCGTCGCCGCACGGGTGCTCGAGGCGAGCCATCCATGGCTCGGCTTCGTGCGCGCGACTGCAGAAGCCTCCCTGGTGGGCGGGCTCGCGGACTGGTTTGCGGTGACCGCGCTGTTTCGGCGGCCCCTCGGCCTCCCGATCCCGCACACCGCGATCATCGCCACGCAGAAGGATCGCATCGGGCGCGTGCTCGGGACCTTCGTCCAGAAGCATTTCCTCGCCCCCGACGTCGTGGCCACCGAGCTCCGCCGGCTCGCGCTCGCGGACCGCGCGGCACGCTGGCTCGCCGATGCGGCGCACCGCGATCAGCTGGCTCGACAGATCACGTCCGCGCTCGCCGCGACGATCGAGACTCTCCCCGAGGCGGAATTCCGCGAGCTGGTGCGCCAAGGCACCCTCGAGGGCCTCCAGGGCACCGCCGTGGCGCCGGTTCTCGGCAACCTGCTCGCCCTCCTCACAGCCGACAACCGTCATCAGGAGCTTCTCAACGCCGCGCTCCGGCTCGTGGCCGACGCGGTGCGCTCGAACCAGGCCGCGATCGGCCAACGGCTGAGAAGCGAGAGTCCCTGGTGGGTACCCGGGGTGGTCGACGCCGTCATTGCACGGCGCCTCGTCGTGGTGCTCGAGGACTTGCTGCGGGACGTCGGGCGCGACCCCGACCATCCGCTGCGGCGCCGCTTCGAGGGCGCGCTCGAAGAGTTCGTGCAACGGTTGAAGTCCGAACCGGACGTCATCGCCCGGGCGGAAGCCATGAAGACGGAGTTGCTCGAGGATCCGTTGGTCGAGGAGATGGCGGCCTCGATTTGGGACACGGCGCGGCGGTCGGCTGCGCGGTACCGCGAGCAGCACGACGCTGGCGCGTGGCTCGCCCTCGAGCGCGGACTCTCCGCGGCCCTCGAGTCGCTGCTTTCTAGCCCGTCACTGCGCCATCAGGTCGACGAGGCCTGCGTCGAGGTGGGGGGTGCGCTCGCGGCGAGCCACCGGCAAGAGCTCGGGGCGCTCATCGCGCGCACGGTCAGCGGATGGGATCCGAACGTGGCCGTGCAACGGCTCGAACTCGCCGTGGGCAGTGACCTCCAATTCATCCGGATCAACGGGACACTGGTGGGCGGGCTCGTCGGTCTCCTCCTCCACACGGTGTCGGTCCTCGCCGGCGCACCGTGACGGGTCTTCCCCAGTCAGGGTCGCGCGAGCCGGCCCAGTGCGACACTCGCCGAATCGATGACCGCTGCCAGGGCCCCTAGCGCGGACCCGACGGCCTCCGCCTGGGCGTCCGCCTCGGGCCAGCGACGCGCTTCGATGGCCTCTCGCACGCCGGGCACCGTCTTCGCGGCGTAGCCCGTGTACCTCCCCGGTGCGTAGAGCACGTGACGGTACCATGGCCGGCCGGGCAGGCCTGCGGGGTTCGTGAGCGCCTGCTCGGCCCGACGAAGCAGGTCGTTGACCGCGTCAAGACCCGGGTGGTCGAGTGCGCCGCCCTCGGCCGCCTCCGCAAGCGCCTGCTCGTAGTGCGCGGCGCTCCGAGCTAGCGCGTCGCTGCCGTTCTCGAGCGGCGCGAAGTCCAGGTGGGGTGGCACGGATTCGGCGGGCGGCACGGCCGACGACACCTGGGGGTCGGCCGTCGCCGTGAACACGCCTTCGGCGAGCTCGAGATTGCGTTCGCGCGCCTCGTCGACCTCGCTCGCCCAGAGGTCGCGCAACTCGCCGGTATAGCGCTCGGCATTGTCTGCCACCGCACGGAACGCGAACGGGAGGACATCCGCGTCGGCCAGTCGCATCACCGCCGTACCCACCGTCTGCGCGAGCGCGCGACCATAGACGAAGGCCGTGTCGCCGAAATGGGTGAACCAGTAGAAGTCGTCGTAGACGGAGTGGTAGATGCCCTGGGCCCGGTCCTCGCCCTCGAACCCGAGGTTGAGGGAGGCGATCCCCGCGTGGTCGAGGAACGCGGTGTAGTCGGACCCGGACCCGATCGCGTCGATGTGGAGGTCGCCCTGCTCGCGCAGCTCGCGGCGCCGCTCGGGCTCGTCGGCGCGGGCGATGCGGACGAGCTGCGCCCGCTTCCACACCGTGAGGCCCGTTTCGGGGTCGATGACGTCCCGCTCGACACCATTAATGAACGCCTCGAGGCTGTGCGAGCCGCCGACGGTCAGGAATCCGCGCCCGTTGGTGTCCGTGTTCAGGTACGCCACCGCGTGGTCGGCCAGCTCGTCGGCGTGGGCCTCCACCCACGCGGTCGAGCCAAGCAGGCCCGGCTCCTCGCCGTCCCAGGCGGCGTAGATGATCGTGCGCTTAGGTCGCCAGCCTTGGCGCAGCAATTCGCCGAGCCCGCGCGCCTCCTCCAGGAGCGCCGACTGGCCAGCGAGCGGGTCCCAGGCGCCGTTCACCCAAGCATCATAGTGATTGCCGCGAATGATCCACTCCCCGGGGTTCGTCGCACCGGGGATTCGCGCGATGATGTCATAGATGCGGTGCAGGCTCCAGTCCGATCGCACACGGAGGTGCACGACGGCCGGGCCGGGGCCCAGGTGGTAGGTGAGCCCGAGACCGCCGCGCCACTCAGGCGGCGCCACGGTTCCCCCGAGCGCCGCGAGCAAGGGCTCGGCGTCGCCGTAGGAGAGGGGTAAGACGGGGATCTTCGTGAGCGTCTCGGCGTCCTTGAGGGCGAGCCGCGGGGCGCCGGGCCTGCCCCCGACGCCGGGCGTCAGGGGATCGCCCGGATGGAGGGTGATGTCCATGACGCTGCCGCGCTGTACTCCTGCCGCGGGTCGCCACGGGCCGGCAGGAAACACATCGCCTGCGTGGTAGCCGTCTTCGTGCGGGTCGGAATAGATGAGGCACCCGATCGCCCCATGCTCAGCGGCGAGTTTAGGCTTCACCCCGCGCCACGCCGCGCCGTAGCGGGCAATGACGATCGCCCCCCGCACCGACACGCCGAACCGCTCGAGGCGGTCGTAGTCGGCCGGCACCCCGTAGTTCACGTAGACGAGCGGGGCCGTGACATCGCCGTCGATCGAGTACGCGTTATAGGTCGGCAGCTGCTCGCCACTTTGCGCGGACGTGGAGTCGCCCGCGACGGGTGGCTCGCTCAGGGCCGCGACGAACTTGTGCGGGCTGACGAGCTCGACGGCGCGTTCCAGCGGCGTGGGGAACAGCACGTCGAAAGAGTCCAGTTGAACGGCGAACCCGTATGAGGCGAGACGGGCCTGGATCCAGAGGGCGTTAGCCCGATCGTAGGCCGATCCGACGTGGTGCGGGCGGGCTGATAGGTGGCGCATCACGGCCCGGATCGTGTCGGGAACGATGAGGGCGCGGAACCGCGTCTCCCAGTCGCGCTCCGCGCGGGAGTTGGCCCCATAGCCCCGGAGCGGGGGCGGTTCGTCCACCGCCCCAAGGAGCATAAGGACGCCGACGCCTACGGTTACGCGGCGGATCAAGCGGCTGCGAAGACCGAGCATGGTGCCCCGATCATGCTCACCCCCGCTCGCGCCCGAGTCAAGCGTCCGGGGTCGCTTGTCAGAACGCCTGGGCGCGCTTATCTCAAATCCCCATGAGCAAAGCCGTCATTGGTATTCTCGTTCTGGTGTTCGCTGCCGCCGGAGACGCCGCCTCGGGCTCTGCGCCCGCGGGCCCGTTCGACGGCCTGCCGCCGGCCCGCGTGATCACCGACTCCGCCCAGCGGCAGATGATCATTGAACTTCCTCCCGTGGACCTGCCCGCGCGTTCGGCGGGCTCCGAGATGTCCATGGTGCTGCTCCCGGTCTACTCCGCGCAGGTGGGAGTGGGCGGTTCGCTCTTCGGGGCGCAGGTCGAGTTGGTGGACGCTTTCGGGAACGAAGTGCCGCGCGCCCTCCTCCATCATTTCAATCTCACGGACCCCACGCGGCGCGAGCTCTTCCTGCCGACGTCCCTTCACATGCTCGCGGCGAGCAAGGAAACGCCGCTGATGTCCGTGCCCCGATTCGTGTTCGGGATGCCGGTGCACCGCGGCCAGCGGCTCCTCGCGAGCGCCATGCTCGGGAACGAGAGCGACATCGCGTATCATCAGATCCGGGTTCGCGCGGTGCTGCACTTCGAGCCCCAGAACGAGGTGTGGCCGCTCTTTCCGGTTTACCCCTGGGTGATGGACGTGCTGTTTCCCCTCGGCCACCCGCCCGACGGCAGCAAGGCCTTCGACTTGCCGCCAGGCCACTCGGAGCGGTCGTACGAGAGCAGCCCCGCCGTGCCGGGGACCATCGTCGCCGTCGGCGGTCACCTGCACGACTACGGTGTGACGATCGAGCTGACCGACCTGACCACGGGCGCGGTCCTCTGGCATGCGACTCCGATCCGCGACTCGGTGGGCCACATGTTGTCGATTCCGGTGGCGCGGTTCTACAACTGGCACAGTCTCGGGATCCACATCGACCCTGCGCACCGCTATCGCGTGACGGCGGTCTACGACAATCCCACCGGACGTCTGATCGCCGGCGGCGGGATGGGGGCCATCGGAGGCCTGTTCATCCCGGACCGCGGCGTCGTGTGGCCCGCCGTCGATCCCAGCGACGGCATCTATCAGGGTGATCTCGCCGCGACCCTCCGCAACGACATTCCGAGCTCCGGTGCGATGATGATGCCGGGCATGCACTAACGCGGGATGCCGCGGGGTTTGGGTTGGGCGTGGATCGTCGCCGGGGTGATCGTGGGTGCGACACCCCGTTTAAGCGCCGCGCAAGCGCCGTCGTCCGACTCGGCGATGGGCGCGATGGATTCGACCGACCAGGCGACGGTGCAGGTGCACGCCGCGATGAGCGGGGCGATGATCGAGGACCTGCATATGCGGCTCACCGCACCGCGCCCGGGAAGCGCGGCCGACTCCGGCCGCGCGTGGGCCCTCGTCACGACGATGCGTCGCACGCTTGAGCGCTACCGCGATGTCCACGCGGCGGAAGCAGACGGGTTTCGGCAGTTTTTGCCGAATGTACGGCAGGCTGTCTACCATTTCACGAACCGGCGGTTCGGAATCGCGGCGATCTGGACGTTCGATCCCGCGCGACCAACCTCGCTCCTGTATCGGGCTGAGCCCGACGGTGGCTTCACCCTCGTGGGTGCGATGTACACGGCGCCGGCCAGCGCAAGCGAATCGGAGCTCGACGCCCGCGTACCGCTTTCGGTCGCGCGGTGGCACGAGCACGTGAACTGGTGCATTCCGCCCCTCGGGGCCCGCGAGCGGTGGTCCGAGCAGCGCGACGGCCACCCGGTCTTCGGGCCCCAATCCCCCATCGCCACGCGCGAAGCGTGCGACGCAGTGGGCGGCCGGTTTCTGCCGCGCATCTTTGGGTGGATGGTCCACGTGAACGCGTTCGCCGGTGACGACCCGCACGTGATCTGGAGCACGGGACACGACCACGGGGAGGGCCACGGCCCGTGACCCGACGGGCCCGGCGCGGTCTGGGCCTCGCACAGCTCATCGCCGTCATGTTCTTCACTGTCTCGGGAGGCCCGTTCGGCCTGGAAGGCTTGGTGGGCGACGTGGGACCGGGCGCCGCCCTCCTTCTGCTCGTCGCGACGCCCCTCCTCTACAGCGTGCCCGAAGCGCTCCTCGTGGGCGAACTGGCGTCGGCGCTTCCGCTCGAAGGCGGCTACTACCAATGGGTCAAGCGCGCCTTCGGTCCGTTCTGGGGCTTCTGGAACGGCTGGTTGTCCTGGACGTACTCGCTCGTCGACATGGCGATCTACCCCGTCCTCTTCCTTCAATACCTCCGGTATTTCACCCCGGCGCTCGGGCGCTTCGAGGGTTGGGTGTTGGCGCTGGGCGTCATCTGGGGCGCCACCTGGCTCAACCTCCGCGGGACCCGTGCGGTGGGGCTCATGTCGGGCTGGTTCGTGGGAGTGGTGCTGCTGCCCTTTGGCGTCTTGACCGTCGCGGCGCTCGCCCTCTGGCTGGGCCGCGCCGCGCCCGCCGCGCTCCCGGTGCGGCCCTTCCACGCGCCGGGCACGTCCTTCTGGGGGGCTCTCGGCATCGGCATCTCACAAAGCGTCTGGAACTACAGCGGCTGGGATAACGCCTCGACGATCAGCGGAGAGATCGAGCAGGCATCGCGCACCTACCCGCGCGCGCTGGGCCGTGCTCTCCCGCTCGTCGCGGGCGTCTATGTCGCGGCCGTTGTCCCCGTCCTCGCGCTGACGGACTGGCGCCGCTGGTCCGACGGCGCATGGCCGGGGCTTGCGGCGTCGATCCTTGGACCGGGGTTCGGGTCCTGGATCGCGTTGGGCGGGATGGCGAGTGCGTTCGCCTTGTTTAGCGCGCTCTTGCTCACCTACTCGCGCATCCCGCTGGTCCTGGCCCAGGACCACCTGTTGCCTCCGGCGCTCGCACGTTGCGACGAGCGGGGGACGCCGCGCCAGGCGGTGATCATCTCGGCGTTGTGCTATTCCGGGTTTGCCCTTCTTTCCTTTGGCGGGCTCCTCGCGGCCGACGTGCTCCTCTACTCCCTCGCGCTCGCCCTTGAGTTCGCGGCCCTCGTGCATCTCCGGCGCGCGGAGCCCGGCCTCGTGGGTGCGTTCCGCGTGCCGGTCGGGCGCGGCGTCCTCGTCGCGCTGGCGACGCTGCCCCTGGGGCTTATTGCCCTCGCCGTCGTTCTCGAGCTCCAGAGCCGGGCTCTCGGGGTCCCAGGGGTCGTCGTAGCCGTGGCGCTCGCCGCGGTGGGGCCCGCCCTCTATCTCCTTCGCACACGGCGTCCGGCCTTCGCCGCCTAACCGCTGCACGAGCCCTTCCAGGGCGCGCTAGATTGTCCTCCCTATGCCCATCGCACACACCCTCGGATTTCCCTCGCTCGGGGCCGACCGGGAGCTCAAGCGGGCCACCGAAGGCTACTGGGGTGGCAAGCTTCCCCTAGAGCGGCTCCTCGCTGTCGGCGCCGACCTCCGAGCGGCACACTGGCAGTTGCAGCACGCGGCTGGTCTCGCGCTCGTTCCGTCGAACGACTTCTCCTTTTACGACCGGATGCTCGACACGTGCGCGCTGGTGGGCGCCGTCCCCGAGCGCTACGGGTGGTCGGGCGGGACGGTGGACCTCGACACGTACTTTGCGATGGCCCGCGGGTCCCAAGGCCGGGGACGCGACGTGACGGCGATGGAGATGACGAAGTGGTTCGATACGAACTACCACTACATCGTGCCGGAGTTCGAGCGCGGCCAGCGCTTCCGTCTCGGGTCGACCAAGCCCGTGGACGAGTTTCGCGAGGCCAAGCTGCTCGGCGTGCCTACGAAGCCCGTGCTCATCGGGCCCGTCACATTCCTTCTGCTCGGGAAGACGCGGTCGGCGGCCTTCGACCGCTTCGAACTCTTGGACGGCCTGCTGCCGATATACGCCGACGTGCTCCGTCGGCTCGTCGAGACGGGCGCGAGCTGGATTCAGATGGACGAGCCCTGCCTCGTGCTCGACCGCACCGACGCCGAGCGGGACGCCTACCGGCGGGCGTACGCGTTCCTGGCCCGGGAAGTCCCGGGCGCGAAGCTGTTCCTCGCGACGTATTTCGCGGGTCTCGAGGACAACCTGAGCACCGCAGCGGCGCTGCCGGTCCAGGGCCTGCACGTCGACCTGGTGCGCGCCCCAGAGCAGCTCGACCAGGTCCTCTCGGCTTGGCCGCGCGGACGCGTTCTCTCGCTCGGCGTGATCGACGGCCGCAACATCTGGAAGGCGGACCTCGAAGCCGCGCTCGCGTTGCTCGAGCGTGCCGCGACCCGGGTGGGCCCGGAGTCGCTGTGGGTTGCCCCCTCCTGTTCGCTCTTACACGTGCCGCGAGATCTCGAGCTCGAAACCAGGCTCGACGCCGAGCTCAAGGGCTGGCTCGCCTACGCGCGCCAGAAGCTTACCGAGGTGACGACCCTCGTCCGGGCGCTCGCGAGCGGGCGCGCCGCAGTCTCAGCGGAGCTCGCCGCGAACCGGCAAGCCCTGGCCGCGCGCCGCGCGTCGCCGCGCATCCATAATCCCGCCGTGAAGACGCGGACGACGGCCGTCGTTGAGCGGGATCTCTCCCGCGCGGCGCCCTTCGCGGCCCGTCGGCCGAAGCAGCTCCGGCTGCCGGTCTTCCCGACCACGACGATCGGGTCGTTCCCACAGACGCCGGAGGTTCGTGCCGCGCGGCGGCGGCTGCACGACGGCAAGCTCACGCCCGCCGAGTACGATGCGTTCATCGAAGAGCAAATCCGCTCTACCATTCGGCTCCAAGAGGACCTGGGCATCGACGTCCTGGTCCACGGCGAGTTTGAGCGCAACGACATGGTGGAGTACTTCGGCGAGCAGCTCCAAGGCTTCGCGTTCACCGAGCATGGGTGGGTCCAGTCCTATGGCAGCCGCTACGTAAAGCCGCCGATCATCTTCGGTGACGTTTCCAGGCCGCGGGCGATGACCGTGCGGTGGAGCGCCTACGCCCAGGCGCAGACCTCGCGCCCGGTCAAGGGCATGCTCACGGGGCCCGTGACGATCCTCCAGTGGTCGTTCGTACGCGACGACCAGCCGCGAGCCGAGACGGCGAAGCAGCTGGCCTTGGCGATCCGGGACGAGGTCGGGGATCTTGAGCGCGCGGGGATCCGGGTCATTCAGATCGACGAGCCCGCGCTCCGCGAGGGGCTGCCGCTGCGGCGACGCGAGTGGGCGGGCTATCTCGAGTGGGCGGTGAATGCGTTCCGACTCGCGACGGCCGGCGTGAAGGACGAGACGCAGATCCACACGCACATGTGCTACAGCGAGTTCAACGACGTCATTCGCGTGATCGAGCGCATGGACGCCGACGCGATCTCGATCGAAAACGCCCGCTCGGGGTCCGAGCTCCTCGAGGGGTTCAGGGGATACCGCTACCCGAACGAGATCGGGCCGGGCGTCTACGACATCCATTCCCCGCGCGTCCCGAGCACGGAGGAGATCGTCGCGGCCGTGAGCCGCATGCGCGAGGTACTCGAAGACAGCCAGATCTGGGTGAACCCGGACTGCGGGCTCAAGACCCGCGGGTGGGAGGAGACGCTGCCCTCCCTCCGGCACATGGTCGACGCCGCGCGCCAGCTTCGCGGCGCGCCGCGGCCGGCCCCGGCAGCGAGCGGACGCGGTTGACCCGTCACCCGTCCGCCCGCCATACTACGCGTAATGCCCCCCGCAGACATCCGGATCACCGCCGAGCCCGTTGACGAGGGCCGCTGCAAGTTCGTCGTCAGCGAGACGTTGTACGCTGGCACGCGGCGCTACACGTCGGCGGCCGAGGCCGAGGAGTCGGCCCTCGCCTCCCGGATCTTCGCCATCCCGGGCGCGGGGGTCGTCGAGGTCACGGTCTCGGACAACGTCGTCACGGTCACGAAGCGGAGTCCAGCGCCCTGGACCGCGACCGGCCGGGCGGTCGGCGGCGCGATCCGCGAGGCCCTCGCGACCGGGGCGCCTCTCGTCGCCGCACGCCAAGCAGCGACTGACGAAGCCCCCGACGATGACGTCCTCTACGAGCGGGTCGCCCAGCTCTTCGAGCGGCAGGTGAACCCGATGGTGGCCCGTCACGGGGGCGTCGTCGAGCTCGTCGACGTCCAGGACGCCGTCGTGATGGTGCGGCTCGGGGGCGGATGCCAGGGCTGCGGCATGGCGGACGTGACGTTGCGGCAGGGCATCGAAGGCATGCTGCGTCGCGACATCCCGGAGATTCAGGGCTTGGTCGACGTCACTGACCACACGGCGGGCTCGAACCCCTACTTCGCCGCCGCCAAGAAGTAGACCTGTCCCTCCCGAGAATCCTGCTGTTGCTACCGTCGACCTCCTACCGGGCGGCGGCGTTCGTCGCGGCCGCCCGTCGGCTCGGTGTGGCGCTCACGGTCGCGTCCGAGCGCCCGAGCACGTTCGAGCAGGCGCTGCCCGAGAACCTGCTCACGCTCAATTTCAGCGATCCGAGCGCCGCGGCGAGGGACGCGGTCACGTTCGCACGTGCTCACCCGGTGGCGGGTGTGGTCGGCGTCGACGACGAAACGGCGGTCGTCGCGGCCGCCATCGCCACGGCCCTGGACGTGCCCGGCAACCGCGTCGCGGCGGCGATGGCCGCCCGTGACAAGCGGCGCCAGCGTGAGCTCCTCGCGGCGGCCGCGGTCCCGGTGCCGCGGTTCGCGAGCTATCCGCGCGACGCGGACCCCCGGCTCGTCGCTGCCGGCGCCCGATACCCTTGCGTTCTCAAGCCGATCGAGCTGTCCGGGTCGCGCGGCGTCATCCGCGCCGACACGGCCGTCGAATTCGAGCGTGCATTCGAGCGGTTGGTCGCGATCCTTCGAACCCCGGAGGTAGATCGGTGTGGCGAGTCGGCGCGCGCCGTACTGGTCGAGGACTTCGTGCCGGGAGCGGAAGTGGCGCTCGAGGGCCTGCTGCATCGGGGGCGGCTCGCCGCCCTTGCGCTCTTCGACAAGCCCGACCCCCTCGATGGCCCCTTTTTCGAGGAGACGATCTACGTCACGCCCTCGCGGCTCCCGGCGGCGGCGCAGAGTGCGCTCATCGCGACGGCGGCGGCGGCGGCGCGCGCGCTAGGTCTCGAGGAGGGGCCGGTCCACGCCGAACTCCGCGTCAATGCGAGCGGGCCCTGGCTCATTGAGCTCGCGGCGCGGCCCATCGGGGGACGCTGCAGCGCGGCACTGCGCTTCACGACGCCAGAAGCGTCCGATCAGATGCTGTCGCTCGAGGAAATCGTGCTGGCGAACGCCCTGAACGCGGGCGTTCGGGCCCCCGCGCGAGAGTCGCTTGCGGCCGGAGTCATGATGATTCCCGTGCCGGGAGCTGGGGAACTGGTGGAGGTGGAAGGAGTGGCGCGCGCGCGGGCGGTGGCGTTCGTCGAAGACGTCGCGATCACTGCCCATCGGGGCCAGCGGCTCGTGCCGCTGCCGGAAGGCAGCGGCTACCCGGGGTTCATCTTCGCCCGCGGTCCCACGCCCGAGGTGGTCGAGGCGGCTCTGCGCGCCGCCCACAGCCACCTCCTGTTTCGACTGACCCGCTAGGAGCGGGACGCCACGGCCACGCACTCGAGCCAGTTGCGTGGCACAGAGGTGAGTCCTGTCTCGTCGAGCGCCCGCTCGAGCCCCTCGCGAAGCGCCGCGGCTCCCTCGGCGAGCGGCACGCCTGGAAGGGCTCCTTCAATGAAGAGGGAGAAGTGTCCGATGTCGTCGAGGCTCTCGGGCGGCAGGTCGACGCGAACGAGCTCGATCGTCGGTCGGTTGAAGCCTTCCTGCACGCAGATAGCCGCGTATTCGTCGGGCGTGAGAAACGCGCGGGCGGTCGCTTTGGCCGCGTGCTGCACCTCGAAGCCTCGTTCGCGCAGCACCTGGACGGCGCGGACCACCCACCGGCGCCAGAATCCGCTCGTGCCATCCACGTAGGCGCCGTTAAAGAACGTAGTGTTGAACGCGAGCACGCCTCCGCGCCGGAGCACGCGGCGGATCTCGGCTAAGACACGCGCCTTGTCGGGAATCAGGTGGATCGCGTTACAGAACACGACCGCGTCGGCCGACGGCACGACGTGCGAGAGTAGCTCGGCGCTCCCTTCGACGAACTCCGCGAACCCCGCCGAGACCGCCACGCGCGCGCGTTCGAGCGCGGACGCGCAGGGGTCGACGCCGATGACCTTCGCGTCGTGCCGCTTTCCGAGCTGGTCGACGATCAGCTGCGTGACCGCGCCAGGCCCGCAGCCCAGGTCGACGATCACGCGGCGGCTCGGGCCGATCACCCGCTTCACAATCCAGCGGTTGACGTCTGTGAAGAAAGGATGGCGGGTAAACGGGGTGAACGAGAACTGATCTGCCTCGGAAGCGTGCCCGGTCATGCCTTCTCCCACCAGACGGTGATCCAACAGGGTCCTCGGCCTGAGAGTCTTGCTCGGGCGAAGACCGCGAGCGGACGGCTCCGAGGGCGTGCCCCGGTCCCGTCGTGGTGCATGCGGTGCATTAAGAGACACGCGACCGCAGGTTCGTCAAGACCTAAGGGCTGACTCTTCGTTTTCGAGAGGTTCAATCCGAACCGGCCGCGAGGTCGTGTACGGTCAAGACCTGTACCACCTTGACCCGCCGTCGGCCGAGGGGGAGGGCCAAGTTCACCGTGGCGCCGTTGCGACACCCGAGGAGGGCTTTGCCGAGCGGCGACGCCATCGAGACCGGGATGTCAGCCTCATCGTCCTCGCTTCCCTCGATGAACTCGCCCAGCGTCAGCGCGTAGGTCTCGCGCTTTTTCGTGTCAAGATCCTCGACGGTGACCCGCGACCCGAAGCCGACCCGATCCTTGGGAATGTCCTGCTCGGACACGCCCGAGAGCTTCGAGAGGCGGAGCCGGAGATGCGACAGCCGGGCCTGGGTGAACTGTTGGCGCTCGAGCGCCGCCTTGTACTCGGAGTTCTCTCGCAGATCACCGTGGGCGCGCGCCTTCTCGATCTCCCGCGGCAGCACGAAGTTGATTTCGTGGTTGAGCCGCTCGACCTCTGCCTGCAGCTTGGCCTTCAGCTCTTCGATCATCGTGTGAGCGAGACAACCTATGGGTTATACTTGGTTTGTGCCACTCAATATTCGAACGTACCACGAGCTGACCGCACCGGACGCCTCGGACTTGCCGGGCCAGATCGGCGCGCAGCGGGCCCGTCTCGCGGCGCGCCTCGCGCACGTGGGGCAGGTGCTCGCCGTCATGAGTGGCAAGGGAGGTGTGGGCAAGAGCTATGTCACCGCACACCTCGCCCGAGGCTTCGCCCGGGCGGGGAAGGCCGTGGGCGTGCTCGACGCCGACTTGAACGGTCCGACCGCGGCGCGCCTGCTCCAGGCCGAGCGGAGCGCGCTCGTGGTCAGCGCGGACGCGGTTTCACCCGCGATGGGCGCCGACGGGGTGCGGGTCGTTTCGATGGATCTGCTACTCGAGGATGGTCGGCCGCTCGCGTTCCGGGGTCCCACCGCGGATCGGTTCATCTGGCGCGGGGCGCTCGAAGCGGCCGCCCTGCGCGAGTTCCTGGCCGACGTGGCGTGGGGCTCGCTCGACGTTCTGCTCATTGATTTGCCTCCGGGCCTCGGGCGTTTCGAGGAGCTCGCGGACCTCCTGACGTCGCCGCCCGCCGTGCTAACCGTGACCATCCCCACCGACGAGTCCCGCGACGCCGTACGACGGGCACTCCGCGCGGCCCAGGAACGCGGGGCGAGCCTTGTAGGGATCGTCGAAAACATGGTGGGCGACGCGTTCCCCGGGGACGCAGGAGAGGCCCTCTCGAGCGAGTTCGGCATTCCGCTTCTCGCGCGGGTGCCGTTTCATCCTGCGCCGGACACCTGGGAGGCGCTCGCCAGGCGCCTATGAAGTTCCTCTGCGTCGAGTGTGACGAGCAGATGGCCTTCGACGACCGCGCCATCCCTGGGGACGGCACGCTCGCGGCGGCGTTCCGCTGCCCGCGCTGCGGCCGCCGCGTGGCGATGCTCACGAACCCGATGGAAACCCAGCTCGTCGCGTCGCTCGGGGTGAAAATCGGCGGCCGTACGATCGACGAGCAGCCGCTTGAGACGATCCGCGGCCAGGTGGCGAGCGGTCGGCCCGACGCCTTCATCGAAGAGCAGGCACCCAGCCGGGTCACCGTCCGCTGGGCCCCCGAGGCCGAAGACCGGCTCGCCCGCGTGCCGGGATTCGTTCGGGGTATGGTGAAGCGCATCTATGCCGATTACGCGCGCGAGCGCGGGATCGAAACGATCACGCCCGCCCTCATGGACACGGCGCGCAGCGAGCTGGGCCTTGAGGGGATGTGAGCAACGTCGTTGAGCGGTTGGTGCATGACCTAAAGGTCTCCATCGACCGCGACCTCTGCGTGGGCTTCGGCGACTGCGTGAAGGAGGCGCCGGAAGGCTTCGCGCTGGACGACGAAACCATCGCCGTCTTCGTCTCGCCTGACGCGGTAGAGCGCGACCGCTTGTTGCGCGCCTGCGACGCGTGCCCGGTGGACGCGATCACGGTGTGGGACGCGTCCGGGCGCCAGCTTGTGCCCGGCCCTGCCGCAAGCACCGCAGATACTTGACAGGCCTCGTCGCTCGGGTCATACTCGCCCCACGTTTTTCTAAAAACCCGACAACTTTGCGGCGGCGTGTCCGCCGTTGCACTCGAGCAGGCGCCGACCCGCGCTCCCCGGTCCATAGGTCAGGGTCTTAAAGCCCGGTGAGGCGATGTGCGCGTGCGCCGCGTGACGAACCTTAGCGCCCGAGGTGCAGGTGTATCGAGAGATCTTCGCCCCTGTCGACAATTCTCAATGCGCCGACTGGGCTGTTGATCGGGCGCTTGAGTTGTGTCGCAAATCGGGTGGTCACGTCACCGGCAACCACGTCTACGCCGCCCGACTCCACGACGTCCGCTTCCGCCAGCTCGAAACGGGCCTCCCCGCCCGGTTCCAGACCGCCGAAGAAATCAAGAAGCAACGCAAGATCCACGACAAGCTGATCGAGAAGGGCCTGCAGCTGATCGCGGACAGCTTCTTGGACCAGTTGGGCAAGCGCTGCGAGGCCGCCGGCGTGCCACTCACGCGCCAGCTGCTCGAGGGGATCAACTACGAAGAGATCGTGAACGAGGTGAACCGCGGCGAGGGGCGGCTCCCCGGTCTGATCGGGTTCGATCCGAACCGCGCGGCGGGCTACGACGGCGGCGCCAAGACGCGGAGCGACGTCCAGGTCGGAGCGAACGGCCGTTTGATCGCCGAGGACGAGGACACGGCCGCGCGGCTCGTCGGGTCGTCCGGGCGCGCGTACGACCTGTTGGCGATCGGCGCTCACGGGCTCGGGCGGCAACCCTTTTCGCAGCTCGGCGGCGTCGTTGCCCGCGTGCTCCGCGACGTCGAGAAGGACGTGCTCATCGTGCGCGACGACCACCCGTTTGAGGGCGGGCGCTTCCTCGTGTGCGTGGACGGGTCCTCCTACAGCTATCGGACCATGCGGATGGCGCTCGAGCTGGCACAGGCCTTCGGCGCCTCGCTCTATGTCTGCAGCGCGTTCGACGTCGAGTACCACCACGTCGTCTTCCACAACATCAAGGACGTCCTCTCCTACCAGGCGTCCAAGGTCTTCAAGTTCGAAGAGCAGGAGGAGCTCCACAACAACATCATCGATAAGGGGCTCCTCAAGCTGTCCCAGGCGAACCTGAAGCGGGCCGAGGTCATGGCTCAGGAGTTCCCCGATGTGCCGATCAAGACCCAGATCCTGATCGGGAAGCCATTTCAGGTCGTGCTGCAGTGGGCGGAGGAGATCAAGCCCTCCTTGCTCGTGCTCGCCCGTCACGGTGCGCACCGTATCGAGGGGACGACGCTCGGGTCGCAGGCCGAGAATCTGGTCCGCCTCGCCTCGTGCAACACGCTCCTCACTGGCACGGTCGGCATCCGGCCCGAAGACATCCCTTGGATCGAGGAAGATGGTCAGGCCGGGTTGCCCTGGGCGCCCGAGGCCGAGGTGCGGATCCTGCGCGTCCCGCCGTTCGCGCAGGGCATCGCCCGCCGCGCGGTGGAGGAGTACCTCCTTGAGCAGACCGGCGGGGTGCCCGGGACCGTCACGAACCGGTGGCTCGACGAGGCGATCAAGAAGCTGCTGCCCACCCACATGCAGCTCATCATGGGGATCGGGACGGCCGAAGAAGTGGCCTTGGCGGAGGTGAAGGCGACGGAACAGCTCAAGGCCACCAAGGTGCAGGGCCATGACGCCGATCCCGAGCCGATCGTGGCCGAGGTGGAGACCCGGTGTCCGGTGACGGGGACCGTGAGTCGCCGTCCGTGGGTACAGGGCGACCCGATCATTTGGACGGAGGACGCCTGGGAGCGCCTGCAGCTCGTGCCGCTCGTCGCGCGTCCCTTGGCGCGCAACACGGTCGAGCGGTTCGCGCGCGACCATAGCATCTGGCGCGTCACGACCGACGTGATGGACGAGAACAAGCAGCAGATGATCGAAGCCGACGAGTTCGACATCGACACGATGATGGTGATGTTCACGGAGCTGCGCGCGAAGCAGATCCGGGCGGAGGCCGAAGGGGGCGACGCGCTGTCGGCCGAAATGCGGGCCTTCATCGAGGACGCGAAGGCGCAAGGCATCACGCGCTGTCCCATCCGCGATCTCGAGGGCAAGATGAGCCAGTGCCCCGTCGACTTCCAAGCCGTCACGCCCGCTGCGGCCAAGGAGGCTATGGAGCGGCTGTTGCAGGAGCAGGCAGGCGACTGATCGTGGACTACGTACCCCACGTCGTCGCGTGGAATCTGACGCGGCGCTGTAACCTCGAGTGCGCCCACTGCTACATCGCCGCGGGGCCGAGCGAGTCCGCCACGGGCGAGCTCGACACGGCGACGTGTCGGCGCATCGTGGACGAGCTCGTGGCGGTGAACCCCGCCCCGCTCCTGATTCTCTCGGGCGGCGAGCCGCTTTTGCGAGAGGACCTGGAGGACATCGCGCGTTACGCGGTCGATCGGGGCGCGACGGTGGTGGTCGGCACGAACGGCACCCTGCTCACGGCGGAGCGGATCGCCGCGCTGCAGGCGGCGGGCGTGAGCGGGGTGGCGGTCTCGGTCGATTCGCTCCGGCCCACCTACCACGACAACTTCCGGCACGGCGACGGCTCGCTGGCCGCGACCCAGGCTGCGCTCGCGCGGCTCCGCGCGGCCCGTCTCGACTTCATCATCCAGACCACGGTGAGCCGCGGCAACCGCACGGAGCTCGGGACCATCGTCGCGTGGGCGGCCGAGCAGGGCGCGGTGTCGTTCAACTGCTATTTCCTCGTCCCCACCGGCCGGGGCGCACGGCTTTCCGACCTCACGCCGGCCGAGTACGAGGGGGTGCTCGCCGACCTCGCTCGCTGGCAGCGCGAATACCGCGGCGTGCTCCTCGTGCGGGCGAAGTGTGCGCCACACTTCATGCGGCACGTCCACGCGCTCGATCCCGAGTCGCCCATCCTGAACTACGAGACGCGCTGTCCGTGCGGCACGCAGTATTGTCGAATCACGCCGGACGGCAAGCTCACGCCGTGTCCGTACTTGCCCGAGGTGGCGGGCGACTTGGGGCAGCAGTCGTTCGGCGAGATCTGGCGCGGGGCGCCGCTCTTTCGCGCGCTGCGCGAGGGACAGCTGGGCGGCAAGTGCGGCGTCTGCGAGTACCGCGCCCTCTGCGGTGGGTGCCGAGCCCGCGCCTTCGCGACCGCGGGCGACGTCCTTGCCTCTGACCCCTCCTGCACTTATGAGCCGCGGCAGGACGCCCCGCTCGTGGTGCCCGAGCGCGCGGTGGCCTACGGTGAGGAATTCCGGCCGGCGCTACGCTGGAGCCCGGAGGCGGAGGCGCGCGTCGCGCGGATTCCGTCGTTCGTGCGCGGCGTCGTGACCCAGCGGGTGGAGGACTGGGCGCGCCGGCACGGCCGGCACATGATCACCACGGAGATGCTGGCGGAGGTGCGGGGCGCCATGCCCATCGACTTCTCGCGGCGCAGACCGTTCTTCGTCACCGACAAGGGATGACCGACCAGGAATGACCCACAACCTACTGCTGGCCCTTCAGGCCGCGGCGGACACGACGAGCGGCTACCGCGAGTTCCCGCTCATCGGGGAGCGGGCAGCCGTGTGGATCGCCGCCCAGGTCCACCTCATGTTCGCGGCGTTCGTGCTCGGCGTGCCGATGTTCGCCGTGGTGGCCGAGGCGATCGGGATATTCGGCGGCGAGGCGAAGTACGACCGGCTCGCCAAGGAATTCACCCGTCTGCTCCTTGTGGCCTACAGCGCGACGGCGATCTGGGGCGCGATCCTCGTCTTCCTGCTCGCCACCTGCTACTCCAAGTTCTGGGCGTACCTGACGGCGGTCTTCGCGCCGTCCATGTGGCTGTACGCGTCGCTCTTCTTCTTCGAATCGTTCACGCTCTACCTGTATTACTACGGCTGGGACCGCTGGCACGAGGGCCGCGCGAAGAAGGTCCACTGGATGCTCGGCATCCTGCTCAACGTGTGGGGCACGACCGTGATGTTCATCGCGAATTCGTGGCTCGCCTACATGACCTCGCCGCCCCGCGACGTCACCCCGACGACCGATCCCACCAAGATCAAGCTGTGGCACGCGACCGTGACGGCGATCTGGATGCCGATCAACATTCACCGCTTGATCGCCAACGTCGTGTTCGGCGGCGCGATCGTCGGCGCCTACGCGAGCTACCGCTTCCTTGCGGCCAAGACCGACGAGGAGCGGGCCCATTACGACTGGATGGGCTACATCGGGAACCTCATCGCCATATCCGCCCTGATCGTGCTGCCGTTCGCCGGCTATTGGCTTGGCCGGGAGATCTACGAGTACGATCAGTCGCAGGGCATCACGATGATGGGCGGGTTTATGGCTTGGCTGTGGGTGATCCAAGCCTTTCTGATCGCCGTTCTGTTCCTCGCCGGGAACTACTACCTCTGGATCGGGATGGGACGCATTCCAGGCACCGAGCGGTTCCGGCCCTACATCAAATACCTGCTGATCGTGATTTTGCTGGGTGCGATCGTCTGGGGCACGCCCCATACGATGATCGCCGACGCCAAGGAACTGGCCGCGATGGGGGGAGCGCACCACCCGGTGCTCGGTGCGCTCGGCGTGATGAGCGCGAAGAACACAGCCGTCAACTTCATGATTCTGACGACGTTCCTGTCATTCCTCCTGTACCGGCGCGGCAACAAGGAGCTCGTCGTCCCCTGGGCCAAGACGGGCACCCTGCTCCAGGGCGCGCTCTTCGCGGTGGCGGCCGCGGTCGTGCTGTTCTTCGGCATCCGTGGCTACTTCGTAGAGACCATCGTGCGCATCGGGTTCAGCGTCTACCAGGTGCTCACGGTGCTCGGCTGCATCCTTTCCGTGACCGTCATCGACGTCCTGCTGAGCCGGGGCGCGCGTTCGGTCGGCGAGATTCAATGGGGCAAGATGCCGGCGCGGTCGCAGTATGCGCTGTTTATTCTCGCGGTGACGTTCACGTGGCTCATGGGCCTCATGGGATTCGCCCGGGCGGGCATTCGCCAGTACTGGCACGTGTGGGAGGTCATGGAGAACACGAGCCCCTACGCCGCGACGCCCGCGCTCGGGTACGCCTCGCGGCTCATCAGTGTGTGCGTGCTGATCTTCCTCTCGCTCGTCGGGTTCGTGTTCTGGCTCGGGGGACTGGCCGAGAAGTCGACATTCGTGCCCTCCGACGCGAAGGGAGGCAAGCATGTGGGTCACTAACCTCAAGATCGCCGGGATCGTCCTCGGGACGCTCCTCGTCTACACGGTGATCTGCAACAAGATTCCGCAACTCGAGTCGAGTGTCCCGCAGAAGCTGGCCCTCGGGGCCAACGCGACGCCCGATGAGCTCGTGGCCGCGGGGGAGCAGCTCTACAACGGGATCGGCAATTGCACCTCGTGCCACGGCCTTGGCGTGCGGGCGCCGAACCTCCTGACCGACGAGAAGGGCGCGGGCCTGATCGGGCAGCGCTGCGGCAAGCGCGAGGCGGGTAAGACCTGCAAGGAGTACCTCTACGAGCGTCTCGATCAGCCGGGCAAGGTGCTGCTGCCGGGTTACCAGCCGATCATGCCGGTGATCACGAAGCAGCTGCCGCCGAATCAGGTCTGGTCGCTCATCGCCTTCCTCGAATCGCAGGGCGGGACGGTCGACGTGACCGGGGCGGACATTGAGGCGTCGGAGAAGGCAGCGGGCGCGACGGGCGGCGGCGCGGCGCCTGCGAGCGCCGGGTTCGCGAGCGGGAGCACCCAGCCCAAGGCGATCATCGACGCGGCGGGGTGCACCACCTGCCATACCATCGACGGCGCGGGTGGAGCCATGGCGCCCGATCTCACCCACGTCGGGAGTCGCCGCGACGCGGCCTCCATCCGGCGCAAGATCCTTGATCCCTCGTCGTCCATCGCGAAAGGCTATGAAAGCTTTGCGGGCGTGATGCCCAAGGACTTCGGGACGAAGATGAACGCGGCGCAGCTCGAGTCGCTCGTGCAATACCTCGCGGGGCACAAATGACCAACCGCCGGTTGCTGGGCCACCCCCTATGGCAGTCCATCGCGATCTACATTGTCGCCTACCTCGTGATCGTGTACGGCATCCCGCACCTCCCCGGCAGCGCGATCGTGCCGAAGAGCGTGGTGCTCGAATACATGATCATGATCCTCGTCGCGCTGCTGCTCTACGTGAGCGCCGACGACGAGCGGTGGGCGGAGTTCCGCGAACCGCTCTACAACATGCTCGTCCAACCGCGCCTCCGGCTCGTGCGCAGCGTCGTGCTGCTCGTCGTGACGCTGCTCGTGGGTTGGATCACGTTCGCCCAGGCGCGGACGACGGTCTCGGCGCCTCCGAACCTGCGCTCGATCCATCCGGCTCCGCCCGATGAGATCAGGTTCCGCGGCCAGTCGATGAAGCTCGCGGGCCTCGCGAACCCGCTGCGGCAGCACCCGGAATCACTTTCGGCCTACACGGCCGAGGGCAAGACGATCTACTACCAGAACTGCCTGCCCTGCCACGGTGACCATTTGGACGGCGGCGGGCACTTCGCCGAGGGCTTCAACCCGCTGCCCGCGAACTTCGAGGACAACGGCACGATCCCCCAGCTCACGGAAAGCTTCGTGTTCTGGCGGGTGGCCAAGGGCGGGCCGGGGCTCCCCCGCGAGGGCACGCCGTGGAACTCGGCGATGCCGCAGTGGGAGGATTTTCTCACCGAGCACCAGATCTGGGCGGTGATTCTCTTCCTCTATGATCAGACCGGATCGAGGCCCCGGACCTGGGAGAAGAGCGAGGGAGGGTCCAAGTGAACCCGAGGATCGGGCTCGCGGTCGCGCTCTGTGTCGCGCCGCTGCAGGCGCTCGCCGCGCAGGACGCCGCGGCGGGCAAGGTGGTCTATACGAAGTGGTGCGCCGGGTGCCACGGCGACCAGGGCGACGGCAAGGGCCCGGGCGCGAACCGGATGCTCCCCCGGCCGCGCGACTTCACGGGCGCCATCTACAAGATCCGGTCCACGGCGAGCGGACAGCTGCCCACCGACGCCGATATCGAGCGCGCGGTCGACGAGGGGCTGATCGGCACGGCCATGCCGGCGTGGAAGAACCGGCTGTCGGACGCCGATCGCCACAACGTCGCCGCCTATCTCAAGAGCTTCTCGAACTTCTTCACCGACACGACGCAGCGACCGGTCGCGTTGCAGTTCTCGGCCGAGCCGTCGGGCGGCACGAGCGCCGAGGCGCTCAAGATAGGGCGCCAGTTCTACGACTCGATCCAGTGCTGGAAATGTCATGGCCATGAGGGTCGTGGCGACGGGCCGTCGGCGCCCGGGCTGCACGACGATCCCGGACAGCCGATCTTCGCCGCCGACCTTCACCAGAACTGGCGCTTCCGCGGCGGCCCGACGACCGAAGATATCTATCACCGCTTGCGGACGGGCCTCGACGGGACGCCGATGCCGTCGTTCTCGGATCTCTTGGACAAGAAGTTCCTGACCGACGAGCAGCTGTGGCGCGTGGCGGAATACGTCCGCAGTCTCTCACCCGCCAAGACGCCCGAGGTGCGCGACGTGATCCACGCGCCGGATATCAAGGGCTCGCTGCCCCTGACCCCGGACGACACGGTGTGGAATCGCGTCGATTCGTACTTCTTCCCGCTCGTGGGCCAGGTGATCGCCAAGGATCGCTGGTTCAACCCCGCGGTGACGGCTATTTGGGTGCAGGCCGTGCACAATGCCGATGCGGTCGCGATGCGGTTTTCGTGGGACGACCGCAGCGAGAGCCCCGACTCGACCTGGACCCAGAAGTTCACGCCTCGCGTGCTCGCGACGATGGCAAGCGATGACTCGACGCCCGAGGCGGTGCAGCCCTGGCCGGACCAGCTCGCGGTGCAATTCCCCGTGAAGATGCCTGAGGGGACGGAGCGGCCCTATTTCCTCATGGGCGCGCCCTCGGGGCCGGTGTATCAATGGCGCTGGACGAGCGCGCCACGCCGGGTCGTCGCGGGTCGCGCCACGGGGCTCGAGCATTTTGACACGCTGGCCGCAGCAGGGGGGTTGGCCGCGCAAGCGGTCTGGGACCACGGGCAGTGGCGCGTAGTCATCACCCGCGCCCTTGCCACGCCTGATTCGAGCCATCAACTTCAGTTCGCTCGAGGCCGGGCGATTCCCGTGGCGTTCTTTGCCTGGGATGGCTCCAACGGCGAGCACGGATCCCGGATGGCCGTAAGCGCGTGGTATTTCCTTGCCCTTGATCAGCCCACGCCTGCAGGGACGTACGTGTCTCCCGTGATCGCGATGGCGATCACGCTGGGGCTTGGCATGCTGGTTATCGCGCGGGCCCAACGGCGGAGCGGGACGGCGGGTCGCGGCTAGAGTTCGGATGGTTGGCAATTCTCGAGAGGGAGGCAAGATGCGCAGATTCGGGTCGCTGGTGATGCTCGGCGTAGGACTCCTCGTCTGGACGGCGGCGAGCCGCGGGGGGGTCTTCGCTGATGGGGGCAACGTGACCGGCAAGGTGAAGTTGGTCGGTAAGGCGCCCCCGAACCCCGTCATCGACATGAGCGACGAGGCGAAATGCGCGGCCAAGTACCCGACGCCTCCCCATGAGCCGATCGTCGAAGCGAGTGCTAATGGTGCCCTCGCCAACGTGTTCATCTACGTGAAGAGCGGGCTGCCGGCCGACGCGAAGTACCCCACGCCGACGACCGCAGTCACGATCGACCAGAACGGGTGTCTCTATCATCCCCGCGTATTCGGCATCATGGTCGGTCAGACGCTGACGATCAAGAACAGCGATGGGGTGCTCCACAACATCAAGGCGATGGGCAAGAAGAACCGGCCGTTCAACATCAGCCAGCCCACGACCATGACGACCGACCGCACGTTCTCGACAGAAGAGGTGATGTTGCCGTTCGAGTGCAACGTGCACGGCTGGATGCACGCCTTCGCGGGCGTCCTCACCCATCCGTTCTTCGCAGTGACGGGATCAGACGGCAGCTTCACGATCAAGGGTTTGCCGCCCGGCACCTATACGCTCGAGGCGTGGCAGGAGAAATACGGGACGCAGACCGCCACGGTCACGGTCAAGGCGGGCGCCCCGGCCACGGCTGCCTTCACCTTCACGGCGAAATAAGGGAGACCCGCCATGAATTGGTGGCTGCCTGCCCAGGCCTCGACGTTCGCGCCGCGCATCGACTCGATGTTCACGGTGATCCTCGTCCTCACGGGGATCGCCTTCGTCCTGGTCGAAGTCGGCCTGATTGTCTTCCTCGTGAAGTACCGCGGGCGCCCCGGCCGCAAGGCCTTCTACACCCACGGGAGCACGCCGGCCGAGGTGATCTGGACCGCGATTCCCGCGATCGCGATGGTGATCCTCGGCATCGCCTCGAACGGCCTGTGGGTCGAGATCAAGGGCCGCCACAGCGTGCCCGCCGACGCGTACCCGCTCGCCGTGCACGCGAAGCAGTTCGAGTGGTGGATCACCTACCCCGGACCGGACGGCAAACTGGGCGACGACGACGACTTCAAGCTGCGCAACAAGCTCTACATTCCGGTCGGCCGGCCCATCCTGGTCACGCTGACCTCGGAAGACGTGATTCACTCGTTCTACATCCCGCAGTTCCGGATCCGCCAGGACGTCGTGCCGGGCATGGAGATCCGCGCGTGGTTTGAAGCCACGACACCGGGCCAGTACGAGATCGCCTGCTCCCAGCTGTGCGGGATGGGGCACTACAAAATGCGGGCTCAGGTCACTGTCCTCACGCAGGCGGATTACGATGCTTGGGTCCAGCAGCAGGAAGCCCAGGCGAAAGGGGCACCCACGTCATGACGACCGCAGCCGCGACGACGCACCCGCCGCACGCGCACCACGACGACCGGGGCTTCGTCAAGAAGTACATCTTCTCGACCGATCACAAGATCATCGGGATTCAGTTCCTGTTCCTGAGTCTCTTCTTCTTGTTGGTCGGCGGGATCCTGGCGATGCAGATCCGCTGGCAGCTCGCCTTCCCGGGCCAGCCGATGCCGGGCGGCAGCCTCTTGCCGGCGAGCATGGCCGTCAACGGCGTGATCCTGCCTGAGTACTACATCCAGCTGGTCACGATGCACGGGACCTTTATGGTGTTCTTCGCGATCATGCTGCTGCTCGTGGGCGTGTACGCGAACTTCCTGATCCCGCTCAAGATCGGCGCGCACGACATGGCGTTCCCGCGGATCAACATGGCGTCGTTCTGGTCGGCGTTCGCCGCGGGGATCGTGATGACGGCGAGCATGTTCGTGCAGGACGGCGCGCCGCGGGCCGGGTGGACGATGTACGTGCCGCTCTCGGCCCGTCACGACTACTCGGGCGCCTCGACCGGCCAGGAGCTGTGGTCGATCTCGATCATCCTCTTCGGACTCTCCTCGGTCTTGGGATCGCTGAACTACATCACGACGGTGATCAACAACCGCGCACCGGGGATGACCTGGTTCCGCATGCCGCTCTCGGTGTGGGCGCTGTTCATCACGGCGATCCTCGGCCTGCTCGCGGTCCCCGTGCTCGCAGGCGCCGCCATCATGCTGTTGTTCGAGCAGATCCTCGGCACCCACTTCTTCGACACGACGGCGGGCGGCCAGGCGCTGCTCTGGCAGCACCTGTTCTGGTTCTTCGGGCACCCCGAGGTCTACATCCTCATCCTTCCGGCGATGGGCATGGTCTCGGAAATCATCGCGAACGGCAGCCGCAAGCCGATTTTCGGCTA
>Ga0209415_10001784_pt1 | contig 40656 bp, 37 predicted proteins | sample PeaSoiSIISIP2007_FD_187696 | JGI IMG/M metagenome (GOLD analysis project Ga0209415, IMG submission 187696) | Peat soil microbial communities from Weissenstadt, Germany - SII-SIP-2007 (SPAdes) (version 2) | ecosystem: Environmental > Terrestrial > Soil > Wetlands > Peat | place: Germany...
CCGACGCGGTCATTTCCCAGGTCGTCTCGACGACGCCCGTGCCGCCCGCTTGATGCTCCCAGCCAACAGCCAGGTCCGCAACCCGCTGGCGCTCCTGCGGCAACTGGAGTGGCGGGTGAGGCACGCGGTCGAGAACATCCTCAGCGGCCAGTACCGCTCGGCCTTCCGCGGCCGGGGCATCGAGTTCGACCAGGTCGTCCGGTACCAGTACGGCGACGACGTCCGGGACATCGACTGGAACGTCACCGCGCGGCTCGGCGAGCCGTATCGCAAGAAGTTCGTCGAGGAGCGGGAGGTGACGCTGCTCCTGGTGCTGGAGGATTCGCCGACCCTGAATTTCGGTTCGGGAGCGCAATCCAAGAGGGAGGCGCTCCTCGAGCTCGCGGGGCTCGTGATGCTTCTCGGGGCGGTCAACGGCGACCGCGTCGGGTTCGTCCACGCCATGCCCGAGGGGCCGGTGTTCCGCGAGCCCGTCCGCGGCCGGGGCGCCATCCTCCATGCCGCGGCCTCGCTCATCGGGCGCCCCGCCCCGCCGCCCGGCCGAGCGTCTCCCGAGATTCCCTGGCGTTTCATCTCGCGCGCGGCCCCGAAGCACAGCGTGCTCCTCTGGCTCGGGGACTTCCCGCCGCGGCGCGAGCCCGAAGGCTGGGCTGTCCTCCGCCGGCGCTACCAGACCATGGGGTTCCGCGTGGACGACCCCTGGGAGCGCAAGCTGCCCAGCGAGGGCCCGATCACCGCGTACGACCCCGCCTCCGGGCGGCTCGTGACCCTCGAGGGCAGCCAGGCCGACCGCTCCGCCCACGCCGAGTGGCGCTCGCGGCGCGACGCGGACTGGGCGGCGCTTTTCCCCGGCGCGCTGAGCCGGCTCGTCGTCAGCACGTCCGACGACAGGTTCGAGGCGCTCGTGCGATTCTTTCACGCCCGGATGAGCGCCGGCGCAAGCCTCGGCCGCTGGTAGGCGGAGCCCGATGACCCGATTCCTCCTGCACGCCATGTGGCCGATCGCCGCCTCGAACCTCAGGCTGGCGGACCCCCTCTGGCTTCTCGCCGTGGCGGCGCTGCCCCTCGCGGTGTGGCTGCGCGGCCGCGCCCGCGTGCCGGTACTTCTCGTGCCCTTTGCCGCGGCCTGGCACCGGTCCTCGATCGCCGCGTCGTCGAACTGGACCGCGGGCTGCGCGCTGGCGGGGCTCGCCCTCCTTGTCGGAGCCCTGGCCCGGCCCCAGAAGGTCGAGGACAAGCGCGAGGTGCGCTCGCAGGGCTACGACATCGTCCTGGCGATCGACCTGTCGGGCTCGATGCTGAGCGAGGACTACGAGAAGAACGGCGAGCGGATCAACCGGCTCCAGGCGATCAAGCCGGTCATCCAGGCGTTCATCGAGCGCAGGCCGTCCGACCGGATCGGAGTCGTCCTCTTCTCCGGAAGGGCCTACACGCTCTCCCCGCTCACGACGAACCATGAGTGGCTCGCGAAGCAGCTCGAACGGGTGAAGATCGGGCTGATTGAGGACGGCACCGCCATAGGCGACGCGCTTGGGGTGGCGATCACTCGCCTGGACCAGGCAAAGCAGGAGGCGAGCGGCAGGCGCAAGGGAGCCTTCATCGTGCTGCTCACGGACGGGGCGAACAACACGGGCCTGATAACGCCCACCCAGTCGGCGCAGCTCGCCAAGGCGCGCGGGATCCCGATCTACACGATCGGGGCCGGCAAGGACGGCCTGGTGCCGTTTCCCGTATTTGACGACGCGGGAAAGAAGATCGGCTATCGCCGGATCCCCGCCGACCTTGACGAGGGCGCCCTCAGGGCGATCGCGGAGACGACGGGCGGGCGCTTCTTCAGGGCAGCGGAGACCGGCACGGTCGAGTCGGCGTTCCAGGCGATCGATTCCAGCCAGAAGATCGAGTTCCAGGCAAAGAGCTACCTCCTAACGACCGAGCTGTTCCCGTGGCTCGCCGCGCCGGGCCTGGCGCTCTTCGGGACCGGGGCATGGCTGTCGCGCAAGAGATGACCTTCGCCTGGCCCCAACTTCTCTGGTTGCTCGCCGTCCCCGCGGGGCTCCTCGTCTGGGAGCTGGTCCGCAGCAGGCGTTTCGCCGGGGCCGCGCATCCCAAGATCCTGCGCGCCGAGGCGGGCATGCGCAGCGTGAGCCTGTCCGGCGAATCGGCGGCGCCGCTCTCGGCGGCGCGCCGGCGCCTGCTTCTCTGCGCCGGAACCGCGTTCGGGATCCTGGCCCTGGCGCGCCCCCAATGGGGCCGGCTCGACGAGCCCGTCTTCGACCAATCCCGCGAGATCGTCATCGCCCTCGATCTCTCGCGCTCGATGCTGACCCCCGACGTCAAGCCGACGCGGCTTGAGCGCGCGAAGCTCCTGGTCCAGTACCTCCTCGACAGGCTTCACGGCGAGCGCGTCGGGCTGCTCGTCTTCTCCGGAACCTCGTTCCTCCAGTCGCCGGTCAGCGCCGATTACGAGATCCTCCGGGAGTTCCTGCCGGCGCTCGGACCCGATTTTCTCCCCGAGGGCGGCACCAACTACCACGAGCTCATAGACACGGCCGTCGAGGCGTTCGAGGGGAGCTCGTCCGCGGACCGCTACCTCATCATCCTGAGCGACGGCGAGGCCACCGACGACGACTGGAGGGACGGTATCGAGCAGCTCTCCAAGCGCGGGATCCGCGTGATCGGGCTCGGGGTCGGCACGGCCGCAGGCGGCATGATCCCGGACGGGGCGGGCGGGTTCATGAAGGACGAGAACGGAGCGGTCGTCCTGTCGAAGCTCGAGGGCGCAACGCTCCGTGAGCTGGCGAGCGCGACCCACGGCGCCTACCGCGACGCGAGCGACTGGGTGGACCTGGCGCAGGTGCTCGCCTCCACGGTCGAGGAGGGCCGCAGGGGCCGCTTTATCGAGCACAACACCATGCGGCAGGTCGAGCGCTACCAATGGGCGCTCGCCCCGGCGCTGCTTTGCCTCATCGCAAGTTTCTGGTTCGAGTTCCCTGTCCGCCCGAAATCGAGGGACCTGCGCCTGAGCGGCCCGCCGGAGCCGAGATCCGCCTCGAGGCGCGCCGCGGCTGGGGCCGCCGCGCTGTTTCTACTGAGCGCGGCCTTCGCCGGCGCCGACAGCGCGCAAGATCCGGCCTCGTCCCTCTCGAAGATTGTGGGGCGCCTGTCGGAGCAGGACCGGCGCAGCGCGCTCGATTGGTCGGAATTCGGCCGCGAGACGGTCACTTGGGGCCAGCACCTGCGCTCAGGCGACCTGCCTGTGCCCGAGGGGCCCGTCCGCGACGCTCTCGCTGCGGTGGACATCGGCGCCCGTCTGGACCCGAAGGCCTCGGACTGGGACCGCATGCGCTCCGAACTTGAGGGCCTCCTTCAGAAGCCGGCCGAGAAGAAGCCGCCGCCCCAGCAGCAACAGCAGCAGCAGAACCAGGAGCAGAAGCAGGACCAGCAGCAGAAGCAGGACCAGCCGCAGGGCCAGGACCAGCAGCAGGGCCGGAACCAGCAGCAGGGCTCCCCTCCCCCGTCCGGCAACCCGGACAAGGCGGGCGAAAGGAATTCCCAGCAGCGGGAAAGGCCCCCCGAATCCCGAAGGCCCGAAAGGCAGAAAGCCTTCGGCGACATGAGCCCGCCCGCTTCACCCCCGCAGGCTCCTAAGGAGCCCCAGAACGCGATGCAGAGGGTGGGCGGCTCGAGGAAGGACCAGCCGAATGATCCCGCGCGAAACGACCCCGAGCTCGCCGTACCCCTTGAGAAGCTGCAGCAGGTCAAGGACAAGGATTCGCCTGGGGAGCTGTACGAGCTGCTGCGCCGCGGCGAGCCCGCGCCGCCGGTCAAGAACACGGGAAAGAACTGGTGAACCGCATGTGCAGGACGCCCACCGCCCAGCTCCTCCTCGCAGCCGTCCTGGCGGCTGCGCCGGCGTTGCCCGGCCAGTCCGTCCGCTGGGATCCGCCCGGCGGTTCCCTTCCCGTCGGCCAGGTGTCGCAGCTGCAGCTCGTCTTCGACGACTGCTCGCCGAACGACACCCCACTCCCCCCCAAGGTGGACGGCCTGAGGCTCGACTACGAGGGCCAGTCGAGCAACATCTCGATGATCAACGGCACGTTCTCGCGGAGCGTCTCGGTGACGTATGCCGCCCTCATGTCGCGCAGTCAGGCGGTCGAGATCCCCGCCTTCTCGGTCGACACGAACAAGGGGCGCCTGCGCGTTCCGGTCGCCCGGTTCAGCCCGGCCGGCGCCACGGTCGGCTCGGGCGGCATCTCGTTAAGCGACGCCGCCACGGCGAGCCTGGTGCCGTCGCCCGAGAGCGTCTGGGCGGGCGAGGTGTTCGACCTGAGGTACACGATCGAGGTCGGCGCGGGATATTATCCGAACTGGCTGCGGGGAACCTTCGACTGGGATCCGAGCCCGCTCATCATCGAGGATTGGTCGCAGCCCGAGCCGTTCGAGACCGGCGGCGGCGAGCCCAAGACCGGGCTGGCGTATCACACGCGCGCGGTCGCGCGCAACGTCGGCCGCATTCGGCTCAACGCCACCAGCCAGCTGGTCAACCTGAGCGTCGGCGTCACGGGCTTCGGATTCTTCCAGCAGCGCCAGTACCAGCAATTCGCCGTGCCAGGCGGCCCCGCCACGATCGAGGTTCGCCCCCTGCCCCCCGCCCCCGACGGGTTCACGGGCGCCGTGGGCGACTTCAAGCTCGCCTCGAAGGTCGTGCCGGTCCACGTGAAGATCGGAGACCCGGTCACGTGGACCGTCGAACTTTCGGGCTCCGGCAACTGGCCGGAGATACCGGGGCTTCCGGCCCGCGAGGTCCCTGGAAGCTTCCAGGTGATCCAGCCGAAGCCCAAGCGGACCCAGCCCCAAGCCAAGCTGTTCGAGGCGACGCTTTCCGAGGACGTCGTGCTCGTGCCGACGCAGCCCGGCACCTACGAGCTCCCGGCCCTCAGCTTCGCCTTCTTCGATCCGAAGGCCGGCGCCTACAGGGCGATCGAGGCCCCCGGTGGAACGGTGATCGTGGACCCGGCGGTTGCGCAGGCAGCGGGCGCCCAGGGCGGCGCACAGCCCGGTTCAAGCGCGGCGGGCCCAGTCACCGCGTTGGTCAACCCGGCGCAAGCGAGGCCGCCGGAGCCGCCGGCCGCCGGCCTCGGGGACCCGGTTCCCCCGTCCGGCACCGCCCTGGAGCCCCTGCGGAGGAGAACGCTCGCCGGCGCGTGCGCCCTGCCTTTCGGCTTGCTCGGGCTGCTCTGGGTGGCCCTCGCGTACCGGCAAGCGAGGAGGACCGATCCCTTGAAGCCCAAGAGGGAAGCCCGCCGGAGGATCGCCGCCACCCTGGAGGCCATGAGGAGCGCGCCGTCCATAGCAAGGCCCCCCCTGCTCCTCGACTGGCAGCGCGACACCGCCACCCTTTGGGGGATCATGCACGCGGCGCCCCCGGCGGCCGCCCTGGGCGATCCGCAGTGGAATGCCCTCTGGTCCGAGGCCGACCGCTGCCTCTACAGCGCCGACACGATCCTGCCGGGGGACTGGGTCGGCCGCGCGCACGCGGCGCTGGCCGGTAAGACCCTGCGCCCGTTCAGCGCCGCCCGCTTGCTGCTCCCGCGAAACCTCGTTCCGTTCATGTCCCTCGCGCTTGTCGCCGCGCTCGGCTGCCGGCCCCTTTGGGCCGCCGATCCCGCCGGCGCCTACCGCGCCGGGGACTTCGAGTCGGCCCGCGACGCCTGGGACCGACAGGTGGCCTCGGACCCGCTGGACTGGTCGGCGCGCCACAATCTCTCGCTCGCGCTCGCCCAGCAGGACCGCTGGGGCGAGGCGGCGGCCCAGGCGGCCGCCGCGTTCGTGCAGAACCCCTCCGATCCCGCCACGCGCCGCCAGCTGGCCCTCGCATGCGACAAGGCGGGATTCGCCCCGGAGCCCCTGGACGCCCTGCTTCAGTCAGGCCCCGTGGAGTCGCTGGCGCGCCTCGAATCCCCCGGCGGATGGCAGCGCGCCGGCGCCGCGGCATCGGCGGTCGCGGCGGTTGCGCTGGCGCTGCTCCTCGCGGCTGCCTACAGCGGCTGGCGCAGCGCGTGGGTCCGGGCGGCCGCGTTCGCCGTCCTCGCGCTCGCGCTGCTCCTAGGTGGCGCCTCCGTGGCCGCCTACCGGGCATTCGGAATCACCGCCGACACGCGGGCGGTCGTCGTCTGGCGGGCGGGGATCCTTAGGTCGATCCCGACGGAAGCCGACGTTTCCCAGAAGACGACGTCCCTGTCCGCCGGGAGCACGGCGATCGCCGACAAGGCCTTCATCGACTGGATCCGCCTCGCGTTCCCCAATGGCCAGACGGGTTGGATCCGCCGCAGCGAGGCCGTGTTTCTCTGGAGCACTCCTGAGAAGTGACTCCTGCAGGGCGAGAGTCTTTCTCACCACCCTCGACATCGATTCCTCCGGGTTGAGCGCGGGCACCCCGGCGACTTCGACCCAGGAAAGCGCCCTCGACTCATCCGTCGCAACGACCGGCTCCGAGGGCTCGGCCTCGAACATGAACCGGAGGTCGAAATGCCAGTGCCCCGGCGCGCCCGTGCGCCCGGGGATCCAGTGGCGGTCAACGTCGAAGAGCCGGGAGCCGACGGCGGCAAGGCGGGAGAGCCCGCTCTCCTCGCGCGCCTCCCTGAGCGCCACCGCGAGGAGGTCCGGGTCGCCGTCGGCGTGGCCGCCCAGCTGCAGCCATTTGCCGAGCTTGCGGTGCAGGGTCAGCAGGGTCTGCCGGCGGTCGGGGCTAACGATCCAGGCCGAACCCGTCAGGTGCCCGGTCGCGCACGAGCGCAGCAGGCAGTCGGGATGGGATTCGGCAAAAGCGACCGTCGCCTCGACGGCGAGGGCCTCCTCCCCGGGGAGCGCTCGGTCCCTATGCGCCCGCAGGAGAGCTAGGACGGCGGCGCGGTGCATCGGGTCATGTCCTCTTCTGCCAGATGGCGTCGGCCTCGAAGGGACCCGGCGTGTCGAGAAGCGCCCAGACGTCCTCGACCCGGCCCGCGACCGAGAATAGCGCCTGCAGGCCGGGGGACTTGAAGCGCTCCCTCGTCATCCGCTCGAAGAACCGCAGGAGGTCGTCGTAGTAGCCGTCCTGGTTAAACACAACGACCGGCTTGTCGATGCGGTTGATATAGCGAAGGGTCATGATTTCCGCGAGCTCCTCGAGCGTCCCGATGCCCCCGGGGAGCGCCAGGAAGGCGTCCGCCCGCTCCTCCATGACGCGCTTCCTGTCGCGCATCGAGCCGACCGTTATGAGCTCGTCGGCCTGGCGATAGGCGAGTTCGCGCTCCTTCATGAACTCCGGAATCACGCCGACGACGCGGCCCCCGGCGCCCTTCACGGCCCTCGCGAGCGAGCCCATCATCCCGACGTTGCCGCCGCCGTACACCAGGCCCCATCCCCGGGCGACCATGGTGCGGCCGACCCGCTCGGCGGCCGAATAGTACCTGGATTCGAGGTTGTCGGAGGATCCGCAGTAGACGCATAGGAGCTTTCCCATGGGGTGAGTGCCTGCCACGATGGGGCCCGGCGCCCGAAAATGAACGCAAATTCTTGAGCCAGTCCCCCCCATACCGGGGGCGCCTCGCCCCCTCCCCGACCGGGTACCTCCACCTTGGGCATGCCCGCACGTTTTGGTTCGCCGCCCGGCGCGCCCGCGATTCGGGCGGCGCGCTCGTCCTGCGCAGCGACGACCTGGACGCGACGCGCTACAGGATGGATTTCGCGGAGGCCATGCTCGCCGACCTGCGCTGGCTCGGGCTCTCCTGGGACGAGGGCCCGGACATCGGGGGGCCCCACGCGCCGTACAGCCAAAGCCAGCGGCGGCCCCTTTACCGGGACGCCCTGGAGCGGCTCCATGCGGCCGGCCATGTCTACTCCTGCTCCCGGTCGCGGCGCGACGTGATCGAGGCCGCCGGCGCCCCCCACGAGGGGGGGCCCGACGACGAGCCCGTCTATCCCGCGGCCTTCCGCCCCGATCCCGACCTGCCGGTGCCCCCCCTGGGGCAAAGGATCGGCGTCAACTGGCGGCTGCGCGTGCCCGACGGCGAGGAGCTCGCCTTCGAAGACGGGCGCCTCGGACCGCAGCGCGCGGTGGCGGGCCGGGACTTCGGAGACTTCCCGGTCTGGCGCAAGGACGACTGCCCGAGCTACCAGCTCGCCTGCGCCGTGGACGACGCCGCCATGGGGATCACCGAGGTCGTCCGCGGCGAGGACCTGGTCCGGTCCACCTTCCGCCAGCTGCTGATCTACCGCGCGCTGGGGCTTGAGGCCCCCCGGTTCCGCCACTGCCCGCTCATGACCGGCGCGGACGGCACGCGGCTCGCGAAGCGCCACGACTCGCTCAGCCTGCGGGCGCTTCGCGCGAGCGGAGCGACCCCCGAGTCGATTCGCGCCGCATGGGAGGCCGACAGAGCGGCGGGCCCTTAGGGGGAGCGGCATCCCGCAAACCGCGTCTTGCCACACACTCCCGCGATCGGTTATGCCACGCGGTAAAGCACGATGCCCGCCCGCCGGGCGGAGCGCCCCTATGAAACACACAATCTCCCTCCTCGCCCTGCTCCTTCTGCCCCTGTCCGCCCCCGCGGAGACCCTGGACCTAGGGCCCCACGGGACTTTCTCAATCGCCCCTCCCAAGGGCTGGACCTACACCGCCACGAAGGAGGAGGACTCCGGCTTCCTCATCGTGCTGGCGCCGCCGGCCAACGTGAACGCGAGATGCGTGCTCAACCTGGTCTTCGTGCCAAGCGGCGAGCCGCTCTCCAAGCAGGATATCCAGGAGAAGGTCCTCGCGATCAGCGACCAATTCGTGGAGGCCTCGGTCGAGAAGAAAAAGGTGCTTCACGACTTTGCCGTGTCGACGGGTTACGGCGCCTACTGCATCTTCACGGACGCCACGCGCGTGGGCCTGCCGCCGGAGAAGGACTCCTTCAAGTCGGTCGCAAGCGGCATGGTTCGCTTCAACGATGACGTGACCGTGGCTGTCATCCTGCTCACCGACGACGCAAAGGGAGCGGATTTCGAGGCGATGCTGAAGGCCGTGTCGGGCGCGTCGGTCGGGCCGGGAAAATGAGCGGGCCCCGCCAAGCCTGCGTTTCCGCGTGAGCGAGGCCCCCGCACCTTTGGCCGTGGGAGCGGTCCTCTTCCCGGGGTTCGAGCTCCTGGACGTCTACGGACCGCTCGAGATGCTCGGCATGCTCGGAGAGCGGGCGCGCATCACGATGCTTGCGGAACGCCCCGGCCCCATCCGGAGCCATCAGGGCCCCTCGACTGTGGCCGAGGCCGCCCTGGCCGATGCCCGCGGCCTCGACGTGCTGCTTGTCCCCGGCGGCATGGGCACCCGCCGCGAGGTGGCCAACGCGCCCTTCCTCGACGAACTGCGGCGCCAGGCGGGAAGCGCGCGCCTGGTCGCCAGCGTCTGCACGGGAAGCGCCCTCCTGGCGAGGGCCGGCGTCCTTGACGGGATTGGCGCCACGTCGAACAAGCGCGCCTTTTCGTGGGTCGTCTCGCAGGGCCCCAGGGTCCGCTGGATCGCGCAGGCGCGGTGGGTCGAGGACGGAAAGTTCTTCACCTCGTCGGGGGTCTCGGCGGGAATGGACATGGCCCTCGGGCTTATCGCCCGCACGCACGGCCGGGAAACCAGCATTAAGATCGCGCAGCAGGCCGAGTACGAATGGCACCAGGACAAGCAATGGGATCCGTTTGCCAGGCTGAGCGGGTTAAATTGAAGACAAGACAAGCGATCGCCGCGGCGGCATTTCTCTGGGCGGGCCTTGCACTGGGCGCGACCGCCGGCGCCCTGAGCTGCGAGTACCTCGCAGATCCGGAGGGCGTCGACGTCGCCGCGCCCAGGCTGGGATGGGTCATCAACTCCAGCCGGCGCGGGGAGGCCCAGACGGCCTATCAGGTTCTGGTGGCGTCGACCCCGCAGATGCTGGACCGGGGCATAGGCGATCTCTGGAACAGCGGCAAGGTGGAATCCACGGACTCGATCCAGGTGAGCTACCAGGGCCAGCCGCTTGGCTCGCTGCGCACCTGCTACTGGAAGGTCTGCTTCTGGGACCAATGGGGCAATGCGTCGGCCTGGAGCAAGCCCGCCCAATGGTCCACGGGAATGCTCACGCCCGGCGAATGGAAGGCGAAGTGGATCGGACTGGATCCCGGGACGGGCCCCGGGGGAGCGCCGGCCTCCGCCGCCAGTCCCCGGCGACTGGGCGCGCGGTGGCTGAGGAGGGAGTTCCCCGTCGGAAAGCCGATCAGCCGCGCGACCGTCTGCTATTCCGGCCTGGGCTGGTCCGAGCTCTACCTCAATGGGAGGAGGATAGGAAACGAGGTGCTCTCCCCGGCACTGAGCGACTACCGCAGGCGCGTGTTCTACGTGACCCACGACGTCAGCTCGGCCGTCAGGCAGGGGGCGAACGCCATAGGCGTCGTGCTCGGCAACGGGCGTTTTTACGCGCCGCGCCTGGACAACCCGAAGACCGAGACGTTCGGCGCCCCCAAGCTCCTGCTCCAGCTGCACCTCGAATACGACGACGGTAGCTCCGACGACGTGGTCAGCGACGACAGCTGGAAGCTGAGCGCCGACGGGCCGATCGTCGCCAACAACGAGTACGACGGCGAGGAATACGATGCCCGGAGGGAATTTGTGGACTGGTCCAAGACCGGATTCCGCGATGCCGCCTGGCAACAGGCGCAGCTGGTGGCGGCGCCCGGCGGCGCGCTATGCGCCCCCATGATCGACCCGATCCGCGTCACCGGCGCCTTCAAGCCCATGTCGGTGAGCGAGCCCAAGCCCGGGATGTTCGTGTATGACCTCGGCCAGAACTTCGCCGGCTGGTGCCTCCTGCGGGTGAAGGGCACCTCCGGCCAGCAGGTGAGGCTGCGCTTCGCTGAACGGCTGCGCGACGACGGGACGCTCTACCTCGACAACCTGCGCAGCGCCAAGGTCACGGACCTGTACACGCTCAAGGGAGGGGACCTGGAGACCTACGAGCCGCGGTTCACGCTGCACGGCTTTCGATACGTCGAAGTCACCGGATACCCCGGAACCCCGGGTCCGGACGCGATAGAGGGCCGCGTCGTCGGCGACGACCTTGAGAGGGCGGGCGAATTCTCCTGCTCCAATGAATTGCTCAACCGGATCTACAGGAACGTCGTGTGGGGGGTGCGCGGCAACTACCGGAGCATCCCCACGGACTGTCCGCAGCGCGACGAGCGCCAGGGGTGGCTTGGCGACCGCGCGGCCGAATCGCGGGGCGAGGCCTACCTTTTCCGCAACAACGCGCTCTATGCCAAATGGGTGCAGGACATGGCCGATGCCCAGAGGGACGACGGCGCCGTCCCGGACGTCTGTCCGGCGTACTGGCCGCTGTACAACGACAGCGTCACATGGCCGGGGTGCATCGCGATCATCCCGGGAGCGCTCCTGGACCAGGACGCCGACCGGCGCCTTCTCGAGCGCGCGTATCCGGCCATCGCCAGGTGGCTCGACCACCAGGTCAGCATGGTCAAGGACAACATCTCGGCGCGCGACACCTACGCCGACTGGTGCGAGCCCCCCGAGAGCCCGGCGCTGATCCACTCAAAGGACCCGGCCCGCAAGACGGCCGGCCCCATCCTGGCCACGGCTTACCTGTACCACTGCCTGCGACTCGGGGCGCGCTATGCGCGGGTCCTCGGAATCCCCGAGGACGAGAAGCGTTTCGACGCGCGGGCCGACGGACTCCGGCAGGGCCTAAACGACCGTTTCTACAAGAAGGATCTGGCGCAGTACGACAACGGGTCGGCCACCTCGTCCATCCTTCCCCTGGCGTTCGACATGGTGCCGGCGGGCGAGAGGCCGCGCGTGATGGCGCACCTGGTCGATAAGATCATGAGGGACAACAACGGGCACGGCTCCCACGGCCTTGTCGGAGGCCAATGGGTGAACCGCGTCCTGACCCGAGACGGGCACGGGGACGTGGCCTACACCATGGCCACCCAGACGACCTACCCCAGCCTCGGCTACATGGTGACGCACGGCGCCACGACGATCTGGGAGCTGTGGAACGGCGACACGGCCGACCCCGCGATGAATTCGGGCAACCACGTTATGCTGGTGGGCGACCTGATCACATGGCTCTACGAGGATGTCGCGGGCATTGCGCCCGACGAGGACCGGCCGGCATTTCGGCACATCCTGATGCGGCCGACCCCCGTCGGTGACCTGAAATCGGTGAAGGCGAGCTACCGGTCGCTCTACGGCCTAATCTCCAGCGAATGGAAGCGCGACGGCGCCGCGTTCTCGCTGGACGTGACCGTCCCCGCCAACGCCACTGCGACCGTCTACGTGCCGGCGAATGACGTAGCAACGGTCACTGAATCGGGAAAGCCCGCGACCCAGGCAGACGGCGTCCGGTTCCTGCGGCAGGAAGGCGGGGCCGCGGCCTTTGAGATAGGATCGGGAGCGTATCACTTCCGCTCGGGCCCATGAAACCGGGCCGATTCCCGCGCACCGGGCCGCCCCGCCGGGACCCCTCCGGATGAACGTCCGCATAGGAGTGATCAACGTGTCCGACCGGGCGAGCGCCGGGGCCTATGAGGACACGCCCGGAAAGGCGTGCGTCGCCCTGCTGCTCGAATGGCTCTCCACGCCCTTTGACGTCGACTACAAGGTCGTCGCGGACGAGCGCCCGCTCATTGAATCCGAGCTCAAGCGCATGGCCGACGTTGCCGGGTGCTGCCTCATCGTGACCACCGGCGGAACAGGGCCCGCCCCCCGGGACGTGACCCCGGAGGCGACCGTGGCCGTCTGCGACAAACTCCTGCCGGGGTTCGGCGAGGCCATGAGGTCCGCCTCCCTGGCGTTCGTTCCGACGGCCATCCTTTCCCGCCAGACAGCGGGCGTGCGCGGGCGCACGCTGATCGTCAACCTTCCCGGCCGGCCCAAGGCTATCCGCGAGAATCTGGAGGCCGTCTTCCCCGCGATCCCGTACTGCATCGACCTGGTCGGCGGGCCCCGCCTCGAGACGAACGGGGCGGTGATGAAGGTGTTCAGGCCAAAGGATTGATTGAGTTGCGGCGGGCGCAATTGTCGCCATACTGGCGCCAACGCCCGCTCCCATGCCCAACCTGGCCTCACCCGATCTCACCCAGCATCCCCCGCGCAGCCCGCGCGTCCGGCTCGGCGGTTATGCCCACCTTCCCCGCCTCCTCGACAAGGCCCGTGCCACCCTCTCAGGGAAGGCCGGCGAGTACCGCTACAACTGCCCGCTCGACCAGCATTTCTTCAACTTCACCGGCATCGACCACGAGGCGCTTCTGGCCGAGCTCAAGCCCGGCAGGTCCGACTCCGAGATGCTCGCGTGGGTCAGGAGCTGCACCAAGCGCCTGCCTTCGGAAATCGCGGCCTGGTCGGCGTGGATTACCACGAGCGCCCCGGGCGGCGCCCCCGGCCACGAGTGGTTTGGAGAGGTGATAAAGGCCAGCTCGACCGATCGCGACGACATCCACGGCTTCTTCGACCTGCTCGACATGGACGACTACCTGAGCTTCGGCGGCAAGGGCTAGAGGCCGGCCTGCCGGGCCCCCTACAGCTCCGTGTATTTTGCGGAGCGTCCCCGCGCCTTCTCTATCGGATACTTGCGGGCGTTGGCCTCGATCTTGGCCTCGATGTTCGCCGCAATGTCGAGCCCCGTCGCGTTGGCGAACTCGAGGGCATAAATCACGACGTCGGCGACCTCCTCGGCGATCCTGGCCCTCTTCTCGGGGTCGAGCGCGACAGCGCGCGACTCCTCGGGACTGGCCCACAGGAAATGCTCCATCAGTTCCGCCGCCTCGGCGGCGAGCGCCATGCTCAGGTTCTTTGGCGCATGGAACTGCTCCCAGTCGCGCTCGCGGGCGAACGCGAGCACCCGTTCCTTGAGTTCTGCGAGGGTCGTGGCGGAGTCGGATAGCGCGGGCATGGGGGTGACACTGGCCCGGGCCCCCCTGCGGCGCAATTGCGCGCAGCCCCCCTGTCATAATTTTGAAAACAACTTGGCACGGAGCCTGCATTATGCTCTATGTTCGCCCGTTCCAATGGCCCAGACCCTCCATAGTCACCTCAGCCTCGCCGGAGCCTCGATCACGAAGGCCGTCCGATTTGGCTGCGCCGTGATGCGTCCGGTTGCCATTTCCAATTGGAACAAAACGGCCGGCGCGGGCTTCGGGGCCTAAACACTCCCAACCAGGAAGACGTTTAGAAAACCTGAAGCCCGGAGGCCAAAAGCCCCCAGGGGGCGGTTGCCTTTCCCACCATGAACACGAGAACCCATACCAGAAGCACATCCAGTCGTCAGCTCAATGCGCACGAGGCGTTCAACGCCTCGTTCCGCCAGCCGAGCTACGACTGCCGTGAGCTCCCAGACGCAGTCAACATTGTCGTCTACGTCCCCGGTGTGGGCGCCTCGGGCGTGGAGATCGAGGCGTACGGGGCCGACCTTGTCGTCACCGCGCACAAGACGCGTTTTGTGCGAGTCAACTGGCAGGCCCTGCACCTCGAGGGATCCCAGCGCGACTACCGTCTGCGCCTGCGTCTCGGCCTGGGTTTCGACTATTCCCAGATGCAGGCCGACGTGAGCGATGGCGTCCTGACCCTGTCGGTGCCCAAGCGCCAGGCAGACCTGGCACCGGCCAACCGCCTGGGTCACGTCGCGTAGGCCGATAACCCCCGGCGCCGCGCGGGCGCACCCCCCAGTCCCGGCGGGGGGCGGCGCCCGCGGGCGCCGCGGCGGCGGCTGGGAGCGGCAAAAATTCCGCCTAATTTGACGGCACATTTACTTGGCCGGGTGGTCTACGAATCCACCATGACCCAGCAAGCACAAGATTTCCAGGCGCGAACGCTGCCCAAGCGCGCAACCCCAAGACGAGCCACCCCGCGCGAGGACGCTATTTGGAGCCGGCCCGTCTTCAGGCCCCCTCCCCTCGAGGTCTGTCCGTCCAGCCCCGAATTGCCCTATTTGGACCCGATCCAGCGCAGCGAGCCCTGGGCCCCTTGGCCGCGGGCGAGCACGCCCTCCAGGTAGGCGAGGATGGTTCGGGCCTCCCCGTCGAACCCCCACGGGGGATTGACGACAGCCACGCCGCATCCCCTCATTCCCGGGGCGGCGGGATCGACCACCAGCTCGGCCGCGAACGAGGGCGCTCCGGCTCCCTCGAGCCATCCGAGGAAGCCGTCCGTGCGGGCCCTCCCGGTAAGGGGATACCAGACCGCGTAGGTGCCGCCGGGAAACCGGGAGATCCCCTCGCCGAGCGCCGCCGAGACTTCGGACCACTCCTGCGGTGCCTCGAACGGGGGGTCGATCAGGACAAGCGCCCGCCTTTCGGCGGGCGGCAGGCAGGCCCTGACGGCCCCGTAGCCGTCCGCCTCGTGCACGGAGACGCGGCGCTCGCCGGAGAATTCATTGCGCAGCGCAGCGCATTCCGCCGGGTGCTTCTCCCACAGTTCCAGCCGGTCCTGCGGGCGGGCGACCAGGCGCACGATCCGCGGCGAGCCCGGGTAAAAACGCGGGACGCCGGTTAGGTTTCCCTGGCTCCGGTCGTACCCGCGGACTATCCCCAGATAGTCTTGGATCTCCGGGGGCGCATCGCGACGGCCCCAGAGCCTTGCGATCCCGCCCGGCCACTCCGGCTGCCTCCCCTTTGAGTCGCCCTGCGAGGCGCGCGAAAGGTCGTAGCGCCCCCGGCCGGCGTGGGTGTCCACGAACACAAAACCCTTCTCCTTGCGCTGGAGGGCCCGCACGAGGCGCACCAGCAGCGCATGCTTGAGCACGTCCGCATAGTTGGCCGCGTGGAATGCGTGCCTGTAATTCACTCCCATGGGCTTCTTTCATTGCACCGGTCCGCGGCAATCCGATAATCGAGCCGCCATGAAAAAAATCCCCGCGCTCGTTGCCATCTGCGCGCTCGTCCTGCCCCGCGCGCTCTCCGCCGAAGCCTTTGAAGGCAAGGTGTCCATGAAGATCACGTCCACCAACGCCTCGAAGGACGCTCCGCAGTCGATCCAATACGTCATGAAGGAGGGGCTCATGAAGATCGAGATCGCGACGGACAAGGGCCAGGCAAGCATGATAATGGACTTCAAGAACCAGCAGATGCTGATGCTGATGCCGCAGCAGAGGATGTACATGGTGCAGCCCTTCCCCCAGCCCCCTGCGAATCAGGCGGGCGGTTCGGGCGCCAAGGACCTCGGGACGGAGGTGCAGGTGACGACGGAGAAGGCCAATATCCTCGGCTACGAATGCACTAAACTCGTCTCCACGTCGTCCGCGGGATCCGCCGAGGTGTGGGTCACCGATCAGCTCGGCACGTTCATGGGGCTGTCTCCGGGCGCGGGGGGCCCCGGGCACCGGCCCCAGGTTGTCCAGGCATGGGAGGCGGCGCTAAAGGGAAAGGGCTATTTCCCGATGCGCGTCGTGGCGACCAAGGGCGGCCAGGGCACCTTCCGGCTCGAGGTGACCTCGGTCCAGAAGGTGAGCGTCCCCGACTCCGAGTTCGCCCCGCCCGAAGGCTGGCGCAAGCTCGACATCGGCGCCATGATGGGGGGCGCTTTGCCCGGGGGCTTCCCCGGCGCGCGCCCGAGCGGGAACAACTGAGTGGGCCCCCAGCTCATCCGCATCGTATCGGACGTGCACTTCGCGGACCGCTCCAGCCGCGTGCGCGCCCTGGGGCAGCTGCGCCCGCTGCTGGAGGGAGCCACCTCTATTGTCTTCAACGGCGACACGCTTGACACCCGGCCCGACCGGAACCCGCAGCGGACGGCGGAAAGGCGCCGGGAGGTGCTCGATTTCTTCGCCTGCGCCGGGACGCCAGTCACGTTCCTCACGGGCAACCACGACCCGGACCTGTCGCGCCAGCACGCGGTGGAATTCGAGGGGGGCCGGATCCTCGTGACGCATGGCGACGTGCTCTTCGACGCCATTGTCCCGTGGGCCAAGGACGCCGCGACGATAAGGATGAAGGTGCTGGCCGCCCTTGCTGCGCTTCCGGAGGACGGCTGCTGCAGGCTCGACGGCCGCCTGGCCGCGTTCCGCTCCGTCGCCGCGACGATTCCCCAGCGCCACCAGTCGGAGCCCGACCCGCTGCGCTATGCCCTGCGCCTGGCCGGCGACACGGTCTGGCCCCCCCACCGCGCCCTCTCGATGCTGCGCGCCTGGCGCGAGGCGCCCGGCAGGGCCGCCGCGCTCGCCCGCAGGCACAGGCCCAGGGCGAAGTTCATCGTGATCGGGCACACCCACATTCCCGGCGTGTGGCAGACCGCGTCCGGAATCGTCGTGATCAACACCGGTTCGTTCTGCAGGCCCTTTGGCGCGATGGCCGCCGAGATCGCCTCCGGCAGGATCCGGATCCGCCGGATTGAGTCCCGGAACGGCGAATTCCACCCCGGCCCCAAGGTCGCCGACTTCGCCATCTCGTGAGCACGGAATTCGGATGGTGGGTCAGGGACTCCAAGCTTGGAAAATTCCAGGTCAAGGCCGTCGTCCACGGCGGCAGCCTGGCTTGGCTTCGCAAGCAGGGCCATTTCGCCTCCTGGGAGACCCACGACCCGAGCGAGGACGACTGGAACCGGCTCGTGTCCGAGGCCGAGAGGCGCGTCCCCCGGCGGCTCATCTCCCCAAAGCAGTTCACCGCGATCAGGAACCTGCGGGAGCACAGGTAGCGGGGCAACTCGCGCCCACTTCCCATACCCTCCATGCCCAAAATAGACGTCAACAAGGTTGCCGAAATCCTGAAGAAGAACCACATCGATCCCGCGGTCCTGCGCCGTGTGGTCGAGGAGATGAACCTCGCCGTGCAGCCCGACCCGAAAGAGGGCGATCAGCCGCCCCCCGTCAAGAAGCAGTACGCGATCCTCGTCAGCGACCCCGAGGAGCGCATGCCCAAGGGCGGCTTCACCGGATGGGTCCTGCAGATCCCCGAGAGCGAGAGCCCCGCCAGCTGCCAGGAGCGGATCTTCAAGGGCGCCTACGACTACAACGCGTCGAAGAAGGGCAGGCTCCACCCGGCGAGGACCGTGGGCGAGGCGCTCGAGAGCGTCCCGGGCCGCTTCTTCAGGGACGCCGAGCTCTGGGCGAAGACCAAGACGCCGGTCGTCGTCCTGCGCACCGACAACGAGATTCCGAGGGGCTAACGAGGGGGGCCCCGCTGCCGCCGGGCGCTCACTCGAGCCTGAACTTGGCGGGCTCGAAGCCCCGCGCCTTCAGGGCGGCGCCAAGGGCCTTGAGGTCCAAGCGCGCTCCCGGGCGGATGCCGTTTGAGGCGAACCAGCCCTGCGGCATCTCGAGCGCATGCTGCACCTGGTCGCTGTGCGACGACACGGTGCGCTCGTCGAATGGAAGGAGCGGATAGATCTCCGCGATCACCCCGTCCGGGGTAATGTAGCCGAGGTCGAGCGCCTCCGGCGTGTTGTGCATCCAGAAGCCGAGCCTCCTCGGGCTGGGATTAACGAAGATCATCCCCTCGTCCCTTCCGAGGTCGCTGCGCTGCATAAGCCCACGCTCCTGCTCAGCCGGAAGCACGGCGACCTGGAGCATCGCGGGGTGGCCCCCCACGCCGATCGCGAAATGGTCCCACACGGTCTTCTGGGAGGAGTCCTGATCGGAGGTCTTCCCGGAGCCGCAGCCGGCGACGGCGAGCGCCAGGAACGCCGCCGCCGCGACCCGGGCCCTCAGCGAAACCAGATTTGCATTTTGCATCTGTTCGCAGGTTAATCCCAGCGTGAAGTTTAGACAATCTTCGTCTTCAATACGGCCACCATGAAAAGTCGCGACATCCTCCTGTACTCCGACACCGCGAAGAGCGCCGACGCCCTCTATTTCGGGGGCGTCAACGTCCCCGACCCCTTTATCGCCTTGAGCGTCAGGGGACGGAAGTTCGCGGTCGTGAGCGCCCTCGAATTCGGCCGGGTCAAGCGGGACTCGGATTTTGCCGCGGTCCTGCCGCTCGAATCCTGGCTTGAAAAGGCTCGCCGCGCCTGGCCCCGGCAAAAGCCGGGGCCAGCCCGGGTGATCGCGCTTCTCTCCAGGGAGCTCAAGGCCGGCCCGTTCACCGTGCCGGAAGACTTCCCGGCGGGTCTCTACAAGGAGCTTCGCGACCTCGGCTTGCCGATCAGGATATCGGCGGGCGCCCTCTTTCCGGAACGGGAGATCAAGTCGCCCTCCGAGGCCGCCGCGATCCGGGAGGGCAACCGGTGCAGCGCCGCCGGCATCGCCGCCGCCGAAAGCGTCCTGCGCACTTGCCGTGTCCGGGCCGGCCGGCTGATCCACAGGGGAAGCGTCCTCACGAGCGAGCGCCTCAAGGTGGCGATAGAGATCGCCTGCATCGAGGCGGGCTCCATTTCGGACTCGACGATCGCCGCGGGCGGGGACCAGGCCTGCGACCCCCACAACAGGGGCTCGGGCCCCTTGCGCGCGAACCAGCTGATCATAGTCGACGTCTTCCCGCGGGTCGCGGCGACCGGGTTCTACGGGGACATGACGCGCACCTTCCTGCGCGGGCGCGCAAGCGACGCCCAGAGGGCGATCGTCGCCGCCGTCCGGGCGGCTCAGCTCGCGGCACTGGCGACGATCCGGGCGGGCGTGAACGGGACCGAGGTGCATCGCCGCGTCTCTGAGACCTTTGTCGCCCGCGGATTCGAGACGCGGCGCACCCCGAGGGGATCGGTCGGGTTCTTTCACGGCACCGGCCACGGCGTCGGGCTCGAGGTCCATGAGCCCCCGCGGATGAACGCGACGCTCGACTACGCCCTTAAGAAGGGCTCCGTGGTCACGGTGGAACCCGGCCTCTACTATCCCGGCGTCGGCGCATGCCGGATCGAGGATGTCGTTCAGGTGACGGGAGGGGCCCCGCGCATGTTGTCCAGGTATCCGTACGCGTGGGAACTGCGCTGACCCCCGCGCGCCTAAAGCCTCCAGACGACGTGTCCATCCCAACCAGCAAGGCGAAGGCGCTTCTTAGGAGGATCGCCGGGCTAAGGATCCTGGTCATCGGCGACGTGATGCTCGATCATTACATCTGGGGCGATGCGACCCGAATCTCGCCGGAGGCGCCCGTGCCCGTCGTCGACATTGCGCGCGACACATGGACTGGGGGCGGCGCCGCGAACGTCGCCCTCAACATCGCCGCGCTCGGCGCCCATTGCACGCTTTTCGGCTTCATGGGCCGCGACGAGCATGGGCAGCGCCTGCGCGCGATCCTGCGCGAGAAGGGCGTCGACGCCATATCGCCTCCGGGGGACGCGAGGACGATCGTCAAGACCCGCGTCCTCGTGCAGCACCAGCAGCTGTGCCGGCTCGACCGCGAGTCGCTCCCCTCTTCCTATGCGGTCGATCCCCTGCGCGCAGGCCGGCTCCTGGCAAAGGCGATCAGCTCGGGCGACGCGGTCGTCCTGTCCGACTATGCCAAGGGGCTCCTGACGGACGGGCTCGTCTCGCATGTAACCCGGCTCGCCCGAGGCGCGGGGAAGTTCATCGCCCTGGATCCCAAGCCCAAGCACCGGCTGTCGTTCGGCGGGCTCGACCTGATCACGCCGAACAAGCGGGAGGCGCTTCAGCTCGCCGGGCTTGAGCCGGAGGCCGGCGCCCCGTTCCCGGCAGCCGCCGTGTGCGCCCGCCTGCACGAGCGCTACGCCACGAAGAACGTCGTCGTCACCCTCGGCGAGGACGGGATGCTGCTGAGCGCCGCCGGCAGGGTGATCAAGACGATCCCCACGGCGGCCAGGGAGATCTTCGATGTATCCGGCGCGGGCGACACCGCGCTCGCGGCGCTGGTCCTCGCGCTCAGCTCGGGAGCCGCCCTTGAGGAGGCCGCTCATTTCGCAAACGCGGCCGCGGGTGTCGTGGTCGCCAAGCTCGGGACCGCCACCGTTTCCCCCGACGAGCTTCTTGAGCACCTCGCGCACGCGCCGTGAACGGGGCCCTATTCCTCGACCGCGACGGCACGCTGATCGTGGACAAGGTCTATCTCGCCGACCCGGATGGCGTGGAGCTTATCCCCGGCGCCGCCGAGGGACTGCGCAGGGCCCGCTCGCTCGGCTACAAGCTCTTCCTCTTCACCAACCAGTCTGGGGTCGGCCGGGGCCTCCACACGATCGAGGACACGCACAGGGTCAACGAGCGCATGCAGGAGATGCTGGGGCTCCCCGCTCCCGTCTTTGACGGCGTCTGCGTGGCACCGGAGGCCCCCGGCCAGCCGTCGCCCTACAGGAAGCCGTCGCCCCGGTTCATCCTGGAAATGATCGCCGAGCACGCGCTCGATCCCGCCGAGTGCTGGATGGTCGGAGACGCGGCGGCCGACGTGGGCGCGGGGCTGGCAGCCGGCATCCGGGCCGCGGCCGTACGCACCGGCAGGGCGCCCCCGGAATCGCTGCCGGAAGTGACCGCCGGAAGGGTGCCCGTGTTCGCCGACTTCGGCTCGTTCGCGGCGAGCCTCCGCTGAAATGGCCCGATCGACCGCGCCCCTTCCGGCGCTCCGCTTCACCGAATCCGCCGCCGTTGCGGGGCGCCCACCCACCGCGCAAGGGCAGCCATTGTCTATTTAGCACCCGGCAACGGGGGAACCGCCAGGGTTGAGCGCAGCTGCTCAAATTGCTCCCTGCTGCTTTCATTGGCCGCAAACACCAGGCCCTTGCTGATCAATTCCTCGGCCTTGGCGCCATAGCCGTTCTTGGCGCAGAAAAGCGCCGAGCTGTAGGACAGGTCGGTATCTCTGGGGAACATCGATACGCCATCGGCTATCTCTTCAATATCACGGTAGGAGGGCTTTACCTCGCAATGGCTGCGCACCTCCGCAATCCGGCTGTAGATCTCCGAGCTAGGGGCGTACCGCAATGCGGTTCGCAAAGGCCCGAGGACTGAGGCGAGCTGTTCAGCGCCGAGTTGGCCCTGCGTCCCCGATGGTCTGGCCATTGCCTCCGAATAAAGCAATTCGGCGAGCACAAGGTAGGCCTTGGGCCGCACAACTCCGGCCTTTGCCGCGGCCTCCAGCAGCTCGCGCGCCCTGCTGTCGTTGCCGATGTCGTGCTCATATAGACCGTAGACTGCGAGCAGTCTTGGGTCGTGGATCTGGTCCGCGGCTACGACGAACGGGACCGATTCGGCGGCCGAATCAAATGCCGCGCCTTGGGGCGGCGCCGCATGCTGTTCACCGCGCGCCGGCTCCGGGTCGGGACGTGGACCATCGCTGTCCCTGTAAGCGCGCTCGAGCATTCGCCCCGCCGCCTCGAGGAACTCCCCGCGCAGCCCGGGATCCTCGCGATGTGCGTTCCCCTGCATTCGAAGCCAGTCGCCCAGGATCCGCCCGACCTGGTCCGGCGTGGCCTCCTTCATCTCTCGCTCCGGGAATCCGAGAGGCATGACCAGTTCAAGGGAGGTGGGTTTCGCGAGGACGGCCCTGAGGAATTTCTCCAGCTTTCGCTCCATCGTCGAATAGCCGAAGCCGAAGCATTCGGAAAACATCTGTTCGGTGACCGGCTCCCGGCGCGCCCGCTGAGCCAGTTCCAGAAATGCGCGCGACGTTGCCGGCTCGTCATGCCCAGGACCCATAAGGCCCCAGCGCACAAAAAGCCCCGCCTCGGACTCCCAAAGGCGGCGCCTCTCGTCTGAGGGCGGCGCCTCGCTGAACAGTTCGCTCAGCGGGGGAATCACGATCTTTGTCTTCTTGTCCCTTCTAAGCTGGATAAGGAGTTGCTGGGTTTGCTCCAGGGACACCCAGAGCGTGCCGGGACCCGCCGCCCGTTGAGGCCGTTGAATCAACGTCAATTGATCCTCGCCCCGGGCGTCTTGGCCTCCGGAACGTTGGCCCCCTAGCAAAGCCCCAGGGCTGGCGACCGTTGCCCTCTCCGATGAGAGAAGGCCCTCCTCTTTTCGGGCGACTAGCGCGAAGCCGCCCCGGAGAATGCCGCTGTCCGTGCTTATGAGACCGGCTATCAACCATCCCGGAAGCGGCGGCGCGCAATCTAGCAGGCGCTTGGTGCCACTCGAGGCGCACACCGGGCTTTCCGTGAGCACCCCATAGACATTCGCATTGATTGCATAGGTGTCGGCATCGAATGCCTCGGCAAGGTCGGACGACACGTTTGCCTTATCGGACAGTTCGCCCCATGTCAGCGCGTCGACAGGCGCCCTGAACACAATCGGATGCGAATGAAGCTGACCGGTAACGACGTTTCCCAGGTCCGCGTCGTCAATGATGACGGTGTAGGGCACCGGGGAGCGGGGATACCAATCATCTGGTATCACGAGGTCCCGGAACATTTGCCCGCGCTTGAGCGCGTCGAGTTCCCAGTTCGTCTCCCTGTCCGGTGCCCGGGATAGGACCTCGAATCCGGGCAGTGAGGCATAACGCCATGGACTCTTCTCGATCCGTGTAGCCGAAACAATGGAGCGCTGCATCATGATCGCCCTTTCATGTGCGGCCGCGGCGGCATCCTCGCCCGTGCCAGCACGCGCCGCGGACTGGATGGACGATGATGCCTCGCATCCCACGGCGAAAAGGACCAGCACCCTAAGCAAACGCAATCCCTTCATCACCGCCGATCGGTCCGTTGCCCGAGACCGGGCACTCGCTCCGAGCGCCGCACGACTTGGGGGGATCATTCAGTGTCCTGGTTTGTCCAGCTGCAATGGCCGATGCCAGCGGCTAAGCCTTTTCACCCTAGGGCACGGTGCCCAGGGATTTCGGTTCTCCTATTTCCACATGTCCCGTCTTGAGGTCGTAGTGAACGAGCCCATGGCTCTCCCGGCCAAAAAACTTGGATGCGATTGACGCCATCGCCGAGAGAGACCTGCCGAAGTCGTTCCCTCGCTCGGGGATGCTGAAGTGCGATTCCCATAGCAGCCTATGTTGCCCTTGATTTCGCAAAACCTGATAGTCATACGCGAGCAGCACGACATAACAGCGGCGCTGTTCGATCTCCGCCTTCAAGGCGCCCAGGTAAGGATCGCTCGTCGAGGCCCGGACCATCGCGTCCGTATAACCGAGAATTGCCGCGTTCCTTGAATCCGCCCGGGCATCCTGCCCGGCCTCGATTTTGGACAGGTTTTGCGGCATGGACAGCGTATCCGGCTTCTGCTCGAAAGCCGCCGTCTTCAAGACTTCAGCCGCGCTTGGGGACCGTTCCGCCAGCCCGTTCGATGTTTCGTTAAGATTCTGCCGCATCGGGCTCAGCCTAACCATAGACTCCGACACACGGTCAACCGTGGCCGCGTTTTGACGGGTCAGGTTGGGAACAACCGTCGTTCCCCAGTAGACCAAAATCAGCAGATTTGTCGTGGCAGGATCGTCGCTCGGCCCGAAGTTTTGTGTTGCCAGCGGCTCCGCGATCGCCCGCGAGACATCCTCGAAACTCAAGCCGCCAGTCGTTTCAACATCTTCGGATCCCCAAGAGTCTCCTCTCTTCCCCATCGCCAATTCGTAGGATTCCGCCGGGAATGAACCGTCGACGTTTCTTGCACGAACATAACCTTCGCTCGCCCTGGAGTACACCGCGGTGGCCTGGCTAGGGTCAGCGGCGCGCCCGCTGGACTTGGTCCCTGATGGTGAACTGGTACAGGCCATCAGGAGGCAGAGAGCCCCTTGGAGTGCGCACACGGCGCCAAGGCGCTTGAAGGCTTCGCCGGCGCGTTGGGTCCCAATTCCTGCCCGAATCCTGCGAGGCCGGGGCGCATCGCCGCGCAGGCACGGCGCCTTGTTGGCCACGCTCAATGGTCTCTCCTCTCGTCTCGGCACTGTTCCCAATTCATCCTGGCCTTTTTGATTCAATGAAGGTCCCCCTCAATCGAGCTGGATCGCGCGTTGGGTGAGCTTGCTTGCATGGCGGTAGCGAAGGCCCTTCCCGGTTGACGGGAGTCAGCGCTTCTTCAAGTCCGCCAATCGCGTGTCCGCCCACTCTTTCAGCATGGCCTTCTCGAAGCGGAGCTCGATGCCGGCCGTGTCGGCCGTGCCGACCGAGGGCAGGTAGTTCCCGAAGTCCCAGTAGTGCCTCAGGTTCTCGGTGCCGTGCTTGACCACCGCCCCGGACGCATCGGTGACCGAATAGGTGAATTCGAAGGCTGGCGAGCCGGAGGCCGCGGGGACGTGCGACGAGTCCCTATGGCCGAGGTCTATGTCGGTAAACGTGATCTTGAGGCTATAGCCATCCGGGAGCATTTGGTCGGTCAGCTTCACAAGGAAGCTGCGTATCGCCGAGAAGATGTCTTCGTGGTACCAGTCCGCGTCGAAGCTCAGCCTCCGGTCGGTGTAGCTTTCCGGGTTGTCGAAGACGACCTCGATGCGCGAGGCAGGCTTGAAGGTGCCGGAGCGCATCGAATCTGCGAGCATCTGGAGTCGGACCATGAGGCGGCGATTGCAGTCCTCAAGGCGGCCCCTGGGAAATTGGGTCTCCGGGATTGCGTTTAGGGAAAAGTACGTCCCTCCCGCCTGCGTGCTGCCGGACACTGACCCACCATAACTGTAACCGTTCAACTCACGAATGCCGTCGGCGATCACATGATAATCGCACTGGCCGGCCAGCAGGCCGTATATGACATACGGGAATTCCGATTCGTCCACCTCGAGCCTTTCGACGGTCAACCCCAGCCTCCTGCACAGGTCGGTGAACGCGACCTTGAGATTTGTCGGCGTGTACCTCTTGTCCAAGCCGGCGGGGGGAAGGACGGGATCGCCGAGAAAGGCCATGATCTCGCGGTTGGCCGTGGTGGGAGCAGACGTTTCGCCGTTGCGGGCGGCGGCGGAATCCTGCTCCGTCCCGTTGCCCGGCGAGGCACTTGAGAAATCCGACCAACTCTTCTCTCGCAGGACGGTGCCTTCGAGGCCTTTCTCGCCAAAATAGATCCCGCCGTGCAACTGACTGTTGACGCAGAAGGAAACGTGCAGCCAGCCGTCGTCGAGCAGGGTCTTTTCCAAGTGAAAGTTGCCTGAGCCCCTCGTGACCTTGACGCGCTCGGCGTCGCTGACGGGCGTGCTGCCGCCGCGGCCCCGTGAGGTGGCAAACCACTCCAAGTCCGCGGTCTCCGCGGAGGCCAGCGTGTAGGAGCCGTCCAGGGCGTAACGGCCGCCTGGCTTTAGGTGTTCCCGGTCGCCCCGAACGGAGGTGATGATTATGCTGTCGCCCTGGGCAAACTCGGCGGCCCCCATCTCAGGCTGGATGACAGAGGGGTACTCGGTCCCGGCCGCCTTCTCGGCAGCCTGCGCAGGCCTGGTGGCAAGGAGCAGGCAAAGGACCGACGCAACTGAAATGGCCAAAATGCGCGCTGATTCCGAAAGGAGTGTTTTCATAATGGGTCCGGCTAGGGTCTTGGCGGAGGTTGTTCGCGTTCTTCAGAGAGTCTGGCATCGGCGACGCTCGATTCGTCGGCTATGGAATCCACGACCGCGTTGCCCTGCAGGCGGAACACATGGGTCCGGGTTGAAATCGGAACATTGATGACGCACGAATAATGGCCTGTTTGAGCGTTGCCGTGGCGAGCGGCCTCATTGGGCGCCCGGCGGTAATATTGAATGCAAAGTAACACAAGCGCCGCGCCGACGAGCGCCGCGACCGAACCTGCCGGCCGAGAAGCGATCAAATCCTGCCAGGCACCCCGCCATGCGCCCAATAGGGGCCGTTTCGACCCCAGGGCATCGAGGACGTCTTGCCGCATCCCTGGGCGCAGCGAGAGGCCGGCGGTGGCGCGGTCAAGAGATTGCCGCATCGAGGTCGCAAAGGCCTGCTCGCGCAAGAAGGCGTTCCGGCAGGCGTTGCATTGCTGGAGGTGCTGCCGGGCGGCGCCTTGGAGCTCGGCGTCCAGAGTTTCATCCAGGTACTCATGCAATAGTCCGTGGAAGGTTCGGCAGTTCATGATGTCTCGTTGCTATGTGTTCCTCAGGATACGAAAAGGTTCATTTCCGCAGGGATGAGTTGCTCGAGGCAACGCACCGCGTAGTGCAGACGGGATTTTACGGTTCCTTTGGAGACGCCGGTTTGGCGGGCTATTTCCTGTATTTTCAGGTTTCCGTAGTATCGGAGGACGATGACTTCGCGATGTTCCGGAGACAGTTTCTGAACAGCGCACGCAAGACTGGTCGCGTAGAAGTCTTGATCCAGCCCCTCGGCCGGCTTGGGCTGGAAAGATTCCCTGAGGACACGGTCCTCCGCAAGGACCAGGCGCTTTCCTTTGCGGAAATGCCGGCGGCACAGGTTAAGGAGAATGCCATGCAGCCAGGTGTAGACGGCCGAATCACCGCGAAAACGATCGGCTGATCTCAAGGCCTGCAGGAATGTTTCCTGCACCAGGTCCTGTGCCTCGGTTTCGTCGCCGCACAGGAGACAGGCCGATCGCAGCAGCCTGTCGCCATGGGAATCGATCAGTTCTTGAAGATCGAGAGGCGCGGGTCTCTGGGAAACGGAAACACGCGGAACCTCAGCCATATCCTATCTGTGCCACAGACAGGCAAATGGTTCAATCATATCGAAAAAACTGACGCTCGTAATCCATTGGGAGAATGCCTAACGGCGTCGCGTCGCGCAGACGCCCTTTTCCATTGGGAAACAGACCGGCGTGAGAACGATTCCCCTTGGTTTCGCATCCCGCAGACATCGGTCGGCCGACGCCAGCCTATTCAGAGAACTGCCCGTCGATCTGTGGAGCGCGCAACTCCCCGCATGCGCCTGCGTCCGCCAGGCCAATGCAGGTTCACCCCCGTCGGCTCGCGGAAACACGGGCTTGGCACCGTTTCGCCACGCGGCAAGCTCGGCGCGTGTGATGCAGCGGGTCCCTATCGTCTATGGCAAAACCAACACTGCCGAGAGCCTCGTGCGCGGGCTGTCTGCCGAGGGTATTCCCGTGCGCTGGGCGGCCTCGGGCGACGACGCCCTGGCCTCGCTGCATACGCAGCCGCAGGACGTGGTGGTCCTTGACTGGATGCTGCCCGGCACAAGCGGCGTGGACGTGCTTCGCGCCCTTGGGTCCCAGGGCCAGCGCGTGCCCGCGCTGCTGCTAACGGCGCCCGTCGCCGTGAGCGACCGCGCAAACGGCCTTGAGGCTGGAGACGACGACTATCGGACGAAGCCCTTTGCGCCTGCCGAATTGTTGGCGCGCGTGAGGGCACTCGTGCGCCGGGCGACACCGATCGGGGCGCCGAAGCCAGCCCGTCGCCCTTTCGCGTGGGCCAGGGCAATGGCAGTCCTCCCGGGCTTCCTTGGCACGCTGGCCGCCCCGTTGGCGGCCGACGACGTTGCGACTGCGGCCAACGGCAGCGCGCCGTGGAGCATCCACACCCAGGCAACGTGGATCGACCAGGAACACCCCGCCTTTGATTCCCCATACGAGGGTCCGAACAGCCTCACGGGAGCGTCCCAGGCCGAGAGGACGTTCTCAATCTCGTTATTCCTTGGTTATCGGATCCGCGCCGGTACAGAGCTTTATTTTGACCCCGAGATTTTCCAGGGCCACGGTCTCAGCAATACGCTGGGAATGGCCGGCTTTCCCAACGGGGAGGCCGTCAAGGCAGCGTTCTTCAACCTGCACTACAACACGTCGCGCCTCTACGTCAGGCAGACTTTCGGGCTTGGCGGCGAGACCGAGAAGGTCGCCGACGGCCAACAGAATGTTGCCGGCTCCTACGATGTGAACCGGATCACGCTCACCGTCGGCAAATTCTCATCCCAAGATCTATTTGACGACAACGCCTACAGCCATGACACGCGGTCGCAGTTCATGAACTGGGCTCTCTGGGAAAGCGCCGCCTGGGATTATCCCGCCGACGTCGTGGGATTCACCGCGGGCTTTGTCGCAGAATGGAACACGAAGGATTGGGCGCTCCGCTACGGCATCTTCATGGAGCCGACAGTCACGAACGGATCACGTCTTGATTACCACCTGCTCGACGCGCACGGCCAGGTCCTCCAGTTCGACAGGCGCTACTCGATTGGCGACCTGGCGGGGACGCTCAGGCCCTTCGTGTACTGGAACCAGGCGCACATGGGAAACTACTCGGACGCAGTCGCCAGTCCCGACATAAGCGACGCGCTTTCCCAGTCGCGCGCCTACCGCTCAAAGGTGGGATTTGGGATGAGCTGGGACCAGCAGCTGACCCAGGACCTGGGTGTCTTTGTGCGCCTAAGCTGGGACGACGGGCGCTCCGAGTCGTTTGCCTTCACCGAGATCGACCGGTCGCTGGCCGCGGGCCTGAGCGTGGGCGGCGCCCGCTGGGGCCGCAAGAGCGACACGCTTGGGATCGCCGGGGTCGTGAACGGCATTGCGCCAAGCCACCGGGCGTACCTCGAGGCTGGTGGCACCGAGGGGCTGATCCTCGGAGACGGCAGGCTCAACTACGGCCAAGAGGAGATCCTGGAGACCTACTACAGCGTCCAGGCCGCCAAATGGCTCTGGATTTCGCCTGATTTCCAGTATGCGACCCATCCCGGCTACAATCGCGACCGCGGCCCGGTGCCTATCTACGCCCTGCGGGTCCACGTGGAATTCTAATCCTGCATACCGTTCAGTCTCGAATATCGTTTTCCAAGTGCCGTTTAACTGCGGACCATTGAAAGGCAAAATCATGGGCACCTCGAATTTCCTCCGGGCAGAGGCGGCGCCCGAATGAAGCGGCGCCTCGATGAGATTCTTGTCGCGCGCGGGCTCGCCGAATCGCGGACCCAGGCGAAGGCGCTCATCATGTCGGGCCGCGTGTTCCGCGGGACCGAGCGCCTGGACAAGCCGGGCCGTGAGCTCGCGGAGGACTGCGAGGTCTCGCTCGTTAGGCCGCCGCGCTTCGTGAGCCGGGGCGGCGAGAAGCTGGCGGCGGCCCTGGAAAGGTATGCGATCGACCTCAAAGGCGCGCATGTTCTCGACGTCGGAGCGTCGACCGGAGGCTTCACCGACTGCGCGCTCCAGTCGGGGGCGGCTTCGGTCGTGTGCGTGGATGTCGGCCGCGCCCAGCTCCACGCGAGGCTAAGGGCGGACCCTCGCGTCGTGAACCTGGAGAAGGTCAACGCGCGCCGCCTGTCTGCGTCCGACCTGCCCCGGGCGCAGTTCGACGCCGTCGTGATGGATCTCTCGTTCATCTCGCTTAAGGCGGTCCTTCCCGCGGTGTGGCCGCTCCTCAGGGCCGGCGGCGTTCTTGTCGCCCTCGTCAAGCCGCAGTTCGAGGCGGGCAAGGCCCAGGCCGACAAAGGCCGGGGCGTCATCCGGGACGCAGCGGTGCGGGAGGCCGCGCTCGCGGGCGTGCGGGATTTCGCGCTCGACCGCCTGCCCGGCGCCCAGCTCGGGGGATCGATGGAATCCCCCGTCGAGGGCGCCGACGGAAACAGGGAATTCCTGTTGTGCCTCCGCCGAACGTGGCCCATCAAACAGGAGCCGCAGGGCCCGTCAGCCTGAACCCATGAAGCCCATCCGCTCACTCGCCTTCGTCATCAACTCCGAGAAGACCGGCGCCCTTGGCCTCGGCCGGGAGCTGGTCGCGGCGGCGCGCGCCAAGGGCGTCCGACTCAAGCAGACCACCCGGTTTAGCCTGCCCCGCGGCTACCTGAGCGGGTGCGATGCATGCTGCGTCATCGGCGGCGACGGCACGCTGCTCGGGGTCGTTCGCGAGGCCGCGCTCGAGGGGGTGCCCCTGATCGGGGTCAACCGCGGCAGCCTCGGGTTTCTCACCACCTTCTCGCCCGAGGAGGCGCGGTCGGAGTTCGACGACCTCCTGGAGGGGTCGTTCCGCGTGGACTACCGGGCGATGCTCGAGTGCCGCGTCGCCGGAGGGCGCCCGAGCCTCGCCCTGAACGACGTGGTGATCAAGGACGAGGTCACCTCGAGGCTCGTTCTCCTCGAGGTCTTCGCCGACGGAGAGCTCGTCACGGACTACCTCTCGGACGGCCTCATCCTTGCAACCGCGACGGGCTCCACCGCGTACAACCTGTCGGCGGGCGGCCCCATCATCCACCCCCGCGCCGACGTGATCGCGATGACCCCGATCTGCCCGCACACCCTGACGAACCGCTCGATCATATTCCGCGACTCCGTCAAGCTCCGCGTGACCAACCGCTCGAAGGGCGCGCGTCTGCTGGTGGGGATCGACGGGAGTCGCGAGCTGAGGGCCTCGACCGGCGAATCGATCGACATCTCGATCGCCGGGGTCCGGCTCCCGCTTGCCCAACGCAGGGGTTACTCCCATTTCGCCGTCATTCGCACCAAGCTGAAGTGGAGCGGCGGCGTGGCCGAGAGGAAATAGGCCCGGCGCGGCCTACGGCCGCACCACGAGCTGCGTCCGCTTCACCTCCTGGAGGTGGCGCATGGCAAATTCTGCGAGATCCTCCCGGGTGACGGCGTCGATCAGCGAGTCGTATTGCTTCCAGTAGTTCGCCGTCCGGCCCTGGAGCACGTCCAGGCCCGCCTGCATCGTCCGGGACGAATTTGTCTGGAGGGCCTTCTGCCGGCCCGCCTTCAGGCGCACCTGGCAGCGGCCGAGCTCCTGGGCCGAGACGTCTCCGGACTGCACGCGCGCGATCTCGGCGCCGACCTCCTGCAGGACCTCCGATTCCTTGCCCGGCTGGGTCCCGGCCATGAAATAGAACATTGCGGCGCGCTTGCCCGCCACCCGCCCCGAGCGAACGAAATAGGCCAGGCCCTTCTGCTCCCTCACGCGTTCGAACAGTCTCGAGGCCATCCCGCTGAAGAGCTCGTCCGCAACCTCGCCCACATAGAAGTCGGCGGCGTCGAGAACTGCCCCGGGAAAGCCCTGGAGGACGACCGCCTGCTCGCGCGGCTGCCTCTCGACAAAATCACCGGGCTCGGCGGGGCCCTCGAACATGGGGCCCATCCCGATGGGGCGGCCCGCCGGGATTCGCAGCAGAAACGCCTCCAGCCTGGGAAGCAGCCGGTCGGCGTCGAAGTCGCCAGCCACCGAGAGCACCGCGCCCGGCGCCACAAGCAGGCGCCGCCACAACGCGCGGAGGTCCTCGGGTCCGGTGGCCGAGACGCCGGGCTCGTCGCCCTGGGCGCCGAACGCGAATGGATGCGCCCCGAAAAACTTCCTGCGGAGCAGCTTCCTTGCAAACGTGACCACGTCATCGTTGTCCTCCCGGATGCCCGCGATCTGGGCGTCGCGCTCAACCGCCAAGGTGGCGCTTCGGAAGGCAGGCGTCAGCGCCCCGTCCGCGATCAGCCCCAGCGCGCGCTCCGCGTCGGGCGGCAGCACCTCCACCGACAATCCAATCGTGTTGTCGCCGGTGGACGCGCTGAATGACCCGCCCACCTCCTCGATGCGCTGCGCCACCTCCGCGGCGCTTCGCCGGAGTGTGTCCTTGGTGAGGAGGGTCGCCAGGAGCGCGGAGCTTCCCCGCCTGCCGGCCGCCTCGCTGAACGGCCCGCCGTGGGTCAGCAGGCGCATGTGCAGGTTGGGAAGGCGCCGGTCCGGCTGGAACACGATCCGGGCGCCGTTCGAGAGGCGAATCTCCTCGAAATCGGGCCGCCCGCCGTTTGCCGCCGCCGGGCCCTTTGCGGCCGGGGCGCCCGCCGACTCAGGCTCAATCGAGACCGACACGAGCCGCTCGGGCACGAGATGGGCCACGAGCGCGCGCGTGAGATCGGCCGGCACAACCTTGCGCAGGCGCTCAAAATAGGCGCGGCTGAATTCCAGGTCGCCCACGACGACCTCCGCCATCGCGATCCGGGAGGCTTGGCCGCTCATCGTCTTGCATGTGCTTATCTCGGCGACGACCGACTGCCTGTAGGCCTTCCCCGCCTGCGCGGCGGTGAAGCCCTTGGGCCGGGCCATGGACTTGAGGACGCTCGCGATCGCCTCCTCGGCCTCCTGCCGCTTTTCGGCATCGCACGTGAACACGACGCAGAAGAGGCCGCTGGAGCCGGGGTTCCAGCTCGAGGCCTCTATCGTATGCACGAGCCTCCTCTTTTCCCTAATCTCCTGCCAGAGCACCGAGCTGTCCCCCGACCCAAGCACCGATGCCAGGAGGTCGAGCACGGGGGCGGATGGATCGGCCAGGCCGGGGATCGGCCACGCGAGCGCAACGCGCGTGACCTCGACCCTCTCGAAGTGGCGGACGCGCCTTGGGCCGAGCTGGAGGGGCTCCGCGGGCACGAGAACAGGGGCGAGCCTCGACCTCGGCTCGCCGCCAAAATGGCGCTCGACCGCCGCGCGCGCCTCCTGCGCCCCGACGTCGCCGGCAATGACGACGACAATGTTGTTCGGCACGTAGCGCTCGCGGTAATACGAAAGGAGCGCGCCGCGGTCGGCGGCCGCAAAGACGTCCTTGTGCCCGATGATCGGCTGGCGGTACGGGTGCTCCCTGAACGCGGTGGAAAATAGCGCCTCCCAGAGCCGGTTGTCCGGATCGTCCCGGGTCATTGCGATCTCGCGCAGGATCACGTCCTTCTCGCGGACGACCTCCGCCTCCGGAAGCGTCGAATGGAGCACGGCGTCGGCCAGCACGTCGACCGCGAGCTCGACGCGCTCGCTCGGCAGGTCGATGTAATACACTGTTCGGTCAAACGTCGTGTAGGCGTTGATGTACCCACCATTCGCCTGCACCGTCGCCGAAATCTCCCGGCCCGTGCGCCGCGACGTGCCCTTGAACAGCATGTGCTCCAGGTAATGCGACAGTCCCGCTCCCAATTGACCCGCCTCGTGGATGCTTCCGGTCTTGACCCACACCTGAACAGAAACGAGACGGGCCGACCGATCGGGCTTCACGAGCAGCGTCAGGCCGTTCGCCAGGACCGTGCGCTCGACGGGTTCGCTCCAGAGCGCGTCCAATAGCGCGCGGTCCGTCCGCGCAGGTTTGGCTCTTGGCATCTCCGTGCAAAACCGTCAGGCGGAGCCGACCGCTTCCGCGGCCGAGGCACCGCGCGGGCGCTGCATCGGCAAAAACGGCTTCACGAACACGTCGTCGAAATCGTACAGATTCGCAAAATCCTCCCGACGGTCGCTGTCGGTCTTGCTGAAGGCGTTATACTCTATCAGGTTAAATACAATATCTCCAAAATCCTTGCACTGGCGCACTCCCCACGAGGTCAGGACGGTCTTCGTCATCGGGCCGTACTGCTCCAGCGCGTACACGCGCAATCCGTCCAGGAGTTCCGTGCCGGACACGTGCCGGGATTTTCCGGTCCGGCTCCCGTCCTTTTTTCGTATTTCTTTTACGGTGTGATCAAGTCCGAGTCTCACAAAATCGTACGCCTTTCTGTCAAAGCGCGCGTCCTCCTTGCAGATTAAGGAGACAATCCGTGGGAAATCCGCATCTTGCATGTTTGTGTGCGAAAAACTGGCAGCTGCGCCGCGCGCGCGCAACAACGTCCTTTTAATGCAGCCTATCTGCGTCAATATTGGCAAGTTGCAAAAGAATCGCTTCTGGGCTCGCCAACGAGCGATTTTACCATAATTGTTACGGAAACCAATGATAGCGTCGACCCAAACCAACAACCCCCTCACAGGGGTTGCGAGCGAGAAGGAGCGGACTCCTGTTGAGCTGGCATGTTACAAACTGAAGGAGGCCGGGCTGCGGATCACGCAGCCGCGCGTGTCGATACTGGCAGCGCTCATCAGGGCGGGCCGCCCCACGAGCATCGACACGCTCCATGGGGACCTTGGGACCAATTCCTGCGATATCGTCACCGTGTACCGCTGCATGGCGGCGTTTGAGTCGATCGGCCTCGTGCGGCGCGCATTTCTGATCAACGGAACAAGCCTTTACGAGATTAACCTGGGCGACCCAAATCGCTACCACGTGGTGTGCAAACAGACAAACAAGGTCCAGGAACTCGATGCGGCCTCGGTGAGCGAGCTGCGCCGCGCCGTGCAGCTTGTTGAGGATACGCTTCGCGCCCAGGGATTCGCCGAGGTCGGCCACATAGTCGAGTTCTTCGGGAAGTCTCCGGGCCACCGCCCCCAAACGGAGGTCTCCGTTCCGGCCACAACGCCAAGCTGAGGCCGCCCGGGCCTACGCCTGCGACGCGGCGTAGTTCTTACCAGCCTGATCCCAATCGATGACGGACCAGAACGCAGTGACGTAGTCCGCGCGTCGGTTCTGGTGCTTCAGGTAGTAGGCGTGCTCCCACACGTCGATTCCGACGATTGGGACCGCCCCGTCGCTGATCGGGGAATCCTGGTTCGCCGTGGAATGGATGACCAGCTTGCCGCCCTTCTGGCTAAGCCATGCCCACCCGCTGCCAAACCGCTTCATCGCCGCATCGGCGAAGCCAGCCTTGAAAGCGTTCACGGAGCCGAATTGCCTCTCGATCGCGGCCAGGAGGTCGCCGGTCGGTGCCCCGCCGCCATTTGGCGAAAGGATAGTCCACCAGAACGTGTGATTCACGTGCCCGCCGACGTTGTTGCGCAGCGCCGTGCGCAGCGGCTCCTCAATCGAGGCCAGGCTCGCCAGGATCTCCTCGGCCGTCAACGCGGCGAGCGCGGCCTGGCCTTCCAGGGCCTTGTTGGCGTTCTTGATGTAGGCCTGATGGTGCTTCGAGTAGTGGATCTCCATCGTCTGCGCGTCGACGCGCGGCTCCAGGGCGCCGTACGCATACGCGAGCGGCGGCAGGACAAAGGGCTGCGGGATCCTTCCGGCTCCGGCGGGCACTTTCGCATCCGCCGCGAGCGCCCTCGTCACCGCGCCCAGTCCCACCATGGCCGCGCCTCCCCCAAACAACTTGATGGCTTCGCGTCTGGTCATGGGGAAATCATAGCAGGAGCTGCCGTGCGCGCAAGTCTGCGCGGCAGATCGCGGCGCCTGCGCCCTAACGGGCGAGCAGCCGGCGAAGGATGTCGTCGACCCTCTTGGGGTCCGCCCTGCCCTTTGCGGCGCGCATCACCGGGCCCTTGAACGCGTTTATGGCGCTGTCCTTGCCCCGCTTGAAATCGGCGACGGACTTGGGATTGGCCGCAATGGCCTCGCCGCACCAGCGCTCTAGCTCGTCGAGGGTGGTCTCCGACTTTAGCCCCCTGCGCGCGACCACGGCCTCGGGCAGCTCGCCGGACCGGAACATGTCGATAAACACCTCCTTGGCCGCGGTGCTCAGGATGACGCCCCCCTCGAGCAGCTTGACGAGTCCAGCGACGTGGGCGGGTCTCACCCGCGACTGCCCGAGTCCGATCCTCGCCGAGCCCAGCTCGCGCAGGAGGTCGTTGGCGATCCAGTTGCCGGCCGCCTGCGGCCTCCCGCAAAGGCGCGCCGCCTCCTCGAAGAAGTCGCTCAGCTCCGGGTCGGGCACGAGCACGGACGTTATCGTGTACGGAACGTCGTACTCCTTCTGGAACCGGCGCTGCTTGTCGAAGGGAAGTTCGGGACAGCCCGCGCGGATGGCCGACTTCCACTCCTCTCCCACCTGGACGGGCATGAGGTCCGGGTCCGGAAAATAGCGGTAGTCGTGCGCCATCTCCTTTGACCTCAATGATTTGGACTCACCGGTCTGGCCGTCGTAATCGCGGGTCTCCTGCGCGACCGTCCCGCCCGCCTTGACGACCGACAGCTGCCTGCTGACCTCGAGGGCAATCCCGTCGCGCACAAACGAGAACGAGTTCAGGTTCTTCAGCTCGACCTTGGTCCCCAGTGCCGAGGCGCCCGCCGGCCGTATCGATATGTTCGCATCGCAGCGCAGCTGGCCCTTCTCCATGTCGCAGTCCGAAATCCCGCCGTAGATCATGACCGTCTTGAGCGCGGTCAGGTAGGCGAACGCCTCGTCGGCGCTGTGGATCGCCGGCTCGGACACGATCTCCATCAGCGGGGTTCCCGCGCGGTTGAAGTCGACGAGCGACACCCCAGCGGCGTGGGTCAACTTCCCCACGTCCTCCTCCAGGTGGATGCGCGTGAGGGGTATCTTCCTGTGCTCTCCCATGACGTTGCGCGCCGGCCCGGGCAGCTCGATCTCAACGAAGCCGCCCCTGCACAGCGGCTGGTCGTACTGGGAGATCTGGTAGTTCTTCGGTGAGTCGGGATAGAAGTAATTCTTCCGGTCCCATTTGCACTCGGGCGCAATCTCGCACCCGAGCAGCAGGCCCGCCTTGATGACCTTGTCGAGGGCCTCCTTGTTCATCACGGGAAGCGTCCCCGGCAGGGCCAGCACGACCGGGTCGGTGAGCGTGTTCTCCGGATGGCCGTAGCCCGCCGCAACCCGGCTGAACATCTTGGAGCGGGTCTTGATCTGGACGTGCACCTCCAGGCCGATGACGGCTTCGTGTGTCATAGTCGGGGGCGCCGCGTGCGCCAATCGGTGTGGCCCTCATAGGCGCCGGCGATGGCGAGAAGCTCCGTCTCCCTGAAGGGCTGGCCGATCAGCTGGAGGCCTATCGGGAGCCCGCCGCGGGTGAAGCCGCACGGGATGCTGATCGCGGGAAGCCCCGCCAGGTTGACCCCGATCGTGTAGATGTCGTTAAGGTACATCGCAAGCGGATCGGCCGCCTTCTCGCCCTTCCTGAATGCGGGAGTCGGGGACGTCGGGGTCAGGATGGCGTCCACCTGCGTGAACGCCTCGAGAAAATCCCGGCGGATGAGCGTGCGCACCTTCTGGGCGCGCAGGTAGTACGCGTCATAATACCCGCTCGAGAGGACATAGGTCCCCAGGATGATCCGCCGCTTGACCTCGGGGCCGAAGCCCTCGGCGCGCGACCTGAAGTAGATGTCGAGCGCGTCGGTCGCGCCCCCCGAGCGGCTCCCGTACCGGACGCCGTCGTAGCGGGCCAGGTTGGACGAGCACTCCGCCGTCGCGATGATGTAATAGGCAGCCACGGCGTACCTCGTGTGCGGAAGCGAGACCTCGCGGACCTCGCAGCCGAGCCCGCGGTACTCGCCGATCGCCGCCTCCACGGCGGCGCCCACCTCGGAATCGAGCCCCTCGCCAAAGTACTCCTTCGGGATCCCCAGCCTCCATTTGCGGCCGGAATCCGCGAGCGCTGCCATCCCGCCGTGGTAGTCGGGCACCTCCGCCTTGACCGACGTGGAATCCCTCCGGTCGTGCCCGGCGATGGCGCCCAGAACCCACGCGGCGTCCCCGACCGAGCGGGCGAACGGCCCGATCTGGTCGAGCGAAGAGGCAAACGCGATCAGTCCGTAGCGCGAGACGCGGCCGTAGGTCGGCTTCAGCCCGACGACGTTGCAGAGGGCCGCAGGCTGGCGGATCGATCCCCCGGTGTCCGAGCCGAGCGCGGCGACCGCCTCGCCGGCCGCCACGGCCGCCGCGCTTCCGCCCGACGATCCGCCGGGAACCCGCTCCAGGTCCCAGGGGTTGGACGTGACGCCGAAGGCCGAATTCTCGGTCGAGGAGCCCATCGCGAACTCGTCTAGGTTGAGCCGCCCCCAGCAGGTCGCCCCCGCCTCCCTTAGCTTCAGGGTCACCGTCGCGTCATAGGGCGACACGAAGCGGGCGAGCATCCGGCTCGACGCGGTCAGAGGCTGCCCCGCCACGGAGATCACGTCCTTGATCCCGACCGGGATTCCCTCGAGGGGGCGACTCGGGGCTGCGGCCCCGTCGCCCCTCGCCTTCGACCGGCGCTCGTCCGAGGCGCGGGCCTGGGCGAGCGCGTCGGCCTCGTCGAACGAGTTGAAGGCGCCGACCCTGCCGTCGACCTTCTTCGTGCGCTCGATCACGGCCCGCATGAGTTCGACGGCGGACAGCTCGCGCCGGCCGAGGAGCCGCGAGAGCTCGGAGATCGTCGAGTAGTAAAGTTCCTCGGACACGGCTTCGGGCGACCGCCTACTCGACCACCTTGGGGACGACGAACATGGCATCCCGCCGCTCCGGCGCATTGCGCAGCGCGTCCTCGACGCTGAGCCCGGGCTCGGGGACGTCCTCCGCCCAGACGTTCACGACGGGGAACGCGTGCGCCGTGGGCTCGACCCCGGAGACGTCCACTTCGTTGAGTTGGGCCATGTAGGCGAGCACGTCGCCCAGCTGGGTCGAGAAGCGCGCCCTCTCCTCCGGCGTGAGGTCGAGGCGGGCAAGGTTCGCCACGTGGTCGAGGTTGAGGTCGATTGGCTTCGCCATGGCGCTACTTCCTGAGCTCGTAGGAGGTCGTCTTCGAAATCTCGCGCTGGATACCGAGGACGACCTCGTTCACCTCGTCGTCGGTCAGCGTCCGCGAGGGCGACCGGAACACGAGCGAGAATGCGAGGCTCTTCTTGCCCTCCGGCAGGCCCTTCCCCTCGTAGACGTCGAAGACCTCCACGCACTCGACCGAGAACGAGGATCCGGCCGCAGCCTCCGCGAGTTGCGCGACTGTCCCGCGCACGTCCCCCGCCCGGGCGGACCTGTCGACGACGAGCGCGATGTCCCTGAGCGCCGCCGGGAAAAGGCTGAATTCGCGGTACCGCACCCTCTGGGCCGGGGCGGCCAGCCTTTCGGGAAGGACCGAGAAGATGCCCGCCAGGACCGCTCCCTCTATGCCGCGGGCCCGGAGCATCGCGAGGCTCACGAGCCCGAAGCGGGCGGTCCACCCGCGTTCAATCGACCCGGCCGAGACGGAGTGCCCGGCCTGCCAGCCAAACCCGGGGCCGGTCACCGGCTCGACCTGCTCCGCGTCAAGGTCGACGCCCCCGGCCGCGGCGACGGCGCAAAGGTGATGCTTGACTGAGTAGAAATCCGCCTGCTCCCGGCGCCTCCAGTGGCGCCCGGTGTCCTCGGCGATCACGAACGCCACGGCGGCGCCCTCGTAGTTCTGGCCGTTGTACTCGACAAAGATGCGGCCGGTCTCGCACAGCCTCGGGGCGGCCACCCCCCGCGACTGGTTGAGCAGCAGCGAGTCGAGAAGGCCCATGATCAGGGTCGGCCGCAGGTGGGACTGGTCCTCGACAAACGGATTGGAGAGGGCCAGCTCCGCGGCGGCGGTCTCCGACACCCAGGTCGTGAGCTCCGGCGAGGGCCGAAGGGTGAGGTTCACGCACTCGTGAAAATCGTGCCCCACAAGGTACGAGGTGACCCTCCGGTTGAAGGCGACGACGGGGTCGTCCTCGGCGGCCAGGCCCGCGGACGTCACCGGGGCGGGCGGGATCCTGTCGGTCCCGTGGAGCCGCAGGATCTCTTCCACGAGGTCGATCGGCCGCTCGATGTCGTCGCGCCAGCTCGGGATCGACACGGTCCACTCGGTGCCGCCGTCCGGCGCAGGAGCGTCGCGCGTCACCTTGAGCTCGAGCGATTCCAGCGCGGCCCTCATCTCGGGCACCGGGATTTCGAAGCCCAGCCGGTCGCGCACGAAGCCCGACGCCAGGACGACCTCCCTCTTCCACGGGACGTCGCCCCCAACCACGCATACCGGGCCGACGACCGTGCCCCCCGAGGTCTCGACGATGAGGTCTATGGCGCGCCACGCCGCCTCGAGGGCCGTGTGGGGGTCCACGCCGCGCTCATACCGGTAGGACGAGTCCGACGACAGCCCGAGGGCCCTCGACGTCCAGCGCACCGACGCCGCCCTGAAGATGGCGCATTCGAGGACGATCGAGGTGGTCGACTCGTCCACGCCGGAATTCTCGCCTCCCATTACGCCCGCGACGACGAGGGCCTTGGCGGCGTCGGCGATCACGAGCGTCCGGCCCGAAAGGGTCCGCTCCCTGCCGTCCAGCGTCGTGATCCTCTCGCCCTCGCGCGCCCGCCGCACGACGATCCGGCCCCCCGCGATCTTGCTCGCGTCGAACGCGTGGAGCGGCTGCCCGCACTCGAG
>Ga0209415_10001786_pt1 | contig 40595 bp, 36 predicted proteins | sample PeaSoiSIISIP2007_FD_187696 | JGI IMG/M metagenome (GOLD analysis project Ga0209415, IMG submission 187696) | Peat soil microbial communities from Weissenstadt, Germany - SII-SIP-2007 (SPAdes) (version 2) | ecosystem: Environmental > Terrestrial > Soil > Wetlands > Peat | place: Germany...
TCCTTGATCTTGGCCGCCTTGCCGACGCGCCCACGCAGGTAGTACAGCTTCGCTCGACGCACGTCGCCCCGGGTCACCATCTCGATCTTGGCCAGGATGGGCGAATGAACCGGGAAGGTCCGCTCCACGCCCACGCCGAAACTGACCTTGCGGACGGTGAACGTCTCCCGGGCCCCTGTCCCCTGTCGACGGATGACGGCACCCTGGAAGATCTGGACCCGCTCGCGGTTGCCCTCCACGACCCTCACGTGGACCTTGAGGGTGTCGCCGGGGGCGAACTCCGGAATGTCGTCTCGCAGACTCTCGCGATCGACGATGTCAGTGGGATTCATGGCGCGCGTCCCTTCGCGGGTCGATGGCGAGCGGATCAGGCGGCCCCCCGGCGATAGCCACCTCCGGGTGACGGCCGACCGACGGGGCCTGCTTGAACCCACGAGAATAGCCGCGACCCGGCCGGGGGCGCACCCACCGGGGGCCCGACCCGCCGGGGCGGCCCCGGGCCGGCCCCCACCCGGAGGGCGCCCGTCGGATCAGTCGGGAGCGGCCGAGGTGTCGGCCGTGGCGTCGACCGGTCCCACGGCGTCGAGCAGCCGGCGCTCCTCGTCCGATATCCCACCGCGGGCGGCGATCAGGTCGGGGCGCTCGTCGATGGTCCGCCGCAGGGCCATGGCCCGGCGCCATCTCTCGATCCGTCCGTGGTCACCGTTGCGGAGGACCTCTGGTACCTCCCATCCTCGGAACACTGCCGGACGGGTGTAGTGGGGGTATTCGAGGAGCCCCGACGTGAAGCTCTCGTCGGCGGCCGACGCCTCGTTCCCCATGACCCCGGGGAGGAGCCGGGAGACAGCCTCGATGACCACGACGGCCGCCGCCTCCCCACCGGCCAGCACGACATCACCGATCGACAGCTCCCCGTCGACGAGATGCGCGGACACTCGTTCGTCGACGCCCTCGTAGCGGCCGCACAACAAGGAGAAGCCGCCGGATGACGTTGTCGCCGGGCCGGCCAGCTCCTCCGCCATGTGTTGATCGAAGCGACGCCCCCGCGGCCCGAGGAGGAACAGCGGCCGGGGTGGGTCCACCGCCTCCACCGACGCGAAGATCGGGCCGGGCGTGAGGACCATCCCCGCCCCGCCCCCGAACGGCGAGTCGTCCACGGAACGACGGGCATCGCTCGTCGCCTCGCGCAGATCGTGGACCCGCAGGTCGAGCACGCCGTCGCGGCGGGCCCGACCGAGCAGGGCACCCGAACAGAAACCTTCGAGGAGCTCGGGGAAAATGGTGAAGACGTCGACCCGCATCGGATTCGCCCGGTCGGCCATGGGCCCGGATCAGTCGAGGAGGCCGGGCGGGACGTCGACCTCGATCCGTCCCCGCCGGTGCTCGACGACGCACCGCAGCGGCACCAGGGTGCCGATGTCGAGCTCCAGGAGATCGCTGACCGGATTGGCCACCACCGCCACCACGGTGCCGAGCGTGCTGCCGTCCGCCCTGTCGACGACGGTCGATCCCACCAGCTCGTGGACCCACAGGGCGGACGGGTCGTCGAGCGGAGGGGCCCGCAGGACACGTCCGCGCAGAGCCTCGGCGGCGTCGATGCCCCGGACCCCGGCGAAGGTGACCAGCCACCGGTGCCGGAAGGGACGGGAGCTCTCGATGCGCAACTCCCCGCCGTCGGTCATGAAGACCGAGCCCGGCATCGACCGTTCGGCACGGTTGCTCACGAGATCGAGCACCACTTCGCCCTTCAGCCCGTGCGGTCGCACGACGCGACCGACGTCGAGGAGCCCTTCATCCGTCCCCGGGGGGACGGGGTCACGGCCGCTGTCGTCAGTCGTCGACGAAGTCGACGTTTGTCTCCACCCCGTCTCGCGACCCGGCCACCCGCACCACCGTTCTGATCGCCTGTGCCACCCGGCCCCGGCGCCCGATCATGCGACCCATGTCCTGTTGGGCAACATGGATGCGGAAGCGCACGCTGCGACCGGAATCATCGGCTTCGACCACGACGGCGTCCGGCTCGCTGGCGATCGACCGGGTGATGTAGTCGAGGACGGCCCGGGCGGTTCCCCCTTCGACGCGGTTGCCGGCCATGTCGTCCAAGTCGTCCAAGTCGTCCACCTCGTTCACGGCGTCGGTGGTGCCATCATCGTCGAAGACCTCGTCGCTCACTTGGCGTCCGCCGGGCGGTATTCGTCCCACGCTCCGGACTTGCGCAGGAGCTTCTCCACCCTCTCGGTGGGTGTCGCGCCCTGTCGCAACCATTTGAGCGCCTTGACGTTGTCGATGTCGACAATGGCGTCGGGGTCGGCCGCCGAACGCCCCCGAGGTGCGTAGGTGCCGACGATCTCGATGAAACGACCGTCACGCGGCGATCGACTGTCGGCCGCCACGACGCGGTAGGTCGGCTGCTTCTTCTTGCCCATCCGCATGAGGCGGAGCTTTACGGCCACTGTTGACTCCCTGCTCTTCCTGTGTGCGTCACGCGCCCGGGGGCGCGGACCATCCATTGTGACCCGTAGCGAGCCCTCCCGGCGACACGACGGCGTCCGGGACCCCTTTCAGGCGCTACCGGCCCCCACCGCCGGCCTTGGGGGTGACCCGGCCACCCTTCTTCTTACCTCCCTTGCCCCCTTTGGCCGCACCGCCTCCGAGCCCCCGCCCGGGGGTCGGCCCCCCGGGGAGACCGGGGAGCCCCGGGGGCAGGTTACCCAGGAGGTCCGCTCCGCCCGGCCCCAGCGCCGTGAGGTCACCCATCTGCTCGGAGAGGGCCTGGGCGGCCCGCCCGCCGCGCCCGCCGAGCATCCCGCCGAGCATTCCCGGGGATCGCATGAGCTGTTGTGCCTCTTTGAACTGTCGAAGTAGCTGGTTGACCTCTTGGGTGGTCGTGCCGCTCCCGGCGGCGATCCGTCGGCGGCGGCCACCGTCGATGATCGTCGGATCGGCGCGTTCCTTCCGGGTCATCGAGCGGATGATGGCCTCGACCTGGTCCACCTGGCGGTCGTCGATGCTGTCCTTCGCTTGCTTGAGCTCCTTGGGCATGCCCGGGAGCAGTGACAGGATGCCGCCCAGAGACCCGAGCTTCTTCACCTGTTGCAGCTGGGAGAGAAAGTCCTCGAGGGTGAACCTCCCGTCCAGGAGGCGCTCCGCTCCCCGTTGGGCGACGTCGGTGTCGAACTCACGCTCGGCCTGCTCGATGAGGCTGAGCACATCGCCCATCCCGAGGATGCGGCTGGCCATCCGATCGGGATGGAACTGGTCGAAGTCGGCGAGACGCTCGCCCGTGGAGGCGAAGGCGATCGGTCGGCCCACGACCTCCTTGACGCTCAGAGCGGCGCCGCCGCGGGCGTCGCCGTCGAGCTTGGTGAGGATGACCCCGTCGAGATCGAGCGTGGCGTGGAACGCCTCGGCCGTGGCCACGGCGTCCTGTCCCGTCATGGCGTCGATGACCAGGAACGTGAAATGGGGAACCACGGCCTGCGAGACCTGACGGACCTCGTCCATGAGGGCCTCGTCGATGGCCAGGCGTCCGGCAGTGTCCACGATCAGAACGTCGCGACCGAGGCGGTGAGCCTCGTTGAGGCCGGCGGTGGCGACCGAGACGGGATCGGTCATCTCGCTGAAGACGGGCACACCCGCCTGCTCACCGAGGATCCGGAGCTGCTCCACCGCCGCCGGGCGCTGGAGGTCGGCTCCCACGAGCATGGGGTTCCGTCCCTGCTGGCGGAACCAACGGGCCAACTTGGCCGACGTCGTCGTCTTTCCCGACCCCTGGAGACCGGCCAGGAGGACCACGGTCGGGGGCGCCGACGCATAGGAGATGCGCAACGTCTCTCCCCCGAGGATCCCGATGAGCTCCTCGTGGACCGCCTTGATGACCTGCTGGCCGGGACTGAGTCTCTTCGACAGGTCCTGGCCGACGATCCTCAGACGGATCCGGTCCACGAAGGAACGGGCCACGCGGACATCGACGTCGGCGTCGAGAAGGGCCGTCCGGATCTCGCGCAACGCCTCGTCGACGTCGTCCTCGCTGAGGCGCCCGCTGCTTCGCAGGCGCCCGAAGATCCCTTCGAGGCGGTCGGAGAGGGCGTCGAACATGCGGCTGCTCAGGTTACCGGAGCCGGTGGGCCCCTCCGGGCGCCCAGGCCGGCGTTCTCACCCTCGACGTCATTCGAACAGGGCGTCGACGAACCGGTCGGCGTCGAAGGCGACCAGGTCGTCGGGACCTTCTCCGATGCCCACCAGCTTGACCGGGAGACCGAACTCCCGCTGGATGGCCACCACGATGCCCCCCTTGGCGGTCCCGTCGAGCTTGGTCAGAACCACGCCGGTCACGCCCACGGCATCGAGGAACTGGCGGGCCTGGGTCAGCCCGTTCTGTCCGGTCGTGGCGTCGAGGACCAGGAGTACCTCGGTCACGCGCCCCGGTGGTCGGTCGGCCACCCGCCGGATCTTCTTCAACTCCTCGACCAGGTTCACCTTGGTGTGCAGCCGTCCGGCCGTGTCGGCGAGCACCAATTCCTGACCGCGGGCGGACGCCCGCTGCACGGCGTCGAAGACGACGGCACTGGGATCGCTCCCCTCGGCCCCCCGCACCAGCCCCACGTCGGCCCGTTGCGCCCAGATGCCCAATTGCTCCGCCGCCGCGGCGCGGAAGGTGTCGCCGGCGGCGAGAAGGAGCGTTCGTCCCTGGGCCACCTGCCGTCGGGCGATCTTTCCGATCGTCGTCGTCTTGCCGACACCGTTGACCCCGACGAAGAGCCAGACGTTGGTGACCCCTTCCTCGAAGCGGAGATCGACACCTCCGGCCACCTCGAGCGACGCCCGCAGGGCGGCGCGCAGTGCGGCGACGACGGCGTCGGGGCCGCGCAGTTCTCCGCTGCGCACGCGCTGCCGGAGGTCTTCGAGCAACGCCGTCGTCGTGGCCACCCCGACATCGGCCCGCAGCAGAGCTTCCTCGAGATCGTCCCAGGTCTGTCCGTCGACCGAACCCCGTCCCCGCAGGGCGCGCAGATATCCCGAGAACACTCCCCGGGTCTTGCCCATCCGGTCGCGCAGGTCGGCCGGCGCCACGACCTCGGCTCCGGCGCCGTCGTCGGGCACGGCAACGGTCGGGGACGGCGGGGGTGCTTCGGCGGTCGGCGCCACGGCGGGGGGCGGCGGTTCGCCCGTCTCCGGCTGCGGAGGAGCCGGGACCGGCGGGGCCGCACGGCGCGGTGGCGCCGGCGGTGGTGTCGCACGGCGCGGTGGCGCCGGCGGTGGTGTCGCCGTCGGTGCCGACGGCGGCGGGGCGGCGGACTCGGGGCCACGTCTCGAGGCGCGCCGCGACAGCGCCACGGAGGACACCAGGATCGTCACCAGGACGACGACGGCCAGGACGATCCACAGGGCGATCATGGCCAGGGCAGCCTACGAGAAGTCGAGGTGGCCGCCGGTCGCCGCCACCGGCGGTCAGTTGGTGGCGGCGGCAGCTGATTCGTCGTCGGGCTGGCGCCGGACCTTCTGGCTCACCACCTTGGACGACCCGCCCGGCGTCATGGTCACGCCGTACAGGGCGTCGGCCGCTTCCATGGTGCGCTTCTGATGGCTGACGATGATCAATTGAGCCTCGTCCCGGAACTCGTGGAGGAGGTCCAGGAATCGATGGAGGTTGACGTCGTCGAGCGCGGCCTCGACCTCGTCCATCAGGTAGAACGGCGACGGCCGGCTGCGGAAGACGGCGAAGAGGAAGGCGAGGGCCACGAGCGAGCGCTCCCCGCCGGACAACAGCGAGAGCTTCCGGACGTTCTTCCCCGCCGGACGCGCCTCGACCTCGACACCGGTGTCGAGGAGGTCCGTGGGGTCGGCGAGGACCAGACGTCCGGTCCCGCCGGGGAAGAGCGTGGCCACGAGCACCTGGAAGTGCTCGTTCACATCGGCGAAGGCCTCGGCGAACACGCGCATGATCTCGTCGTCGACGGCCCGGATGACCTGATGGAGCTCACGACGGGCGCGACGGACGTCCTCCACCTGCTCCTCGAGAAAGCGGTGCCGCTCTTCGAGCGTCCCGAGCTCCTCGAGGGCCAGGGGATTGATGGGGCCGAGCGACGCCAGCTCCGACTCGACGGCGGCGGCCCGGGACTCGGCGTCGACGCCGTCGGGCAGGACGGGGGAAGGGGCGCTCATGGCCGTCTCGGGCTCGCAGCCGAGCTCTCGACGTAGGGCTTCGATCGCCGATTCCTGACGGACGCCCGATTCGGCCAGTTCGAGGGCCAGCCGCTGCAGGACGTCGCGTGTCTCGGTGACGCGGGCCTCGACGGCCGACCGTTCCCGCCGGAGATCCTCGAGCCGGGCCCCGCCGGCCCGGACCTCGTCGAGCTGTCGTGACCGCTCCGCCTGCAGCCGTTCGCCCAGACCGTTCAGGCGTGCGGCGTGGCGACCGACCACCTCCCCCAGGCGGTCCACGGCACGGGCATCGGCTTCCAACCGGCGGCGACGCTCCCCCGCCTGGTCACGCTCAGCTACATGTCCGGCCAGTCGCCGCTCGACATCCTGGAGCCGGTTGGTGAGCACGGCCCGCCGCTCGGCCAGCCCGGCGGTCCGCACCTCGAGGTCACGCCGGCGACTCTCGACCTCCACCCGGCGGTCCTCTTGGCGTTGCCGTGTCTCCTCGGCGGCGCGCAAGGCGGCGGCGGCGGCGGCGGCGGTCCGCTCGAGCTCCGGCAGTCTCCCCTCGAGCTCGCCCAGACGGTCCGTGTCCCGCTCGACACGGCCGGCGAGCGCACCATGGCGACGGACGGCCTCCTCCCCCTCGATCCTCACGGCGTCGAGCTCGGACCTCAGGCGGGCGCCCTCGTCCTCAAGCGCCTGACGGCGGTCCACCGCCCGTTCGGCGTCGCGGCCGGCGGCGGCGGCATCGATCCGGGCGGTGTCGGCGGCGGTCCGGGCGGCGGTCAAGACCGATTCGGCATGCTCGGCAGCGGCGGCGGCCGCTTCCGCCTCTCGACGGGCCTGTTCGGTGGCCGCCGCCGTGGCCGGCGCCGACCCGGCGCCCACGATCCAGCCGGCCGTGGAGAAGCGGTCGCCCGACGAGGTGACGACGACCAGGTCCGGACGCTCGAGGGCGTAGTCGACGGCGTCGCGCCACCCCCCGCTCACGGCCACGGCGCCGGACAGCAGGCGGTCGAGCAGGTCGTCCATGCCCGGCGTGCGGGAACGGACGTGCCGACGGACCGACTCGGCGTCCTGGCGCAGGCCGCGGTCCTCGGCCGCCGGTACCGGCACCGACGGGCGCAGCGCCAGGACGGTGCCCACCACGTCGCTCTCGTGGAGCCGGCCCAGCGCGGCGCGCGCCGTGTCGGCGTCCTGCACCACCACCGCGGCGAGGGCCGCTCCGACGGCCGCTTCGAATGCACCCTGCCAGCCGTCGTCGATCTCGACCAGCTCCACCAAAGAGCCCGTCACCCCGGGGACGCCGGCGAGAAGGCCGGCACCGGCCGACCCCCGCGCCTCGGCCGCCGTGCGGGCGAGGGCCTCGGCGCGCGCATCGAGTCGGTGCCGGGTCTCGTCCGCCTGGCGTCGAAGGCCGTCGGCGCGCTCCCAGGCCTCGACGGCGGCAGTCGCCGCGACCCGAGCGGTGTCGGCCCGGTTCGCCGCTGCGGCCACCTCGGCCTCCGACTCGGTCAGCCGGACGGCCGTGTCGGCCGCCTCGGCCTCGACGGCGGCCCGGCGTCGGTCCAGCGCGGTGACCCGCTCCCGGAGCGTCTCCAGATCGCCTCGGTCGCGTTCGAGCGCCCGCCGCAGCGGCTCCCTCTCCCCGCGCGCGGCGGCAAAGGCCTCCTCGGCCGATCGCAGGGCGGTCTGATCGCCGGCGGCCGCCTCGTGGGCGGCCCGCTCACGCGCCAGCTCGCCCTCGGCCACGGCCACGGCCTGCATCGCCGGCTCGAGCTCGGTGGCGTCGCGCGCCGTGGCCTCGAGCTCGGCGGACAACCTCGCCGCATCGGCTTCGAGCGACGACACCACGTCGGCGTCGGCGGCGGCGTCGAGCGCCTGGACGAGCGACCGACGCCGTTCGGCCAGGACCCCGCCGAGTCCCCGGCACCGCTCACCGAGCCCGTGGACACGGGTGAGCGCGACGACGAGCCCGTCCTCGCGGCGTGCCGACAGCTCGGCCGCCGCGGTGTCGGCCGCCGCGTCGAGGTCGTCGAGGGAGCTGCGCAGCGTCGCCTCCTCTTCCGCCAGGCGGGCACGCTCGGACGTCGCCGCCCGCCGACGGTCGTCCAGGGTGGCCAGCTCGCGTCCGATCAGGTAGAGCCGCAGACCCCGCAGCTCCTCGGCCAGTGACGCGTGCGACCGCGCCGCGGTGGCCTGACGCTCGAGCGGCCGCATCTGCCGACGGACCTCGCGCAGGAGGTCGCCGAGCCGCTCGAGGTTCTCCTCGGTCGCCGCCAAGCGGCGCTCGGCGCGTTCACGGCGGCGGCGGTGCTTCAGGATCCCTGCCGCCTCCTCGATCACGGCCCGGCGGTCTTCGGGGCGGGCGTTCAGGATCTGGTCGAGTTGGCCCTGGGAGACGATGACGTGCTGCTGGCGGCCGACTCCCGAATCGGACAACAGCTCCTGGACGTCGAGAAGGCGGCACGCCTGCCCGTTGATGGCGTACTCACTGTCACCGGAGCGGAACAGGGTCCTGGTGATGGTGATCTCGGCCAGCCCGCCGGGGAGGTGCCCGGCCCGGTTGTCGATGGTCAGCGACACCTCGGCTCGCCCGAGCGGGGGACGGTCGGCGGAGCCGGCGAAGATGACGTCCTCCATCTTCGAGGAACGCACCGTGCGAGGGCCCTGGGCGCCGAGCACCCACGCCACCGCATCGACCACGTTCGACTTGCCGCTCCCGTTGGGCCCGACGACGACGGTCACCCCGGGCTCCATCTGCAGCGTCGAGGGGTCGGCGAACGACTTGAAGCCCTTGAGGGTCAGTGACTTCAGGAACACCGTTGGTCACCCTACCTGTCGGACAGCGCCGGTCGGGGATGGCGGAGCGGCGGCGCCTTCGCCTTCCGGCCGGGTCGGCCCGTCGGACCCGACGTCAGGTCTCCCGCCGTCCGATCCGTCGGCGTCAGATTCGTCGGCGTCAGATCTGGCAGTGTTCGCACAGGAAGGCCGAGCGGCCGTTGACCTTCACCCGCACGATCGAGTTCCGGCATCTCCGGCAGGCACTGCCTTCGCGGTCGTAGACCTGGTGTTGGCCCTGGTAGTCGCCGATCTCCCCGAAGAGATCGCGGTACTGCTCGTCGGCCAGGGACGAACCTCGGTACTTCACCGCCTCCGAGAGGGTCTCGACCATGGCCCGGTAGAGCCGCCGGATCTCCTGCGCGCTCAACGAGTCCGATCCCCGGTCGTAGCGCAACCCCGCCGCGAAGAGGATCTCGTCGGAGTAGATGTTGCCGATCCCGGCGACGAATTTCTGGTCCATGAGCAGCGTCTTGAGCGCCGTGTGCCGGTCGGCGAGGAGCTGCCCGAAACGGGCCCAGCTCATCACCTCCTCGAGCGGGTCGAAGCCCAGGTGCGAGAGCTCGGGCACCGTCTCGAGCTCGTCGCCGGCGGTGACGAACATCTCCCCGAAGGTGCGGGGATCGACAAACCGGAGCTGTCCGCCCTGCGTGAAGGTGATGACCACGTGGGTGTGGCGGTCGAGGGGCTCCTTGGGTCCCTTGGCCCGCAGCAACTGGCCGCTCATCCCCAGGTGGACGACGAGGATGTCGTCATCATCGAGGCCCACGAGCAGGTACTTCCCGGCCCGGCGGATCGAGGTGATCTTCCGGCCCTCGAGCCGGGCCCGGAACTCCGGGCCGCTCTTGTGCCGCCGGATCGACCGCTTGCCCTTGACCTCCACCGTCTTCACCCGGCGCCCGATGACCTCCTTCTCGAGATCGCGGCGAATGGTTTCGACCTCGGGGAGCTCAGGCATGGGAGGGCACACCGCCGTCCGCCCGGTCGAAGTCGACCGGGTCGGCGAAGGCCGGGAAGGCGGCGTGGGCGGCGGCCTGTTCCGCATCCTTCTTCGACCGGCCCTCGCCCACGCCGACCACCGTGCCGTCGACGATGACCGTCGCCGTGTAGCAGCGGGCATGGTCGGGCCCTGTCCCCGCCACCTCGTACCGGGGCAGGGCCCCGGCGCGGCGGACGACCATCTCCTGCAGGCGGGTCTTGAAGTCCTCGGCCCCGGGCCCCGCCGCCGCCGCCTCGATCCGATGATCGAGCAGGCCGAGCACGAAGCGCGTGGCGGTCTCGAAGCCCCCGTCGAGGTAGACCGCGGCGATCACCGCCTCGACGGCGTTGGCCAGGATCGACGGTTTGGCCCGGCCCCCCGAGGAGTCCTCGCCTCGCCCGAGGAGCAGGACCGGACCCAGCTCGAGCTCCCGCCCCACCTCGGCCAGGACGGACGTGTTGACCACCGCGGCACGCACCTTGGCCAAGGCGCCCTCGGGCATGTCGGGATAGGTCCGGTAGCAGTGCTCGGCCACCACCAGACCGAGGACGGCGTCCCCCAGGAACTCGAGCCGCTCGTTGGACGGGAGTCCCCCTGCCTCGGCGCACCACGAGCGGTGCGCCAGGGCCTGGACCAGCAGGGCCTCGTCGTCGAAGGGCCGCCCCAGCCGTCCGACGAGGTCGCTCACGTCGGCCACCGGTGGCCGCCGATCGCCCACCGGGCGGGGATTACCTCCGACCGCGACCCCTGGCCCCGTGCCCGTGGGCGCGGAGCGGGCCGAGGTGATGACCTCGGATCCGGCGCCCCCGGCGCCGGCCACAGGGGCGGGATCGTCGACCGTCTCAGGTCACTCCAAGTTTGGCAACCACGTAGTCGACGGCGTCCCGGACGGTCCGGAGATCCTCGAGATCCTCGTCCTCGATCCTGAACCCCACCGTCCGCTCCGCGAGCTCCTCTTCGAGGGCTTCCACCAGCTCGATCAGGGCCAGCGAGTCGGCATCGAGGTCCTCGGCGAACGAGGCGGACTCCCTGATCGTGGAAGGCTCGACCTCGAGAATGTCGGCCAGCTGGTCCCGGACCAGCTCGAAGACCTGCTGGCGGTCGAGCGGACCCTTTTCCACATGAGTCTCTGCGGGCACGTCGTTCTCCTGCGGGTTTTGAAGTTTCCGGCGGCATCCTACCCGACGACGGCCCCATGACAGACGGAATCCCTGGTCGGAGGCCACTTCTGCCACGTCGCCGCAGGCATGACGGCAACGTTCGCTGCCCTTCGCCCACGGGCGGAAGTCGGATCCTCCCCGAGCGTGCCGGGAGGGGTCCCGGCGGGACGGCCCGGGGGGTGGCTACGCGACGGTGACGGCGTGCGCCAGGCGGTCGACGAGGCCCGCCGTGGCCACGTCGTGGGCCACCCGGACGGCCGACACGATGGCCTGGGCCGATGAGGACCCGTGGCTGATGACGCAGACGCCGTCGACCCCCAGCAGGACCGCCCCGCCGGTGTTGTCCGGGTCGAATTCGGCAGCCAGCGGGGCCAGGTAGGGCAGGAGCACGTCGGAGGCCTTCCGCGTCTCCTCGTTCCTGGTGAGGACCTCGAGCAGGGTGTCCATGAAGAACCGCAGCGCCCCCTCGAGGGTCTTCAGGGCCACGTTGCCGGTGAAGCCGTCGGTCACCACGACGTCCGGCGCGTCCTTGATCAGGTCGCGGCCCTCGGCGTTCCCGACGAACCGCAGGCCGGGGGTGGCCTCCAGCAGGGCGTGCGTCTCCTTCACCAGGGGCGTGCCCTTCGACTTCTCCTCCCCGATCGACAGCAGGGCGACCGTGGGGTCCGACACGCCGTAGCGGGCGGTCGAATAGGCCGCCCCCATCTGGGCGAACTGCACGAGCATGGCCGGCGTGCATTCGGTGTTGGCGCCGGCGTCGAGCAGAACGGTGGGATGCGAACCGATCTGCGGGATCGGCGTGGCGATGGCCGGTCGGATGATCCCCTTCAGCCGTCCCATCCGCAGGAGGGCACTGGCCATGGTCGCCCCCGTGTTCCCGGCGCTGACCATGGCCAGGGCCCGCCCGTCGCGCACGGCCTCGGCCGCCCGGACGAGCGAGGAGTCCTTCTTCCGGCGGACCGATTGTCCGGGATCCTCGTCCATGCCGATGACCTCGGAAGCGGGGAGGATCTCCAGACCCCCGGTGTCGCCCACCTCGTCGGGGGGGCCCACCAGGACCACCTCGATCCCCAGCTCATCGGCGGCCCGACGGGCTCCGGCCACGATCTCGCCCGGAGCCCGGTCGCCCCCCATGGCGTCGACCACCACCGGCAAAGGGCGCCCCGTGACGTCGCCGAGACCGGCGCGGGCGCCGCCCACTAGTCGACTTCGACGGCCTGCCGGCCCTTGTACCACCCGCAGTTGGGACAGACGATGTGGGGAACCTTGGCGTGCTGGCACTGCGGGCACACGCTGCGGGCCGGGAGGCCGAGCACCCAGTTCGAGGCGCGCCGGCTACGGCTCTTCGCCTTGGATGTCTTTTTCTTGGGGACGGCCATCGTCGGTCACCTCAGGTCGGGGGCCGGTCCACGATACCCGGTCGGCCGCTCGTCAGTTCCCGGCCCCCCGGTCGGGAACCCGCAGGACGTCGAGGGCGGCCCACCGCGGGTCACGGGGCATCTCGCATTGGCACCTCTGCTCGTTCCGATTGACCCCGCACATCGGACACAGGCCGAGGCATCCCTCTTCGCACAGTGGCGCCGCCGGAAGCTCGAGCAGAACGGCGTCGTGCACGAGGTCCTCGAGATCGACCTCGTCATCGGTCAACGGGTACGTCTCCTCCCCGTCACCGTCGTGCATGTAGAGCTCCCGCACCGGGATCGTCAGCGTGCCCGAGGCCGTCACCAGGCAACGTCGGCACGCACCGGTCCACGGCGCCACGACGACCCCGGTGACGGCGATCCCGCCGGCGATGGATTCGAGCGTCACGTCGGCCCGCAACTCGGCGCCGGCCGGCACCTCGCTCCCCGAGCAGGCCAGGTCGTCGATGGGGCCGGATCGCACCTCGTGCCAACGGGTGCCGAGGACGCGCCGCAGCTTGGCGACGTGGACGACGAACGGACGGGAGCTCACGGCAGGCCCCTCAGGCGTCGTCCTGATCGAAGAACCCGAGCTCGTCGGGGTCGGCGCCGGCCGCACCGGCACCCGGAGCCCCTTTGTCCTCCGGCAGGGGTGGCGGGATGGCGTGAAGCTTCTCGCGCCCGGCCTGGACGGTCTTGATCGTCCGATCGAGCACGATCTCGAACGAGGCCAACTTCTGGTCGCAGAAGTCCTCGGCTTCGTGGCGCAGGCGCCGGGCCTCCTCGCGGGCGTCGTCGAGGATCCGCTGGGCCACCTGGTTGGCCTGTCGGACGATCTCGGTCCTCTGCACCATCCGCTCGGCCTGGGCCCGGACCTCCTCCAGGAGGTTGTCCGCCTCGCGTTGACGGGTGGCCAGGAACTCGTCACGCTCACGCAGGAGCCAGCGGGCCTGACGCAGCTCGTCGGGGAAGCGGTCGAGCGCACCCTGGAGCATCTCGAGCAGCTCGTCGCGCGCCACCAGGACGGAGGCCGACAACGGCATCGTCCGCGCCGTGGACACCACATCGACGGCCTGTCGCAGCAGTCCCTGGGCGTCGGCCTCGACGACGGGGGCGGTCTCCTCGAAGGGGTCGTCGACGAAGATGTCGTCGGTCACGGGCAGAACTTCTCCTGGAGGCGCAGCCACACCGCCTTCGGGACGAAGGCGGACACGTCGCCGCCGTAGCGGGCCACCTCGCGCAGCAGACGCGAGGCGACGAAGGCCGAGGTCGAGGTGGTGGGGATGAAGAGCGTCTCGATCCCCGAGAGCTGGCGGTTCATCTGGGCCATCTGCAGCTCGTTCTCGAAGTCGGAGACGGCCCGCAGGCCCTTCACGATGGCCGAGGCCCCCACGTCGTGCGCCACGTTCACGACCAGCTTCGACACCGACACGATCCGGACGTTCGGCAGATGGGCGAGAGCCTCCTTGAGCATCTCCTCCCGCTCGGCCAGGTTGAAGAGGGGCTCGGCCTTCTGCGGGTTCCTCAGCGCCGCCACCACGACGTCGTCGAAGAGGCGGCCGGCTCGCTCCACCACCTCGAGGTGGCCGTTGTGGAAGGGGTCGAACGAGCCCGGGATGAGAGCAACGGTCACGAGGTGCCTCTCTGCTGCGACTGCGGGGCCTGGTCCGACGGCGGGGCCTGGTGCGACTGCGGGGAACGGACCACCGTGACGAGCGTACCGCCGTAGCGCTTGTTCCTGATGATCTCCCAGCCCACGGGCACCGGGACGTCCCGGTCCGATTCCATCACCACCACCCCGGCATGGAGCCTGCCCAGCAGCTGCTCCCAGGCGTCGAACGCGTAGGGAGGGTCGCACAGGGCCAGATCGAAGCGGTGTGGCCGCAGGAGCCAGCCGAGGACGTCCGACCGCACCACATGGGTCCGAGCGGGATCGAGCCCGGTCCCGGTCACATTGGCCTTCACCGCCCGGACGGCGGGCAGCGAGCTGTCGACGAAGGTCACCGACGCCGCTCCCCGCGAGAGCGCCTCGATCCCCATCGCCCCGCTCCCGGCGAAGAGGTCGGCGACGTCGGCCCCTTCGAGGTCCAGCAGGCTCCCGAGGACGTTGAAGATCGACTCGCGGACCCGGTCGGCCGTCGGTCGGGTGGTCCCGCCCGCCGGTGCCCGCAGGGGCCGGCCCCGGCTATGACCGGCGATCACACGCACAGGCACCCACCCAGGTGAGCGTAGTTGTACGCCCGGGCGCGTCCTCGAGCGGGTCAGCTCTTGAGCAGGTACGCCGCCTCGTCCTCGCCCACGAACAGGCGGAGCTCGTCGGCCAGGGCCGACGTGCTCTCGAGCGCCGGGTCCTCGCCGAGCAGCGACTCGGCGATCTGCCGGGCCGAGGCCACCAGGGCACGGTCGCCCCGGCGCAACGACGCCAGCTTGAGGTCGCTGCGACCCTTCTGACGTGATCCCAGAATGGTGCCCTCGCCGCGCAGCTCGAGGTCGACCTCGGCCAGTTCGAACCCGTCCGTCGACTTCTCGAGGGCCTCGAGGCGCGTCACGGCGTCGGGGGTCGAGCCGGCACTGAGGAGATAGCACCACGAGGCCAGGTCGGACCTCCCCACCCGACCGCGCAGCTGGTGGAGCTGGGCGATCCCGAAGCGGTCGGCGTCCTCGACGACCATGACGGTGGCCTCGGCCACGTCCACGCCCACCTCCACCACCGTGGTGGCCACCAGCACCGGGAGATCTCCTCGGCGGAAGGCGGCCATGACGCCCTCCTTGTCGCCCGCCTTCAACTGGCCGTGCAACAGACCGATCCGCAGGCCGGCCAGCACGGTCTTCTCCAACCGCTCCTTCTCCTGGGTGGCCGACTTGGCCTGGACGTTCTCCGAACCCTCGACGAGGGGACAGACCACATAGGCGCGGTGACCGGCCGCCACCTCGTCCCGCACGCGTTGCCAGGCGGCGGCTTCGTCTTCCTCGGACCGGGCCCACGCCGTCCGGATCGGCGCCCGCCCCGCCGGTAGCTCGTCGAGCTCCGTCACGTCGAGGTCGCCGAAGACCACCATCGCCGCCGTCCGGGGGATGGGCGTAGCCGTCATGACCAGGAGATCGGGGTCGGCACCCTCGCCGCTGGTGGCGTCGCGGCCCTTGGCCCGCAACGCGGCGCGCTGTTCCACCCCGAACCGGTGCTGTTCGTCGATGACCACCACGCCCAGGCTGGCGAAGCGCACGTCTTCGGTCAGCAGCGCGTGCGTGCCCACGACGACGTCCACGGCGCCGGTGGCGAGGCCCTCGTGCAGCTTCGCCCTCGCCCCCGCCGGCGTCCGGCTGGTGAGGAGCACCACGTTGAGGGGGCGGCTTCCGGCGAGGGTCCCGGGGTCGGCGACGACGAGGCCGTCGAGAAGCTCCCGCACGCCGAGGAAGTGCTGCTCGGCCAGGACCTCGGTCGGAGCCATGAAGGCGCCCTGGTGCCCGCCCTGGACACCGACCAGAAGGGCCGCCACGGCCACCACCGTCTTCCCCGATCCGACGTCACCCTGCAGCAGCCGGTGCATGGGCAACGGACCGCCCAGGTCCTCGGTGATCTCGGCCATGGCCCGGCTCTGGGCCGCCGTCGGGACGAACGGCAGCCGCGCCAGGAAACCGCCCACGAGATCGTCGTCGGCCCCCGCCGGGGCGACCCGGTGCCGGATCCCGCGGGCATCGCGCTCACTGGCCTGGCGGCGCATGACCACCTCGAGCTGCAACCGGAGGAGCTCGTCGAGGGCCAGCCGTTTCCGGGCCTCGTTCTTCTCGTCGAAGGTCTCCGGGGAGTGGATGGCCCGGAAGGCCGTGGTCCGGTCCATCAGGTCGAGCTGTTTCCGGAACCTCTCGGGCAGCGGATCGTCGAGCTCGCCGGCCCGCCGCAGAGCCTCCCCGATCCATTCCCCGTACTCCCACCCGGCGATCCCCGTCTTCTCCGACGTCGGATAGATCGGCACGATCCGACCGGTCCGGTTCCCGACCAGATCGACCACCGGATTGGTGAATTGCCGCCTCCCCCGGTAGCTGTCGAGCTTCCCGAAGAACAACGCCTCGGTCCCCACCGGAAGCTGCTTGGCCCGCCACGCCTGATTGAAGAACGTCACCTTCAGCGTGCCCGTCCCGTCGTCCACCTCGAGCTCGACCAGAGCCCGGCCGTTGCGCGTCCGCCGGGACTTCACCGATCCGACGCGCGCCAGGACCAGGGACTCCTCACCGAGGGTCATCCCCACGACATCGGCCTGACGCGACCGGTCGATGTAGCGACGCGGGTAGTGGGTGATCAGGTCGAGGACGTTCCTGATCCCCAGGGCGGCGAGGGACTCCGCCCGCTTCTCACCGATCCTCCTGACCTCGTGCACCGGGACCTCGGCCAGCCGATGCAGTGTCGTGCCCGTCACTCGATGCTGATGAGATACGGGTAGAGCGGTTGGCCGCCGTGATGGACCTCGACGGCGATGTCGGGACGGTTCTCGGCCAGCCACTCGGTGACATGGCGGGTGTCGGCCGCCCCCGATCCGTCCCCTTCGATCAGGGTGACGAGCTCGTGGTCGTCACGCAGCAGCTTCCCCAGGAGCCCGCAGGCCGCTTCGGCCAGGGTCTCGCCCACCACCTCGACGCCGTCACGCGAAAGGCCGAGCCAGTCCCCCGCCCTGATCGGTCCCATCGGGCCCGTGGCATCGCGCACGGCCTGCGTCACCTCCCCGGCCACCACCCGGCGGGCGGAGGCGGCCATGGTGGCGGCGTTCTCGTCGGCCCCCGCCTCAGGGTCGTACTCGAGCAGGGCGGCGAACCCTTCGACGATCCCGCTGGTGGGGACCACCCGGACGGTCTTGGTGGCGAGCTCGCACACCTGCATCGCCACCGGACGGATGTTGTCGTTGTTGGGCAGGAGGACGACGTCGGTCGACTCCACCCCCTCCACCACCTCGAGGATCTGCGCCGTCGAGGGGTTCATCGACTGCCCGCCGGCCACCAGGTGGTGCACACCGAGGGACCGGAAGATCCGCCCCACCCCCTCGCCGTTGGCCACCGCCACCACCGCCGTCCGGGGCGGAGGACCGGACGGCTGGTCGGCCTCCGCCGGACCGAGCGCGGCGGCCTCGCGCACCCAACGCTCCTCCTCCATCTGCTCGACCAGGTCGGTGACGCGGATGTTGCGTGGCCGCCCGGCGTCGAGTGCGGCCTCGATCGACGCCCCGACGTCGTTGGTGTGGATGTGGCAGTTCCACAACCCCTCACCGCCGACCACCACGATGGAGTCGCCGATCCCGGCCCACACCTCCTTGAAGGCCGGCACCGTCACGTCGGCCGCCTCGAGCAGGTACATCACTTCGTACCGCAGGTGCGTCACGGCACTCGCCTCCGTGGCGCCGGTACCCCCCTCCCGATCGTCGACGTCGTCCGCCGCCGCCAGGGCCAGCACCGAGGGGGCTCCCGGCCCGGGGGCAGGTGCCTCCGGCAACGGCCGGCCGTCCACGGCCGTCAGCAGGGCGTCGAGCATCAGGAGGTAACCCGCTCCGCCGGCGTCGACGACTCCGGCCTGGGCCAGCACCGGCAGCTGCTCCGGGGTGCGGGCCAACGCCTCGGCTGCCGCCGCCCGCGCCGTCTCGAGCACGGCGGCGAGATTCGCCCCCGCCGCCGTCGCCTTCTCGGCCCCCACGGCGGCGGCGTGGGCCACGGTGAGGATCGTCCCCTCCACCGGCCGGAGCACCGCCTCCCGGGCCGCCACGCTGGCGGCGCCCAGAGCCTGGGCCACCTCGACCGGCCCCACCTCGGCCGCCGCCGCCAGGACTCCGGTGCAGCCCCTCAGCAACTGCGAGAGGATGACCCCCGAATTGCCCCGGGCCCCCATCAGGGACCCGTGGGCGATCGCCTTGCAGACGGCCCCCATCTCCGGGTCGCCGGCGCCCGGGGCGACGGCGGTGGCGGGGCCGAAGTCGCTTCCGGTCATGTCGCCGATCCCCTCCAGGCCGGCGAGCTCGGTCACGACGGCCTCCACCGTCAGAGCCATGTTGGTGCCCGTGTCGCCGTCGGGGACGGGATAGACGTTCAGACGGTTGATGGCATCCTGGTGGAGGCGCAGGACGTGGCGGTACGCACCGAGGGCCCGTGCGATGTCGGCTCCCGTGAGCGTTCCGATCGCCTCCATGGCCGAGGATGCTAACCTTTGCGCTCGTCCTGAAGTCTGCCGAGGAGCGTCCGCGTCGTGGCTGCCGTGTGTGAAGTCTGTGGCAAGCACCCCTCTTTCGGCATGAATGTGAGCCACTCCCACCGCCGCACCAAGCGCCGCTGGAACCCCAACATCCAGAAGGTCCGCGCCCTGGTGGACGGCTCACCGCGTCGCCTGTCCGTCTGCACCTCGTGCATCCGCGCCGGCAAGGTCACCAAGCCGGCCCGGCGGACGGCCACTCCCGCTTCCTGACCTTCCGGACGGCACCCCCGTCTCAGCGGAAACGGTGCTCCCAGCCGCTCGGCGCCAGCACCGTCCCGGCCCACTGCCTCTGGTCCCGGTCCGCCGTGCACTCCCCGAGGACGATCGGCACCGCGAGCCCGGCGGCGTCGAAGCCTCTTCTCACCGCATCGTCGTCGGGAGCGGCGAAGACGAGCTCGTAGTCCTCGCCTCCTCCGAGGGCCTCCTCGATGGTGGCACCGCCGGCCACCGGAACGTCGCCCAGGCTGAACCCCACGCCCGACGCCGCCGCCAGACGGCCGAGATCGGCCGCCAGTCCGTCGGAGACGTCGATCATGGCCGTCGCCCCGCTCCGGCGCGCCGCGGTGCCCTCGGCCAGGCGGGCCCGGGGGCGGCGGTGGGCCCGGACCAGCGGGTTCTCGGCGGAGGCCGCCGCCGGTGGCCGGCCCGGCGCCGCCAGCCCCCGGAGGATCCTGAGCCCGGCCGCCGACCCCCCCAGCGGACCGGTGACGAAGAGGTGGTCCCCGGCCCGGGCGCCGCCTCGCAGAACCGGACCGGGTCCCTCGCCCACCACGCCGGTCACAGCCACCACCACGACCACCTGGGGGGCATTGGAGAGGTCCCCGCCGACGACGCGGCACCCGTGGGCCTCCACGGACTGCGCCACCCCCTCGTACAGGGCGTCCAGGTCGGTCGACGGGGGCCCGGCCACGGCCACCAGGACGTGGGTGGCCCGGCCGCCCATGGCGGCGATATCGCTCACGGCGGCGGCCACGGCCCGCCATCCCAGGTCGTCCAGACCCATCAGGCGCAGGTCGGCGTGGACCCCGGCGATGCTCATGTCGGTGGTCAGCAGCGTCTGCGCACCGGCCGGCCCCACCACGGCGGCGTCGTCGCCGATCCAGACCTCCCCGGCCGGCGGGCCGGGGAGACGGCGCATGAGCCGGTCGATGGCGGCGAATTCCCCTCCCGGCGGGACCCCCGCCGTCATCGCCACGGCGACGGCGCCGCGCCGTCGCCGTCGGGGTCGTCGGAGTTGGGGCAGGCCATGGGGAATGCCTACCATTGAGGTCACCGGGTGATGTCCGCCGACGGCTTCGCCGTCGGACCGGTCACCCGACCACCAGTCCGACCCGAGAGAGGTAGCGCCCCGACCATGCCCCCCACCGCCAACCGCAAGCTGGTCGCCTGGGTCGAGGAGGTCGCCTCGCTCACCGCTCCGGACCGGGTGGTCTGGTGCGACGGATCGAGCGAGGAGTACGACCGCCTGTGCCGCCTCCTCGTCGAGACCGGCACCTTCACCCAGCTGTCGGAGGCCAAGCGTCCCCACTCCTACTGGGCCCGCTCCGACGCCGGCGACGTGGCCCGTGTCGAGGACCGGACCTTCATCTGCTCGAAGGACGAGGCCGATGCCGGCCCCACCAACAACTGGCGCGATCCCGACGAGATGCGGGCCACCCTGACCGACCTCTTCCGGGGCTCGATGCGGGGACGGACCATGTACGTCGTCCCCTTCTCGATGGGCCCCCTGGGGTCGCCTATCGCCCACATCGGCGTCGAGATCACCGACTCGCCCTACGTGGCCGTCTCCATGAGGATCATGACCCGGATGGGGACCAAGGCCCTGGAGGTCCTCGGAGCCGACGGGGACTTCGTCCCCTGTCTGCACTCGGTCGGTGCCCCCCTCGAGGAGGGCCAGGCCGACTCCCCCTGGCCCTGTGACGCCGACAACAAGTACATCGTCCAATTCCCCGAGACCCGCGAGATCTGGTCCTACGGTTCGGGCTACGGGGGCAACGCCCTGCTCGGGAAGAAATGCTTCGCCCTGCGCATCGCCTCGGTCATGGCCCGCGACGACATGTGGCTGGCCGAGCACATGCTCATCTTGAAGATCACCTCGCCCGAGGGCGACGTCCGCTACATCTCCGGCGCCTTCCCGTCAGCCTGCGGCAAGACCAACCTGGCCATGCTCGTCCCCACCATTCCCGGATGGAAGGTGGAGACCATCGGCGACGACATCTGTTGGATGAAGTTCGGCCCCGACGGGCGTCTCTACGCCATCAACCCCGAAGCGGGCTTCTTCGGGGTGGCCCCCGGGACGAGCGACAAGACCAATCCCAATGCCATGAAGACGCTCGCCGCCAACTGCATCTTCACCAACACGGCCCTCACCCCCGACGGCGACGTCTGGTGGGAGGGGATGACCGACGACCCGCCGCCGGTGCTGACCGACTGGCGCGGCGCACCATGGACGCCGGACGAGGGCACGCCGGCCTCGCACCCGAACGCCCGCTTCACGGTGCCCGCCGAGCAGAATCCGGCTTGCGCTCCCGAATGGGAGGACCCGAACGGCGTGCCCATCTCGGCCGTCCTCTTCGGTGGCCGGCGCCGGACGGTCGTCCCCCTCGTCACCGAGTCCTTCGACTGGGCCCACGGCGTCTTCCTGGGGTCGATCATGGCCTCGGAGACCACGGCCGCCGCCGCCGGGGCGGTGGGGAACCTGCGCCGGGATCCCTTCGCCATGCTCCCGTTCTGCGGGTACAACATGGCGGACTACTTCACCCACTGGTTGCGGATCGGAGCCACCGCCGGCGACCCGTCCCGACTCCCCCGCCTCTACTACGTCAACTGGTTCCGCAAGGGCGCCGACGGTCAGTTCCTCTGGCCCGGCTACGGCGAGAACTCACGCGTTCTCGAGTGGATCTTCGAACGCACGGCGGGACGGGGCGAAGCGGTGGCCACGCCCATCGGCAACGTCCCCGCTCCCGGTGCCATCGGCACCGAGGGCCTGGACGTCTCCAAAGAGGACATGCTGGAGCTGCTGCGGGTCGACGCGTCGGAGTGGCGCGACGAGGTCCCTCTCATCCGCGCCTTCTACTCGTCGTTCGCCGACCACCTCCCATCGGCCCTGGTCGACCAGGTCGACGCCCTGGAGCGCCGCCTGTCCTGAACGGCTCTGCCGGCGCCGGTCCCCGCTCCGGTGCCGGGGGTTCAGCGGGCGCCGGCGCGGAGGTAGCGCACGGCCCGGCGGCCCGTCATGTACGACAAGGCCCCCACCCCGGCCACGGCGGCGATCACGATGTCTCCGCCGGACAGGGGGATGGCCACCCAGACGGGGACCAACGCGCCGATGACCCAAACCAGCTGGAGCCTGGTCTCGAACCGGGCGAAGGCGCGCCCCTGGGCCGCCGTCGGGACATAGCGCTGGACCAGCGCGTCGAAGGCGGGCTTCCCCGCTCCGCCGGCCAGCCCGATGACGAAGGCCAGCAGCGTCTGGATCACCACGCCCCCCACCACGGCCGTCACCGCCGCCGTGGCCGCCACCAACCAGATGGCGAGGGCGAGCACCTGCTGCTCGCTCAGGACGCGCCGCGCCCGGGGGACGACGAGCACCCCGACGACGGCACCGGCGATCGACAGGCCCAGCGTCGGCCCGTACCAGATAGTGGCGTCGGCGCGTCGGAGGTCGAAGGCCAGCAGGAACGTGAGGAACCCGACGGCGAACTTGAGGACCGACATGGCGGAGAGGGCGAACGTGACCTCGGGGTGGGCCGAGGCGGCCGGCCCCAGGGCGGCCAGGGGTCCCGCCGGTTCCCAGGAATCGGCCGCCGGCCGCACACCGGTCGTCCCCACCGGCGCCGCCTCGGACCCGGGCGCCACCCGCTGGGGTCGGCGGATAGGCAGACGCAGGGCCAGAACCGTCCCGGCCACGAAGACCACCATGTCCAGGCGCAACACCCAGGGCCCGCCCAGGAGCTTGAGGACGGCGATGGCGGGGAGGGAGGCGGCGAAGGCGGTCAACGAGGCCAGGAGGCCGAGCTGGGCATTGGCCGAGGCCAGTCGGTTGTGGTCGACGGACCCCGTCGCCTCGCCCGGTGTGTTCGCCGGCGTCATCGCGCCACGGTCACCTACGACACCGGCGGCGCCGGCGGCGGCGGGATACCCGCCCGGCGGCGGTCCGCCCCGGCCGCGACCGGACTCGGACCCGGTGCCGATGAACAGCGGGACCAGCGACCCCTTCGTCACCAGGTAGACCTTCGAGAGCACCAGCATCGTGAAGGCCTCGGGGAACAGCAGGAGGCTCTTCAGGCCGTTAGCCATGATCAGGCAGACGACGGCCCGACAGCCGGCCGAGACCATGACGGTGGCCCGGCGCGCCCCCCGGCTCCGGTCGATGACGGGACCGAGGAGGGGGGCCACGACGGCGAACGGCGCCATGGTCAGGAGGAGGTAGAGGATCACCTGGTTCTTGGCCGCCCCGAGCGAGATGGAGAAGAACAGCGAGCCGGCCAGTGACACCGTCACCAGGGTGTCGCCGGCCGTCATCACCACGTGCAGGAGGGCGAGGCGACCGAACGGTGTCTTCTGGTCGAGGAGGCCGGCCAACGCGTGGCGCACCATGCGCCCCATGCGGGCGGGTGCCCCACGCCCTCGACGAGCCACGACGCCCATGCTACGGCCAGGCCGTGACGGCACGTCCGCCACTACCATGAGCGAAGGCTCGGTGGTCCCCAGGGGCCCGGACGATCAGGAGGCGACCATGGCCGTGACCGCGTACGTACTCATCCAGACCGAGGTCGGCAAGGCGGCGAACGTGGCCCAGCAGGTCGGCGCCATCGCCGGCGTGATCTCCGCCGAGGACGTCACCGGTCCCTACGACGTGATCGTCCGCGCCGAGGCGCCGTCGGTCGACGACCTCGGCCGTCTGGTCGTGAGCCAGATCCAGCTCATCGAGGGGATCACGCGCACCGTCACCTGTCCGGTGGTGAACCTGTAGCGCGTCGCTACCCGATCGCCTTCCGATCGCGCAGCGACGCCACCCGGGCATCGTCGATTCCCCACGCCTTCAGGGCCTCGTCGGTGTCCTGCCCGGCCACCGGTGCCGGACGTTGGACGGCCCCGGGCGTGCGGCTGAACCGCGGGGCGGGGCCGGGCTGGACGACGCCCTCGACCTCGACGAACGTTCCCCGGTGCCGGTTGTGGGGATGCTCGTGCGCTTCCCACGGCGAGAGGACCGGTGCCCCGCAGCCGTCGGTGCCGGCGAAGACGTCGGTCCACTCCTGGCGGGTCCGTGTCCGGAAGACAGCGGCGAAGCGCTCCTTCATGGCCGGCCACTGCTCCCGGTCCATCTGATCGGGCAGGTCCTCGTCGGCCAGGCCCGTCAGGCGGATGAGCTCGGCGTAGAACTGGCGCTCGATGGCTCCGACGGCGAACCATTTCCCGTCGGCCGTCTCGTAGACCTCGTAGAACGGCGCGCCGGTGTCGAGCATGTTCACGCCCCGGTCCTCCGACCACAACCCGCCCTGGCGGAAGGCGTAGGTCATCGTCATGAGCGAGGCGGCCCCGTCGACCATGGCGGCGTCGACCACCTGACCCCGTCCCGACTGCCGCGCCTCGAGGATGGCGGCCACCACCCCGAAGGCCAGCATCATCCCGCCCCCTCCGAAGTCACCCACCAGGTTGAGGGGCGGCACCGGTCGCTCTCCCGCCCGGCCGATCGACCACAGGACGCCGGCCACGGCGATGTAGTTGATGTCGTGCCCGGCGGTCTGGGCCAGGGGGCCGTCCTGGCCCCAGCCCGTCATCCGGCCGTAGACGAGGCGGGGGTTGCGCGCCGCGCACTGGTCGGGCCCGATCCCCAGACGCTCGGCCACGCCCGGGCGCCATCCCTCGACCAGGGCGTCGGCACCTCCGATGAGGTCCAGGACGAGGGCGACCCCCTCGGGGTCCTTCAGGTCCACGGCCACCGAACGGCGGCTGCGGTTCAGCAGGTCCCAATGGGGTCCGGTGGCCGACCGCCCCACGTCGCCCGTCAGCCGGTCGACCCGCAGGACGTCCGCCCCGGCGTCGGCCAGCAGCATGCACGTGTAGGGACCGGGACCGATCCCGGCCAATTCCACGACCCGGACACCAACGAGTGGACCAGTCATGGTCGGATGCTGGCCGGTGGGGCGCGCAAGGGTCAAGCCTGAGCCTGGGCCCGGCCCCGTCCGCCGTGCCATGCTCTCGCTCCGATGAGACCGGCAAGATGACGGGCGGCAACGGCCACAGGGCCCCCGATCCCGACCACGACGGCGCCAGCGAGGGCCCCGCCGTCCGCGCCTACAGCCCCGGGCGCGTGAACCTCATCGGTGACCACACGGACTACAACGAAGGCCTCGCCCTCCCCATGGCCATCGACCTCGGGACCACGGTGACCTACGTGCCCGACGCCGGCTTCCGCGTCTTCATGCGGTCGACGGGTGAACCCGAACCGACCGACGTCGACGTCCACATCCCCCTCAATCCCGACGTCCTGGGCAAGGTCGAACCGCGCTGGGCCCGTTACGTGGCCGCCATCGTCGCCTCCATCCGCCCCCGCCGGGGAGGGCGGGGGGCGGTGGAGACCACCCTGCCCGTGGGCTCGGGCCTGTCGTCGAGCGCGGCCCTCGAGGTGGCGGTCGCCCTCGCCCTCGGTTTCGAGGCCGAACCGGTCACCATGGCCCGCCTGTGCCAGCGCGCCGAGCAGGTGGCGACCGGTGTCCCCAGCGGTCTCATGGACCAGCTCACCGTGATGTCCGGTCTCGAGGGGGCGGCCCTCCTCATCGACTTCGCCGATCTCTCCCTCCGTCCGGTCCCCGTCCCCGAGGGTGCCGAGATCGTCGTCGTCCATTCCGGCGAGCACCGGTCGCTCGACCGCACGCCCTACGCGGCCCGGCGGGCCGAATGCGAGGCGGCGGCCTACCGGCTCGGTCCTCTCGGACGACTGGGCGCCGACGCCATGCTCGGTCTCCCCGATGCGCTTCTGCGACGGCGGGCCCGTCACGTCGTCACCGAGTGCGACCGCGTCCGCTGGTGCGCCGCCGCCCTCGGGTCCGGCGACCTGATCGACGCCGGCCGGTTGATGTCGGCCAGCCACGCCAGTCTCAGCGAGGACTTCGACGCCTCCACCCCCGCTCTCGACGCCCTGGTCCACCATCTCCAGGCCATCCCCGGTGTCTACGGCGCCCGCATGACGGGGGCCGGTTTCGGCGGCTGCGTCGTCGTGCTGGCCGAGCCGGGAGCCGTCGACGTGGCCGCCCTGGCCACGCCGGCCTGGCGCGTCCGGCCCTCGGCCGGCGCGCAGGTCGAGATCCTCTGAGCAGCGAGAGCGGCCGGCCGTTACAGCTGTTGGAGGAGCTCCGCCTTCTTCGCCTCGAACTCGGCGGCGCTCACGATGCCCCGGCGCCGGAGCTCGCCCAGTTGCATGAGCCGGTCGGCCACGCTCGGCGCGGCGGCGGCCGGCCCCGGCATCGGGGCCGGCGTCATCGGTACCGCCGGCCCGCCCGTCGGCGGGGTGTCGGCGTGGAACGGCGCTCCCGGCGCCACGCCGGGGACGTCGACGGGGCCGCCGAAGCGGACCCGGCGGGCGTCGTGGAAGGCCGAGATCTGCTCGGTGATGAGACTCTGGAAGGCCGCCGGCCGGGGGACGTGTTCGAAGGTGATGACACCGCTCTCGCCGCCCGTCTCCACCATCAGCTCGCCCGTCCGGGCCAGCCTCCCGGGCAGGGACTGGTGGTAGGAGAGCTCGTTGATCCGCTCCAGGCGGAGCTCGAGGGCACGACGGCCGAGGACGCCGGACCGTCGGACGAGCCGCGTCGTGGTCAGGACCAGGCTGGTCGTGACCCACCGCAGCGTCCGCCCGGCCAGCCACAGCGCGGCCACGGCGAAGACACCGAGGAGCACGTCGCCCACGCCGGCGGGGGCGTGGCGGAACGCCACGTCGATGGCGACGGCCAAGCCGGCGGCGGCCACGGTGGCGACGAGGGGCCAACCGAGGAACGCCCAATGGGGCCGCAGCTCGACCACGACCTCTTCGCCCTCGGTGAGAAGACGGCGGGGGAACGTCATCGATCGCCAGTCATCGCCCGTCCAGCGTATCCGGGGGTCCCCGGCGAGCGGTGCCTCAGCCGAGCTTGGCGGCGATGCCCCCGGCGCTGCGCAGGACGGCTCCATCGGCACCGACGGCGGACGGTCGCCAGGTCGGGCACGACCGCGCCTCGTCGATCATGGCGTCGAGAAGCTCGAGGAACGTCACCGGTGGGTCCACCCAGAGATACCGGGCCAGCGAGCCCGGGACGGTGTTGACCTCGTTCACGAACCACCCGACGCCGTCGCAGAGAAAGTCGATCCGGGCCACCCCGCGGACGGGGACCAATCGGGCGATCTCGAGGGCGGCTGACTCGAGGGCCGCCGTCAACGCCGCCGGCAGCTCGGCCGGGAGCTGGCGCGGGGCGCTCGCCATTCCCTCGCCCCCGACGTACTTGTCGGCGTAGTTCAGGATCTCGGCCGTCTCCGTCGACCGCAGCGGTCGTTCGACGGCCGAAAGCTCGGGGCCGGGCCAGAGCCGGACGGAGATGTTCAGATCGAAGAGATCGGGCCGGTAGGGCTCGACGACGGCGCCCCGCCGGAGATGGGGGTTGGCGTCGAGACGGGCGACGGCCGTGGCGACGTCCTCGACCACGTCGATCCCGAGGGACGATCCGCCGTAACGGGGCTTCACGATGCAGGGCCCCGCGAACCCGAGGTCGGTGGTCGTCGGCCCGAGCAGCCGACGCTCCAGGGCGGGGAGCCCGGCATCGGCCACCAGACCGGCGAAGGCCAGCTTGTCCATCCCCAGGGCGGCCGCCGCCGCCCCCGGACCGGTGTACCGGATCCCGGCCAGATCGAACGCCGCCTGGAGCGACCCGTCCTCTCCCGGGCCCCCGTGGCAGCAGTTCACGACCACGTCGAGGGGGACCGGGCGGGACCGGCCCATCCGGCCGGCGCCCTCGCTGAAGCCACCGTCGGGCCCGATCCCGAGCCGCAGGGCGACGGCGCGGCGCGGGACGCCGTCGAGGAAGTCGGCGGCCTCCAGCGTGGGCGGCACCCGGAACCACTCCCCGGTCTTCGACCAGTAGAGGCCGACGACGTCCCCGTGCGCCCCCACCAGTGTCCGGACCGCCTGGAGACCGGTCAGGATGCTGACGTCGTGCTCGGGAGAGGGGCCGCCGAAGACGACTCCGATGGTGGCGGTGCTGGCGTTCAAGGCGCCTAAGGGTAGTGGTCGGGAAGATCGTTCTCGTAGAGGACGACGTCTCCCGTGCCGAGCTGGTCCCGGACCCAGGCGACGGCCTGGTCGCGCCGCTCGACCACCACGCACCGCAGCGCCGCACCCTCACCGACCGTCCGGGCACCGGCGAGGAGAGCACGACGGTTCGTCCGGCCCACCACCACCAGGTCGTCGGCCACCTCGGCGACGGCCCGGGCGAAGGAGGTGTTCTCCTCGACCTGCTTCGGTCCCAGCTCGACCAGCCCCGGCGTCACCACCACCCGCCGGGCCGACGGCGGGGCCGTCGTCTCGAGGGCGTGGAGCGCGGCGCGGGCCCCGGCCGGATTGGCGTTGTAGGTGTCGTCGAGGACGGTGAAGCCGCCCGTCCCGACGCCGCTCTCGAGACGGTGGGGCGCCGTGGGAAGGGTACCGACCCGACGGGCGATCTCCTCGAGGGGGACGCCGAGCTCGAGCGCCACCGCCACGGCGCAGGCCACGTTGCCCGGCTGCGCCCCCGCCGGCGGACGCGCCACCTCGGCGCCGTCCACGAAGAGGTTCAGGCCGCCGCCGTCGTCACGGACGCAGACATCGGCGCCCGACGCCGTCCCCGAGACCCGGCGGACGCGTCGGCCCTCTTTCTCACCGGTGTCGGCCAGGGCGGCCAGCCGAGGGTCGTCGACGTTCAGAACGGCACTCCCGGCCCCCGCCAGGATCTCGGCCTTGGCCTCGACGATCCGGTCCTCCGATCCGAACCGCTCCAGGTGGACGGGCCCGACGGCGGTGATCACGGCGACGTCGGGGACGAGCCAGGAGCAGAGCTCGGCGATCTCGCCGCGCCCGTAGGTCCCCATCTCGGCCACGAAGACCTCCGTCCCCTCCACCAGGCTCTCGTTCACGGCACGGGCCAGGCCGGCCCGGTTGTTGAAGCTGGCCGGGCTGGCCACCACCGTCTTCGACCCGGCCACCAGGTGGGCCACGTATCCCTTGGTGCCGGTCTTCCCGTAGGAGCCGGTGATGGCCACCACGGCGGGGGCCACCCGCCGGAGACGCTCGGCGGCCCGGCGGACATGCCTCTGGGCCGCCGCTCGTTCGAACGGCGCCGCCAGGGCGCAACCGAGGTCGACGAGGACGGGGACGGCCAGGGCCACGACGGCGGCCCCGAGCGGTCCCACGCCGGCGCTCACCGTGAGGCCGACGGCCACGACGACGAGGGCGGCCCAGACCGCCGCCAGCGTCTTCAGCCGTCTCGTCCACGCCAGCGGTGACGTCCGTCCGCGCAGTCCCAGCCGTGGCGGCCCCGCCGCCACCACCACGGCGGTGACCAGTCCGGTGGCGGGCCACCAGGAGGCGGTGACGGCTCCGGCCACGGCGGCCGCCGCCCCCACGACGCTCACGCCGTCCTGTCGCCACCAGCGCACCGCGAAGCGTGAGACGGCTCCCGGGAGGTAGTGCTCCCGTTGGGCCACCCGCAGCCACCGGAGCCCGGCCAGGGCGCTCGCCGCCGCGCAACCGGCCACGACGACGGCACGCAGGGCCGTCACGGTCGGGCCAGGGCCCGTTCGACGGCCGCCCGGAGGGCACCGGGAACGGTCAGCGGAGTGAGATGACCGGCCCCGGGGCAGAGCGTCAACGTGGCCCCCGGCCCACCAGACAGCGCACCCAGTGCCGCCCGGGCCACCCCGACGGGGACGTCGGCGTCGTCGTCGCCCCAGACGAGCTCCACCGGACAGCGCAGCGCCGCCAGCTCTTCGTCGTAGCGCTCGTTGACCATCCGGACGAAGACCTCCCGCATGATCCCCTCGGCGGCCCGGTAGTCGGCCGACCCGTACCGCTGGCGGGCCCGCTCCATCCGCTCGTCGCTCACCAGCCCCCACCGGTGCAGCCGCCGGGCCACCACGAAGGCGGGGGCCGGACGCCGCCGCCCTCCGGGCCGGGGGACGACCGGCGCCCCGGTCAGGACGATCCCGCGCACGAGGTCAGGGCGGGCGGCGGCCAGGACGACGGCGATGCAGCCCCCGCGCGAGTGCCCGAGGACGACCACCGGACGGCCCGGACCGCCGTCCTCGAGAAGGGGAATCAGGGCCGACGCGTAGTCCGCCGCCCCCCACGCGGTGGGGGGGGCCGGGGTGGACCCGAAGCCGGGGAGGTCCGGCGCCAGCGTCGGCAGCGGTCCCCCCGCTGCGGCCGGCCCGGCCACGGCGGCGAAGTCGGCGTGGGTCCGGCCCCAGCCGTGGAGGACCAGGACCTCGGGGGTCCCCGTCCCCCAGACCTCGCCGAAGAGTGCCCCACCGGCGAGCGACTTCAGCATCGGGGCGAGGCTACCGGCCGGGGCCCGCCGCCCGGGGCCCATCCCCCCGGGCGCGACAACCCACCGATACGTTCCCTCCCGTGGCCGCCGACCGGAACAGTGCGCTCCTGCGGGGGCTCACGGGGCCCCAGCGTGAGGCGGTCACCTCGGAGGCCGCCCCCCTCTGTGTCCTGGCCGGAGCGGGGTCGGGGAAGACGACCGTTCTGACCCGGCGGGTGGCCCGCCGCCTGTTCGACGGATCGGCGGAGGCCGGGCGCACGTTGGTGGTGACCTTCACGCGCAAGGCCTCCCGGGAGCTCCGTGGGCGTCTGTGGCGGTTGGACGTGCCCGGGCCGGTCTGGGCGGGAACCTTCCATGCCGCCGCCTACGGCCAGCTCCGTCGCCACTGGGCCGACTCCGGCGCCCGCCCGCCGTCGGTGGTCGACGATCCCCGCCGCCTGCTGCGGCGTGTCATCTCCCCACCGGAGGACCCCGCCGCCGACTCGGTGGGCGCCGTCCTGGCCGAGGTCCAGTGGGCCCAGGCCCGCCTTCTCGGACCCGAGGACTACGCACCCGGCGCCCGGGCGGCGGGGCGGCGGACACCGCTGCCGGTCGACGAGATCGCCGACATCTACGCCCGGTACGTCGAGCTCAAGCGGACCCGCGGTGTCATCGACATGGGCGACCTCCTGACCCGCTGTGCCGATCTGTTGGAGAGTGACTCCGCCGTGGCCGCCGCCACCCGGTGGCGGATCCGCCACCTCTTCGTCGACGAGTTCCAGGACGTGAACCCGGCGCAGTGGCGACTCCTCACGGCCTGGCTCGGGGACCGGGCCGACCTCTTCGTGGTCGGCGACCCCCGCCAGGCCGTCTACGGATGGAACGGTGCCGACCCCACCTTGTTGGACCGCCTTCCCGATCTCGTCCCGGGCACGGCGGTCATCCGGCTCGACGCCAACCACCGGTCCACCCCCCAGGTGATCGCCGCCGCCCGTGCCGTTCTCCCCCACGGAGGCGACGGTGACGGCGTCACCGGGGCCCGCCCCGACGGTCCGGTCCCCACCGTGATCGGATTCGACGACGACGCCGACGAGGCCGCTGCCGTGGCCCGGTGGCTACGGGTGATGCACCGTCCGGGGCGGCCCTGGTCCCACCTGGCCGTGCTGGCCCGGACCAACGCCCGGCTCGGACCCGTCGCCGCCGCCCTCCAGAGGGCCGGTATCCCCTTCCGGGTGGGCACCGGACCGCGTGCCGGTGCCGAGATGCGGGCCGTCCTCGGCGCCCTGCGGGCCATGCCGTCGGGGCGCCCGCTGCGCAGTGCCCTCGCCGATCTCTCCGTTCCCGACGGCACCGTTCCCGACGGCACCGTTCCCGACGGCACCGTTCCCGACGGCCCCGGTCCCGACGGCACCGGCGACGGGGGACGACGGGGGGCGGCCGGCGGCATACCGACGGCCCTGGCCCGGCTGGCCGACGAGCACGCCGTCGAGGAGCCCGGCGCCAGCGTCGGGGGGTTCCTGGCCTGGGTCGCCGCCACCGTGGCCGACGGGGTGGGCACCGAGGCCGACCCCGACGCCGATTCCGTGGAGCTGTCCACCTTCCACAGGGCCAAGGGGCTCGAGTGGCCGGCGGTCGCCCTCATCGGCCTCGAGGACGGCCTGGTCCCGATCTCCTACGCCACCTCGGCGACGGCCCAGGCGGAAGAGCGGCGCCTTCTCTACGTCGCCATCACCCGCGCCGAAGAGAGCCTGTGGTGTTCGTGGGCGTGCCAGCGCCAGGCGGCCGGGAGGACCTGGACGTGCCGACCGTCGCCGCTGCTCGATGCCATCGAAGCGGCCGGACGGGCGGGGCAACGGCGCCCCTCGGCCCGTTCGTCGGCCAGTCGGATCACCGCGCTGCGGCAACGCCTCCCCGTCGCCGGGTGACGACGGCGGTCCGCCGTCGGGCGACCGGTCGCCGTGGCGTCAGGGTGCGAGGTCGACGAAGACGGGGGCGTGGTCCGATGGTTGTTTCCCTTTGCGGGCGTTCCGGTCGACGAGGGCGTAGGTGCATCGCTCCGCCAGGGTCCGCGACAGCAGGAGCAGGTCGATCCGCATCCCGAGGTGCTTGTGGAAGTTGCCGGCCCGGTAGTCCCACCAGGTGAAGAGGTCGCCCTGGTCGTAGAGGAGCCGGAAGCCGTCGACCAGACCCCAGTCCTCGAGCTGGCGCAGGGCCTGGCGCTCGGGATCGGTGATGTGCGTGGAGCCCTCGAGGGCGACGCGGTCGTAGATGTCGCGGTCGTCGGGGGCGATGTTGAAGTCACCGCACACCGCCACCGGGTCCGAGGGTTTGCAGCTCCGTTCCAGGTACGACCGGAGCTCGTCGAGCCAGGCCAACTTGGCTTCGTAGTGCTCGCCACCGACCACGCGCCCGTTGGGAACGTAGACGCTGTGCACCCGGACGCCGCCGCAGGTCGCTGACACCAGTCGGCACCCCTGCTCGTCGGCCTCGGAGCCGAAGCCGCGCTCGACGTCGTCGAGGCCCACGCGGCTGACGATGGCCACCCCGTTCCAGCGCCCGTCACCGTGGGGGGCCGATTCATATCCGAGCGCCGACAGCGCCAGCGCCGGAAAGGCGGTGTCGGCCACCTTCGTCTCCTGCAGGCAGACCACGTCGGGCTGGGCGTAGGACACCCATTCCTCGACACGTCCCAGGCGGGCGTTGAGCGAATTCACGTTCCACGTGGCGATGCGCATGATCTCCTCGGGTCGTCGGTCTGGGCGGTCGTCGGTCTGGGCGGTCGTCGGTCTGGGCGGTCGTCGGTCTGGGCGGTCGTCGGTCTGGGCGGTCGTCGGTGGGGCGATATCGGTCAGGCTCGCGGTCAGGTCTCGACCATGACGAAGAGGAGGTCGACTTCGCACGCCAGCGTCCCGTCAACGCTGGCCCGTCCGTGCCCCGTCCCGGCGCGCTCCGAGAGACGTCCCAGGCGAACATCGAGATCGAGAACGTCCCCCGGGGAGACCTGGCGCCGGAAGCGTGCCTTGTCGATCCCGCCGAACAGGGGAAGGCGGCCTGCGAAGCGGGGGTCGGCCAGCACAGCGATGCCACCGAGCTGCGCCAGGGATTCGACCATGAGGACTCCCGGCAGTGTGGGTCGTCCCGGAAAGTGACCCGAGAAAAAGCTCTCCTCGCCGGTCAGGTGCCACCGCCCGCGTGCCCACTGGCCGGGTTCCAGCTCCACCACTTCGTCGACGAAGAGAAAGGGGGGGCGGTGGGGAAGAAGATCCTCAGGGCGCACCACGCGCGCCGAGATTACCGGTCGGGTGTCACCCCGGCAGCAGGGTGTCGGCGTCGATCCACGGCCCGGCGCGCCGGGTGGAACGCCGTCGTCGGCCGGCGGCGGCGGCGGCCGTCACGCTCCGGGCGGGCCGCCGCGACCGCCGGCCGGTCGGTGACGACGGGCTGTCTCAGGCCCGGTCGGGCCACGGGTCGCGGTACGACGCCGCCCGCCACCGTTCCTGCCCGGCCCGGGTCCCGTCGTGGTGGTGCTCGCGGGGGGCCTCGATGAGGACCACCGAATTGCGGTGGCCCTTGTGGTGGTGGAACCGAGGAATGCCCAAGTGGTCAAGGGTTGTGGAGAGGCGCATGGTCAGAACTCCTCGTGGTCAGTTGCTCGTGCCGCCGATATCGACACTTTTAGTGGCCGTCTTGAGGAAATTCCAACACTATCCGTGGCAATGATCCCGACCGACCGTCGGAACTCGACGTACCCCACCGGGCGGCGGGGTCAGATCCCTCACGAGGCGGTCCGGCCGGCTCCCCTGGTCCGGCGGGCGGGGTCGCCCACCGGCGCCGCCGGTGCGGTCACACCGGCCTGCGCCACCTCGGGAAGGGCCAGTTCCGCTCCGCGCCGGGGTGGATCGAGGGCCACCACGACGAACGGACGCTGTTCCCCCCGATCGACGACCTCGCGGGCGCGCCTCGGCGGGGGATCTCCGAGTCCCGTGAGGGGGAGGTAGCACGACATCCCGTCGACGTCCACCATCGCTCCGTGGGAGACGAAGGAGGACACCGTCCCGAGGACGGACGACCCGAGCGGATGCTCGGTCACAAAGGTCAGGAACGTCAACGGGTCATTGACGGCCGCTGGGGCGACCGTGGCGCCGGCGGCCTGACGACGACCCCGGCGCCCCTCCGGAGGCGACGGGGCGGCGTCCGGGGCGGGAGCGCCCAGAGCCTCCTCGGTCGCCGCCTCGATGGCGGCGCGGACAGCGGCGGCGTCGGTCCCTCTCCCCCGCCGTCCGCGACGCGACGTCGACGATCGCTTGGCCACCGACCCGCCGGCGTCTCCAGCCTGTGCCGTGGACGCCTTCCGCGCCCCGTCCGTGACCCGGCTCGTCTCGACCGCACCGGTCGCCTTGGCCACCCGCCCCCCCCGGGCCGGCGCCAGGGCCGTCGTGTCGGTCTTGGCTGGCTTGTCGGTCTTGGCTGCCTTCGGCGCCTTGGTCGCCTTGGCCGCTTTGACCGGTTCCTTGGCCACCTTGGCCCCTTTGACCGACCGGGTCGACTTTGCCGTCGGCGCGGCCTCGGCCGGCTTGGCCGTCTTGGCGACCTTGGCCGCCTTCGCTCCTTCGGTCCCCTTGGTCGCCTTGGTCGCCTTGGCCGGTTCCTTCGTGGCTTTCACCACTCGGGAACCCTTCGCTTCCACCGTGGCCAGGGCGATCGCCTCGGCGGCGATCTTCGACGTGCCCCGTGGGCGCGCCGGCTTCGACTCGGCTTCCTCGTCTTTGCGGTGACGGCCACCTCGCCCCGAGCCCGTGGTCGTGGCGGCGCGACTGCGCGGCCCACGGACGGGCAGGCGGGGCGTGAAGATCCACCCGACGCCGGGGACCGGCTTCCCACCCATGAGCCGGCCCTCTTCGAACAGCCAGGGATGTTCGGCATGGAACTCCTGGAAGGAGTCGTTGGACAGAACCTGGGCGCCGACCCGTTCGGCGACGCGGAGGACGAAAGCATCTCCCCGGCCGATGGCGCCGGCCGGTGGGGACACCAGCTCGCCGTGGGCGACGGCCTCGTCGAAGATGGCACGCTCGCCGGGGTCGATGCGGTGACCGAAGGTGGCATCGACCACGACGATCACCTCGGTGTCGGGAAACTCAGCCTGAAACTGGCGGATGGCGTCGTCGAGCTGCTGGAGGCTCGGGGTGGAGCGGCCCTCGGTGGCGATGTTCGAGCCGTCGACGACGACGTGGGATGGGGACATGACTGCGCCCAGTCAACCACTCGAACGGTCCCAGGGGTCTGACCTGGGCCGCCACCGAGCGGGACGGGTGGCGATCCCGAGCCCTGCTCGCTGGGTCCATCATAGGATGCGTCGGTGGAGAGCGACCTGGCCGGCGAAGTGGCGGAGCTGTTGCAGCAGATGATCCGCAACGCCTGCGTGAACGACGGAAGCCCCGAGTCCGGGCACGAGCACCGAAGCGCCGAGGTCCTCCGGGCCGTCCTCGAGCGCCCCGGCCTCGATCTCCAGGTGTTCGAGCCTCTTCCCGGACGTTCCTCTCTGGTGGCCCGGATCGAGGGCCGACAGCCGGGCGCACCGTCGTTGGCCCTCCTCGGGCACACCGACGTCGTTCCGGCCAACGGGGATGACTGGCGCCACGACCCTTTCGGCGGCGAGCTCATCGACGGGGAGGTCTGGGGACGCGGTGCCGTCGACATGCTCAACCTCACGGCCTCGATGGCGGTGGCCGTACGCCACCTCGCCGACGACGGCTTCCGGCCCCAGGGAGATCTCGTGTTCATCGGAGTGGCCGACGAGGAGGCGCTCGGCATTCACGGAGCGGAATGGCTCACCACCAACACACCCGAGCAGGTCCGCGCCGACTACCTCATCACAGAGGCCGGCGGCTTTCCCATGCAGTCTCCCGACGGCGTCCGTCTCCCGGTGATCACCGGTGAGAAGGGTGTGTTCTGGTGCACCTTGACCGTCCGCGGGACCCCGGGACACGCGTCACAACCACTGCGCACCGACAACGCCCTCGTCAAAGCGGCGGAAGTCGTCCGCCGTCTGGCCGAGTACCAGCCGGCTGCCGATATCCATGACGCCTGGCGGCGCTTCGTGGAAGGGATCGGCCTGCCTCCCGACATCGCCGGGCCCCTGCTCGACCCCGGGGCCATCGACGCCTTCTGCCACGAATTCCCCGCTCTCGGTCTGGCCCGTCAGGCCCACGCCTGCACACACACCACGATGGCCCCGACGGTCATGCAGGCGGGCACAAAGGTGAACGTGATCCCCGATCGGGTCCGATTGGACGTGGACATCCGGACCCTGCCCGGATGGGACAAGCCCGAAGTGGATGCCATGCTCCGGGACGCGCTCGGCGACCTGGCCGACGACGTCGAGGCCACGTGGAATTTCACCGATCCGGCCAGCACATCGCCGGCCGACACGCCCTTGTGGAACTCGCTCGAGCGGGTGGCCCGTCGCTCGTATCCCGATGCCCGCTGTGTACCGTTCCTCACGGTGGGCGCCACCGATGCCCGCTTCTTCCGCAAGCTCGGAACGGTGGCATACGGGTTCGGGCTCTTCAGCAAGCGACTGACCTTCGAGGACTACGCCACGATGTTCCACGGGGTGGATGAGCGCGTGGACGTGACGTCGCTCGGTCTGTCGGCCGAGCTGTGGGACGGCGTGGCGCGCGACACCCTGGTCTGATCCACCGATGCCTCTCCCGATCGAAGCCGTCCTCTTCGACTTCGGCGGGGTGCTCTCGACGAGCCCCTTCGACGCCTTCGAGGATCACGAGCGTTCGCACGGTCTGCCCGCCGGCTTCATCCGCTCCCTGAACGCCGCCAATCACCACCACAACGCCTGGGCCCGGCTGGAGCGCAACGACATCGGCTTCGATCAGTTCTGCGCCGAGTTCGAGGCCGAGGCCGTGGCCGCCGGCGGCCGGCTCGATGCCCGGGCACTCTTCGCCACGATGGCGGGCGAGATGCGGCCGGGCATGCTCGAGGCCGTCCGCCGGTGCCACGAGCACTTCAAGACGGGACTCCTGACCAACAATTTCATCACGCCTCTGACCACCACACGCCACCACGACGTCCTCGACCTCTTCGACGTCGTGGTCCAGTCAGCCGTCGTCGGCGTGCGCAAGCCCGATCCCCGCTTCTATCTCCTGGCCTGTGACGAGTTGGGCATCCGGCCCACGGCGGCCGTCTTCCTCGACGATCTCGGGGTGAATCTCAAGCCCGCCCGCGCCCTGGGCATGCGGACGATCAAAGTCGTCGAACCGGCCGACGCCCTGGTCGAGCTCGAGGCCCTTGTCGGGATCCCGCTGCGCTGATGGCGGGTCAGGCAAAGGCCCGGGCCAGGAGGTCCTCGTGTTCGAGGTGGTGCAGCGCCGCGCTCCCGGTGGCCGGGCTCGCCGATTCCGACCGGCTCACGTGGGTCAAGGTGAATCGTTCCCGCAGCAACCGGTGCAGCCGTCCGTGGGCGAAGGACCACGCCCCCATGTTCTCCGGCTCCTCCTGGAGCCAGATGACCTGACGGGCCGACGGGTAACGGTCCAGAACGGCGCCCAGGGCGTCCTCGGGCCAGGGATAGAGCTGCTCGACCCGGACGACGGCGACGGCGGTGGGCGCCACCGCGGGGTCGGGCAGTCCGGGCATCTCTGCCGCCAGTTGATCGCGCCGGGCCATGGCGTCGAAGGCCACCTTCCCCGAACACAACAGCACGCGTTGCACGCCCAGAGGGTCGATGACGGGGCCCGGAGCCGGTCCGGTGGGCCCCGGTCCGCCGTCCGAGAGGCGGCGCGCCACGGCCGGGTCGTCGACTACGGACCGGAACGACCCGGAGGCCAGATCGACCAGGGGCGAGCGCGACTGACGGGCCCGGAGCAGCGACTTCGGGGTGAACACCACCAGTGGCTGGCGACCGGCGCCGCGTGCCTGGGAACGCAGGAGATGGAAGTACTGGGCGGCCGTCGTGGGCTGGGCCAGGCGCATGTTGCCCCGGGCGCTCAGGGTCAGGAACCGCTCGATGCGCGCCGACGAGTGCTCGGGCCCCTGACCCTCGTAGCCGTGGGGGAGCAGGAGGACGAGGCCCGACTGCTGGTCCCACTTGTCGTCCGCCGCCACCAGGAAGTTGTCGATCACGATCTGGGCGCCGTTGGCGAAGTCGCCGAACTGCGCCTCCCACGCCACCAGGGCGTCGGGCATCTCGACCGAGTAGCCGTATTCGAAACCGAGCGCGGCGTACTCCGACAGCAGGGAGTCGTGGACCGCGAAGTGCCCGACACCGCTTCCCTCGAGGTGGGCCAACGGCACCCATTCGTGACCGGTGGCGTAGTCGACGAGGACGGCGTGGCGCTGACTGAACGTCCCTCGCCGGGTGTCCTGCCCGGCGAGCCGCACATCGGTGCCCTCGAGCAGGAGCGACCCGATGGCCAGTGCCTCGCCGAGGGCCCAGTCCACCTCGCCCTGGACCACGACCTCGGTCCGTTGCTCGAACTGACGGGCCAGCTTCGGATGGATCGTGAACCCGGCGGGCACCGAGGTGGCGTCGACGACGAGCCGTTCCAGCGTGGCGCGCTCGACTCCGGTCTCCACCTCCACGCCCGGTGGGGAGTCGGTCACCTCCACCGGCAGGGTCGTCGGTTTCGGCGGTGCCGTCTGGCGGGTCTCGTCCAGAGCCGTCTGCAGCCGTGCCTGGAAGTCGGCCAATGCCTGCTCGGCTTCCTCGATGGTGATGTCACCCCGGCGGACCAGGGCCTCGGTGTAGAGCTTGCGCACCGAGCGCATCGTCTCGATGATGGCGTACATCCGGGGCTGGGTGTAGCTCGGGTCGTCACCCTCGTTGTGCCCGAAGCGCCGGTAGCAGACGATGTCGATGACGACGTCCTTGTGGAAGGTCTGGCGGAAGCCGAATGCCAGGCGCGCCGCCCGCGCACACGCCTCGGGGTCGTCCCCGTTCACGTGGAACACCGGTGCCTGGACCATCTTGGCCACATCGGTGGGATAGACCGACGAGCGGGCTGACTCGGGAGCCGTCGTGAACCCCAGCTGGTTGTTCACCACCACATGGACGGTGCCACCAGTGCGGTAACCGGCCAGCTGCGACAACTCGAGCGTCTCGGCCACCACTCCCTGGCCGGCGAAGGCGGCGTCGCCATGGACGAGGAGTGAGAGCACGCCGAACGACTGGTCGTCCGGCAGCTGATCCTGCTTGGCCCGCACCATCCCCTCGACCACCGGGTCGACCGCTTCGAGATGGGAGGGGTTGGACGCCAGCGTCACCGGCAGCTCGACCCCCGCGTGGGCCACGAACGTGCCGCTCGCCCCCTTGTGGTACTTGACGTCGCCGGAGCCCTGGACCGAATCGGGATCGAGATCCCCTTCGAATTCCCGGAAGATCTCGCCGTAGGACTTGCCCACGATGTTGGCCAGGACGTTCAGTCGTCCCCGGTGGGCCATACCGAGCACGGCCTCGGTGAGCCCGGCCGTGGCGGCCTCGTCGAGCAGGGTGTCGAGGAGAACGATCGTGGACTCCGCCCCCTCCAGGCCGAACCGCTTCTGCCCCACGTAACGCGTGTGCAAGAAGCGCTCGAAGGCTTCGGCGGCATTGAGCCGGTCGAGGATGTGGCGCTGCTCCGGCGGCGACAGCGTGGCCGGAACGCCCTCGACGTGGTGTTGGATCCACCGCTTCTGCTCGGGGTCCTGGATGTGCATGTATTCGATGGCCAGCGTCCGGCAGTAGGCGTCGCGCAGGATGTCGAGCGCCTCGGCCAGCCTCAGGGTGTCACGACCGGCCAACCCGTCGACCACGAACTCACGATCCAGATCCCAGAGGGTCAACCCGTAGGTTGTCGGGTCGAGCTCGGCGTGGAGGTGTCTCGGCTCGGCGGACAGGGGGTCGAGGTCGGCGATGAGATGACCCCGGACGCGGTACATGTTGACAAGGCTCTGCACGCGCACCTGCTTCACCAGGCGCTGGTGCTCGCTGTCGACGGCGTTGACATCGTCCTGCCACCGCACGGGCTCGTAGGGCACGTCCATGGCGGCGAAGACGGTCTCGTAGAAGCCGTGCTCCCCGGTCAGGCACTCGGCCAGGTGGGTGAGGAACATCCCGGACTCGGCTCCCTGGATGATCCGGTGGTCGTAGGTCGAGGTGATCGTGACCACCGGACCCACACCCAGGGCGGCCAGGCTCCGGCGATCGGCGGCCTGGTACTCCGCCGGATAGCCGAGCGAGCCCACCCCGATGATGGCGCCCTGGCCCGGCATGAGCCGGGGCACCGACTGCACCGTCCCCAGGGTGCCCGGGTT
>Ga0209415_10001787_pt1 | contig 40586 bp, 38 predicted proteins | sample PeaSoiSIISIP2007_FD_187696 | JGI IMG/M metagenome (GOLD analysis project Ga0209415, IMG submission 187696) | Peat soil microbial communities from Weissenstadt, Germany - SII-SIP-2007 (SPAdes) (version 2) | ecosystem: Environmental > Terrestrial > Soil > Wetlands > Peat | place: Germany...
CCTATTTCACAACGTAATACCCGGCCATATGGAAGTACGAGCCGCCTTCCATCGTATTGAAGATGCCGGGCGTGATCTCGACGATGTGCGGGCCGGCTACCTTCCACCGCCAGGCGAACAGCACCTCCCCAGGGAGGTGGCGCGCGGAGCTGGTCTTGTCCTGCCAGATTCCGGTCCGGTCGAATGTCTCGCGCCCGTCGATGAAGACTCTCGCATGGCCCGTGCCGCAGCAGACGTCACCCAGCGTGCCGATGATGGCGATCGCCCGCCCGGTGAAGGTGATCAGGAGCGGTGCGCCCGCCAGCTGCCCGCTGTCCGCCACGAACTCGGCACGACGCCAGAACCCCGGATCGGCCGGAGCTCCGGCCGGGTCAAGCGCCGCGGCCGCAGCCATCAGCGTGATGCCGCCGTTGAGCTGCCATGACGTCAGCAGGCCGAGCGGCGGCGGGCCGCCGAAGAACCGGCCGTAGCCGCCGTCGGCGGTCACGCCGGCGCCTGCGGCAGATGCGTTGGTCAGCAGCCAGGTCCTGGCGAACGCCTGATGATCGAGGACAGCGAGGCTGTACATGGCCTCGACCAGGGGCTCGACCACGTCGTTGTCGGCCTGCATGTCCACGAAGATGCCAGCGCCGTCGCTGAGGTAGCGGCCGACGGCACGCGCCGTCGCGACCGCCTCCCGGAGATAGCCCTGGTTACCGGTGAACCTCGCGAGCGCGGCGCCGGCCCAGATCATGTTGCCGTTCACCGAGGCGTAGTAGCGCCCGCCGAGCTGCCTGCACGACGAGCCGTTGTCGAAGAGATAGGCGGTATAGAGCGGCACGACCGGATCGAGGAAGTACTGCCGCACATCAGCGTACTTAGCCTCAGCCTTGGTGAGATAGCTGCCGTCGTGCGTTACCTGGTAGAGCAGCAGCGCGGCCTTGATGTAGTTGGAGTCGGTCTCCAGCGTCTTCAGGTCGCCGGGCCTGCCGTACGGCAGCTCGTAATCGATCGCCGGGCAGGCGCCCCGCGCGTACACCGCCGACTTGACGCTGTCCACCCACCTGAAGGCCGCCTCCGCCTTCGCCAGCGCGATCGGATCGCCGGTGACCTGGTACTCGCGAACCATGGCGACGGCGTCCCACATGGCGACGTCGCTGGTGCCGGTCTCGGCCGGAACGAACAGGTGGGCCGTCCTGGCCAGGGTGCTCACTATCGGCAGCACACCCCGGTCGCGGGTGAGCTGCCAGCGGAAATACAGCGTGTCGGTGAGCGAGTCAGCGCCCCAGTCCCGGTTCTTGGTATTACAGATCACCGGGACGCACATATGCCATTCGCCGCTGCCGTTGTAGTACCTGGTCTCCAGCAGGCGGATCGCCCTGGCCGCGAGCACCGGGTAGCCGTCGGTGCTGACCGCTGGCGCGGCGCCGCCGCCCAGCCCGATCACGAGCGGCACGCCGGCCAGCATCACCGCCGCGAGCGCCACGCCCCGTGGCCAGAGACCGCTGCCCCGGCTGACCACAGGACGAACTCCGTTCATGTCCTGACACGCTACCCGGCCGCTGAAGCACAGTCTGGGCTAATTTGGGCACAACCTCGGCCAGGTGCCGGCCCGGCTGCGACATCCGCGGCGCACCTGGCGCTCCGCGACGGCCAGGCAGCCCGATTTACCTACGTTTCGTCGTCGCCTTGCTGGGGAGACAGTGCCGGGCGAGTCCACTGACTGCAAGCGCAGAGCGGAGATCCGGGTCATGAACAAGAAGTTCTCGATCAGCCTTATCGGACTCATCTACATCGTGGTGGGAATCATCGTCGCCGTCGACAAGCACTACATCACGCTGAGCCTGCTCAAGGTGCTCGGATCGGCCATCCTCGCCGTGCTGCTCTGGTGGCTGGTGCTGCTCGGGATTAACCTGCACCTGCACTAGCGAATGACGCGGCCCGCCGCGGGTAGTCGTCGCCCGTGATCTGGTTCGGGACGACTGGTGGCGGGAGTGGGTCGGGAATGTCGCAGACGTCGTGGAATCGCGATGACCAGCCTTCGGCGAGCTCGCGATCGCAGGAGAAGACGAACGGCGGCCGGTCAGGACCACACGATGACCGGCGGATAGAGCTGATCGAGGCCGCCCAGGCGCGGTGGGCCGCGGCCCTGACCGACCTGGGCGGGCGCAATACCCTGCTCTACTACAAGGACCGGCGATCAGGCACGCTCGACCTGGCCGCCGCCGATCCGGCCGCGCTCGAGCGGTTCTGGCGGGCCGGATCGATCCGGCTCACCAGGCTGTTCCGCGACGTGGACGCCAGGGCCGACGCGATCCGCCGGGCCGGCGTGATCTACCGGAAGGCACGCGAGCTGCTCGAGGAGCGCGGCATCCGGGCCGGCTACCTGGCGACCGGGATAGCCCGCTGGGACGAGCTCTTCCTCTCACCCGCCGCGCCGGTGGTGCTGCGCGGGCTGACCATCACTCCCACCCGCGCAAGGCACGACGACTTCGAGCTCACCCTGGACGACGAGCCCGAGGTGAACCCCGTCCTGCTGCACAAGCTGGCGACCGTGTACGGCATGGCCACGGACAAGCTGGCGCAGGAGCGCGGCGACCGCCTGGGCCGGCTGCTGCGGGCCGCCGCCGATGCCGCCGAGGTACCCGGGTTCGACATACTCAACCGGCAGGTGATCGGCACCTTCACCTACGCCAAGCTGCCCATGGTCAGGGACATGCAGGCCGCGGGCGAGCTGCTGGCCGACAGCGACGTGGTCGCGGCCATCGCCGGCGACCCGGACGCCCAGGAGCTGCTGGCTGCCGAGGACGACACCGAGCCGGTGCTTGACTCGCCCGCCGAGGACTACTCCGTGCTCGACGCCGATTCATCGCAGCGCAGCGCGATCGCCGCCGTGCTCTCCGGACGCAGCCTGGTGATCCACGGACCGCCGGGAACCGGCAAGAGCCAGACCATCGCCAACCTGATCGCCGCGCTGGTCGCCCGCGGCAGGAAGGTGCTCTTCGTCGCCGAGAAACGAGCCGCGATCGACGCCGTGCTGTCCAGGCTCAAGAGCGTCGACCTGGGCGAGATGGTCCTCGACATCCACGAGGGCACCCGCGACCGGCTGCGGATCGCCCGCGACCTCGGCGCGACGCTCGACCTGGCGCAGCAGACCACGGTCCCGGACGACGCCAGCCTGCGCCGGCGGCTGGCCGACCGGCAGCGGCGGCTGAGCGAGCACGTCACCGCGCTGCACGAGGCTCATCCGCCGTGGGGACTGACCCCGTTCGGCGTGCAGTCCGCCCTGCTCGGCATACCCGATCAGGCCAGGAACGCGGTCCGGCTCCCGGCGGTGGAGCAGATCAGCGGCGCCACCGCCGATCAGATCAGGGACGAGCTGCGGGAGTTCGCCCACCTCGGCGGCTTCGCCGTCCGGCCAGGTTCGACGCCATGGTTCGGGGCCGCGCTCCGGACCGGCGAGGACGTCAGGCAGGCCTGCGATCTTGCCGCCCGCCTCGGCACGCACTCCCTGCCCAGGCTGGCCGACCGGCTGCGCCGGGCCAGCGCCGAGACCGGCCTGCGGGCACCAGCCAGCTACGCCGGCGCCACCGCCAGGATGCGGCTGTACGCCTCGATCGAGCGCACGCTCGCCGTGCTCGACCCATCGGTCTACGCGTCGAATCCGCAGGCACTCGCCGATGCCACGGCAGGCGGCGGGGACATCGCGTTCGGCGAGCGGCACGGGCTGCGCAAGCAGGCGCGCGGGCTGTTCCGCGGGCCGGCCAAACCCGCCCGCGAGGATCTCGCCGCGGCGCTCGCCGAGGCAGCCGGGCAGCTGGCCGAATGGGAGCGGCAACGACTCCCGCAGGCTGACTGCGGCACCGCAGGCGGGTCCGGTCTTCCCCGGCTGCCCGCCGGGCTCGCCGAGCTCGCGCGGCTGCACGAGGACTGCGCACGGCAGCTCGCCGCGCTCAACGCCTACGTGCGGGTGCCGGACTCCGACGCCGAGACGCTGCTCGCCGGGCTGATCGCCGACCCGGACGCGGCGTGGAAGATGCCCAGGCTCTACGCGCTGGCGAGCCGGTTCGACGGTCTTCTCCTCGGCCCGCTGCTCGACGAGCTGGCCCGGCGGGAAGCGACACCTGACCTGGCGGCTGCGGCCTTCGACCACACCTGGTACTCCTCCATCCTGGACCAGATCAGGGTGCGCGATCCGCGCTACGCGGCCGAGCGGGGCACCGCGCTCGACGAGGTCGCCAGCGACTTCCGGGAGCGCGACGTGGCGTACCTGGCCGCCAACCGCCGCCGGGTCAGGCATGCCTGGGCCGAGCGGCTGCGCGAGGCCCAGGATCAGCATCCGATGCAGGCACGGGTGATCCGCAAGCAGGCAGCCCTGCGGCGCGGTCACCTGCCGCTGCGCAGGCTGCTCGACCAGACCGGTGACGTGCTGTTCGCGCTCAAGCCCTGCTGGGCGATGTCGCCGCTGATGGTCAGCCAGGTGCTGCCGGCCGCCAGGCTGTTCGACGTGGTGATCTTCGACGAGGCGAGCCAGATCGTGCCGGCCGACGCGATCGGCTCGATCATGCGCGGCCACCAGATCGTGGTGGCCGGCGACGACCGGCAGCTGCCGCCGACCAACTTCTTCCGTCAGGTCGGCGACGGTGACGAGGAGGCCGAGCAGGACGATGACGACCAGCTGGTCTCGTTCGGCGCCGGCTTCGAGTCGGTGCTCGACGCGCTCCGGCCGCTGCTGCCGACCTCGCCGCTGGCCTGGCATTACCGCAGCAGGGACGAGCGGCTGGTCGCGTTCTCGAATACGCATATCTACGGCGGCGCGCTGACCACGTTCCCCGGGGTGTTCAGGGACGACTGCCTGCGGCATGTGGTCGTTGCCCAGACACCAGAGCCCGGCCAGGAGGTGTCGGTCACCGCCGAGGTGCACCAGGTCGTCGAGCTGATCCTGGAGCACGCGAGGGCCCGGCCGGATGAGTCGCTCGGGGTGATCGCGCTGGGGATCAGGCACGCCGAGCGGATTGACGCGGCGCTGCGGACCGCCCTGGCGAAGCACCCCGAGCTTGAGTCCTTCTTCGCCGATGACGGCGCTGAGCCATTTTTCGTCAAAAATCTGGAGCGGGTGCAGGGTGACGAGCGTGACGCGATCATCCTGTCCATCGGCTACGGCAAGCACCCGGACGGCCGGATGCGCTACCAGTGGGGGCCGCTGCTGCGGGACGGCGGCGAGCGCAGGCTGAATGTCGCCGCGACCCGCGCCAAGCACCGGCTGACCCTGGTCAGCTCGTTCTCCAGCCGCGACGTCGACCCGGAGCGGCTGACCAAGGCAGGCGCCCGGCTGCTCGCCGACTACCTGGAGTACGCCGGGTCGGGCGGGACCGCCGTCGCCGCGTCCGGCGGAACCGAGCTGAACCCGTTCGAGGCCGACGTGCGCGACCGGCTGGCGGAATGCGGGATCACGGTCGTGCCGCAGTACGGCGTCGGCGGATACCGGGTCGACTTCGCCGCCACGCATCCCGACGACGCCGACCGGATGGTGCTGGCGATCGAGGCCGACGGTGCGTCCTACCGGCAGTCGGGCAGCGTCCGTGATCGTGACCGGCTGCGCAGCGAGCATCTGCAGCGGCTGGGCTGGAGCTTCCACCGGATCTGGTCGACTAACTGGTTCCATGATCCGCAGAGCGAGGTCGCCAGGCTCAGGGTCGCTTATGACCGGGCCGTCTCCGAGGCGGATCCGCCGCCGGATGCGCCACGGGCCGGGCCGGCCGATGAGCCCGCCGCCCCGGCCACTGCCGCGAGCCAGGCGCAGGCCGCACCGGCTCAGGCCGCACCGGCTCAGCGCGACCAGGCCCGCGGGCAGCTAGACCGGGCCGCCGACCAGCCGGGCCTGGCGTCTGCGCCGGCGGCCGGCGACGCCGATTCCGGAGCGGTCGAGCGTTTCAGCCCGCGTACGTGATCGTCACCTGCTGGAAGCCGAGCGAGCGCATCAGGCCAGTCAGCATGCTCTGCGTGTTCCGCTCCGCCTGCACGGTGAGCGAGCTGCGCCGGGCCGCGTTCTGGATCTTCTGCTGAGCCAGGATGTAGACCTGCTGCTGGCTGTTCGGGTTGCCGGAGAAGAAGTTGCCGATCCTGTTCAGCAGGCCCTGCTGCTGGGCGAATACGTACGACTGGCGGACGTTGAGCACGGCGGGCTCGAGCTGCGCGGGCGGCAGCGTGATCGTCACCGCGGTCCGGTTCGGTGCCACCCGGATCGACTTGCCCTTCAGCTGCGAGAAGTCGACGAACGCGACATCGGTGCCGGCCCCGATGAACAGGGTCTGGGTGCCCTCGATGAACGAAGGCAGGAAAGACGACCGCTGCGACAGGTCCACGACGACCTGGAACGATCCGCTCGCTGCCTCGTACCTGCTCAGAGCCGTGATCGACTTGAGTAGCACCGGCTGGCTGCGGTCGACCGTGGCCTCGGCGAACGGATTGCGGAACTGCGGCAGCAGCCGCACCGCGGACAGCACGACGACCAGGCCGATGACGATGGCGACGGCCAGTACCAGCCAGGCGATCCGGCCAGTCAGGCCGGTGCCTCTCGGAGCGCGAACCATGGAGTGCCTCCGGACTCATTGCCTTGGCGCGAGTGTCAGATGACCCGCCCCGGGTCTTGCCCGTCTGCCCTCTACCCTCCGGATCTCAGGTAATTCATTCCGTCCTGGCGAAATGCGGGCCCGGATCGTGAGCGCGCTGACCGCGATCCGATAATCGCAGGACCCGGCCGGGCCTTTCGGCGGCCATTTCGCCCGCCCGCGCCCTGGGCGACGGTCTCGCGGCACCCCGAGATCGCCGCCCCGCGGCGGCCGGTCAGAGGTTGGCCAGGTCGGCCATCAGCTGGCCCCAGGCCAGGTTGGAAGGCGCCTGTCCGGACGCGGCGATCCACTCCGCGGCGAGCAGGACAAACGCCTCGTCGCAGTAGGTCGAGAGAAACTCCCATGTCATCGGCTGGAGGGCACCCCAGGTGACGCACCAGAGCACGTTCTGGTCGTAGCCGCACAACGGCACGCAGTGCCCGCCCCAGCTTCCCGCGGCCGCGGTAGGCCCGGTCGTGACCGTCCACTCGGTCCCGACCTGGCTCTGCGCCGAGGTAGGCAGCTGGAGGCCGATGTACAGGCCGCCGTACCAGGCGATCGCCTCACTGACCTGGGCCTGGTCGAGCGGGTTCACCGATGCGTATGCGGTGATCTTCTGGCCGCCGAGGCCGGTGGACTTCCAGTAGCCGACCGCGGTCAGGATGTCCGTTCCCTGGTCCGTGCTCGGATCGCTGGGGTTGAACCCGGTGATCGCCGTGTAGGCGCCGAGTGCCTCGGCGTCGGTGGGGACGAAGGCGCTGCCGGCCCGGTCTCCCCAGATCTGCGCCATGTGGGCATAGCCCGCCTCCACGCAGTCGCCGTACTGGTTGTTCGCGAGCATGGCGAACGGCACGCCGTGGCCCCAGTGAGCGGCCGCCGGCGGCGTGGCCAGCGTGGTCCGATAGTTGCCGTAAGCGATGGTCCTGGAGTCTTGGCGAGCAGCCTTCTTGCCGAGCTTGACGTCAGCCATGCCGGCTCCTTTCCTTCAATGGCTAGTCAGGTCATGAAGCAGATTCTGGCCGGGCGTCAGCGGAATCCGCGGGCCTTCATTGTCTGCGATCAGCCGGCCACGTGTCCGCGCCTCGGGCAATGAAATCTGGCCGGGTCTGACTCGTCATGGCGCGGACCCGGTCAGACGGCGCCGCAGCTCGGCCAGATCCGAGCCCAGGCCGGCGATCCCGTGACCGCAGCCGGGCTGACCGCAGCCGGGCCGACCGCCGGGCTGACCGCCGGGCCGACCGCCGGGCTGGCAGCGCCGGGCCGACCGCCGGGCCGACCGCAGCCGGGCCGACCGCCGGGCTGGCAGCGCCGGGCTAGCAGCGCCGGGCTAGCAGCGCCGGGCTGGCAGCGCCGGGCCGACCGCAGCCGGGCCGACCGCCGGGCTGGCAGCGCCGGGGCCAGCGGCCATGCCCGGCATTCGGCCGGTGGTGAGTAGCATCTGACTTGCGGCCGGCCGGGCGCGGCCGCTGGGGAGGCCGCGGTGACAGGCGCAGGGGAAGGACCCGCCGAAGGCGGCGCGGGCGAGCGCCCGCCAGCAGGCGGCGCGCCGATCGGCTTCCTTGGCGCGATGCGGCAGGCGGTCGCGGGCGGCACGGCATTCGGTCGGCCGAAGGTCCCGCAGGGCCGGGCGGAGCGACTCGGGCTTGCCGAGGTCGCCCCGGCTGCCAGCACCGCCCTGAGCTTGCCGTTTGAGTTCCTTCGGCTCGGCGATGACCGCCGGGTCGCGGCCGAGCTGGCGGGCCGCATCGCCGGATTCGGCGTCCGGCTCTTCGAGTTCAACGCGGACGAGTTCTCCGGGGCGCGAGGGGACGCCAGCGGCGGCTGGTCCACGTTCCCCTATCACGTCGCCGCGGTCGAGCTCGGATTTCAGCTGCCCTGGCTCGCGATCTGCGCCCGCCGCCTGCACTCGCCATCCCAGCGGCTCTATCCCGGCCGGCGCGGCCACGAGCTTGGCACGCCAGACCGCAGGACGAACCGGGCTTACCTGCTGCACGCCGATGACGTCGGCGCGGCCGGCGCGGTGCTCGAAGGCCGGATGAAGGACTGGCTGACCGGGGTGCTGCCCAGCCGGGTCGAGAACCGGCCTGTGATCACCATCGAGATCAGCGGCGGCTGGGCAATGACCGCCATCCAGGCCAGGGGGCTGGCCATGCCTGACGCTGTCGCGCTTGAGCTTCCCAGGCAAGGGCGGCCCGGCCATCCCGGCCCCTGGCCCGATGCCCTGCTCGCGCTGCTGTGGAGCTTCAGGGACCTGGTGCCGCCGGGCCCGCGCCTGGCTGGTCCCCAGCGCTAGGCCGGCGCCGCGCGGCCGGCCCGGCCCGCCACGTCCGGGCCGAGCATCAGGCGGATTGCCCCGGCAGAGCTGATCTGCGATATTACGGCAATGTTCGGCGTTGTGCGCCCATGCCGTCACCGGCTGCGCGGCTCTATGTATGCGGAGTGGATGGCACACCTGTGCGGGCTGTGCCTGACCTTGCGCGATCTCCACGGTCAGTCCGCCCGGCTGGTCACGAACTACGACGGCCTGCTCCGGGCACCGGGCACCGGGCAGTCGGGCAGCGGGCACCGGGCTGTCGGGCAGACGGGCGGATACGTGGTGCCCGGGCGCTGACCGACGGCGCTATGCTCGCCCATGTATGCGCCGCAGACTCCCAAGACCGAGTGCCGGCAGGCATCAGGACGGAACGCTATGACTACACCGCAGCAACCACGCGTCGAGACGCCGCTAGTCCCCAAGTGGCGCGATAAGGAAGTCGTCTGCCTGCTCGACACCTCAGGCTCGATGGAATGGGAGGCTGCCGACGGCAGCCCGATCACCCGCAAGGATGTCGTCGGCGAGGCGCTGCCGCTGTTCGTCAAGGCGCTTGAGAACGAGGACTCCCAGGCCGGGAAGGAACAGGCCAGCGGCAGCGACGAGCTCGGCGGCCTGCTCATCCACGGCTTCTCCAACCTGCACACCGAGCTCGGGGACTTCAACTCGTCCAACTTCCAGCGCCGCTGGGATGCCATCCAGTGGGGCGGCGGCACCACGATCGTGCCGGCCTGGAAGGCGGCGCTTGCCGACTTCAACTCCGAGTTCGGCGACGAGGTCGAGCCGCCGGTGCTGCTGACGCTGATCGTCACCGACGGCGAGGCCACCGACGCCGAGGCCTTCAGGCAGATCCTGGAGACGGTGAACCCCGACCGCTACTTCGCGGTCGCGATCGTGGGTCACGGCGATGAGCACGACAAGACGCTGGCCTCGTACAAGAGCGCGACGGAGAAGAACCCCAAGCACCTGGTCGTGATGGCGTTCGACTCGGTCACCAACCCGAAGGAACTGGCTGACGACCTGATCCTGATGGCGGGCCTGCCCGGCGACGACGCCAGCTAGAACTGGCGGCCGGCCGGATCAATCACGGCCGGATGGCCGCAATCACGGGACTATCGGCCATAGTAAGCCGCGACCTCCGGCGAAACCCTGAACCTGAGAGGAATGAACAACTTAGGGAGGTCGCGATGGCTGAGAACAGGATGCTCGCCAGAGAATCGACCACTCTCGATGATCGGGCCTGGTGGCCCAGGTACCCCTGGCTCACGCCGCGCCGGGTGCTGATTGGCACGCTCGGCTGGATCGGCCTGTATGCGATCGGCAGCGTGGCTCTTGCCAACCCGTTCTTCACCGAGCGCTCGGCGGGCGCGAGCATCAACTACTGGAACACGATGTACCTGCACGGGATGCTGATCGGCATGGTGGCCGTCGGAGTCCTCCTCGGCATGCTCGTCTTCGAGATCCGGAGCAGGCACGCCTGGCTCCTGATCCCGGCCGGGGTGATCACGGCGACCGTGTTCGCCACCGTCGGCGGCATCTTCGACCGGACCGAGGCGCCGACCGAGGCCGGCATGTGGACCCAGGTGGTGGGCTTCTTCGCGCTTGACGAGATCCTCGCCGTGGCGATCGTGGCCTTCATGATCGACTGGTTCGCCCGCACCCAGGCATCCAGACGGCTCAGCTTCGCGGTCGCATGGCTGTCCACCATGTCCATGCTGATCGCCGCCGTGATGGGACACCTGGCCGGCTGGATCCTCAGCTACGGCGCGCACCCGTGGTACATCCCCGGCTACGCCCGCTTTATCGGGGAGCCGGTGCCTGCCCTGCTATCTAATCTCGTCGGCTCGCACTCACACGAGATGGCGGTCGCCTTCATGGCGTTCATCGCCTGTGCCGGTGTCGCCCAGTTCGCCGAGCGCTCACCCGTCGCGCGGGGCGCCATGGTCCGGCGGGCCGGCCTCGCGGTGCTCGGGATCGGCGTGGTGGCCTTCACGGCCGTCTACGTGATCGCCGGGTTTACCACGTGGGCGATCCCGACGCTGTTCACCAGCGCTAACGGCGCCAACGGCCTCGCCGCCGACGACCTGGTCACCGGCTGTGCGCTGGTGGGCGGCCTGATCGCGCTGATGGGCGCGGCGGTGCCGCAGATCGGCCGCCACCGGTCGATGCCTGCCATCTCGGCAGCCTGGACCGCGCTGCTCAGCGTCGGGCTCGTGGTCGCGACCGGGTACTGGATCGAGTTCCATGAGACTCATTTCGGCGCCGGCGACCCGAAGGCGGCCGGAGCCGCCGCGGACGCCGTGTTCACCTGGTTCCATCAGGACATCGGGCTGTTCCTGCTGCCCCTGATGACCGCGGTGATGGTGCTCACGGCCAGGCTCGTGGTCCGCGGTCGGCAGAACGCGGTCGCGCTCGCCGCGATCGGCGGGAGCAGCATTCTGTTCGCGGCCGGGATGATCTACGTGTTCGTCACCAGCGCGATCCACGGTCCCGGATTCGTCGTCGCCACGATCGGCCTGATCTGCACCGGCGGCGCCCTCGTCGCCAGCATGTGGTGGAGCCACGGCCGGCGGATGGTCGCCGCGCATCGGGAGCACAAGCCTGACCAGGGTCGGGATCAGGGTCAGGGTCAGCTACCGGAGCACCGGCCGCTGGCAACGAGCACGCGCTGACGGTCCGGGCGGCGAGGCCGCGAGTTCCTCGCGGCAGCCGCTGTCGTGCGGCGCGGAACCGGCCGGATCGGTTCCGCGCCGCACCGTCCGCGGGCGTCCTGGCCCGCGGGCGTCCTGGCCCGCGGGCGTCATATGCTGCCTCGGGTGCGCCGAGCTCGGCGGTGATTGCGCGGCCCCGCGCCCACACTTCTCGGCACAAGGTGGCACCGGATTCCGCTTCTGACCGGAGCAATATGGTTTGCATGGCCCGGATCCTCGGCCGCATGATCGGGGGCGTGCCGGTCGAGCTGCGCGACTACCAGCGATCCGATGAGCAGTCCTGGCTCCGCTGCCGGGTGCTGTCCTTCCTGAGCACCTCGTACTTCGACGATGTCCAGACGTTCAAGACGAGCCCTGCCACCGGCGCCGAGCTGGTCGCCGTCCGCGATCGCGCCATAGTGGGACTGCTGGATCTGTCGGCAGAAGGCGCCCTTGCCACGATCGACTCGATCGCCGTGCATCCCGACCACCAGCGACTCGGCATCGCTACCGCGCTGTTCGAGCTGGCGCGAAGCCGGGCCGCCGCCCTCGGCGCGACCACCATCGATGCCTGGACCCGCGACGACGAGCCGGCGTTGCGCTGGTACCGAGCCCGCGGCTTCGCCGAGAGCAGCCACTACCTGCACATCTACGCGGATTACTACACCAGCCCGGCCGAACCCGACGCCGCCGTCCGCAGCCGCCCGGGCCTGCGCCCGATGAGAGTGTTCCTGCACGCCCCGCTCGATCATTCCGATCACGCCCGCGCAGCGTTCGGGCGCGTTCACGTCTGCCGTCGGTTCGCCCGGCCCGTCAGCAGCTAGCCGAGTCCCCGCGCCGGCCGGCCCGCGACGGCGAAAACCCGGCAAAACCCCCTTTCGGTCGGCGGCTGGCGCGCGACCGCAACGACATAGCACGGATTTCGTAGCCATATTTCTCACATAACGGGCGTTAACATCACTGGAAACCGTGCTAAGTCGTGCTGGGGCGGACCAGTAAACGCGTGAACCGGGGCAAATCGGTTCTGTGGTTCACGCGGGGCGGAGGCGGGGGTCAGGCGGGGGGGCGGGTTCGGTTCAGGCGGGCGTGGGCTTTGCGGTTGCGCTTGTAGAAGCCGATGAACTCGGTGAATAGCTGGTCGTAGAGCGCCGTGTTCGCCGGATCGGGCTGATAGGTTCTGGCGACCCTGACCCGGGCCGGCACCTGGTCGAAGTCAAGCTCGCCGAGTGCCACGGCGGCCAGCATCGCCGCGCCGCGGGCGTTCGCGTTCACCGGGTCGGCCACCTGCTCGATGGTCCGGCCGAGCACGTCGGCGAAGATCTGGCACCAGACATCGGACCTGGCGCCCCCGCCGATGAACCTGATCGGCTCCATCCGGTGCCTGGTGAACCGCTCCACCGCCGCCAGCAGCCACCGCGCGTTCAGTGCCACGCCCTCGAGAACCGCTCGCACCAGGTCGTCGCGGCCGGCCGACAGCGACAGATTGTGGAACCCGCCGCGGACGAAATGGTCCTCGACCGGCGTTCGCTCACCGTACAGCCACGGAGTGAAGATCAGCCCGCCGCTGCCCGGCGGGGACTTCGCGGCCATCGCGTCGAACTGCTGATAGGCGTCGTCCGGGGCCTGGCCAGCGGGGAACAGCACCCGGTCCCTGAGGAAGGTCAGCGCCGCACCCGCGGTCTCCTGCTCGTCGGCGATGAAGTACCGGCCGGGGATCGCCGATGGGAGCGAGGCCATGTTACGCAGGAGGTCCGTCTTCTTGAACGGAACGTGGCAGGTCAGCCAGGACGATGTGCCGACGTAGAGATGAGCCTGGAAGTCTCTGGTCGCTCCGGAGCCGATCGCCGCTGACTGGATGTCGGGGGTCCCTACGACGACCGGAACGCCGGCCGGGACGCCGAGCGCGGCGGCCGGGCCGGGCAGCAGCGGCCCGAGGATGTCGGTGGCTGCCTTGAGCTCGGGAAGCTGCGAGCGATCCAGGCCGGCCAGCCTGAGCAGCGCCGGGTCGTAGTCGATCCGGTCCGGGTGCCGGTTGTCGGTCACCCAGTGCAGCGCGATGGAGTCGACCGACGCCGCAGCGCGGCCGGTGAGCCGCAGGTTCAGCCAGTCCTTGGGCTCGAGGAACAGGTGCGCGCGCCGGTAGGAGTCAGGCTCGGCGCCCTTGAGCCAGCCGATGTGCGCGACCGGGTCCTTGCCGCTCCTGGTGGGCAGTCCGGCGGTTGTCCTGATCCAGCGGGCCAGCTTGCCGACGCCGTAGCCCTGCACCCGGACCGGGCCGCTGGTGATCGCCCGGGCGTAGGGCGCGCCACGCGAGTCCATCCAGATGATCGCGTTGCGGACCGGGCTGCCGTCCTCCGCCACCGGTACCGTTCCTGACCACTGCGCGGTGCAGCAGACCGCCGCGACCGACTCCGGCTCGACCAGGCCGCGGGCCGTGAGCCGCGACGACGCCCTGGTGATCAGGTTCCACCAGTCCTCTGGGTCCTGCTCCGCGCCTCCGCCCGGAAGCAGGCTGACGGCACAGCTCTCCTGCTCGGCGGCGATCACGTCACCAGCCATCGAGACGAGTGCTACCTTCAGCGCGGACGTGCCAAGGTCGATCGCCAGGATGTGCCGGTCCATCCGGCTACACCTCGAACATCAGGTCGAGGTAGACGCCGAGCAGGTCGCGGACGACCTCCTCGGGCAGCGTGGCGGCCATGCCGTACATCGGGGCGAGACCGGTGCGGACCTCCGGGTTAGCCCGCACCTCGTCGACCGACGCCCGCAGATCGGCAAGAAACCGGTCTGCGACACCGGGCAGGGTATGCCGGAGCGTGATCGCGATGTGCACGGCGGCCGGGCGCTGCAGCCCGTTCAGGCTCCAGCCGCGCTTGCCCATGTACTCCATCACCTGGAACACATCGATCCCGGCGTCGGCGCCGCCAGCGGCCTCGGTCGCCCTGGCCGGACCCGCTGAGCCGATCGGGCCGGCCGATGCACTCAAGCCGCCCGAATCACTCGGCTCCCTCGAACCACCCTTGTCACCGGTGTTACCCGGATCGGCCGGGCGAGCCCAGCCAGCGGAGCTATCCGGGTCAGCCGCGAACGCGACCACCCACAGCGGGTCACCGAGCACCCGCAGGCCAGGGATCGCCGCGATCCCTTCCCGGATCGTGGCGCCGGTCTGGAGGATCCGGCGGGCCGCGTCGGTGTAGCCGCGCTCGCCGATCGAGATCATCGCCGCCCAGGCGGTGGCCGACAGCGCGCCAGGCCGGCTCCCGGCGAACGTCGGCGACAGGTACAGGCCGCCCGGCCAGTCGGCCGTCGTGTAGTACTGGAACTGCCGCATTTCCCGCCCCCGGTAGAGCACGACCGAGGAGCCCTTGGCGGCATAACCGTACTTGTGGGTATCGGCCGACATCGATGTCACGCCGGGCAGCCGGAAGTCGAACGGCGGCACGGGATAGCCGAGCCGCTCGGCCCAGGGCAGGATGAACCCGCCCAGGCAGGCATCGACGTGGCAGCCCACTCCGCGATCCGCCGCCAGCGCGGCGATCTCGGGGATCGGATCGATTACCCCGTGCGGGAACGTCGGCGCCGATCCGACGATGACCGCCGTCCGCTCGGTCACGGCACCGGCCATCGCGTCCAGGTCGGCCGCGAATCCCGCGCCGACCGGGACCCTGATCAGCGGCATGCCGAAATACCTGCTCGCCTTGTCGAACGCGGCATGCGCCGTGACCGGGGCGACGATCTCCGGGATGGCGATCCCGCGCCGGGCGACGGCATGGTCCCGGTATGCCCGCATGGCCAGCAGGATGCTCTCGGTCCCGCCCGAGCTGACCGTGCCGACGATCGGGTTCTCCGGCGCGGCGTGCGCGGCGCCGAGCATCCGCGCCGTCATCGAGACCAGCTCGGACTCGAACTTCACCGCGCTCGGCCAGAGGTCGGTGTGCAGCGGGTTGCTCTGCGACTGGGCGGCGTAGATCCGGTTCAGGAACGCGACGTGCTCAGGATCGCCGTGGTAGACGGCGCCGGAGGCGAACCCGTCCCGCCACCGGGACTCCTCGGTCCGGGCCAGCTGCTCCACCAGCTCCGCGACCTCTTCCCTCGGCCGGCCCTCCGGCGGCATCTCGGCGAACGTCTCAAGCTTGCCCCGGTACGGCTTGAGCTGCCGCTCCAGGCTGGTCATCAGCTCGCCAGGATCCATCATCCGGCCTGTCCCTTTCGTTGCGCGCTGTCCCCGACCCGCGCGGGCAGCTGAGTGGAGAGCGCGAGTCCGGCCAGGGCGACCACCGAAAGCGCGCCGAGCGAGAGATAGGGATTGCCTACCACTGCCTGGACGATCAGCACCAGGACTACGCCGCCGAGGTTCCCGGCAAGCAGCAGGAACCCGACCGCCGCGCCCGCACGCTCCGGCCCGCTGTGCAGTTCGGACCAGTCGAGCGCGACCGGCAGCGCAGCCAGCAAGACGAACCCCTCGATAAACATCACGATGCCGATGAAGATGACCCCGTGGACCGCCGCGATCGCGATGAACGCGACCGCCGTCACCCCGACCGTGATCTGGAGCATGGCCCGGCGCCGATCCCGGTTCGCCGCGGCCTGGGGCGCGATGGCGGCGCCGGCGATGCCGGCCACCGTCAGGATCGCGATCAGGTAGCCGCTGGCGCTGCCGTGACCGAAGTGACCGAGTATCGAGTCGAGCCAGGTCGCTACCGCGTTGAAGATGCCCATCCCGACGAACAGCAGCCCGGCCAGCACCCAGATGAACCTGTCGCGCTTCAGCCACCCCAGCGACACCGCGACGGACGGGTCTCCGCGGAACGCCGCAGGCGTGCGGAGCGCGAGAAGCACCCAGGCCGCGGCGACGGCGGCAAGCCCGGCCTGGACTCGCAGCAGCAGGCTGAGCCCGCCGGCGCCGAACAGCGGCTGCGCGCTGAGCGCGGCCGCCAGGATGCCCAGATATAGCGACACGCTGCCGATCGAGATCGCGGCCGTCCGCTCCGACTGGGGAAAGTACCGCGCCGCGATCTTCGTGATCGAGTTGAGCACGAGCGGCTGACCAGCCGCGATAACGAACTGCCCGGCTATCGCCCAGCCAAAGGACGCAGGGCCGACCAGCCGGAGCAGGCCGCCGGCGCCGGTCAGGATCGCCCCGAGCGCCAGGGCCCGCTCGAAGCTGACATCGAGCCACCGCCCGCAGGGCAGCGCCAGGATGACGTACATCAGCGGGAAGATGGCGGCGAGATCGCCCACCGACCCGGCCGAGACTCCCATCACCCGGTGCACCTGGGTCGTGATCGGCGCGTAGGACAACCACAGCAGCTGCGAGCAGGCAGCGAGCAGGCCGTAGCCTGCCAGGACCGCCCACCTGTTCATCCGCATGTCTGTGCCGCCCCTCTGGTAACCGCAGCGGACCGAGCCCGGCTCGTCCGGGAACGTGCCGCATTCTCCGTCCGGACTCCGGTTCCCCGGACTCTGGTTCCGCCAGAGCTTCGGTTCCCCCAGCTCCGGGTTTTCGCCAGAGTTCCCGGTCTCCTCAGAACTCCAGTCCGTCCAGAACGCCGGTCCGTCCCGCCCTAGTTACCCGGAACTCCGGTCTCCTCGCAACTCCGGTCCATCCCGCGCCCGGTTCCCAGGACTCCGGTATCAACCAACTCCTCGGCCGGGACCGGACCGTCTTGCCGCCGGTCGCAGCGGCGGGCGGGCCGACGGCCGCCGCCGGTCAGATCGCCGGGCTACGACGCTCTAGCAGAAGGATGTCACGCCACCGGCCGTGGTGGCGGCCGAGGCGCTCGCGGGTTCCGACCACGCGGAAACCAGCCGCCAGGTGCAGCGCTGCACTGGCCTTGTTCTCAGGGAAGATCCCGGACTGGATGGTCCAGATTCCGGTGGCCTCGGTGGAGGAGATCAGGGCGGCGAGCAACTGGCCGCCGATGCCCCGGCCGCGCGCGTCGGGGCGAACATAGACGGAGTGCTCGACCACTCCGGCATAGACGCAGCGGCCAGATACGGCGGACACGGCTACCCAGCCGAGCACGACTCCCGAGCCGCTGACCGCCACATAGCGATGATCCGGCAGTCTCGCGGCGCTGAACTCCTCCCAGCCGGGCGCGCTGACTTCGAAGGTGGCGTTGCCCTCGTCGATGCCCGCCTGGTAGATCGCCAGAACCTGGCGCGCATGGGCCGGGCGCATGGGTTCGATCCGCACCGGATCGAAATCAGACGAACCCAGCTCCGTCGGACCGAAGTCCGCCGTACCCAGGCCCGCCGAACCCAGCTCCGTCGGACCGAAGGCCGCCGCGTCCAGGCCCGCCGAACCCAGTTCCGCCGAATCGAAGGCCGAGGCGTCCAGCTCCGTGGAATCGAGGCTTGCTGGATCGAAGTCCGCTGGGTCGAGGTGGATGGGATTAGTCTGCATTTACTCCGGAGTCCTTCAGCGCATGTCTGGCAGTAGCTCGCCGATCAGCGTCTGGACCCTGGCTTTGATCTCATCGCGGATGCGGCGCACGGCGTCGATATCCTGCCCGGCCGGGTCGTCGACCTGCCAGTCCTCGTACCGCTTGCCGGGGAAGACCGGACAGGTGTCGCCGCAGCCCATCGTGATCACGACATCGGAATCGCGAACGGCGTCAACGGTAAGAATCTTAGGCTGCCCGGCGGTGATGTCGACGCCGACCTCGCTCATCGCCACGACCGCGACCGGGTTGACGCTGCTGGCGGGCTCGGAGCCGGCCGACCGGACCTCGATCCGGCCTCCCGCCAGCTCGGCCAGCCAGCCGGCCGCCATCTGGGACCGGCCGGCGTTGTGGACGCAGACAAACAGCACAGCGGGCTTGTCGGCCATGTCAGCTTCCTATCTCGAATGGACGTCCGTGCGCACGACATCCGCCTCATCGCGCACGGTCATGCCGGGTCCTCCCGTGACGGAGCCATCTGATGCTGGAATGCCCGCGACCGGACCGGCCGCGCCAGAGCCGGCTGCGCCAGGACCGGCCGCGCCAGGGACGGCTGCGCCAGGACCGGCCGCGCCAGGACCGGCCGCGCCAGGACCGGCCGCGCCAGGGACGGCGGGGACGGATCTGGCAGGGTCGGACCGGCCGGCCATCCGCGCCGCCACGGCGGCCGCGTTGGGGTACAGCAGCCGGATCAGCGCGTAGCCGAGGACGCCTCCGGCCAGCTGCATCACCACGAACATCACGGCAGAGCCGGGCGCGATCCCGGCGAAGGTGTCAGAGAACATCCGGGCAATGGTCACGGCCGGATTAGCGAAACTCGTAGAGCTGGTGAACCAGTAAGCGGCCAGTATGTACAGGCCTACGGCGTACGCGACGCGGTCGGCGCGGCCCGAGCGAACGGTCCCGAAGATGACGACGAGCAGCCCGAGCGTGGCCACGACCTCGCCGAGCCAGATCCCGGCGCCAGCTCGATGATGCGCGGAGATCGTCACCGCGGGCAGGCCGAACATCAGGTTGGCCACCACCGCACCCGCGAAGCCGCCACCGATCTGGGCGACGATCAGGACGCCGGCTTGCCTGGTCGTGACCGCGTCCAGCGCCCGCTCGACAAGGGTGACGACGGGGTTGAACGCCGCTGACACCGGCTGGAGGGTCAGGATGAGCGCGACAAGTACGGCTCCGGTCACCACGCTGTTCTCGAGCAGCTCAAGACCGACCTCGTTCGGTGACAGACGGGTCGCTGCGATCCCGGATCCGACCACTGCCGCGACCAGGAATGCCGTTCCGGTGAACTCCGCAAGCGCTCGGCGTGCCAGCACGGCAGGCATGGCTGATCCGTCGCTCATCCCGCCGGAGCGCCGATCAGCGCGCCGAGGCTCGCCAGTGCGGCGGTGCTGGCCCGGTAGTACACCCACACGCCGCGCTTCTCCCGGTCCAGCAGGCCGCTTTCGTGCAGGATCTTCAGGTGGTGGCTGATCGTCGGCTGGGAGAGATCGAAGGCGCCGACCAGATCACAGACGCACGCCTCGCCGCCCTCATGCGAGGCCACCAGCGACATGAGCCGCAGCCGTACCGGATCGGCCAGCGCCTTGAGCAGCGGTGCGACCTGCTCGGCTTGCGCCCGCGAGAGCGGCTCGCGCGAGAGCGGCGAGCAGCATGCGACCATCTCAGACGGGCTCAGCGCTAGCAAGGATCCCGGTGGCGCCAAGGCCTCAAGCGCTGGCAACGACTTCGACATCCATCTATATTGACAGATCCCTATGTCTATGGCAACCTGGCCTCTGCGTGCAGACATAGACAGTTATCAATGTTCTATCTCAGGAGGTCCAGTGTCCCGCGTGCAGCTCGCACTCAACGTCAGTGACATCAGCGAGGCGATCGGTTTCTACAGCAAGCTGTTCGGCACCGAGCCGGCGAAGGTTCGCCCCGGTTACGCGAATTTCGCGATCGCCGAACCGCCGCTCAAGCTTGTCCTGCTGGAGAACCCAGGTCACGGCGGCAGTCTCAACCACCTCGGCATCGAGGTCGGCGACGTCGATACGGTCGACGCGGAGCAGGTCAGGCTCGCCGAGGCCGGGCTGGCCTCGGTCGACGAACGCGGCACCACCTGCTGCTACGCCAAGCAGGACAAGTTCTGGGTGCAGGGCGCGCCGGACGGAGCGACGTGGGAGATCTACACCGTCCTCGCCGACAGCCAGACCTTCGCCGCCAACCCTGCCGACGCCCCCGAGTGCTGCAGCGGCACCTGCGACTCAGCGACCGCCTAGACACGACCAGGGCAATCCCGGGGATTGCGGTGAATTAACCGGACGAATCCCGCGCCCGACCCGCAGGCCACAGCGGCACGCCCGCGCCGCCCGCGGCGCTGCGTGGCGTCGGCAGGCGGGTCGGACGGCTGTGGTTAGCTGCTGTGGCGAAGATTGGCTAGTGGGCGAAGCAGAGACGGAAGGACTGGACCGTGATGTCGCCGAACGCTCCTGCCCTGGACTTGCTCGGGCACCTGGCAGAGGAGTCCGCCCGGTTCGCCGAGGCGCTCGACCAGGCGCCGCATGGCGCGACGGTGCCTTCGTGCCCGGGCTGGAACGCCGCTGACCTGCTCTGGCACCTCGGCGAGGTGCAGTGGTTCTGGGGCACGGTAGTGCGCGAAGGGCTGACCCGCGACCAGGCCGAGGCACTCAAACCTGAGCGTCCAGCGGACTGGTCAGACGTGCGGCAGTTCTACGCGACCGCGAGCCGCGATCTGGGCGAGGTGCTCGCGGCCACGGCGCCCGAGGCGGCGGCCTGGACCTGGTCAAGCGACCAGACTGTCGGATTCATCAGGCGACGGCAGGCGCACGAGGCCCTGATCCACCGGATCGACGCGGAACTCACCGCGGGAAGCCGCACCCCGATGAATCCGCGGCTCAGCGCTGACGGGGTGGATGAGGCCCTGCGGATCATGTACGCGGGCGCCCCCGACTGGGGCACGTTCACCCGCGAAGAGGGGCGCACCGTCAGGATTCTGGCCAGCGACACCGGCGATTGCTGGTTTGTCACCCTGGGCCGGTTCACCGGCACCGATCCCGCCAGCCAGACCAGGCATGACGACGCCGACATCGAGATCTCGGGCCGAGATCCCGGCACCGCCGCGACCGCCGCGATCACGGGCAGCGCGGCCGACCTGGACTGCTGGCTGTGGCACCGACCGCCGGCCGGCCAGATCGACCGGTCGGGCGACCCTGGCGTGCTCAGCGGATTCGAGTCGGCCATCGCCCCCGGCATCAACTGACGCTTCCGGCAAGCCCATCGTCTCGCACGCTCCCTCTGGCTCACACGAGTGACCCACCGGGCTGGTGTGGCCAGTGAGAATCGCGAGCCGACGGTCCGTCCTGGGCTAGCGGATTCGCGGTCGATCCTCAGTCACGATGGCTGAGAATCGACCGCGGAAGCAGCCGACTCTGACTGCGGGGGGACAAAGGCCCGCGACGAGTAAACGGATGCGCCGGGCGGTCCGTGTCCGTACGTTGGCCGGGTGATCAGCTATGAGTGGCGCGGCGCGTTCGGCAACGACGACGTCAACGTGCTGCATGCCGAGGGATTCGGCCACCAGGTTCTGGCAGACGACTGGCGGACTCAGGTGAGCCAGCACAGCCTCGGCTGGGTCTGCGCCCGCGACGGCTCGGACCTGGTCGGCTTCGTCAACGTGGCCTGGGACGGCGGCGTGCACGCGTTTATCCTGGACACGCTGGTCACGGCGCGGGCACGACGGCGGGGAGTAGGAACAGGACTTGTCGCGCTGGCCGCCGAGCGGGCTCGCTCGGCGGGCTGCGAGTGGCTGCATGTCGACTTCGACGACGAGCTTCGCCCGTTCTATTTCGACAGCTGCGGCTTCCGGCCAACGAACGCTGGCCTGATCGCGCTAGACCCTGCCGAGCCAGACGCCTAGCAGCGCCGCCTCGGCCCGCAGTTCGGGATCGTCGGCCGCATCTGGCGGCCTGACGGCGGTCCGATCGGCGTCAGCAGGCCACGCACCCGCCGCCGGTCGCGCTGCGGTACTGCTGGCCAAGCGAGCTGGACCTGATCGCCGAGCTGGCCGGCCGTCGGCGGCGGGACCGTTACGACGCCCGGGACCGCAAGGCATTCGGCTCGGCTAGCGGCAAGCACGTCTCGGTCCAGGCCAGTGTCGAGCCGGTGACGGCCAGGCCGGCCAGTACCGTAGTGCGGTGCCGCACGATCGTGATCTACCGGCGAACCTGACCGGGCGGCTCAGCCCGGCGCGATGCCGCGAGCTCAGTCGAGCGTCGTGACCGCGTGCTGTCAGCGGCCGGCCGGGGAAGTGGTCGGCTACGATCGCCTCGATGGCCGGCCGGATCACGTCAAGAAGATGGGCGAATCGCATGGAGATACCCAAGCCCGCCGAGGCCGACAAGGAATTCTTCGCCTCGCTCATTCCCGAGCACCCCGATGTCGAGATCAAGCCGATGTTCGGCAATCTCGGCGCGTTCGTCCACGGGAATATGTTCGCCGGGCTATTCGGCCCGGCCGTCGGGGTCAGGCTCGATGACGGCGCCCGCGAGGAACTGATGTCGGTGGCCGGAACGGGACCATTCGGCCCGGCCGAGCGCCCGATGGGCGGATACGTGAGCCTGCCGTCGTCCTGGCGCGACACCCCTGATCTCGCCGCCAGCTGGGTGTCAAAGGCGCTGTCTCACGTCGGCTCGCTGCCTCCCAAGATCAAGAAACCGGCCAAGCCCAAGCCATGAGGTCCGGCATTCCTAGGCGATGATCTCGACCAGGCCGGATGTCAGGTCGTACCGCCCGCCGACGATCAGCAGTCCCTCCTGCCCGATCAGCTCGGCGAGCAGGGGATCGTTCTTCAGCCTGCCAACGGTCAGCTTCACCTGAGCCCGGATCATGTTGTCGAGAAGATCCCCCGGCTGCCCGATGGCCGCCCGGTAGGCCGGTCGCAGGGCATTGACTACCGCCTGGATGTGGCCAGGCGCGCGCTCGCCGGTCTGGATGGCGGCGATCGCCGCGCTGACAGCGCCGCAGTTCTGATGGCCGAGAACGAACATCAGCCTGGCCGAGGGGTAGCCGTTCGGCCCGAACTCGATGCTGCCGAGCACCACGCGGCTGTCCAGCGTCTGCGCGCCCGTCCTGACCGCGAACAGGTCGCCGATGCCGCGGTCGAAGACGATCTCGGGCGGAACCCGCGAATCGATGCACGAGACCACGGTGGCGAACGGATCCTGGTGGGACGCGACGTGGTGCCGCCAGGCGACGGTTTGGTGCGGGTGTTCCGGCTGCCCGCATGCCCAGCGCCGGTTTCCCTCCATCAGCAGCCTGAGTGCTTCGCGCGGGCCGGGCCCGTGCCCGGGCGCCGCCTCGCCTGCCGCCGCGTCCGGCCCGTCCGCGGCGACGGCCGCGGTCTGACCCGCCAGGCCCGCCGCGCCCGCCGCGACCAGTCCGACCCCGCCAACCGCTGCCCCGGCCACCCCGATAAAGTCGCGGCGGCTGACCCGCGGGCTTCCGGCCAGGTGCTCGACCTGGGCTGCGGCTGCGGCGCCGGCTGCGGCGTTCCGACTATGCCCCGATTTCGTCATCCCCCACCGCCAGTCATTAGCTGACGCCGGCCCCGTCGGCGCCGGTACGAATACTACGCAGCTGAATCGGCGGCGGAGCCGAACGGCATTATGCGTGCGACACCCGTTATGGTGAAGCAGCGATACGACCCGAAGAACCTGTTCCGCGGCCCGCAGAGCGTCCCCGTCGCCCTGACGGGCAGCGGCGCGGGCTAGCCGGCGATGATCTCGACCACGCCGGTTTCCAGGCCGTACCGTCCGCCGACGACCAGCAGGCCGTGGTCCTTGATCAGCTCGGCGATCAGCGGGTCCGCCTTCAGCCGGTCGACGGTCAGCCTCACCTGCGCCCTGACCATCTTCTCGACCAGGTCAGGGCCGGGCATCTCGACCGCCGCCTCGTAGGCCGGCTTCAGCGCGTCCACTACCGCCTGGATGTGACCGGGCGCCGGAATGCCGCTCTCGATGGCGGCGATCGCGGCGGTGATCGCACCGCACCCTTCGTGACCGAGCACGAAGATCAGCCTGGCGGACTCATAGCCGTTCGGCCCGAACTCGATGCTGCCGAGCACCACGAGCTCGTCCAGCGCCTGCGCGCCGGTCCGGTTCACGAACAGATCCCCGATGCCGCGGTCGAACACGATCTCAGGCGGAACCCGCGAGTCGATGCAGGAGAAGACGACCGCGAAGGGGTCCTGGTGCCCGGCGACCTCGAGCCGGCGCTCGACCGACTGATGCGGATGCTCAAGCTCCCCGCGCACCCAGCGCTGATTTCCCTCCATCAGCACCTTGAGCGCTTCCCGCGGATCCGCCAGCGGCGAGCCAGTGTGTCCCGATTCTGTCAACGAATTCCTCCAGAATGATCATTGCGTGCCACGCGCTTCGCCGGAACGGCAACGGCGCCCGCGGCAGCTGCCGGGCACCGCAGCGGCAATGACCTGCCGTGAAATGCCCGGGCCGAAGCGAGCAGCATTATTTCGGTGGCATTGTTTTCGATATCACCAGAGTAACGCGACATGGCATCGGCTCAGCGGGATTCCCTCCCGATCGGTAGAATCGCCCCTGTCGGGGAGCGCGGTGAGCGCCGGCCGGGACGGCGGTTCGAGGAGCGGTTCATGAGCAGCGTGCATGAGGTCGCCACCCGCGGCTTTTCGGCGCAGGCCCAGGCCTATGACCGGGCCAGGCCCTCCTACCCGCCGGATGCCGTGGTCTGGCTGGCCGGGGCGCTCGGCATCCGGCCAGGCCGGCGGATCGTCGACCTGGCCGCGGGGACCGGCAAGTTCACCGCTCTGATCGCGGACTCGGGCGCGGAACTGGTCGCCGTCGAGCCGGTGGCCGCCATGCGCGAGCGGCTGCGCCGGAAACTGCCCGGAGTCCCCGTGGTCGCCGGGACCGCCGAGGCGCTCCCGTTCGCGACCGGCTCGGCCGACGCGGTCGTGGTCGCGCAGGCGTTCCACTGGTTCGACGCCGACCGGGCGATGGCCGAGCTCGGCCGGGTGGTGCGCGGCGGCGGCCGCCTTGGCCTGGTCTGGAACGCGCGCGACCGCAGCGTCGACTGGGTCGACCGGGTCTGGGCGGTGATGGACCGGGTCGAGCGGGACGCCCCATGGCGCGATCACCGGGACGGCACCGGCGGTCCGGCCGCCCAGCGCTGGAGCGAGCGCGACCTCGCGGCGCGGGACGGCTGGACGCCGTTCACCGAGGCGACGTTCTGCCACGTCCAGGACGCGGCACACGAGGACGTCATCGACCGGATCCGCAGCGTGAGTCACGTGGCTGTGCTGCCGCCCGCCAGCCAGGCGGCGGTGCTAGACGAGATCCGGGCGATCCTGCGCGAGCACCCGGACACCCGGGACGAGCCGATCCTGCGGATCCCCTACCGGACGGATGCCATGTACACGGAGCGGCTGAGCTGAATCGTGATCTGACCCTGACCAGCGCAACCCCATGACCCGCCCGGATGACGCATACTTAAGGTAATGAAACCAGCCCGCGCCGCCACCCGGCGCTACCTTCCCGGCAGCCCGTTCAACGCGCCGCCCGCAGCCCCGCCGCTCGAGCAGTACGCCGTGCATGATCAGGTGACCCACGACAAGTACGGTCTCGGCGTCGTCATCGGCGTCGAGCAGGACATCGCCGTGCTGGTCGACTTCGGTCCGCAGCAGGCCAGGATCAGGGCGCCGTACACCAAGCTGACCAAGCTCTGACCTGCTCGCGCGGCTCTGCCAACCGTCCAGCCCGCCCAGGCTGACAGCATCAGCGGTGCTGACTGGCATGCGAAGATCGATGTTTCCGGCAGGTCATGGAACATCGGGCCGCGCCATGGTGTTAGATGGTAGTGGTTGAAGTCGAAGATTCGTGCACGTGTCACACGCCTGCGAAACTAGACAGCGGGCGTCCTGGACACCCAGAGCCGAGCCTTCGGATTGGGCAGGCGGTCGCGGCAACCCGGGAGCCATCGTCGTGGGTCCCGAAGATCGCTCAAATAGGAGTAAGTAAATGCCTCAGGGCACCGTGAAGTGGTTCAACTCCAGCAAGGGCTACGGATTCATCGCGCCTGACGACGGCACCGCCGACGTCTTCGTGCACCACTCGGCCATCCTCGCCGACGGTTTCCGTAACCTGGAAGAGAACCAGCGGGTCGAGTTCACCGCCGGCCAGGGGGCCAAGGGCCCGCAGGCCGAGCAGGTCCGCCCGCTCTAGTCCGCCTGGGGTCGTGCGGCCACCCGGCCGCACGACCGCTGCGGTTTTCTCCCGCGGGTGAGTTGCCCGCGCGGTCGCTTATGTGAGCAGTCCGCTTCTCGGTGAACTCCGGTATCGCCGCTGTCGTTGACGTCTGTAGCGCATGACGCGGCTCTACACCATAGACGGAGTTCATCCATGTCATCTAATTCTGGCCGCCCTCGTGCGGCCGGCCATCAGCGCCGCAAACCAGGCGGCGCACCAGGCACACCAGGCGGGTCGGCCGCGAGCCGGCCGCCGAGGCCACCGCGCCAGCAGACTTCCCGCGGTCAGCAGTCGCAGCGCGGCCGGCCGGCATCGCGGAGCCAGCACCGGCCAGGTGCTGACCGCGCGGTCGCGTCCGAGAGCGCGCTGCACCTCGACCGGGCGCTGCTGGCCGCGCTCGACGCGCCGGAGCCCCCGGCCATGACCTTCAGCGAGCTTGGCCTGCCAGCTCCGCTGGTGGCCGAGCTGGCGGCACGCGGCATCCGCGAGCCGTTCGCCATCCAGGCCCGGGCTCTGCCGGACGCGCTGGCCGGGCGCGATGTCCTCGGCCGGGCGCAGACCGGATCGGGCAAGACGCTCGCCTTCGGGCTGCCGATGCTGGCCCGGCTGGCCGTCAGCCCGGCCCGCCGCCGCGACAAGGCGCCGCGCGGTCTCGTGCTGGTCCCGACCAGGGAGCTTGCGCTACAGGTCGCCGAGGTACTTGTCCCGCTCGGCCGGTCACTGCGGCTCAGCGTCATGACGGTCTACGGCGGCGTCGCGCTGAGCCGCCAGATCGACCGGCTGCGGCGCGGCGTCGACGTCGTGGTGGCTACCCCCGGCCGGCTGATCGACCTGCTCGACCGCGGCGCCTGCACGCTCGACGACGTCGAGATCACCGTGGTCGACGAGGCGGATCACATGGCCGATCTCGGCTTCATGCCGGACGTCACCCGCATTCTGGACGCGACTCCGGCCGGCGGTCAGCGCATGCTGTTCTCGGCCACGCTCGATCGCGGGGTCGACCGGCTGGTGACCCGTTATCTCAGCGATCCGGCGCTGCATGCCGTCGCTCCCCAGGGCAGCGCGGCCGATGTGGAGCACCGGATCTTCGTCCTGCCAGCCGGCGACAAGGTGACCGTCGCCGCGGAGATCGGCGGCCGGGACGGGCGCACCCTGATCTTCGTCCGTACCAAGCACGGCGCCGACCGGCTGGCCAGGCAGCTGACCCGGGCCGGAGTCGATGCCGCCGCCATCCACGGCAATCTGAACCAGAACCAGCGGCAGCGCGCGCTGGCCGCGTTCTCGGCCGGGCAGCCGCGGGTGCTTGTCGCGACCGACGTGGCGGCGCGCGGCATCCATGTCGATGACATCGGCCTGGTCGTGCACTTCGATCCGCCCAGCGACCACAAGGACTACCTGCACCGCTCGGGCCGTACCGCGAGGGCAGGCGCCACCGGCACGGTGGTCGCGCTGGTGGAGCCTGGCCAGGCAGGCGAGGTCGGCCGGATGCACGCGGCGGCCGGGGTGATCTCCACCAGCCATCGGGTGGCGCCTGGCCACGACGCGGTCAGGCAGATCGCGACGTCGGGCACGCCGATTCCGATGACCCAGATCCAGCCGAGGCGGGCACCGGGGGACTCGGCACGGCGGGCCGGCACCCGGCCGCCGCGCGGCGCCGCGCCCGGCCATCGCGGACAGCGTCCCGCGCAGGCACGTCCGGCGCGTCCAGCGCGTTATCAGCGGGCCGGGACCGCCAGCTGACCATCGTCCGGCTGGCCGGCATCGTCAGCCGCCCCCGGTGCCGTTGTCCGCCGCCGGGACGCCGCCGGAGTCGAGTGCTGCCAGGAAGGTAACAACTGTCGCCGCGACGGTGTCGGCTACACGCATGGGCAGGTGGTGACCTGCTCCTTCGACGAGCTGAAGGCGAGCGTCTGGCAGCAGCGACTCAAGCTCCCTGGCGGTGCGGACCGGCACCATGGTGTCGTGCGGATCGGCGATGAGCAGGGTGGGCGTACGGACGACGGGCGCCGTCAGCGCCAGGTCGTCGGCTTCGTGCACGAGCGCCCGCTGCTCGGCGAGGAAGGTCCGCCAGAGCGGGCCGTGCGTCCTGCTGGCGTGACCCCACACATACCAGTTGACGTGCTGCTTCGGGTCGAACTCCGTGCCGCGCCGGCCGGCCAGCCTGCTGAGCCTGGCTCGGGCGAACCAGGGGGTCAGCCGCCACGCGAACAGCGAGCAGACCGGGCCGGCCCAGGGCGCTGCCAGCAGCCGGTCCCACCCGTTGAGGCAGCCCGGGCCGACGCTCGCCAGCAGGATCAGCGCCTCAACCCGATCTGGCGCCAGCGCGGCCGTGGTCAGCGCCACCCCGCCGCCATAGGAGTGCCCGACCAGCACGGCGCGCTCGATGCCACGGTCATCCAGGTCGGCGAGCACGGCACGGGCGTTGAGATCGAAGCCGCCTGCCTGCTGGTGGCTTGAGCCGTAACCTGGCCGGTCCGGCGCTACGGCGCGGATGCCGGCCGGAAGCCGGGCGAGCACCTGCTGCCAGTCGGAGCCAAGTCCCGGCTGACCGTGCAGGAGCACCAGGTCATGATGGTGCACAAGGTCTTGATGGGGCACGGGCTCAGGGTATGCGGTAGCGGCAGCGCCGGATCCGGCGGCGCTGGCCGCAGGCCGCCTGGCCGGCGGCCGGCTGACGCGAAGCGAAAAGCGGGTCAGGACGCCCACCTGCATCTGGGGTGCCCTGACCCGCCCGCGGTCCTGCTACCTGGCTCAGATAGCGGTGTCCTCCTCGGCGACGGTGATCGCGAAGCCGAGGGCCCGCATCAGGTTCCCGCCGGCCGACATGACCTTCGCCGTGCCGACGAGCGGCGCCACGGCGATCAGCACGTCTTCCACGTCCCGCTCGGTCACCCCGTGATCGGCGGCGATGCCGGCGTTCGCGAGGTACGATCCTGGCGGCGCGTCGATCGCGACCAGCGCGGCGAGCCTGGCGAGCATCAGCTCGCGGGGCGCCAGGTGGCTGTGCTCGACCGATGCCGCGGTGATGTCGATCAGCGTGTCGAGCACGGGCGTGTCAGTGGGCATGAGAACCTCCCCGTTGAGTACTGCGTTGTTGTCGTCGTCAAGTAGACAGCGGCTGGGAGTTCCCGGCGTCACCTAGGCAGGGTGAGGTTCCGGGCTGCCAGCAAGGACGTCACACCCCGCGCTGAGCGAGGACGCGCCCCGACTTCGCCGCCTCGTCCAGGGCGGCGTAATCGCGCTCGTTCTGGTCCGCGTAGCGGACGGCGAACTCGGCGATCGCCCGGTCGAAGGCGTTTGAGCTGCCGAGGTAGGAGGCGATCGCGATCCGGTCCCCCGACCTGGCGTGCGCACGGGCCAGCGTCCAGCCGCACACCTCGCCGTAGTCCGACATGCCCTGAGGAATCATGGTCTCGGTATCCAGCGAGAACTTCCAGTCCCGCAGCTGGCGGATGTAGAAGTCCCTGGTGATTCCGTCCAGTCCGAGCTGTCGCTGCCAGCCGAGGAAGATGTCGCTGGTGGCCTGCATCAGCCGCTGGCCCTCGACCACGCGCTGGCCGTGGTTGCTGAACCTGCTCGGGCCGACGTACGGGCTGAGGACCGACTGTCCTGCCTCCTTCATCTGGAGGAAGAGCGGGTCGGACCCGTCCCGGCCGAGCATCAGCATGATCCAGCACCTGGTGCCGACGCTGCCGACCCCGACGACCTTGCGTGCTATGTCGGCGCCCTCGTGCTCGTACTGGTCGAGCAGGTACCTGCGGTCGCCGGACAGCGTCCGCTTGTACCGGTCGAGCAGGTGGAGCAGCTGCTCCTCGAGTCCCGACCGGTCCACGTCGCTGGGCACCAGGCTGGACAGCGGGATCACGAGCGGCGGGTCAGCGACGATCGTCGGCCGTCCGTCTACGATCCTGGTCAGCTTGTCCAGCGCCTGCATGCTGTCCTTGGTCCGCGCCTTGGAGATGCCCTTGTCCAGGCTGCGCTGCTGCCGCGAGGTGAGCCGGTTCTCGAACTGCTTGCGCACCTGGTCGACATCCGCGCTCGCGTACCAGACGCCCAGATTCGACATGCCGGCGAAGCTGCGCATCGCGGTCCGGTACTGCCGGACCGCGGCCCGGACGATCCCGTTCCGCTGGCGCTTGCTGAACCCGTTGTCCCGCGCCGCTATCTCCAGGCTCGCGGCCAGCCGCTTGACGTCCCACTCCCAGGGGCCGGGCACCGTCTCGTCGAAGTCGTTGATGTCGAAGACCAGACGGCGTTCGGCCGATCCGAAGATGCCGAAGTTGCTCAGGTGCGCGTCGCCGCATGCCTGCACGGCCAGCCCGGTTACCGGCGTGGTCGACAGGTCGTAGGCCATCGGCAGCGCGGCACCGCGAAAGTAGGAGAACGGCGATGCCAGCATCCTGCCGTACCTGATCGGGATCAGGTCGGGCAGCCGGCCGGCGGACTGCCGCTCAAGCAGGCCGACCGGATCGGCCCGGCCGGCGCCGGGATCGAACTCGGCGTGGCTGCTCCGCGACACCTCAGTGCGCAGTTCCCTGCCCCTGGCAGCCCGCTGGGCTGGCGTCATCCGCCGGAAGGTCAGATCCAGCTGGTACCGCCTCGAGGCGCCGGCCGCGGGCTCGGCACCGTGCGGCAGGACCTCGGCCGACCGCCTCGACGGGGGCACCCTGGCTGGCCGCTTCGCCTCGGGCGCCTTGGCCGACCGCCTCGCGGCCGGAACTCGGGTCGAACGTCTCGCGGCCGGCGCCTTGGCCGACCGCCTCGATTTCTCAGTCATCGTAGTGCTCATCGTCACACAGTGACCGGAACGCCGGCCTGGTACGTCATCCCGACCGGGTGATCCTGGCCTGGTTCACTCCCGGCGGGTGATGACGCCGGAGCGGCCAGGGCCGAGAGTTGCAGTGACCACTCGACGGCGGCTGCTCGCCGGCGACACCGCGGAAATCGGAGGCACAAGCGCTCTATGGCCACTCTCACCGCCTGGAAGTTCGAGTCCCCTGACGGCGCTCAGGCAGCGCTCAAGGAACTGGGGGACATGCAGAGCCAGGAACTCATCCACGTGCTCGACGCCGCCGTCGTCACCTGGGAGGTAGGGAAGAAGAAGCCGAAGACGATCGAGCTGCACGACACCAGGAAGGCCGGCGCGCTCGGCGGCGGCTTCTGGGGACTGCTCTTCGGCCTGATCTTCTTCATCCCGATCCTCGGCCTGGCGATCGGCGCCGCCACCGGTGCGATCATCGGCTCGATGGCCGACGTCGGCATCAGCGAGGAGTTCATTCGCGACGTGCGGCAGCAGGTCACGCCGGGGACGTCGGCGCTCTTCCTGCTCAGCTCGGACGCGGTCTTCGACCGGGTGCGGGACGAGTTCAAGGACTCCGGCGCCGAGCTGATCAGCACCAACCTGTCCAGTGAGCAGGAAGCCAGGCTGCGGGAGGCCTTCGGGTCCGACGACTAGCTCCCGCCGTGCTCGCACCGCGGGAGTCCGGGATGCGCGGTTGGTGCTCCCATCCTCGGGGTACGGTCGCTACCGGGCTTTAAGCTGCACGTTCGTCCGCCGGGATGGGGCCTGACGGACTGATCCGACGTGCTAGCTCGCGCCCGTCGGGGGATACATGTCGAGCACGACGATCGGGCCTGCCGTCCGGTACCAGCTACCGGACGACAGGCCGCAGTCGCCGAAGGACGGCAGGTCGCGGCCGCAGCCGGCCGGTGACAAGCTGGCTGTGCCGCAGCCGAATGTCAACGTGCTGCGCCGTCCGCGAGTGACCGAGCTGATCCAGCGAGCGGCAGCTCACCGGGTCACGCTGGTCTGCGGTCCGGCCGGCTCGGGAAAGACCGTAGCGTGCGCCAGCTGGGCGGCGGCCTCGCCGGCCGCGGGCCGGGTCGCCTGGCTCAGCCTTGACCCGGGCGATCGTGAGCCCGCCAGGCTGTGGGGACACCTCCGCTCGGCCCTGGCAGGCACTCCGGCCGTTCCCGGCGAGCTGACTGCCGAGCTGGCCGGCGATCTGGCCGGCGCCGGGGCGGACGACTTCTCGCTCCGGCTGGTCGAGGCCGCCGAGCGGCTGACCGCGCCGGTGACGCTGGTGCTCGATGACATCCAGGAGCTGGCCGGCAGTAACCTGCTGCCCGATGTCGACTTCCTGGTCAGGCACGGACCGCCGGCCCTGCGGCTGCTGCTCTGCGGGCGCCACCCGGCCGGCTTCGGCGTCGCCAGGCTCCGGGTCGGCGGCGAGCTGGCCGAGATCGGGGAGGCCGAGCTGGCCTGCACGCCGCAGGAGGCAGACAGCTACTTCGCGATGCTGGGCATCGACGTCCCGGCCGCCGAGCGGGATGAACTGCTCGCCCGTACCCAGGGCTGGATGACCGGGCTCAGGCTGGCCGCGCTGCGCGCCGGGCAGGACGGGCGCGATGCGCCGGCCCGCCGGATCTCGGCCATCACCGGCGACGACCCCGCCGTCGCCGACTACCTGTGGGACGAGGTGCTGGCCACCCAGGCTGCCGGTGACCGGCTGTTCATGCTCCGCACCAGCGTCGCCGACCGGATCTGCGGCGGGCTTGCCGACGCGCTGACCGGCGAGGCAGGCGGAGCGGCGATCCTGGATCGGATCTGCCGGGAGAACCTGATGGTCCAGGCCGTCACGGACCTGGCCGGCCATGACGCGAGTGCGGAGCCGGCCAGGGCGATCGCCGCCGACGCCGAGCCAGGAACCGGGATCCGGGCCGCCGGCACCGGGACCGGGCGCGAGTCTGCCGAGTACAGATACCATCCGCTGCTGCTCGACCTGCTCCGTGCCCAGCTCCGCCGAGAACTCCCTGACGAGGTTCCGCTGCTCGCCCGCAGGGCGGCCGGGTGGCAGGCCGCACACGGGTTTCCGGTCGAGGCCATCCGCAACGCCGCCCAGGCCGATGACTGGGACTTCGCCGCGCGGGTGCTCGCCGAGGCCGGTCCCGCGGTCTGTATGCCCGGCCCGGCCGCCGAGATCGAGCCCGTGCTCGCCCTCTTCCCGGCCAGCCGCTGCGGTTCCGATGCCGCCGTCGCGGCCACCATGGCCGCGATCCAGCTGCGGGCCGGCCAGCCCGGCGCGGCCGCGCAGCACCTCGACCAGGCCTCACGCGCCCTCGGCCGCAGCTCGTCGGATCAGCGCCGGGTGATCGCGCCGTGGCTTCAGGCGCTCCGGCTGACGAGCGCGAGCCGCCAGCCACCGGTAGACGCCGCGCTGATCGAGCAGAGCACGGCCCTGGCCAGGCAGGCAGCGGACAGCGCAAGCAGCGCGGCCGATCACCAGGCGCTCGGATTGCTCTGGTGCGCGCTGGGCGTCGCTCACCTGGCTGGCCGGGACGTTGCCGACGCGCGCGGCGCTCTCGCCGAGGCGACCCGCCGGCTGGCCGGCGGACGGCGTGAGTTCGGTGTCCGGGCCCGCGCCTGGCGCGCGGTCGCTGAGGCGCTGCACGGCGACCTGGTCGCGGCAAGCGGCCTGATCGCGGACCTGCGTGACGGTGCGTCCTGGGCATCAGATCCGGTGTCGACGCAGCTCATCGCCCTCGCAGCGGCTCAGGTGAGCTGGGCCAGGGACGACGCGGCCACCGCGAGCCTGCTGCTCGGCCAGTGCGACGCCGATGCCGAGCCGGCCCGGCCCGGCCGCAGTGGCATCCCGGCCGGGACCGCGCAGGACCGGCCGGCCGGCGGGCAGGACATCAGAAACGGCGATCCGGGGATCGAGCCGGTAGCCGGCCAGATCATCGGCTGGCTGGCCGGAGCCGCCCGAGCGCGGCTGTCGCTCGGCGACGGTGACCTGGCCGCGGCCCGCGATCGCGCCGCCCGGTTGCAGTACCAGGGCCTCGACCCGGGCGCCGGGCCGGCGATCGGATCGGCCGCATCCGTCGACCCGGCCCTCGCCGTGCTCGACGCGGACATCGCGCTCAGGGATGGCGACCCGGGCCGGGCCAGGCTCGCCCTGGCCCGCGCCAGCGAGGGTCGCGGCTTCGACCGGGCCGATCTGGCTGTCGCCCATGCCAGAGTGCTGCTTGCCGAGAGCGACAACCGCGGCGCCCTGGCCGCGGCGGGACGCTGCCTGGACGGTACCGCCAGTCAGATCACCCTGCACGACCAGATCTCGGCGTTGATCACCGCGTCGGTCGCGTGCCGCAGGCTCGGCCAGGCCGAGCGGGCGGTCGAGCAGCTCACCGGCGCCCTCGTCCTGGCCGAGCCGCACGGCTCGTACCGGGCGTTCCTGGATGGCGGCCCTGCCGTCAGGTCAGCCCTGACGGTCCTGATCCGGCCGGCCAGCCAGGGGGCGGCGCTGACCGCCAGGATCCTGCAGCGCTTCGACACCTGCCCGGCCCGGCCCGGCGATCCGCCGGGCGGCGCGGCAGTTCCGCTGACCAGCAGCGAGCTGGCCGTGCTGCGGTTCCTGCCGTCGCACATGACCAATCAGGAGATCGCCGAGGCCCTCTTCCTGTCGATCAACACCGTCAAGACCCACCTGCGCTCCGTCTACCGCAAGCTCAGCGTCACCACCCGCCGCCAGGCCATCTCCCGCGCCAGCCGCCTCGGCCTGCTCTGACCTCGGACAGGACTAAGCTGCCTATGGCGCGTCCACCTGTTTGACTTGTGGCCATAGATCACGGATGATGATCCATATAGGTCGCTTCCATCGCGGTGGAAGCGGAAGTGAGCCCCAGGATCTCCTGCCGGACGACAGGGCCTGGGGCCTCGCGCTGTCTGACGTAGCTACGGTGATCGGATCGAGATCAGCCGGACCTCCGAAGCAGCTTCGATTGTCTGAAGATATATCGAGTCGCCAGACCTATGCCTGACCACTGCTCCGCAGATGGCATCGGCCACCCACAGCAATTCCTCGCGCGGACCTGGAATGTGGTCGATTCGCAGATCCGGCGATATCACCTTTCTGGCCCGCAGCGCGTCTAGCATATCGCGGTCGCGCCTGTCATCCTTCGGCCCGCGGGACTCGAAGCAGACCGTAGCGATCTCGAACCCGTCGAGTTCGTACAGCATCCGCTCCAGGCAGTGCCGACGGCGCCGCTCGCTAGTTTCTCCCGGCCGGCCATCGCGGACGACGGCAAAATGCCGCAGCGACATGCCGGCGATACACTCGGTGATTTCCATGCGCCGTTTGGCGGATTCATCATGCCAGTGCAGCTTGAGCTGTCCTCTCAGTTTCAGTGCGGCAATAGCCTCACGGGAGGTGACAATCGCGGCGGCGTCACACACTGTCGCGGCGAGCACGTAGGTATGCGGATCGAGCGCCCTGTTCGGCTGTGACTCATCAAGGAACGCCGCGCTGGTGCGCGGGCGCCGATGACCGCTCATTGACCCACCACCTTGAGGTGCCCGCGACCCGTGATGCGTCGAGGTCGGGCAAAGGGTGCGTTCAGGGAGAAGCTATACTGGGTGGTCTTACCGGTAGGGCTTAGCCAGTTCTCGGTCACAGTGAAGGTGCGCGTGAGCAATCGTGCTTGGCGTAGCTCTCGCTGACCGCGGTCGAGTGTATCGGCCGACATACCGTACCATTCCGGAGCGCGCTCGGCCGGGAGGACGAATGGTGACCTCAAGGACAATGCGATCAACAACGTCGCCTTGGCGGGGAAGCTGAGAATGTGGTACCAGGCGTCATCGGTCGTCCAGTAGGCGAACGGCAGCTTGAAATAGTCTTTCTCCGGGTAGGTGTACGGCGCCCCGGTGCCGGCCTCGTGCAGCGCGGTGATCTTGGCCAGACGGCCTCTGCGTTCGCGTCGGACCAGATGGTAGGTGCTGTCGAGCCTGACCCAGGCCTTCGAAACGGCCGCCGTGCCACCGTCTGAGTCGGTGGCAAGCCCGATCGCGCGCCCCCAGACCCGAGCGTGCCGTGTAACGTCCCACGGTTCGCTGCTCGCAGCGGCGCGCAACAGAAGGTAGATGTCCAGTGCCCGCTCATCGTGACGACGCACCATCTCGCGCAGCGGTCCTGGCTGCGGCGCACGCTGGGTGCCTTGCTGGACTAGATCGCGCCGCAGGGGAACTTCTCGCTTGCGCCGGCCAGTGGCCTCCAGCAGTGACGCGATGGTCTCTTGCTGCTCGCGTGTTGGCTTGCTGAGCATGGCCGTAATGATGCCATCAACAGCCGTCAAGCAGCGGCCCGCCGGCTCCCCCTGGATTGCTGCGCCAGCGGGAGCAATACTAAGCCACTCTCACGCCCGTCGAACGCCCGTCGAAACTCCATCGCATAGCCACCGGCCGCGAGTGGGGCGAGCGAACTACCGTGGCCTCGTCAGCCGGGCGTCGATGCGTAGCCGCAAATTCATCGACCGCCGTCCGCCGGTGCCGTGGGCCAAGCCTCGCGCGCTGAAGACGGCACATGATCGACACGACCAAGAGAACCGCATGCTGACGAGGGAGAGCGACTGGCCCCCCACGCGTACCCGGCACTGGCGTCGGGTACAGTGGTCGCATCATGCGGCGCTTCGTACTCATTCTTAGCAGCCGTAGCGGGACCTGATCAGGCAGGCCAGCAACCCGCTACGGGGGTGAGGCGCTGGCCGTGTGCCACCAGGTTCGCAAGCGCATCACGCAAGGTCCGACGCGTCTTCCGACGTCGGGCCGCCTGGGCTCCGCAAACCGGAGCAAGACACCTCCCGCGCTGGTTCCGGCCAGCCCGTCACGGGGTTCTGCGGCAGCGGCTCGCCTTCAGCTGGAACGCCTGACAGCCAGAACTCGAGCGCGCAGCGACAGGAGAAGAATCGCGATGAAGCCCGAAAGTTACCTGCCCACCCAGCCCGCCCTAGCCCAGCCCGCCGATACCGCCGACGCAAGCGCATCCGCCCTGTGGGCGGTGCAGGTCGCACTGGACCGGCGGGACAACGGCGGCGACACCCACCCGGCCAGCGAGCAGGAACGATGACCGGCCGGCTCTTCGACAAGGTCTGGGACCGCCACCTGGTGGCGACCCCGGCGGGCGAGCCGCCGCTGATCTACATCGACCTGCACCTGGTGCACGAGGTGACGTCACCGCAGGCGTTCGAAGGGCTCGAACTGGCCGGCCGGCCGGTCCGCCGCCCCGACCTGACCGTGGCCACCATGGACCACGATGTGCCGACGCTCAACCCGGACGGGCCGATCACCGACCCGCTGGCCGCCGAGCAGATCGCCAGGCTGCGCAAGAACTGCGAGGCGCACGGGATCACGCTGCACCCGCTCGGCAGCATCGAGCAGGGCATCGTGCACGTCATCGGCCCGCAGCTCGGCCTCACCCAGCCGGGCATGACCGTGGTCTGCGGCGACAGCCACACGTCCACCCACGGGGCCCTCGGCGCGCTGGCGTTCGGCATCGGGACGACCGAGGTGGAGCACGTGCTGGCGACCCAGACCCTGCGCCAGGCCAAGCCGGCCGCGATGGCGGTCACCGTGACCGGCGATCTCGGTCCCGGACTGACCGCCAAGGACCTGGTGCTCGGCATCATCAGGGCGCTCGGCACGGGCGGCGGGGCGGGCTCGGTGATCGAGTACCGCGGAGCGGCGATCCGCGCGCTGTCGATGGCCGGCCGGATGACGGTCTGCAACATGTCGATCGAGGGCGGCGCCCGGGCCGGCCTGATCGGTCCCGACGACACCACCTTCGGCTACCTCGAAGGCCGGCGGCACAGCCCGAAGGGCAGGCACTGGGAGCGGGCGCTCGACGACTGGCGCGGCCTGGTCACCGACGACGGCGCGGAGTTCGACCGGGAGATCGTGGTCGACGCCGCCGCGCTGCGGCCGGCCGTGACCTGGGGTACCAACCCCGCCCAGTCGGTCACCATCGACGACGCGGTGCCCGATCCAGCCTCGTTCGACACGCCCGCCGCCCGGCAGTCGGCGCAGCGGGCACTCGATTACATGGGCCTGGTGCCAGGCACGCCGATCAGGGAGATCGGGGTGGACACGGTCTTCATCGGATCATGCACCAACGGCCGGCTCGAGGACCTGCGGGCCGCGGCGCAGGTGATCCGGGGCAGGCGGGTGCACGAAGGGATGCGCGCGATGGTCGTGCCCGGCTCGGCGCGGGTCAAGGCCGAGGCCGAGGCGGAGGACCTGGACCGCTACTTCACCGACGCCGGATTCGAGTGGCGCTCGGCCGGCTGCTCGATGTGCCTGGGAATGAACGGCGACATCCTGGCGCCGCAGGAGCGCTGCGCGTCTACCAGCAACCGCAACTTCGAGGGACGGCAGGGCCCGGGCGGGCGTACCCACCTGGTCTCCCCCGCCGTCGCCGCGGCGACCGCGGTAGCCGGCCGATTCGCGATTCCGGCCGACCTGTGACCGCCAGCCAGCACGCCCGGCCGGCCGCCGGCCAGCGTGAGCGGCCAGCCACCCGCCAGCGCCAGCGTGCGCTCACCAGATCGAAGGGGAACCCCAGATGCGCGCAGTGAGCCGGGTCGAGGGGCGCGCCATCGCGCTCGACCGCAGGGACATCGACACGGACCAGATCATTCCGGCGGCCTGGCTCAAGCGGGTCGAGCGGACCGGGTTCGGGCCAGGGCTCTTCGGCGCCTGGCGATCCGACCCTGGTTTCGTGCTGAACGCGCCGGGCGCCAGCGAGGCCAGGATCCTGATCGCCGGCGCCAACTTCGGCTGCGGGTCGTCACGCGAGCACGCCGTGTGGGCGCTCCAGGACTTCGGCTTCGAGGCAGTGATCGCGCCGAGCTTCGCCGACATCTTCCGCGGCAACAGCATCGGGGCCGGACTGGTGACCGCGCAGGCCGACGAGGAGACCGTCGCCAGCCTGTTCGCCGTGCTCGCCGCCGATCCGGCGGCGAGCGTGATCGTCGACGTTGCCGGACGCACCGTGTCGGTCCCGTCGGCCGGCCTGAGCGCGCCGTTCGCGCTGCCCGACTACGCCCGCTGGCGGCTGCTCGAGGGCCTCGACGACATCGCGGTCACGCTGCGGCAGGCCGGCCAGATCACCGCGTTCGAGGCCGCACGGCCAGACTGGCTGCCCGCAATGAGCACCCCGGCGCACACCACGGTGTGACGTGCCCTACTGTGGGAGGCGGCGGGCAGCGTCGCCTCCCACGGTGAGCATGATCACCGGTAAGCAGAGCAAAGGCACGGAAACCACAGTGATCAAGATCAGCCAGTTCCGAGTAATCCTTATCACGTAGCGCGAGCCTGCTGACAGGCTCGCGCTACTCCTCCTCGGCCGGTTCGGCCAGGAGGTTTTTTGTTTCGCGAGCTACCCCCGCCGAGATCGAAGGAGCAATTCCGTGCAAGTGACCGGAGCCCAGGCCCTTGTCCGCAGCCTGGAGTGCCAGGGCGTCGACGTCGTGTTCGGCCTGCCTGGCGGCGCTATCCTGCCGGCCTACGACCCGCTGCGATCGTCGTCGCTGCGGCATGTGCTCGTCCGGCACGAGCAGGGCGCCGGGCATGCCGCCGAGGGCTACGCCTGGGCAACCGGCCGGGTCGGTGTCTGCATCGCGACCAGCGGCCCGGGCGCGACCAACCTGGTCACCGCGCTTGCCGACGCCTACATGGACTCGGTTCCGATCGTCGCGATCACCGGTCAGGTCCCGACCGCGATGATCGGCACCGACGCATTTCAGGAATCAGATATAACGGGAATCACAGCGCCGGTCACCAAGCACAACGAGCTCGTCACCGAGGCGGAACGCATCCCCGCCGCCATCGCCGAGGCCTTCCACATCGCGTCCACCGGGCGACCCGGCCCGGTCCTGGTCGACCTGCCCAAGGACCTCCTTCAGGCGCAGTTCACCTGGTCCTGGCCGCCGGTGATGGACCTGCCCGGCTACCGGGTGCCCGGCCCGCCGGACCCGGAGCGGATCGCCGCAGCGGCGCGGCTGCTGCATCAGGCCCGGCGCCCGGTCCTGTACGTCGGCGGCGGAGTGATCAAGTCCGACTCGCACGAGCCGCTGTACGCCCTGGCCGAGCTGGCCCGCTCGCCGGTGGTCACCACGCTGATGGCCCGTGGCGCCTTCCCTGACAGCCACCCGCTGGCGCTCGGCATGCCGGGCATGCACGGCATGTACGCCGCGGTCACCGCGCTCCAGGAGGCCGACCTGGTGGTCGCGCTCGGCGCCAGGTTCGATGACCGGGTGACCGGCCGGCTGGCCGACTTCGCGCCCAGGGCGAAGGTGGTGCACTTCGACATCGACCCGGCCGAGATCGGCAAGAACCGGGCCGCCGACGTCGCCGTCATCGGCGATCTGCGCGTCGCGCTGGCCGGGTTCGCCGAGGCGATGCGCGAGCTGGTCGCCAGCGAAGGGCCGACCGACACCGC
>Ga0209415_10001788_pt1 | contig 40568 bp, 35 predicted proteins | sample PeaSoiSIISIP2007_FD_187696 | JGI IMG/M metagenome (GOLD analysis project Ga0209415, IMG submission 187696) | Peat soil microbial communities from Weissenstadt, Germany - SII-SIP-2007 (SPAdes) (version 2) | ecosystem: Environmental > Terrestrial > Soil > Wetlands > Peat | place: Germany...
AAAGCCAGGCATCCGATTGCCGGCGAATCTCGTGCGCCGCGAGCAAGAGCAATCGAAACTGCGCGTGCGCGGGCTCATGCTCCTGCAACACAAAATCCGTAATTTCGCAGATCAATGCCAGGGCAACTCCCTTGTGGTAGTCGGCCTGGACGTCCAGGAACGACTCGATCAGCTCGCACTGACTAACACGCACCAGATCTCGCGTTTCGCGCTCGTAATACCAGACACGAATATGCGAGGACGTCTCCAAACAAGAGCCGAACCGGCTCTTGGTCAGGCGGGCGCCGCGCGCCACTCCCTTCACTTTCCCATTTTCCCGGGACAAGAAACTGACCAGCCGGTCACCTTCTCCCAGGGGATAGCACCGGAGCACGACGGCTTCAGCCTCGACGGTTGGCATCTACGCGTCGGCGCGCCGACAAGCGGCCGACACCCTCGCACACATTCGTCTCCGCATATCAAAGACTCGTACTTATCATAGCGCGAACCTTCGCGCAATTCACAAACGGACGAAAAATAAAAATTACTCAAGAATAGTTTGGCGATCCCCGCGAATTCGGCGTCCTCTTTCCGCGATTTATGCGTCTCTCAGGCGTCTCTGAGATTATGTAAAGCTTCCCGTAGCTCCGCGAAAGATTATCGGACACCAAGATCTCCCTTTTCGGCTTGCATTTCTTTATCGCAAACGTACAGTGTCCGGATGCACGGTCGCACATCGCTCGTGGACGTCGTGGGCTTGGGACTGAACGCTACGGACACGCTCATTCGCGTGCCGCACATCCCTTCCCCGGATTCCAAAGTCCGGTTCCGCGACGTCCGCGTCTTGCCCGGGGGTGAGGTCGCCACGGCGCTGGTCGCGTGCTCCCTCTGGGGATTGCGCACGCGGTACGTCGGCAAGGTTGGGGACGACGATGCCGGCCGGATGCACGCAGAAGAGTTTCGGCGCGCCGGGGTGGAAACAGAATTGACGACAGTTCCCAATTGCCGGAGCCAGTCCTCTTACATCCTGGTCGACGAATCTTCGGGTGAACGCACCATCATCTGGGACCGCGATCCCCGGCTAGAGATTCGACCGGGCGAGCTCAAAAAGGAATGGTTCGACGGCGCTCGTGCGCTCCACTTGAACGGGAATAGTACGGCCGCCATGTCGCAAGCGGCGCGCTGGGCCCGGGAGGCCGGTGCCACCGTCACGATCGATGTGGATTCCATTTATCCTGGAGTTGAAGCAGTACTTGAACATGTGGATTACATTATTTCCTCGCGGGAGTTTCCCGCACGGCTGACCGGCGACGCGTTTCTGCTCACTTCCCTGCCGGCGATCCAGAAGACGTTTAACTCCAAATTCGTTGGCGCGACGTTGGGCCGCGAAGGCGTACTCGCTTGGGACAGCACGCGATTTCTCTATCGCCCGGCATTTGCGATGAACGCGCTGGACACCACCGGCGCAGGGGATATTTTCCACGCCGGGTTCCTCTATGGCCTGCTTCAGGGCTGGAAGGTCGAGCGAATTCTGGAGTTTAGTTGCGCGGCAGCGGCTTTGAACTGCACTTCAATCGGGGCGCGCGGCGGAATTCGCTCGGTCGCTGAGATCGAGGAGTTGTGCCGCAGCGCGGCGCGCCTCCCGGCAGCCTATACTCAAGTGGAACTTGAAGAGGCGCGAGTCAGGCCGTGATCCCGCTCAAGTCCGAGAATCCCCGAATTTCGCCTCCCATCGTCAACACGATCCTGATCGTGGCGAACATCCTGATCTTTTTCTACCAACTTTCCCTCGGGCCCAAAGCGGGCCAGCATTTGGTCAACACGTATGGGTTGGTCCCCATCCGCGCGGAGCTGTTCCTGAATCCGACGCCGAAAACCGCCGTCTCTCTGCCGCAACTCGTCGAACCGTTGCTGACTTCCATGTTCCTCCACGCCGGATGGCTCCACGTCTTGGGGAATATGTTGTTCCTATGGGTGTTCGGTGGAAGCGTTGAGGACCGCCTCGGGCATTTTCCCTACTTCTTCTTCTACCTGGTGTGCGGGGTGGGTTCGGGGCTGTTTCACGTGCTTCTGAATTGGGGATCAAAAATCCCGACCATCGGCGCCAGCGGGGCCATCTCCGGAGTGATGGGGGCTTACATCGTTCTCTTCCCGAGGTCGCGCATTCTGACCTTGGTTCCAATTCTGATCGTTCTGTGGCCGATCCGTCTGCCGGCGCTGCTGCTGCTGGGCTACTGGTTCGTGCTCCAATTCTTGAGCGGAATTGGGTCGCTAGGGGTTGCAAATCAAGGTGGCGTAGCCTGGTGGGCGCATGTCGGGGGGTTCCTGCTGGGAGGACTGCTCGTCCTCGGTCACCGGCAGCCAGGCTATCGGCCCGCTTGAAACTCACTGTCTCACTGCCACGCCCCGGGTCCCTGCCGCTGCGGCTCATGCTCGCGCGACACGCTCCGCCAACCAGTCGCCGACTGCTCGCGTCCCGAGCGAACCGCCCAAATCAGCAGTCGTGTGTCGCGATCGCACCGCCTCTCGCACCGCCGAGCGCAACTGAAGCGATTCTTTTTCCAGCCCCAGGTAATCGAGCATCAGGACCGCAGCCAAGACGGCGCCGGACGGGTTGGCCCGATTCTGGCCGGCGATATTTGGCGCGGAGCCATGCACAGGCTCAAACAGTGAAACCTTTCCCGGGTGAATATTGCCGGAGGGCGCGAGGCCGAGCCCTCCCGCGAGCTGCGCGCCCAGATCACTGAGAATATCGCCAAAAAGATTGCATGTGACGATTACCTCGAACTGCCGCGGATCGCGGACGAGTTCCATCGCCAGGGTATCGATGTAGATGTGGCGCGCTTCAATCTCCGGATAATCGGCGCGCACGACTTTAAAGACGCGCTGCCAGAGCTCGTGCCCAAAGGTAAGCGCGTTCGATTTGTCACTCATGCAGACCCGCTTCAAGCCGCGGCGCCGCGCATACTCGAAGGCATAACGCAGGATCCGCTCCACTCCCCTGCGTGTATTGATGTCCTCCTGGATGGCGACCTCTTCCGGGGTGTTTCGCCGGAACTGGCCACCGACGCTAACGTAAAGGCCCTCCGTGTTCTCTCGAATCACGGTGAAGCGCACGTCCGCCTCGCGGCGGTCGCGCAGGGGTGTCAACGAAGCGTCCAGAAGCTCCAGCGGGCGGACGTTCGCGTATAAATCCAGCGACGTGCGCAGCCCCAGGAGGATGTCCGCGGCGTGCTTATTGGATGGGACGCGAGGATCGCCGACGGCGCCGAACAGGATTGCGTCGAAATCGCGGCGCAGCATTTCGGGCGCGTCGGGAGGCAGCGTGACGCCGTCGCGCAGGTAGCGCTCGGCGCCCCAGTCAAACTCGCGGAAATGGAATAGGCGTTCTGCGGACGGCAAGGCACGGAGCACCTTGACGGCCTCCGCAATCACTTCCGGACCGATCCCATCCCCCGGAATCACCGCGATTCTTTTGGGGGAGCTGCCCGGGGCCGAATTGTGGGACGGCATCGCCACTTCGAGAGTCTCCTGTGAGCGCGAAAGTGAACCAGGGCGGAAGCTAGCACGTGGCCCAGGACGCGTCAACGCGCCACGCCACAACTATTCGCTACTACTATAATATGTTACTTGACTTTTAGCATTTCGTCGATGCCCCAGCTCAATTGCGTAGATTCCCGTCAGCACCAGCGTCCCGCCGACCACCAGATTCCACGTCACCGGATCGTGCATGAGCCACACGCCCAACACCGCGATGGCGACAGGATTCGCATAGAGAACGGCGCCGAGCCGCGAAGCGGGAACGTGGCGAAGCGCCCAGAAATAGACCAGGTAGGCGGCGACGGCGGAAATCAACGCCATGTAGAGAATGGCGGCCCAACCCGTCCATTTTATCGATGCCCACTCCCCGGTCCGCGTCAGGACGACCGCGTTGTGCACCGCGATGGGCAGAAAAAAAATCGCACCGACAAAATAATTCGTAGCGTTCATCTCCGCGGCGCTGTACTTCCCCGCCACGCGCTTTCCGAGCACGCTATACAACGCGAAACCCAGCGTCCCTATCAGGGTGATCAGATCCCCGCGCAAAGTCCCTGACCGAAACTCAATGCTGTGTTCCGCGCTTAGGATTCCGGCACCCGTGAACGCGGCTAAGACGCCGAATACCGAGAGAGGCAAGACCGACTCAAGCCCCTGCCACCAAGCGAACAGAAGGATGAATACCGGCCCAAGCCCCGTGATGAGCCCGGCGTGGCCCACGGTCGTGTAGTTGAGTCCGATGATGTAGCCTCCCATGTTAACAACCACGCCGAAAAAACCGAGATAGACGAAAGTCCACAGGTCCTGCAGCGTTTTCTTTTTCGGAGGCCCGCCTGGGGACGCCCTCCTGGGCCGCAAGAAATAGAGCGGGATACTTACGACGCCCGCAATCACCAAACGGAACGAAAGAAGCCGCAGCGGAGGGAGCGTCCGCAAGCCCATCTTGCCCACAAAAAAATTGCCCACCCAGGCCGCCGCAACGAAGGCGACGCCCGCCGCGAGCGCGAGGCCCGAAGGCCGATTTGAATTGGAGTGTTCTCGCGGCAAGGCCTAGCTCAACACTGCCTTGCGGACCGCGAGTCTTTCGATGAGATCCTGCCGCGGCTGGTAACCGATGCCGGGATGATTGTGCAGGCGAATCGTGCCGAGCGGCGTCATCTCCACTTCCGGCTCGATGATGTCCTGATGCCAATAGCGGCGGCTCGCGGTGACGTCGCCGGGAAGCGAGAAGCCCTGCAGCGTCGAGAGCGCGATATTGTGCGCGCGCCCGATGCCGGATTCGAGCATTCCGCCGCACCAGAGCGGCACCTGCTTTTGGCGGCACAAATCGTGAATGGCGAGCGCGGGCGTATATCCGCCCACCCGCCCGAGTTTCATGTTGATAATGCGGCAAGCGTTCAATTCGATCGCGGCGCTCGCGTGCTCGAAAGAATGAATGCACTCATCGAGGCAAATCGGCGTTTGCAATTGGCGCTGCAACGCCACGTGGCCGTAGAGGTCGTCCCAGCCGAGCGGCTGCTCGATCATCATCAGGTAAAACGGCTCGAGCCGGCGCAGCAACGCCGCATCCTCGATGCGATACGCGGAGTTCGCGTCCACCATCAGCTTGATGCTGGGAAAGCGCTGGCGCAAGCGTTCGACCGGTTCGATGTCTTGGCCTGGCTTGATTTTAATTTTGATGCGCTGGTAGCCGGCCGAAAGTTCTTTTTCGACGGTGGCGAGCAGATCGTCGAACGTCGGCTTGATGCCAATGGAGACGCCGCTGGCGATCTCCTCACGCACCCCGCCAAGCAGTCGCCACAGCGGCACGGCCTTCTGTTTGGCTTCCGCGTCCCAGATCGCTGCTTCCAGGCCGCCCTTCGCCATGTGGTGACCGCGAACGTGCTCCAGCACCGCCCACACTTCCGACGCGGCCTCGAACTCCCTTCCCTTCACAAGCGGCCAAAGGTAACGCTCCAGAATGAGCCACGCCGTATCCACGGTCTCCGGGGAATAATATGGCCCTTCGCCGGCGACGCACTCGCCCCAGCCGATGGCGCCGTCGGACTCGACTTCAATCAGAAGGATGCGGCGATCCGTGGTGCGGCCGAAGCTGGTCTCGAACGGCGCGACCAGCCGCATTTGAATCTCGCGAAGGATGACGCGCTGAATTCTCATTGGTTTCGCTTCGTTCGATCAGAAAACGATTTCGCCGCGCTCATTTGCCGGCTTTGCTCGCGAGCTTTTCGCCCTCTTTCGTCTTTGCCGCTTCCCATAACGCCTCAAGTTCCGCGGCGCTGCGATCGCCCAGCGGGCGGCCGGACGCGGCGGCGTCGCGCTCCATCGCGCGGAACCGCTCTTTGAATTTTCGGTTGGCGCGCTTCAACGCAATTTCGGGATCGAGATCGAGAAACCGCGCCAAATTCACGGCCGCGAAGAGCAAGTCGCCGATTTCCTCTTCACGCCGAGAAGAATCCGCGTCCTGCAAAGTCTCCCTCAATTCCGCCACTTCCTCTTCGATTTTTTCGAGAATCCCGCCGGCGGAAGTCCAATCAAACCCCACATTCGCCGCGCGAAGCGATATTTGATGCGCCTCCACCAACCCCGGAAGCCCCGCCGAAACACCATCGAGAACGGACGCCGGTTCAGCAGCCGCAGGAACGCCTTTGGCTTCGAGCCGCTCCTCCGCCTTCACCTCCTCCCACTTCTTAAGCACTTCGCCCGCAGTGCGCGCCTTCACATCCCCGAACACATGCGGGTGGCGGCGCACCATTTTCGTATGAATCCGCTCGATCACATCGGAAATGTCAAAGCGGTCCGCTTCCCGGCCCAATTCCGCATGAAATACGATTTGCAGGAGAAGGTCACCCAACTCGCCGGCGATTTCATCGGCGTCTTTGGAATCGAGCGCGTCGAGAACTTCGTACGTCTCTTCCACTAGGTACGTCCGCAAGGATTCATGCGTTTGTTCGCGGTCCCACGGACAGCCACCTGGGGCGCGCAATCTCGCTTGCAACGCCACGAGCGCTTCAAAAAGTTTGCCCGGCGTTGCGCGGCGCTTCCGAGGCGTCTTTCCGCTCTGCGTACGGGCACGCCGGACACGAGGTTGTTTTCGCTGCGACTTGCGGCGTGGCACGTTAGGCGGCTTAGCTCCCAGGATTCACGCCACTTTACGGCAGGCTTCTCAATTCCACAAGCCTGAGCGCGCGTCACGAGCGCGTTAGGAGTGCGACACGACGCGCGCTCGAACGGTTGAGAGCACCTGCGCCTTGTGGCAAATTCAAATGGTGATTGCCGCCGCAGCCTTCCTCTTCGGATTAGTGATCGGCAGCTTCCTCAACGTCTGCATCCTGCGCATTCCCAGCGGCGAATCCATCACGCTGCCCGCGTCGCATTGCACCAAGTGCGGGAAGCCCATCAAGCCGTACGACAATATTCCGGTGCTCAGCTGGCTCTTTTTGCGCGGGCGATGCCGCAATTGCCGCGCGCCGATCTCCGCGATGTATCCCGCGGTCGAATTAGCCACGGGGCTTCTCTTCCTCGTATGCTATTTCGCCTTCGGCGCCACGCTGACGGCCGCGAAGTGGGCGCTCTTTGCGGCGATCTTGATGGTGCTGGTGGTCACCGACGCTCGCGAACGAATTCTGCCCGACAAGGTGAACTTCTTCGGCCTCGCCGCCGGGCTCGTCATCAGCCCGTTCCTGCATCCGGTGGACGGCACGGCGCAGTGGCTCTCGGACCGCCTCTTCTCATTCCCTCCGCCGACGGCTGTCCTGGCATTTGCCGATGCCGCGCTCGGCGTGATTGCCGGCGGCGGCTTGCTCTGGATCGTTGCCGAAGGATATTTCCGTTTGCGCGGTCACGAAGGAATGGGCTTGGGCGACGTAAAAATGATGGCGATGGCGGGCGCGTTTCTCGGATTGAAGCGCACGCTGCTCACGATACTGCTCGGCTCGCTGCTCGGAAGCGTAATCGGATTGCTCTTCATTCTCATCTTCCGCAAGGACCGGCAGTACGAACTGCCGTTCGGGACATTTCTTGGGGCCGGAGCGCTGCTAGTAGTCTTTTTCGGCACCCCCATGCTGAACTGGTACCAAAGCATGGTCTCAATGCGGTAAGTTGCAAGCGAGCCTCCATGCCATCTTCAGGCCCACCTACAAACCTTCTGCCGATGTGGATCGGCGCGACGGTCTTTCTCGTCGTGTTGATCGTGGCGGGAGTTTACATCGCGGCGATCGTCTTGCGCCGGCAACTCCGGGGCGCGGAACGAACCGACGACGTCGATGCGCCGCGCCTATCGAGCGACAATCCCGCCGCGTTCATGGCCGCATCCATGCAAGCCGTGATTCAAAGATTGCGCGATCAGGAAAAAGAGCTCGCCGCGTTGCATCGCAGCGAGCGCGAGCGCGCCCAGCAAACCGAACGTCTGAGTGAAGCCGTTACGCGCAACATGCCGGCGGGCCTGCTGCTGATCAATTCCAACGGCATCATCGCCATCGCCAATCCCGCGGCGGAGACCGCACTCGGGGTCCGTGGGCTGGCCTACCGGCGTTACACCGAAGTCCTGGGCGGGGATTCGCAGCTCTCCCAGCTCATTCGGGAATGCCTGGCGAAGGGACGCACCTTCCGCCGTGAAGAAGTGCAATACGCCACGCTGGTGATGTCCGAAGTGACTCTCTCCGATCCCTCGCCCGAGCCCGCCGTCGCTTCCCACGAAGTGCGGCAGCTGGGCGTGACGATTTCCCCAATCCTGCGCGGGAAAAACGAAGTGAGCGGCGCCATCTGCCTGCTCACGGATTTGACTGAGCTCGTCGCCTTGCAGAAGCAAGTGCAAGTGAAAGAGAATCTCGCGGCGCTCGGCGAACTTTCGGCCGGCATCGCGCACGAATTCAAGAACGCGCTCGCCACGATTTCCGGCTACGCGCAAATGATTCGCTCGGAATCGGAAGGCGGCGAAATCCACGATCACGCGCAGAGTATCGTCGAGCAGACGCGCGCGCTGACCCACGTCGTCACCGAATTCCTCAAATTCGCGAGGCCGCTGGATATCTCTTACGAATCTTTGAGCGTCGAGCCAATGCTCTCCCGCGTCCTGGCCGAGGTTGGCGAGACCCATCCGGACTTGGAGATTGTCCTGGAGGGAGAGTTCGCAGACGTCCCAGGCGATGAAGGCCTCCTGCGCCAGGCCATTCTGAATCTGGTGCGCAACGCCGCAGAATCCGCGGCCACTCGCCCGTCCGGCGGACGCGTCACCCTCCACGGCTATTTGGAACAGGGCGCTCGCCCCGGCCAGCGAATCTGCATCACCGACAACGGCCCCGGAATCTCGTCCGAGGACTTGCCCAAGATCTTCCTCCCCTTCTACACGACGAAAGCCAATGGCACCGGTTTGGGCCTGGCCGTGGTGCAGAAAATCATCATTCAGCACGGCGGCACGATCGAAGCGCGCAACCAGCCCGAGGGCGGGGCCGAGTTTATCGTTTGGCTACCGCAGACCCGTGAGGCGATACGGGGCGTTGCTTCGGTCGAGGCACGAGCCTAAAATTGCTAGGAGAGATCCCTCACGACCTCCGGAAAGGCGGTCTGTCGCCCATGGGTTTCCGTAGAACCATCCTGTTGACTATTGGGATTAGCCTGCTCGCTCCCTGCGCCTATGCGGCGCAGCAGCAGGATCAGCCCTCCGCCGCGGAAGCCGCCCGCAAGAACCGCGAAGAGAAGGCAAACCAGCCCAAGCCCACCAAGGTCTATAACAACGACAACATTGGCAGCGCGGGTGGGCCCGTCTCCGTGGTGGGCCAGCCCCCCCCCGCCTCCGCCTCCAACTCGAATGGAACGCCGGCTGCGGGATCCGAGGCGCACGACAAGGCCTACTGGCACGAAAAATTCTCGGCCGCCCGAAAGAAATTGGCCGAGGACAAGAAGGATCTCGATCTGCTTCAGCGCGAATACAACCTGAAGCAAACGCAATACTACAGCGATCCGAATCAAGCCATGAAGGAGCAGTACAGCTCGGACGATCTGAAAAACTCGAAAGACAAAATCGACCAGCGCACCGCCGATGTCGCGAAGGACCAGCAAGCGATCGAGGATCTCGAAGACCAGTTGCGCCAGTCCGGCGGCGATCCGGGTTGGGCGCGCGACGACGATCAATCATCCGGCGACAATTCGGGCGAGTCGCAGTCACAGGAGAACGGCCAGTCTTCGCAATCGTCGCCTCCGGCGTCGCAGAGCCAGGGGTCGCAGCCTTCGGCGCAGCCGCCTTCGCAAGATCAAGGTTCGCAGCCCAGCCAGGCGCCGTCTCAAACGCCGCCACAACGCTAAATGGAGACGAAGACCATTCACCCGCGATGCCCATAACCGAAATCGGACTGCCGCCGGTCGCGCCAAGCTCTTCCGCGCGCGGACCGAATGGAAAGAGTGGGATGGAACCGCTTCTCCTCGTTGAAGACAAAGCTGAATTGCGCGCGATGCTTCGCAAAGCGCTCGAGCGCGCCGGCTACGATGTGGATGAGGCCCCCGACGGCACCTCCGCAGTCAACAAGATCCGCGATCGGCGCTACCTGCTCGTTCTTACCGACCTGAAACTTCCCGGCTGCAGCGGCCTCGACGTTTTGCGCGAAAGCAAGCAGGCGGACCCCACCGTTCCCGTCATCTTGGTTACGGCCTACGGCTCGATCGAAGAGGCCGTCTCGGCGATGAAAGACGGCGCGTTCGATTTTATCCAGAAGCCCGTGGACCTGGATCACCTGAAGCTGCTCGTCGAGCGCGGCGCGCGCGCGCAGCAAATGCTTCGCGAAAATTTGTTGCTGCGCGAAGAGTACGCCGCCCGTTACGGCTTCCCGCGCATCGTCGGCGAATCGCAAGCCATGAAGGACGCCACGCAGCAAGTGCAGCGCGTGGCGCAAACGAGTTCCACCGTTCTGCTCCTCGGCCAAAGCGGGACCGGCAAGGAACTTTTCGCACGCGCGTTGCACCATCTCTCCACGCGGCGGGAACAGCCTTTTGTGGCGCTGAATTGCGCGGCGATTCCCGAAGGCCTGGTGGAGAACGAACTTTTCGGACACGAGCGCGGCGCCTACACCGGGGCGGGCGCGCGCAAGATCGGCAAGATGGAGCTGGCCCACCATGGCACCGTCTTCCTAGACGAAATCGGCGAGTTGCCGATGGCGATTCAGGCCAAGCTTTTGCGCGTGCTCGAAGAACGCTGCTTCGATCGCGTCGGCGGCACGCAGACCGTCGAAGTGGACGTTCGCATCGTCGCCGCGACCAACAAGAATTTGCGCCTGGCCGTCCAGGCGAAATCGTTTCGCGAGGATCTTTACTTCCGTTTGACCGCCGTGCCCATCACGATTCCCGCGTTATCCGAGCGCGGCGACGACGTGCTTCTGCTCGCCGACCACTTTCTCGATCGTTTCCGCCGCGAGTTTCGCAAGCCGGGCCTTACGCTTTCCGACGAGTCGCGCATCGCGCTTCGTACCTACGCTTGGCCCGGCAACGTGCGCGAACTGCAAAACACCATCGAGCGCGCCGCGATTCTTTCCGACGGGACCGTGATTCATCCCGGCGATCTGCAATTGCCCGCGATGAAACCGGCCAGCGGGGACATGCCCTCCGGAATGATGGACGAAAATTTCGATTGGGGCGGAACGTTGGACGATGTGGCGACGCGGGCTGTGGCGCACGTCGAGAGATTCAAAATCGAAGCGGCACTGCGCTCCACGAAGTGGAACAAGACGCGCGCGGCCGAACAGCTCGGCGTCTCCTACAAGACGCTCCTCAACAAGATCCGCTCGCTCGGCCTCGAAAGCTAAGCGTCATTCTCCAGCGTGCATATCTCTGTGCGACTTTGCGCCCTCTGTGTTGGATATTTCTTGCGCACTTGTCCTTCAATCAGCGCGAAAAACAAGAAATAACACAGAGGGCACAGAGGTTCACAGAGAAAGCCGGACCACCTCCGGTCGCGTTGTCTGGTCTGGCAAGAAACTCGGGCTAGGGCTTCAGCGCGCGGAACAACGAGACAACCCCGAACGTCCACCGCTCGATTGTGACTCCCTTGAATCCGCTCTCTTGCAGCAGCGCGCCCATTCTCTCGGACGAAGGGAATCGGTCCACCGACTCCGGAAGATACCTATAGGCCTCTCGGGAGCCGGAGATGGCCCCGCCGATCGCCGGCAGAATGCGCCGGAAATAAAAGCGGTAGAGCCCGCCCAGCGCCACGCCGCGCAAATCCGGGAATTCCAGGATGCCCACTTCCCCGCCCGGCCGCAACACGCGATGGATCTCTTCGAGCCCGCGCGCGTAGTTCGCCAAATTGCGGAAGCCGAAGGCGGACGTCACCAAGTCCACGCTAGCATCCGCCAGCGGAAGCCGCATCGCGTCCGCCTCTATGAAAGCCGCATCCGACCCCATTGCCTCAGCTTTCTTACGAGCGAGCACCAGCATCGGGTGCGCGAAATCGGCGCCGTAGATCTGTGCGCCTGGTTCGCTATCGACGGCGCGGCTCCGGCGCGCGCTGCGCTCCAGCGCGAAGGCCAAATCGCCGGTGCCGCAGCATAAGTCCAGCACGCGCGCGTCCGGCCGCTGCAAAATGTCGTGGAATCTCGCGGCCACGCGCCGCCGCCAAATCACATCCGTGCGGAACGAAATCACGCGGTTGAGAAGGTCGTAGCGGGGCGCGATTCGCGTGAACATCTCGCGGACGCGCCGCGCCGCTTCGGCTTCGTCGCTAATGCCGTCCGGCTGGGTGCCGGGAACGGGCCTGGTTTCTTCGGTTGCGCGGCTCATTGAAACTCCGGATCGCCGATCAGCCCTTGCCGACGTACCGCGGAATCCATTCCAGCACCTTGGCCACTCTTTCCTCGGCGATGCCGGCAAAGGTCTCGGCATGGCCAATTTTGGTGGCCAGCACGAAACGCAAGCGGCCGCCCCGCGATTTCTTGTCCGAGCGCATGGCCGCCATCAATCGCGCCGGCGGCACGTTCGGCCAGGCCGGCAACGGCCCCACGCGCAAGACCAGCCGCCAAATCCGCTCAGCGTCCTTCTCGGAACAGAGCCCTTCGACAAGCGCCAACCCCGCGGCACACAACATCCCCCATCCCACGGCCTCACCGTGGCGGAAATGCCGGTATCTCGTCGCGGATTCGAGCGCGTGCGCAAACGTGTGGCCATAGTTCAAAATCTCGCGCAGCCCGCCTTCGCGTTCGTCGCTCGATACCACGCGGCTCTTTTGCGCGACGCTGCGCGCAAGCGCATAGCCGAGCGCAGAAGCCTTTCGCGCGAGCAGCGAATCCAAATGCTTCTCCAGAAATCGAAACAGCGGCGCGTCGCCAATCACGCCATACTTCACAATCTCGTAAAGCCCGGAGCGATATTCGCGAGCCGGCAACGTGCGCAAAAAATCCGTGTCCGCCAGCACCAACCGCGGCGGATAAAACGCCCCCACCAGATTCTTGCCCTCCGGCAGATTTACGCCTGTCTTGCCGCCGATCGCGCTATCTGAAACCGCCACGATCGTCGTCGGCACCTGCACCAGCCGCACACCGCGCAGATAGCTCGCCGCGGCGTATCCCGTGACGTCGCCCACCACGCCCCCGCCGACGGCCACGATCAGCGTCCCGCGATCTACTCCTGCGCGTACCAGCGCCCGGCACAAATTCTCCACCGTGCGCATATTCTTTGCCGCTTCGGCGTCTTCCATCAGGATCGGCTTCCCTGCCGCTCCCGGAAGCGCGCGCCGAATCGCCAGCGCCGCGTGACGCCAAACTCCCGGCGATGACACGACGTGCACGGAGGTGATCGCGCCCAGCTTCCGCAATTCCTCGCGTGCGCGGCGAATCACGCCGCTTCCAAGCATCACGGTGTACGGCCCAGACGCCGATTTCACGACAATGCGTTTCATCGACACTTCTCCACTTTTCCCCGTCTGTGCATCATCTCCCCGTTCTATTCCCCATGTCCTGCTGCGGACGATTCACTGCGTCGGCGCAAGAATGGCATCGAGCCGGTCCGCCGACTCATTCGCCATCTCCAGATGCGGATATCGCAATCCGCCATGATAATCGATCGAGAGCGTCAATAATGGCCCGCCGCGGCTTAACGCAAGCTTGATCGGCTCTTCGCTTTTCTCCGCGGCGATTACTGCGTCGCGGAGGTCCGCGACGCTGAACAACTCGTCGTTCACGCTTCCGATCTGCATGCCCGCCGTCACACCGGCCTTAAACGCCGGGCTATCCCACCGCACTAATCCTACACGGCCGCTCGGAAATACGTTGAATCCCAACGAAGTAATGAAGTTGGCCGCGCCGAAGTCGGCTTTCTCCTCTTTCATCCAGTCCGACTCGATGTCGTTGTAAACCAGCTGGTAGCCGCCCTGAAGGATGCCGTTTTCGGGCGGCTGCGGGGCAAGATCGTAGACGCGCGCGCGGAAGAACGACGCCCAATCGTACGGCTGCACGGTCTGGAGCGCGGCCACCAAGTCCTCGAGTTCATAGGTCTTCGTGACGAAGCTGCCGTTGTCGCCGCCGAAGAAAAGCTTCGCGAAATCATCGAGCGATTTCTTCTCGCCGCTGAGTTTCCGGATCGTAGTGTCCACCTCGAGCCAGATCAGCAATCCCTCCGTATAGTAATCGGCATCACGCTGCCAACTTGGCCAGTCCAGCGGAGAATCCTCCGAAAGAATCGGCTGGTAGGTGGTATCCAGCAGCGGGCGCCACGCGCGTCCGGGGGTGGCCTCCAGCTCCGCCGCGTACCGCGCCAGGATGTCGCGCGAGTCTTCGGCCTTAAGCAATCCGGAGCGCGCGGTGAGCACGAAGCCGTAGTATTGCGTCAGACCCTCGTAGACCCACAACAGATCGTTCCGCATGGGAACGTTGAAATTCGGAGTCCAAAGACCGTCCGGCCGCCGGTACTTGCCGTTCCACGAGTGCACATATTCGTGCGGGAGCGTATCGCGTTCGTCAACTCCAGCGCCCCAATTCGCAAAGTAGTCGGGGCCGGCGCCGTTTTCGCTGGACTCGTGATGTTCCAGTCCCACGTTCTCGGCCGCGTCGGTGAGCGCAAGAAGAAAATCATAGTGCTCGTAGTGGCGAGAGCCGAAGAGATTTTGCGCCTCGCGTACCAGGTTCCGGTATTCCCGCAGCTCTTGCGGCGTGACGTGCGCCTGATCGGAAGAATCGGCAAACGCGTCGAGGAATACGCGATTTGCTGAGTCCAGCGAAAGGTCCGATCGCTCGGAGTAGCGGCCGCTCATCACGGGAGAATCGACCAGCGTATTCAGCGGCGTCTCGCGAAAATGGATCAACCCGCCGTCTTGTGAAGCCGTTTCCAGCGCCGTCGCGAAGTTCCAACCTTCCGGCAGGCGAACGGCCGGCGCGAATTCGATCCGCCGGGAAAAATATCCGGCGGGGTAAAGAAGCGCTTCGTTCCAGGAAAGATCGACGATATTGGGGGAAAGAAACATGTTGTCATCGCCCGGGCGTCCCGGACTCAGATATTGAAAACTCAGATCGAGGGTCTTCGCCCCCTGCGGCACGCTTATGTGAAACGCATAGAGATTCACCGGATCGCGGACCCACGCCACGCGTTGGCCCTGTGCCGTTATCACCAAGCCCGCCAACCTGGAGATCGGCCCCATGGGAGAATGCTCGCCGGGGATCCACTCCGGATAAAGCAGGGTGACCTCGCGGCCCTCCACCGGAATCGTCTCGTGCACTTTTACAACACGATCCGCCATGTCCGTGAGGTCGACAAACAGGGAGATCGTGCCGAGATACGGCCTGTCCGCGGGCGTGACAATCGGCGGCGGCAGCGACGCCGGTTGCGGTCCCGGAGAATTCTGCGCGAACGCCGCAGGCGAGAGAGCTAAACAAACAATCAAGAAGAGGGCAATCAGGCTGCCGCGGCCAAGATAAGTTTGCGTCGTGGACATCAATGAATTTTCTGTTCGAGCGCCGGAAGCGACTCGATGAACACATGCCCCACCAGCGCAATACTGCGTGGGTCAATTTTGTCGAGGCTATCTTCGGTCGTGTGCCAGATTCCGCGTTGCGCGGCATCATCCAAGTCAATGACGTCGCAAGCCGCGACCCCGCGTTTGAGAAATGGGGTATGGTCGTCTTCGGTGGAACTCTTGCTATTGAGAAACACTTGGCCGTATCCCAATCGCTGCGCGGTGGACCAGATTAAATCAGTGAGCCAACCCGTGGAGTTTGCGTCGCGCGGAATTTGCAGATTCGAGATGCCGATCATGTCCGCCAGCACGAGCGCCTTCACTTTTCCCAGATCGCCGGAAAGCGCGAGTTCGGCCGCCAGTTCGCGGCTCCCATAGGTGCTGTCCGTATCGCTCCACTCCTGGACGGCCTCTTCCCCGTCGAAGAATGCGAGCCACACGGTGAGCGAATTCTTCCGCGCGCAGAGGGAACGCGCGAGCTCGAGCACCAGCGCCGTGCTGGACGCGCCGTCATCCGCGCCCACGAAATTGGGCAGCAGTTTTGTGTCGTAGTGCGTGGCGTAAATCACGATCTCCGGCCGCGTGCCGGGAAGCTTCACAATAATGTTTTTCATCGCGAGGTTGCCGGCCGGAGTGGAGGCGTGGAAATCGTCCTCCGTCACAGGACACCCGTAACTCTTGAGCTGACTGATGAGAAACGCTTGCTGGCGGCTATTGGCTTCGCTCCCCGCCGGACGCGGGCCAAACGCCACGAGTTCCTTGTCCAGTTCGTAGGCGCGATTCCCGTCGAAGCCGCCGGTCTGCGCGGCGGGCGGGGCCTGCGGAGGCGGAGCCTGCGCCGCGGGTGACGCCGATCCGCTCCCATCGGCCGACGCCGGTTGACCGTGTCCGCATCCTGCGCATGCGCACACCATCGCCGCGAGGCCGAGCCAACGCAGCGCCGGACACATGTTCCCGCGCATCTTACGCCGCCCCCTGATCGGCCATCTCTCGCGCGCGGCGCTTCTTGCGCACCACCAGGTAGGAGACGCCAATCCCCAGAAAATATAGCAGGAACATCGGCGCCATGAAGACCAGCATTGTCGTCGCGTCCGGCGTCGGCGTGAGGATCGCCGCGAGAATCGTAATTACCAGCACGGCGTAGCGAAAATTCTTAAGCAGCATCTTGGGCGTCACGATGTTGAACAGCGCCAAAAAGAAAATCAGAATGGGCATCTCGAAGATCAGCCCCAGCCCCAGGAGCACGATCAGAATAAGATCGAAATATTCGTTGATGCTGATGAGCGGCTTGAACGGCCCCGGAAAACCGATCAGGAATTTCAACATATACGGAAGCATGACGAAGTAGCCGAACGCGATTCCGCACAGAAAAAGAAACACCGAGCTCACCACAAACATCCACACCGCGCGTCGCTCGTGCTTATACAGCCCCGGCGCAATGAAGAGCCACACCTGATACAGCACCCAGGGCGACGCGAGCACCAGCCCGAGATACACGCCCAGCGTGATGATCAGATTGATCGCGCCCGTCGGACTCGTATAAATCAGCTTGTCTTCAAAATGCGCTGCGCGAAGCGCTTGCAACATCGGCCGGGCGATGTAGTCGAAAACCTTATTGGAAAGCAAGAGCCCGACGACCACCCCAGCGCCGATCCCGATCAGCGACTGGATGATGCGCGTGCGCAGCTCGGCCAGATGCTCGAGGAACGACATCCGTCCGCCGGGCTCTTCGTCCTTTCCGCGCAATTCTTCTTCAGGCAGGGTGCGATTCTCCGTTCGGGGCAGACTGTGAATCGGAGGCCGCAGCCGAGGATGCCGGGGGTGCAGGGCTTTGTTCGACAGCCGATTCGGCCGGCGCGGCCTCGACGCTCCTCGTTTCCGTTTCCGCCGTAGGCGGCAAGGCTTCAACCGTTAGTTCCTTGGCGGCGGGCGGCAAAGCCGCCACCGGGGGCGCGGCCGCCGCTTGCGCCGCCGCTTCCCGCGCGAGGCGCTCCTTTTCCCGCGCCTGGCGCTCGATCTCGTTCATTTCATTTTCGAGGGCGGACCGGAAATCCGTCGTCACTTTGCGGAATTCGGACATCACCTTCCCCAGCGTGCGCGCCACTTCCGGCAGTTTTTCAGGCCCCAATACGACCAGCGCCACCAGGAATATGATGATCAGATGGGGAATGCTCAGCATGACTTAGGTCCTGCGACGCCGGAAGGTGTCCCCCGCAACGCGCCAATCCACTCAAAACGGCACTTACGGCTTAAGACGAAACAATTCATCCCAGCCCCGGGCCCCCGCCCTCCCCCCGGAATCCAAGGGATTAGCCGCAGATTGGGCCTCCGGACGCTTCCCGGCGTGCCGCTTTCGCATCATAGAAGAGGGTTGCAGGGGAGTCAAATGCCCGCAGCTGGTATGCTATACTGAGTTTTCGGAAAGCGAGGACTTGTGCGCAGCAGCCGACGCGGATTCGCGCTTGTTATAGGTGTACTAATTTTCTCCGCCATTCTTGGTGGCATTTATGGCCCGTCGGTCAAGGCGACCGCGGCCGGGGCCAACGATCTTCAGGATTCCGTGCGCGATTTCACCCAGGTTCTTTCCGTGGTGCAGCAGAATTATGCGGTCCCGGTGGACACTGATCACGCCATTTACGAAGGCGCGATCCCGGGCATGTTGCGCGTCCTCGACCCGCACTCCAGCTTCTTCGATCCGCGCCAGTACGCCCTTTTGCGCGAAGATCAGCGCGGCAAGTATTACGGCGTGGGCATGACGATCGGCCCGCGCGGCGACCGCAAGGTGGTCACGATTGTTCTCGCACCCATGGTGGGCACGCCGGCTTTTCGCGCCGGGTTGCGTCCCGGTGACGTAATTCTCAAGGTGGACGACAAGCCCACCGACGGCCTCAGCACCTCCGACGTTGCCGACATGCTCAAAGGCCCCAAGGGCACATCCGTCAAGATCACGATTGGCCGCGAAGGCTACGAAGCGCCGCTCGATTTCACCGTCACGCGCGCGGAAATTCCGAAGCGCTCGGTAGATGTCGCGTTCCTTCTGCGCCCCGGCATCGGCTACATCAAGCTCTCCGGCTTCAATGAGACGACCGAATCCGAGATGGCTGACGCGCTCAAAGAACTGAACGCCTCTTCGCTCGACGGCATCGTTCTCGATCTCCGCGGCAATCCCGGCGGCTTGCTGAATGAAGCCGTGGCCGTTTCGGACATGTTCCTCGACAAGAATCAACTCATCGTCTCGCATCACGGCCGCGCTTCTCAGGAGCGCCGTTATTACGCCGTGCAGGGCAATCAAGGGATGACGACTCCGCTGGTCGTGCTCATCAACGGCGGCTCCGCCTCCGCATCTGAAATCGTCACCGGCTCGATTCAGGATCACGATCGCGGCCTCGTCGTCGGCGAGCAAAGCTTCGGCAAGGGTCTCGTGCAGACCGTCAGCGGCTTGAGCGAGAACACCGGCCTCGCCCTAACGACGGCGCGGTACTACACGCCCAGCGGCCGGCTCATCCAACGCGATTACAAAGACGTTTCTCTTTACGACTATCTCTACAATCACAAGGCGCCGCCGCCCACCGAAGTGAAACTCACCGACGGCGGCCGTCAGGTCACCGGCGGTGGCGGAATTACCCCCGATGTTGTCGTCGCCGAGCCTAAACTGAACGATTTCCAGCAACTTCTGCTTCGCCACAACGTCTTCTATCCCTATCAAGGCAGCGTCGGCGGTTTCACGACCTTCTTCCTTGGGTCGAAGCCAGACATCACCAAGTCCTTCGTCGTGGACGACGCCGTCATGACGGACTTCCGCAAGTACCTCGACCGCCTCCAAATTAAGTACACGGACGCCGACATCACGCAGAACGGCGATTGGATTAAGCGGATGGTCAAGGAGGAGGTCTTCACTTCGGTCTTCGGCCTCACCGAAGGCTACGAGGTCGAGCTCCAGGACGATCCGCAGGTCCTGGCGGGTATCGAGGCCCTCCCGCAGGCGCGCGCCCTCTACGAAAACGTCCGCAAAGTCATTGCGCAGCGCGGCGGCGAATCACCGACCCAGTAACTCAATTTTCCGGTCAAATTGGAAAACGTCAGGCTGTCTGCTATCCTAATTTCGGCCGGTGGGCGACTAGCTCAGCTGGGAGAGCGCCTCGTTCGCAACGAGGAGGCCGTGGGTTCGAATCCCATGTCGTCCACCATATTCCCCCAATGGAGAACCGGACTATGCCCGCACCACGTCGTGCGCATGCACTCTCGCACTGGACTCGGCTCATCTCTTTCGGCAATCTCACTCTGATCGCCGTCGCTTTTTGCACGGCGCTATTGATTCCGCAGATGTCACGCGCCCAATCCACGCCTCCGTCCACGAAAACGCTGGCCACCGCCGTCAATAGCGCCCCCCAGTCGCAAGCGCCCGCTGCGCCGCCGGCCGCACCGAAGCCTTCGCAGACGATCCTGCTCTGGCCCCAAGGCGCGCCGGGAGCGATGGGTGAAACCGATCTCGATAAGCCTTCCCTCGCCGTCTATCTTCCCGCAGCGAATCCCACGCACACTGGCGTGGTGGTTTGCCCAGGCGGCGCTTATATGCACCTCGCCATGCAAAAGGAGGGCACGGACGTCGCCGCCTGGTTCAACTCCCGCGGTGTCGCGGCCTTCGTTCTCACCTATCGCCTCGCCCCGCGCTACAGCTATCCCGTTCCGATTGACGACGGCATGCGCGCCATGCGCTACGTCCGCGCTCACGCCGCCGACTACGGCCTAGACGCCGACCACATCGGCATGATGGGCTTCTCCGCCGGCGGACACCTCACCGCCACCGTCTCCACTCATTTCGACGCCGGCACGCCCAATGCGGCCGATCCGATCAATAGCTTCAGCAATCGCCCGGACTTCTCGATTCTCTGTTACCCCGTTATCAGCATGCGGGATGTCCTCACGCACCCCGGCTCGCGCCACGCGCTCCTCGGCGACTCTGCCGACCCCAAATTGATTGATTTCCTCTCGGCTGAATTGCAGGTAACCAGCACAACTCCGCCCACGTTCATTTATTACACGGTGACCGACGAGCTCGTGCCCGTCCAGGGCAGCGTGGAGTATTTCAACGCACTGCTGCGCGCACACGTCCCCGTGGAAATGCATCTCTTCCAAGCCGGCCCGCACGGCACCGGCATGGGCACGGCCTATCCCGCCTTCCCCGAACTCAAGGAGTGGCCCACGCTACTGGAAAACTGGATGCGTTACAACGGCTGGATGGGCCCTGCGGCCCCAGCTACGCCGTAGCTGCGATCGGTTTTGACTTTGATCTTTCGGCGGGTGCCGCACCCTTCGGTTTCAAGGGTGCGGGCTTTCTCTGTCTTTCCCTTTCTTTCTCTGTGTTCGCCGTGTCCTCTGTGTTGGAAGTTTTTTCTGCCGCTCTCTTCCCTACTCCCTCAATCTATCGCCAGCTTTCTCCATAAAGCCTTCGAGTCCGCGCCCATCGGGCACGTTCCCCTGCGCGAAATCCTTGGTCCCGCCGCCCTTCCCGCCCGCCGCCGTGACCATCTCCCGCAGCAGAGCGCCTAAATCCCCTCCCAAACCCGGCGTCTGCGCAAAAACGATTTGTCCCCCCGCGCGCGACGCAAACAGCACGCGCACGCCCGGCTCCGCCACGAGCTTCCCCGCAAGCATGCGCATGTAGTCCGCGTCCGCATCATTGAAGATGCGCGCGAGCGTTCGCGTCCCGCCCGTCTTCTCTTGCGTCGAGCGAAACGCCAGCATCGTCAGCGCCTCGACGCTCACCAGCTCCTCCAGCAATCGCTGCCGCGAACGATGATTCGCCTGCCGCTCCTCGATCCCACGCGCCACCATCGCGGGCAATTCCGCCGGCCCGCATCCCATCTGCCGCGCCGTTTGAACCAATAATTCGCGATCGCGCCGCGCCGCCGCGCGCGCCCGTTCGCCGCAGACGAATTCCACGCGCCAGTTCTTCTTCGCCTTTTCCGCGCCGCGCAGCAGAATTGTCCCGATCTTTCCCGTTCGCGTCACGTGCGTTCCGCCGCACGGCTGCAAATCGAATTCCTCGATTACAATCGCGCGCAGCGTTCCTTCGCGATTCACTTCCTTGCGCGCGCCGTCCCGCGCCAATTCCTCCGCGCTGCCGAATCGAATCGTCACCGGACGATCCTCGAACACAATTTCGTTCGCTCGCCGCTCCGCCGCTTCCAATTGCTCGGTGGAAAGCGCGTTCGTCTCCAGATCGATCGTGCAAGCGTCGCGCCCCAGGTGAAAGGAAACGGTAGGAAATTGAAACAATTCGATGAACGTGGCCGAAAGCAAATGCTGCCCCGTGTGCTGCTGCATGTGGTCGAACCGCCGCGCCCAGTCTATCGCTCCGTGGACGGCCCAATCCGCAAGCCAGCCCTTCGTCACATTCCCTTCCACCACGTGCACGATGTTCCCGTCGTCGCCGTCCATCACTTCCAGCACGCGCGCCCCACCCAGCGTCCCCAAATCGTGCGGCTGCCCGCCCGAAGTCGGGTAAAACGCCGTGCGATCCAGCACGACATTCCACCTCTCGCCCGCAGCCGCGGCTCCCACGGCCCGCTCCGCGGACACCACGCCAGCCTCAAACTCTTTCAAATAAGAATCGTGATAGTAGAGTCGTTCCGTCATGCTAATTTGTAACTGGATGATAGACTCAGGCCCACTTTTCCGAGAGGACTTTCAGTGTAGCACGGACGTTTCATTTTAGTAGGACAGGCATTCTTGCCTGTCCTCTGCCTGCAATCACCTGCTTGCCTCATCCTTGCGAGTAACGCGAGGGTGTGGCGCTTTTCTCCGCCCTCCATACCTGTCCTGACCGAGTAGGCTGGATCCGCCCATCGGCTCGCGCTATTTCAGCCCTGCTTGACCGAGCATTCCGAGGAATTGCTTCTGCGTCCGCATGTCGATCGACTGCGCCACAAGTTTGCCGTCGTGGGCAAAGACAAACGTCTTGGGGATTCCTTCGATCTGAAATAGGTCGTTCACTTTGCGCCCAGGATCAAGAAGAATCGGATACGTATAGCCGCCTTCGGAGATGAAGGCGTTGACCTTGGATGCGTCCTCGTCAGAAATGCCCAGGACGACGAGGCCTTGACCCTTGAATCGATTGTAGAGAGTCTCGAGGTCCGGCATTTCCTTACGGCAGGGCGGGCACCACGTGGCCCAGAAATTGACCAGTACGACTTTGCCTCGAAGACCGCTCAGCGTCCAGCTCTTCCCATTGAGGTCCGTGAGTGTGAAATCCGCCGTCTCGCGACGGGCATCGTCTGCTTCGAGTTGCTTCATAGCCGCAGCAAATTCCGGCGAATCGGAGTCTGCCCGCATGTGCTCGTAGCGGACGAGCATTGCGAGTTCGAAATACGGCTCGGCGGGCTTACCGTTTTCTTCCGGCACAGGATGCTCGCGGAGAGCATCGGCCAGGGTGGTCGTCACTTGCTGTAAAGTGTCGCGGCCGAAATCGCCTTCCGTGGAGAGATTAGCCAGAGCATTCGCGAGGATCACCTTGTGAGCACCCGCGGGGAATTGACGAATCTGAAGCGCGAGTTGCTTCGTTGTGACGGCTCGCACGTCATCCGCCAGAGAGCGCAGCCCGCCAATCTGTTGCACGATCGGCTTTTCCTGATCGCTCCAGATAATCTGGTTTTGCTGCGCGCGACACATCAGCGGCGCGACGCAGATTCCCATGAGAACCACCCGGATCATTAGAAAGCGAATTTTCATGTCAGCGCCTCCTGAAGATTCCCGCCTCATGGACCAACTATACCTTATTGACGTTTTATTGCTTCAGGGTGCATTTTAGCTGTCACCAACTCTCTGCTTTCTGGCTACCTCCATGCCCACGACGAACACGTCACCGGAACACGCCATCCCCAATCGGCTCCTTTCCGTAGTGCCTATTCTGAGTGGCATAGTTTCGTTGGCGGGCGCGACCCGCATCCTCGCGATGCCGCAATCGCAGGGCAGCAGCTCGACCACCAATCAGAAGCCGAGCCACTCGAGTTCACACCGCGAGACCCCCCATTTCCAGATCACGGTCATGGCCGACGGGTACTACACTGCGGATCAAAGCGTCCACTTAGGATTCACAGTATACAAGGCGTCAGATGGGGGCGGTTTAGAAGTGGCCCATGGTTGGCCCTCTTCACCCCAGGCGGCCCAACAATATCTGGAAAAGGTGAACCCTGGACAGTTTGAGGTTGTCCTTCAGCGAGGCAAAAAGCTCGACAAAAAAGGGAACGTCATCGGCGAGAGAATTCGCTCCGTCTCCATCTGGAACGGCCACTGGACCTATGTTGTGGCGTGGACAAACAAATCGGATTACTTCGATATCAGATCGGATTCGCTCCCGGACTTGCTCGAATTGGAGAAGCTGTACACGCCCTGATATCGCCAGGACGCAACCCCCACCAATCCGAGGGGCAGCGGCTGGGCATGTGGCGCACCTCTGGGTAATGAGTTTGGTGGGTTTCTCTTGACCTCGCACAACTACGCCCCGCGCAAATTGGAATCGCCATGTCTCTCCGCGTTACCCCTAGCCCGCACAAATCCGTTACCCTAGCCTGCGTGAAGAAGCTTGCCCCTCTCTTGATCCTTTTCGCCGTCACAGCCCACGCCCAGAGCCGCACGGGCGAGCTGCGCGTTCAGGTGCTGGACCCAGCGGGCCTAGGCGTAAAAGGGGTCGTGCTGCTCGTCAGCGAAGCCAACGACTTCCGCGAAACTCCCACCACCGACGCCGAAGGCCGCGCCACCGCGAAACTCCTGCCCTTCGGCATCTACAAAATTGCATTCGCGCGTGCGGGCTTCGCTCCATACTCCGGTGCGATCGAGATCGCCTCCGCCCTTCCCACCGATTTCGTGGTCCGTCTCACCGTCGCGTCCACCACCGCATCCATCGTCGTGCACGACACCCAGACGCTCGTCGATCCACACAGCACCGGCTCGATCGATCGCATCGGCGCCGACACGATTGCCGCTCGCACCACTTCCCTGCCCGGCCGCTCATTGCAAGATTTGGTGGATTCGCAGCCGGGCTGGCTCTACGAAGGCAACGCCGTGCCGCACCCGCGCGGCTCGGAGTATCAAACGCAATTCGTCGTGGATGGAATTCCGCTCACCGACAATCGCTCGCCAAGTTTCGGCCCCGAGATCGAGGCCGACGATGTCGAATCGCTGAACATCTACACCGCCGGCATTCCCGCCGAATACGGCAGGAAAATGGGCGGCGTCGTCGAGGTGAATACGCTCGAAGACACTGCGCCCGGCCTGCACGGGCAAGTCGCTCTCTCCGGCGGCAGCTTTGACACGGCCGGCGGCTTCGGCGAATTGCAATACACCTGGGGCAAGAATCTAATCGGCGTCAGCGCCGACGGAAACACCACGGACCACTATCTGAATCCTGTCGTCCCGCAGAATTACACCAACTCCGGCCAGAACGGCGATTTTTCCGTGCGTTACGAGCGCGACTTCACTTCCAGCGACCGCCTGCGTGTCACGCTGCGCCATGAGTTTTCCAATTACGACATTCCGAATGAGCAAGTCCAGCAGGCCGCTGGCCAGCACCAGACCGGCAATAATTCCGAGACCATGGGCATCGCTTCCTACGAGCACATTTTCTCCCCCAATCTCCTCGCCGATTTCCGCGCCATGTACCGCGACAACTCGAACGGCCTGAACTCCAATCCGCTCTCCACGCCCGTGATCGCCTTTCAAGCCAATCGCTTCCGCGAGGCCTATTTCAAGGGGACAGTTGGCGTTCACCGCAAGCGCCAGGAATTTCAATTCGGAATCGAGTCCGACAATCTCTTCCTCCACGAGAACTTCAGCGACATCATCACCGATCCCACGCAATTCGACGTAGGCACGCCCACCACCTTCTCCTTCCACGGCACGCGTCCCGATCTCGAGCAGGCCGTCTTCGCGCAGGACACGATCCGCCTAGGCAAATGGACGGTCGTCGCCGGCCTCCGCTGGGATCACTATCAGTTGCTAGTCAATCAGAGGGCGTTCAGCCCGCGCATTTCCGTCGGCCGATATGTCCCTTCCGTCGGCCTGTTGCTGCACGCTTCCTTCGACCGCGTCTTTCAAACTCCATCGTTTGAAAATATTTTGCTCTCCAGCTCCCCCGCGATTCAGGCGCTCAATCCGAATGTGCTGCGGCTTCCGGTGCTCCCGTCGCGCGGAGATTATTTCGAGATTGGATTCACCAAAGCGGTTTTCGGCCAATTGAAGTTGGACGGCAATATCTTCCGCCGCCAATTCAATAATTATGCCGACGACGATCAGCTGCTCAACACCGCGGTCAGTTTCCCCATCGCGTTTCAAAAAGCGATCCTCTACGGCGCCGAAGCCAAACTCGATCTTCCGGATTGGCGCCGCTTCTCCGGCTTCGCCAGCTATTCCTATATCGTCGGCAACGCCTGGTTCCCCGTCACCGGCGGGCTCTTCCTCGGTGATGAGGCGGTGAATGCCACGACGCAACTCTCCGGCCATTTCCCCGATTCCCAGGACCAACGCAACACCTTCCGTTTTCGCCTGCGCTACCAACTCAACTCGCGCGTGTGGCTCGGCGCCGGCGCCGAATATGGCAGCGGTCTCCCCTTCGATTTCGGCGGGACGGAAGAAGAGGCCCTAGCCGAATATGGCCAGGAGGTCGTCAATCGCGTAGATTTTGCGCGCGGACGCGTTCGCCCCAATCTTTCCCTTGATGCCCTGGCCGGCGCCGATCTCTACACGACCGAGCGCCTGAAAATCACTCTCCTAGGCGACGCGCAAAATCTAAACGATCGCCTGAATCTGATCGATTTCAACGGCCTCTTCTCCGGCAACGCCATCGGCCCCGCCCGCAGCGCCTTCTTGCGTCTTCAAACATCCTTCTAGTCGCGGGCCAGTTTGGGTATAATCGCTGCTCCTCGCACCCTGTAGGCTCAAGCACCTCCTGCCCCTTGCAGAGCCATTCCCCGCCACGCGGCAAGGTACAATGGGAATAGGATTATTGCTTTCAAACCCGACGATATGACGCCCATTCGCCTCATCGCGCTCGATATTGACGGCACCCTGCTCGACTCCCATCAGCAGGTGCCGGAAGCCAATCGCGTTGCGATTGCCGAGGCCGTGGCGCGCGGCATCGAGGTCGCGCTCGTCACCGGACGCCGCTACAATTTCGCCCTGCCCATCGCGGAGAAAATCCCCGCGCCGCTCACCATGATTCTGAATAATGGCGCGATTGTGAAATCGAAAGACGGCACAACGCAGCTCCGCCACCTGCTGCCCAAAGACGTGGCGCTCTCCGTCCTACGCGCGATGCCGGACAACCACGACGGCACGGCGGTGCAGTTCGATCGCGTGGGCAAGGGCCAGGTCGTGTACGAGCACATCGACTGGAACGATCCCGTGCGCGGCACCTATCTTCTCCGCAACCGCGAATATCTGGCGGAAGTCACGCCGCTCGAAACTTGCCTCACCGAAGATCCGATTCAGGTGATGTTCACCGGCCCGATGGATCGCATGCTCGGCGTCGCTAAGCGCATCGATTCCCTGCCCTTCGCCGACCAATTCTCAATCGCGCGCACCTTCTACGAATCGCGCAACTTCGCCTTTGTGGACGTGATTCGCGCCGGCTGCTCGAAAGGCGCGACGCTTGCCGAGTGGGCCGCCCTGAGAGGAATCGCGCGCGAGGAAATCATGGCCATTGGAGACAACCTCAACGACCGCGAGATGCTCGAATATGCAGGCGTGCCGGTGGTGATGGGAAACAGCGTCGCGGAACTAAAATCCTTTGGCTGGCGCGAGACCCTCAGCAACGACGAAGCCGGCGTCGCGCAGGCGATTACAGAGTACGCGCTGCCCGTCGCCGCAGTACCCTCGAGGCAGTCATGAAAGCGATATCCCGCGCATTCGGCCTGCGGCGGAAGTTAGAGCGCGCAGGACGGAATGGCTCGGCCTATGGAGTGCGGCGGCTAGACGCCGCTTTTCTGCGGACGATTCGCCTTTACTCATTCCTGGCCTTATTCACGGGCAGCGCCGCGCTTTGCCTCGCTCCCGCCGCCCGCGCCGACTACGCCGTCTTGCGCTCGGGCCAGCGCCTGCACATCACGGGTTACCAGACACTGGGCGACACCGTGCGCCTCACGATCGAGGGCGGCACAGTGGAGATCCCCGCCTCCGAACTCGTAAGCATCGAACCGGAGGAGATCTTCGCCTCCGCGCCGGCCCCACCGCTCGTGTCCTCCCCTTACGCCGACCTCATCGCCGCCGCGGCAAAGACCTATGGCGTGGACGCGGAACTCATCGCCGGCGTGATCGCCGTCGAATCGAATTTCAATCCGCGGGCCGTCTCGCCAAAATTCGCCCGCGGCCTAATGCAACTCCGCCCCGAAGTGGTCGCGCAATACGGCGTGAAAGACGTTTTCGATCCGCAGCAAAATATTGACGCCGGAACGCATTACCTGCGGGACTTGCTGGTGAAATACAATCAGGATTTGACGCTATCGCTCGCGGCCTACAATGCCGGCCCGGTACGCGTCGCCGAATACCAGGGCGTTCCGCCGTATGCCGAAACGCGAAAGTACGTTCGCCGCATCACGCAAGGCTTGAAGAAAAAGAAATTCGCAGCAGCCCCGCCGCAAGCCCGCAGCGTTCCTGCTCCCGCGCAGTCCGCCACACAACCCTAGTCGCAGCGCCGGCTCGAACGAGTCATTCCGAGTCCGCCGTGGCGGGAGGAATCCCTCTGCCTATGTCGGCGTGCGGCAAGATTCAATTTGACGGTGGATTGTCCGATGGCGGCTGATCCGGCGGATTCGCAGGCGGCGCCGGAGTCTCCGGAGGATTCTGCGGCGGATTGTTCAACGAGCCGCCAGGATTCGCGGGAGGCGTTCCCGTCGTTCCGGCAGGAGGAGCCTGAGCCCCCACCGCCGGCGCGCCCACGGTCTGGATTGGCTTCCAGATGAATTCCCAGTGGTAGTAGTCGCTCGCGCCGTTCCAATTTTTGATCGAGGACTTTTTCACTTTGCTTCCGACGCCAATCAAATTGCCGCCGATGATTTCCCCGCCGAGCGGCGCCCCCCCCGGCCCGCTCTGGTCGGCAGTTTGCGAGCTGCCCGGCTGCGCAGCGGTTCCCGCGGTGGGAGTCGAACCCGGCGCGCCAAACGGTGAAGAGCCTTGCGGCGTTCCGGCCGCTCCCGACGGAGTCGTTCCCGGAGCGCCCATCGCAGCCCCACCGGGCATCGCCATTTGCAGCATGTTCGTGTAATTCACGCTGCCGACGAGCTGTCCGTTCGGTCCGAGGTAAATGAGCCGCCACGAGCCGTCCACCGTGTTCATCGGATCTGTGTATTTTTCGCGGAGGAAGCGGACGCCGTTGGTGTTCTGGTACAAGTCGTCAATTTTCGTCGGATACTTTCCGAACTTACGGTAGTAGAGGCCGATGGCGCGCACGTACTGATTGCCGCGCCAGATCATTTCCTGTTCGCGGTCCCGGCGACCCTGCGTCAGGAGCGAGGGCGTGGCCGCCGTCAGCATGAGGATCATGGAGGCCACGAGGAAGAGCATGATAAGCAGCGTGTAGCCAGCTTCGCCGCGGCGCGAACGTTGCAAAGATGCGTGGCGTGCTCTCATCCGGCGGGCTCGGTCTCTTGCATGGTAAGCGTCGTGCGGCGGCCGCTGGAAATCTCCTCGACTTCGACTGAATCGTTGCCGATTTTCAGCACCCGGAAACGGCCCAGCAGAGTCTCGCCTTCGGCCGCGATGTACACATCGTCGGAATCGCTGAAGAAGGCTTCTTTGTGGCCCGTGCGTTTGTCGGTGACGTAACCGAAGAACGTGGCCGGCACAACGACAAGTGGAGGTGGTGCTGGCGGTGCGGGCGGCGCTGCTGCTCCGTGCGCGCCCTTGGGCCCTCCCCCTCCCGGAACAGGTGACGGGGGAGGCGGCGGTGGCGGGGTGGGACTGAAAATATTCCGGTGCGTCCCCGTGTACTCGAGCTTGCGCACGCGATCGAGTTCGTCCAAGCGCAGCGCCGGATTCTCCACCAACATCGGGGAGTATGGCCCGGTATCGGTCGCCGCGACCATAACATTGCTCGGCGCGGACGCGGGCCAATTAACATACACGGCGGCGACGATCACCAGCACGAGGGCTCCCAAGAGGTAATAAAGACGACTCGTCATCTTTAAGTCCGGAAAAACGTCCGCAATTGCAGCGTGAGACGAACGGTGCCTCCGGTGCTGGAGCTGAGGCCCAATCCGTCCAAAATGTAAAAATTCTTGGAGCGTTGCAAGGCATTCAAGTAGGTGACCAGGCTTTGATAATTGCCCTCGACGCTTTCGGAAATATTCACCTGCACGATGCCGTGCGGATCGGCGGCGTGCTGATCGAACGTGGTCGAATCCATGCGCAGGCCCGACTGTCCGGCGAGCGCATTGAGATCGGCAACGAGACCGGAATAGCCCGTCGGGAGCGGGCGGAACTCTTCGTGGAAGAACTGGTCGTCCTGCTGCTCGATTGCAGGCAGATTCTTCTCAATATCATCGCCGCGACGCAGATCCGCTTCCATCATTTTCCGCTGGTTAGCCAGCCGCACCAATTCGCTGTCGGGCGGGCGCGGAGTGCGCGCCATGTGCCAATTCAAACCGACCAGGCACAGGTCCACGAGGACGGCTACGATCAGCGCCGATTTGATAATGCGTTTCCGAAACTCGTGCTTCCGGTTCATCAGATGGTCGAATACCAGGTCGTCAGCGTCACACGAACTTCATCAGAATCCCCGCCGCGCGTAGACCGGCTTTCCGAGAGCACTTGCAGCTTTGAAAACGCGGGCGAGGATTCGAGCGCCTGTAAGAACTTCAGCTTCGCCTCGTCGCTGCTTGCGCCGATGACGAACGCCAGTTGCACTTCATCTCCCACCAGCCGCGGCTCGATGCTCACGACGTGGACGCCCGCCGGGAGACTCTGTTCCAGGTCCATGAACACTTTCGTCCAAGGAAAACTGCGCTGCTCGATCAAGCCGTTAAGGTAGCTGGCGAGTTCGCGCCGCTTAACCGTTTGCGGCTTGTTGAAGTAGGCATCGAGTTCGTCCCTATGGGCCTGTAACTTCGCGATATCGGAATTCAATTGCCGCTCGCGGCCGCGAAAATCGCGATCGGCGCGCCAAGCCTTGTAGGCGTGAGTCGCGAGCAGGAGCATGGCGAGCAGGGCAAGCGAGCCGATGATCGCGCTGCCGGCGATGAATCTCCGGTTGCTGACCAGCGGCGTTGTCGAGAGATTGAGACGGGCTTTCATCGCTGCGATTCCCCGATTTCCTCAGGCACCACGGTTCAAAGTCCAGCCAATCAGCGCATCGAGTTCGCGCTCGGCAAGCGGCCGCGCATCCTCGCCCAGCCGCCCCTCCGTGGAAGCGGCGGAGAGCAGCGAACTCACCGGGCAATTCAATTCGGATTGCAACACCGGAACGAATTCCGAAATTCGGTCGGCAAGGCCGGCGAGCCGCACCAGCCCGATTCCTTCCTGCCAGGATTCCTGGTACATCGCGGCAAGCGGATAGATTTCGTCCAGCAGCGCCTGCGGGCTGAGCAAGGCCAAATCCACCGGCAGTTCGATGCAGCGGAATCCGCACAGCAGACCATGGCGCACGACGGCGGTGGTCAACAGAGAGCCGGAAACGCGCGCCATGAGGGCCGGCTTGGAATCGTCCATCAACGGAAGGGCAGCGAGCGAGGAACTGATGACAACACCGGGAGACATGCCGACGGATTCCATCAGCGTTTCGTATTCTCGGATGATCCGCAGGCGAGCGAGGCCGGTCACTACGTCCACGCCTTCGTCGCGCGCCTCTTGCCGCATGTAAGAAACCAGCGTCTCTTCGGCCTCGAACGGCACGCTTTTCTTCAGCCGCCAGCGCAACATCGGGGTCGCTTCCGATGGATTGCGTGGAAATGAATCGAAGTGCAGTACGAAGACGCGAATCACCGCGTCGGGAATCAGAATCGCAACTTCCTGTGGCTTCGCATGCAGACGCGCAAACACTTTGCCGACCGCGGCGCGCACCGCCGCGGCATCCGTGAGATTCGATTCGACCGCGGTGGGGACGAGCGCGCCCTGCGGCAGCGACTCTTGCGCGAAACCATCCAGGCCGCCGGTGTGCGTCCAACGCGCGGCGGCAACGTAGGAGGGCGTCAGCTCGCAGGCAATCAGAGGATGCGGAATCGTGTCGAGCCAACGCGTAATCTTCCTTACGAAGCTGCTCTGATAAATTCCTTGCCGGACGCCGTCGGAGCTACTCAATGAATGTGACCTTGTTGATTTCTTTGAGCGTTGTAATTCCGGCGCGCACCTTAGCCATTCCAGAATCGCGCAGGAACGTCATTCCTTCTTCGCGAGCCGCGCGCTTGATCTCCGAAGTGGGCCGCCGCGCGATGATCATTTCGCGGATGCGGTCCGAGAGATCGAGGAGTTCGGAAATCGCCGTCCGCCCGCGGTATCCCGTGCCGGAACATTCCAGGCATCCGGCGCCCTCCGAAAATTGCGCGCTGGCCCACTCGACCGGATTCAGTCCTGAAGCCTTCAGGAGATCCGCCTGATAGCGAACGGGGCGCGCGCAGTGCGGGCAGACCACCCGGACGAGGCGCTGCGCGAGGATGCAATTCAGCGCGGAAACGAAATTGTAGGGCTCGACACCCATGTTGATGAAGCGGCCGATGACGTCGGTTACGTTGTTCGCATGGACGGTGGTGAACACCAGGTGGCCCGTGAGAGCCGATTGGATCGCGATCTGGGCGGTTTCCTCGTCGCGGATTTCGCCGACCATGATCTTGTCCGGGTCGTGGCGCAGGATCGAGCGCAGGCCGCGCGCGAACGTTAATCCTTTTTTCTCATTCACGGGAATCTGCGTGATGCCGCGGACTTGATATTCGACCGGATCTTCAATCGTGATGATCTTGTCTTCGTCGGTCTTGATTTCGTTGATGGCAGCGTAGAGCGTGGTCGTCTTGCCCGAGCCTGTCGGGCCGGTGGCCAGAAACATTCCATACGGCTCGCGAATATAGCGGCGGATCTTGCGCAAGTCTTCGGGCCCGAAGCCGACGACGTCAAGGCTGAGATTTGCGAATTTCTCCGAAAGCGTCTCTTTATCAAGGACGCGAAGCACCGCGTCTTCGCCGTGGATGGACGGCATGATCGAAACGCGAAAATCGACGAATCGGCCTTTGTAGCGGACACGAAAGCGGCCATCCTGCGGAACGCGGCGCTCCGCGATATCGAGTTCGCTCATGACCTTGATGCGGGAAAGAATCGTCGAGTGCCATTCCTTGGAAATCGGAGTCATGGCGAAGACCAGGACTCCGTCAATGCGGTACTTCACAACGACTTCGATGTCGCGCGCCTCGATGTGAATATCGCTCGCGCGGCGTTCGAGAGCCGTAAATATCAAAGTGTCGACCAGCCGGACGATCGGACTGACCGAGGACTCGCGCGTGAGGGTATCGGCGGAGATGGTCTCATCCGATTCGTCTTCATCACCCACCACCTGAAGCGTGAACGCTTCGGTGGCCTGCTCGAGGACACGCTGAGACTGTTCCGTGCGCTTCAGAAGATCGCTAATCTGGTTCGCCGTGGCGACTTTCAAAACAAGCTTCTTGCCCAGCAGCAGCGGCAATTCGTCCGAGAGCAGCACCAAGCTCGGATCGGCGACAGCGACAATCAGCTGATTTTCGCGCGCTTCGAGCGGCACGAAATTGAAGCGAAACATCAGGTCGGCGGGGATGCTCCGGAAGAGTTCCGGATCGATTCTTTGCTCTTCGAGGTCCACGAACGGGCAACGATACCGCTCCGCAAGCTTGTGGGCGCGATCGCGCTCACCCTGGATATCGGCCGTCAGGTTCGAGCTCAGATTGTGATCAACCGTGCTCATGGCGTGGCCCTGCGAGCGTCAGCCCTGAAACGATCCAACGGAAATCGAGAAAATCGGAAGATAAAGCGATATCAGAATAAAGGCTATCAGAACCGCCATACAGATCAAAATCGCGGGTTCTACAACTGCAATCAAGGCCTGGGTGCGCAGGTTCACCTCTTCTTCGTAGAACTCGGCGATGCTTCCGAGCATGGCGGAAAGCGCGCCGCTGGCCTCGCCCACCTCCACCATTTCCAGGGCCAAGTCCGGCACCACGTTGGTGGACCGCAGCGCAGCGTGCAATGGCTGGCCTTCGCGGACCATCTGCGCGGCCTTGCTGACGCTGGTGGATATCAGTTTGCTGCTAATCGAGCCGGCGGACGTCTCCAGCGCCGTAACCAGGGGAGTGCCGCCCGCCTGCAAGGTCGAGAGGGTGCGGCAGAACTGCGAGACTTGAAACTTGATCCAGGTGTCGCCGAACACGGGGAGTTTAAGCTTCACGCGATCGAGGGCCAAGCTTCCGGCTTCCGTCCGGGACCACAAAAATAGGCCGATGACGGCAAGGATGGCCGCTGCTACCGCGAAAAGCAAGACCGGGCGATATGTGACCGCGACCAAAAGCAAAATCCTCGTAGGGGTCGGCAGCGTAATATTCAAATCTTTGTAAAGAAGTGAGAATTGCGGGATGACGTAGCCGATCAAGTAGCTGATGATCAGTGTGGCCACGCACACGAGAATCACGGGATAAATTAGGGTCTGCAACAAACGCTTGCGCACGCCCGTGGACACACGCTGATACGCAATGTAGAAATCCAATACGCCGGCGAGATTGCCGCTCTTTTCGCCCGCCACCACCGACGTTGTGTAGACCTTCGGGAACCCGCCCACTTGCTCCATGGCCTCCGAGAGAGAGGCTCCCTCGCGCACCTGCCGCCGGACTTCGCCCAGCACAGGACGCAGGCGAGGAGACGCCGCTCTTTCCGCCAGAAGATCGAGCGACTTCAGAATCGGAATGCCCGCCTTGATGAGCGTATTGAACTGTTGATTGAAAACTAGGAAGTCCATCCCGCTAACGGCCCGCTCGCGTCGCCGGCGCAATGAACCGAGGAGCAAACGCGCGCGCGGGCGAACGGAATAAACGTACAAACCGCGATCGGCCAGCTTCTGGCGGACTTCCGCCGCGGACTGGGCCGCTTCCAATTGCGAAAAGACGCGGCCGGTCGGATCGGCGACTTTGCAAACAAACTCAGCCATGACGGCAAGTGTACCTCAAGCCAGCATGCTTCGCAGTCGGTCCATTGGAAAGTGTGCCGGGTGCGCTACGGCGCTCGTGGCCTGGGCTCATGGAGCGGGCGTGCCGGCCAAGGTCGTTTGATGCTCACAGTGCATTCCGTGCCGCTCAGGGCCAGCGGGAAAAACGTGAGGAGAGGGACTAGTCGGGGAGGCCCTCCCTGCCGGAAGGATTCTAGCGCACGGGCTGTCCAATAAGATTTGTTAGGAGGGCGTTTTGGAGGGCGTCCTGGTCGGCCAGTGCCTTACGGACCTCATTCGCTTGCTGGCCGTTATACGGAAGCACATTCGTATCGTCAAAATGGAGTGTGGAGTTCTCGAAAGCGTTCTTGGCGCCGTCTTCCATGAAGTAATTTCCGCGATAGTAAAAGCCACTGGCGCCGAATATGTCCATCGGAAGGAAGAGACGCCGGTCCGCTATGGCCGAATCGGTCATCGGTGTGCCCTGCTCGAACTCCCGGCCCGCAGAGATTCCAAGCAAATCGAGAATGGTTGGAGTGATGTCCAAGTGGGATGTCGGGTAATCGATCGTTACCGGTTGGGAAAGCACTTTCGGTACGTAAATCAGCATGGGAACTCGAATTACGATGTCGTCCAGCTTTCCGTGCGCGACGAGCTGCGGCGGCTGTCCGGGTGGCACCGGGATTCTCCGCAAGCCGTGATCGGAAGTAATCACGATAATGGTGTTGTCCAGCAGATTGTCGCGGCTCAACTCCTCGAGAATTTCGCCAATCCAGGCGTCCTGGTAAGCGGCCAGGATATGCCCACGATTCAGTAGGGACTTGGGAACCTGTCCTTTCACTTCGCGCCAGGGGTCGTGGCCGAATTCCGGGAAGTAGGCGGCTGCGAACTTTTGTTTCTCCTCGGCCCAACGATGAATGTCCTGGCGTAGAGCCTCAAGCGATTGGAGATCGTGTTTCTCGGTATATTCGATGGGGCCCTCAAACGTCTCACTTCCCTGCCGGTCAACGGACGGATTGATCGAAGGCTCGGAGATTTTGCCGAAGCCGAGACTTTCGAGCATGCGATCGTCGCGCTGGCTGGGAATCTTCCACACGTAACCGTAGTAGGCCGTCTGGTAGCCGGCGGAATTGAGAGAACGAATCATGCCCGGCAGCTCGATATGATGGTCCCCAATCACGGGGCCGACGGGGGTCTTGATATACATGGAGGTGAAAATCGAGAAGGCCGCGTAATTCGTGAGCGGAAAGGTCGTAAAGTGATTCGCCAACAGGAACGAGTGTTCGCGCAGCCTGCGAACATTGGGCATATCGTCGAGAGAATCCCGGGCTGGATCGAATACCTGCGCGGGGATCGATTCCATTACGAAAAGCAGGACGTTATAACCGCGCGCTTTCCCCGTGTACGGCGTTGCGCGCTCCGGCGGAACGGAGGAGTCCGAGCGATAGAGTTGAAGCAGTTCCGGCGCGGTGTGCGAAAGCATATCCGCATCCACGCTGCCCTCCACGAGGGCGGCGTACGCGGTCTGCCCCAGGAGCGAGGGCTTCCACGCCGTGTCCGGGAGGCGCGGGACGCACGCCACCAGAGCCGCCACACACCCCGCGCCAAACATGGCGAGCGATGCGGAGTTCAGCCAGGTACTCGATTTGCGCACTTCGACGAATGCAATTGCCCCCGCCAGCCCCACTCCCACAATCCACGCGGCAATTCCGAGTTGCTGGTTTGCCGGGACCGAGATGATGCTGGTGTCGTGGCTGTGAATCGTCCACGCGATTGCGACCCACATCATCTTGAGCGAGGAGAAGGAGCCGGTGGTGGTGTAAACCGTGGTCTCAAAATTGAGAATGATCACAGCAGCCAGCGCGAAAAGCCCACTGATCAGCGGGCGTAAACGCAGCGGAAGCCACAACAAGAGCAGGCAAAGCGCGACCGGAATGAGTACGCCGCAGAGCAACAAGTCCGAGCGAAAGAGAGCGATCGTTTCAGCCGCAGTCAAGGAATCGGGATGGCCCAGACCGACCGCGCTCTGGCGGAAACCGCCCGAAATCAGAATCGAGTATTTTAGAGATAGGATGCTGGCAAAGGTGGCCAGCCACGGCAGAAGAATGATTCCAAATCGATTGCGCGCAGCCCATGCCGCGAGCCTTTTGGGCGTCCCGAACGAAGCTGGCGGGGTCGTGTGCATTATCGTCGTCTAGCGCGGACGGGGCCAGGAGGCTGGAGCTTCGTAGCAGGTGAAGACGGCCATTACCGGCGAATCACCAAGCCCGTAAGATCAAGGATACCTTTGGGTTAGAAAGTGGGCTAGACGTCAATGGTATGCGGTTGCCGGCACCGCAACACCTTGTAAGCGTCTCAACTGTGGGCGGTGACGCAAGCCGTCCGATGCACAGAAAACGGAGAGAAGGACGAAAAACAAAGCGCGGAGGAGGAGCAGGGCGCGCGTCTATCTCTGTGCGGCAATTTGCTCGCAGCGGTCCAAAGCGAGCTGCGTCATTCCCTCTCCCGGCCGGATCGAGAGGGCTTCCCGGAATTCGGCGCGGGCGGAGACACAGTCTCCGGTCTGTGCGAGGACCACACCATAGGCAAAAAGATATGTGGGGTCATTGGGACGAAGCTGCACAGCACGGCGCATGCTGGCGAGCGACTCGTACACGCGGTTGGTGCGTAACTGGACAAGGCCGAGCTCGATGTACACATCGGGCGAAATGGGATTGAGGGCATTGGCCTTGCGCAGCCACTGCTCCGCTTCCGCGAATTTTCTTTCCTGATAGGAGATCCTGCCGAGGTTGAAGTAAGGCGCCCAGTCTTTGGGATCGGCGGCGACGCCTTCCTCAAACACCGTGCGGGCATCGGTGGGGTCCCCCAGAGACGCCAGCTCAACGCCGAAGTCGTTCCGGGCGATTGGATTCCGCGGCGCGAGGGTATGAGCGCGGCCAAAGAGGGTGATGTCGTTCACCCAGAAAGAGGCCTCGTGCGCGGACAAGGCCGCCAATCCCCCGCCGAGAACAATGAACGTGACGAGGTAGGCGGAAACAAACTTCGAGTTGAGCGCCACTAGGGTTTTCGATTCGGCGGGAGCGGTTGCGAAGCGGAGAAGACGGTCAATAGCGAGAGCCACCAGCAGGGCGGCTCCGAGAGTCGGCAAGTAAAAATATCGGTCGTGGACAATGTCGTTGGAAGGGAGGACGCCGGCGTCCAGAACCGGAAGAATCGGGACGAGCATCCACAGCGCGCAAAATGCCACTTCGCGCGGTCCGAGTTTGCGGCGGAACAGCCACAAAGCCAGCGCGACGCCGGCCACCGACAATGCCGGAAGAAAGACGTGCCAGAAATTCCAGCCACTGTAATAGAAAAGATCATAAAACTCGGTGAGTCGAATGGGCAAAAACCACTTCTTCACGTAGAAGGCCACCATGGAAGGCATCGTGAACAGCACGGTGCGCCAGCCGAGATTGATCGTCGGGTGACCGAAACCGTGCAGGACAAGGACTCGCGCGAACAAATAGAACAGAGCAATGGGCCAATACGGAAGCGTAACGCGTAGCGAACGCAGAAATCGAAGCGCGAGGCGTTGGGGCCAGGCTTGGGATGCTGCGGCCGCGCCGTTTTTCGATTCAACTTCGTTCGAAGGCCCGTAAATCCAGGCGTAGGCGAAAACCAGAGCTGGGAGAACAATTCCCGTCTCTTTGGAGAAGACAGCCAGCCCGAAAAAAATGCAGGAGATGGTGATCCAGATCGCGGAGTTCCCTGCACGGGACTTTAGGTAGCACAAGAAGGAGGCCAGAAAGAACACCGCCAGCAGAGACTCGGTGGCACCCGATACCCAGGCCACGACTTCGGCGTGAATTGGGTGAACGCCGAAGATTAGAGCGCCCATCGCGGCGACGGTCGGATTACGAATCATTTGGCGAAAAATCAGATAGACGAGAATCGTGGCGATCAGATGCAGGGCGAAGGCCGTCGCGTGCCAGCCCATTGGTTTCAGGCCGAAACAGGCGTCGTTTACGCGCAGCCAAAGAAGGAATAGCGGGCGATAGTAGTTGCCGCGCTGCTGGGGGAAGATGTGGGCCCAGACCTGGCTGATGAAATACTTCGGGACGTGGCGCCAGAACTGAATATAGGAATTGCCGATGATCTGGCCTTCGTCGTCGTAAACAAAATTAAAACGAATCGTGGCGATATAGGCCGCGGCCGTGAGGCCAAGGATTCCCGCGAGAAGCCAACCTTGTTGCAACCGCGGTTTAGCCGCAGGAGCAGGTGGAGACGATTTGGGCTTTGCGGAGATAGCGGATTCCTCTGCTCGGGCGTCAGGACGCTGCGAGGCAAAATCAAGTCTAGCATTGAGATGCCCGCATTCGCGGCCGGCGGTGGGAGCGCGACACCAATTAAGTAATGACGCGTTGGCGCGGCCGGCGCTAGGGAGCGCTGCCACTCTCGTTGGGGTCGAGCCAAGGAACGATGGCCACCCCTTTCGGCGGCAGAAAATCGAAGAGCGAGTCCGAAAGCGGCAGGTTCTCCTGCCAAGCGCCGAAGCGAAAGTCCAACGCGATGTCTCCCGGTTCGATAACACGAACGTCCGACAATTGCCCGTTGGTCGGGTTCACCTCGATGAAAACCTTCGTGAAACCTCCCGCGGAGCCAGTCATTGGGTCACCAGAAGAAGAGTGGCCGGCGGAGGGGCCCTTCTCACCGCGCGGCCAACAACTCAAAATCGCGTTTCCCGCCGCGTTGAAAGCCGGCTCGGCAAATTCCACCCGGCTGCAGAGCCGAGATAGATTCACTTTGCCGGTCAGAAGCGCCAGGGGAGTGCGCCAATCGTCGCTATGCTTCACAGGCTCGCGTGTTGCGGTGCGGTCCGAGGGCACGTAAAACCAAAGGGTCTTCCCGTCGGAAACGAAAAGCTTTTCCTCCGGGGCCTGGTACTCCCAGCGCATGCGTCCGGGCCGGGAGAAATAGACCTTGCCGGACTCGATGCGGGTCTCGCGGCCGCTGTCAGCGTAGGTTTCGAGGAAATCCGCCTGTAGAGTGCGCGCCGCGGCGTAATGGGTTTCCAGGACCTGGATCGTATTTTTCAAGCGCGAAGGGCTTTGCGGTTCCTGTGAGCTGGCAAGTGGCGCGGCGGCCAGGGCAATCGAGCCGAGCACCGCTGCAATCCTGAACGGCGCAGACATGCGGAAAGTCTATCAAACTTGAGAAGGAAGAATTGCGCGAAGTCCGCGTAGGAAGAACAGAGGAGTTGAACCAGAAAGCGGATCAGGAAATCGGAGGATCGCTTGGGCCCGCCTGAGTCGTGGAGTTGCAACGGATCACAGCCGTCTCGTCGGTGTAGAAGTATCGCGTCCCAGTAGTGCCAAAGATCTGCGGTGCCGCAAATATCACGTAGCTGGTTACCTGCCCGTTGGCATCTGTCGTTACCACGGAGTAGGAAAAGTTGTAGCCGCTCTTGCTGCCCGTGGCCAAGACCGAATCGATGAGCCCGGCGGCCGTCACCGTCGGTGCGGTGGAGTTGCCTCCAAGCGTAGTCAGATCCGGCGAATAGCCGATCTCGTAGGTGGTCGAGTAAACGACGTTGGCGGTTGTGATGTTCCGAAGGTTCTCGACGGCGCCCGCTTCGTTGGCACGAAGTTTGGAGGTGATGTAGTTCGGGATCGCGATCGCGGCGATAATCAGGATGACGGTCACCACGATCAGGAGCTCGACGAGCGAGAACCCCTTCTCGGCTTTGGCGTCTTTCCTGGAGCTTCGGATTGAGCGTGTCGATCTCATTTAGGCACCTTGTTCCGAGCGTCGCGTTCTTTCTCGAGAACCAACTTGGGGGAGAAGGTATCCGACCTCCTCCCCCAACTTGGCAATACCGTTCTTGTTAGCTGATCGGCGTGCTGCCCGAGGTGGCCGCAGCAGTCGTGCTGGCGCGGATCACACCGGACTGGTCCGTGAAGAAATAACGCAGGCCGGTTGTGCCGGGCGTGATCGGGTTGGCGT
>Ga0209415_10001789_pt1 | contig 40532 bp, 42 predicted proteins | sample PeaSoiSIISIP2007_FD_187696 | JGI IMG/M metagenome (GOLD analysis project Ga0209415, IMG submission 187696) | Peat soil microbial communities from Weissenstadt, Germany - SII-SIP-2007 (SPAdes) (version 2) | ecosystem: Environmental > Terrestrial > Soil > Wetlands > Peat | place: Germany...
TCCGCCTTCGGCACGGCGGCGGCCGCCGCGGGGCGCTCGTCCGGCGCGGCCGCCGCAGCCGCCGCGGCGCGCGGAGCGGCGGAGAGCGCGGCGGAGGCGGTCAGGCCGATCGCGGGCGCGGGAAGCGCGAGGGCCGCGCCGGGCCCGAGCAGCGGCGCAGCCGCCAGCGTCGGCGCGAGCCCGACCCCCATGGCAAGGGCGGGCGCGCGCGCGACGACCTCCTGCGCCTCGGCCGGGAAGGCCGAAGCGGCGAGGGCGGCCGCCATCAGGAAGGCGCCGGGGCGCGGGGCTCGTCTCATCTCCAGACTATTATTGAGGAATGGGAGAGGGCCCGCCTGGGCCGGACGGTCCCCTCGGGCGGGGGCCGACGGGCCCCCTCGGCTCCCGACCGCGCCGGCAAATTGGTAATATGCGCGCCATGCGCAGCGTCGGAGCGAGCGTCGCTCGCCGCGAGGGCCCCGAGAAGCTGACGGGCCGCGCCGTCTATCTCGACGACCTCGAGATCCCGGGCTGCTGGCACGGCGTGACCGTGCGGTCCACGATCCCTCACGGAAGGATCAAGGGTATTCACTTCGATCCAAATTTCAGGTGGGACGAGTGCGTCGTGGTCACGGCCAAGGACATACCGGGCAAAAATGTCGTGACCCTCATCGAGCCCGACCAGCCGCTCCTCGCCGACGGGCTCGTGCGCCATCGCGAGGAGCCGATCGCCCTGATCGCGCATCCCCAGCGCGCGAAAGCCTACGAGGCGCTCAAGCACGTGACGGTCGAATACGAACAGCTCCCGTCGGTGCTGACGATCGACGACTCCGTGGCGGTCAAGGAAAAAATCTTCAAGGACGACAACGTCTTCAAGTCCTTCCTGATCCAAAAGGGCGACGTCGACGCCGCGCTCGCGGAGGCCGACGTCGTCGTCGGGGGCGAGTACCGCGTGCCGCACCAGGAGCAGGCCTACATCGAGAACAACGCGGTCGCGGCCTGGGAGGAGGACGGCGTGCTCGTCGTGCGCGGCTCCCTGCAGTGCCCGTACTACGTCGTCAAGGCGCTCAAGGTCCTGCTCGCGCGCGACGAGACGACAGTGCGCGTGATCCAGACCGTGACCGGCGGCGGCTTCGGCGGCAAGGAGGAATACCCGTCGATGCTCGCGGGCCACGCGGCCCTGCTCGCGCTGAAGGCCGGCCGCCCGGTCAAGATCGTCTACGACCGCGCCGAGGACATGGCCGCGACGACGAAGCGCCATCCCGCGGTCGTGCGCCACCGCACCGGCCTCACGCGCGACGGCCGCCTCGTCGCGCAGGACATCGACGTCGTCATGGACGGCGGCGCCTACGCGACGCTGTCGGCCGTCGTGCTTTCGCGCGGGACTCTGCACGCGGCCGGCCCCTACGAGTGCCCGAACGTGCGCGTGCGCTCGAAGGTCGTCGCCACGCACACGCCTCCCAACGGCGCCTTCCGCGGCTTCGGCGCGCCGCAGACATTGCACGCCGTCGAATTGCATTGGGAGAAGATCTCCGACGTTCTCGGGATCGACTCGCTGACGCTGAAGCGCAAGAACCTGTTCAAGGTCGGTTCGGTGACGTCGACGGGCCAAATTCTCCGCGAGTCCGTCGGCGCTCCCGAGTGCCTCGACATCGTCGTTCGCCGTTCCAAGTACGCCGTCAAGCGCAAGGAGTACGACCGCTGGAACGCGGACCCGCGCAAGCCGTCTTGGCGCGGTATCGGCTTGTCGGTCTGCCACCACGGCGCCGGCTTCACCGGCTCCGGCGAGGTCTATCTCGCCAGCCGCGCGGGCGTGGCGCTCACGCGCGCGGGCGGGCTCTACGTGCTCGCGGCCTCGACGGAGATCGGCCAGGGCACGAACACGATGTTCGCGCAGGTCGCGGCCGAGACGCTGGGCGTGCCGCTCGACTGGCTGAAGGTCGAGACGCCGGACACGCACAAGGTCCCCGACTCCGGCCCCACGGTCGCCTCGCGCACCTGCATGGTCGTCGGCGGGCTCGTGCGCCGCGCCGCGCTCGAGCTCAAGGACGCGCTCGAGAAGGAGCACGGCCGCGTCCCGAAGACGGCGGCCGAATTGAAGACCGCCGCCGCCGCGCTCTGCGCCGGCAAGCCCGCGCGCCGCTTCGAGGTGCAGTACGAGAAGCCGCCCGAGGTGAGCTGGGACGACAAGACCTATCGGGGCGACGCCTACGGCGTCTACTCCTACGCTGCCTTCGCGGTCGATCTCGAGATCGACCGCGCGACCTGCGAAGTGCGCGTGAGCAAGGTCACGACAGCGCAGGACATCGGCAAGGCGATCCACCCGCTCTTCGCCGAGGGCCAGGTCATCGGCGGCAGCCTCCAGGGCCTCGGCTACGCGCTCCTCGAGGAGCCGGTCTACAAGGACGGCGTGATGATCAATTGCCAGCTCACGAACTACGTGATCCCGACCAGCCTCGACGCGCCGCCGTTCGACGTGACGCTCGTCGAGAAGCCGTACTCGCGCGGGCCGTTCGGCGCGAAGGGCGTCGGCGAGCTGCCGATGGACGTGCCCGGCCCCGCCGTCGCGGCCGCGGTCAAGCACGCGACGGGAAAGCTGATCCCGGTCCTGCCGATCACGCCCGAACGCATACTGGAGGCGCTCGCGTGATCGCCTTCACCGTCAACGGCAGGAAGCGGACGTTCGCGGGCGCGCCGTTCACGCGCCTCATCGACGTCCTGCGCGAGGACTTCCGCCTCACCGGCACGAAGGAGGGCTGCGGCGAGGGCGAGTGCGGCGCGTGCACGGTCCTCCTCGACGGCGAGCCCGTCAACTCCTGCCTGATCCCCGTCGGCCAGGCGGCCGGCCGGCGCGTGGAGACAGTCGAGTCGCTCGGCACGCCCGAGAAGCTCTCGCGGCTCCAACGGGGCTTTCTCGACTGCGCGGGCGCGCAGTGCGGCATCTGCACGCCGGGCATGCTGATGAGCGCGCACGCGCACCTGAAGTCCGGAGGCAAGGCCGACGACGCCTCGGTGCGGACCGCGCTGGCGGGCAACCTGTGCCGCTGCACGGGCTACCAGCACATCGTCGACTCGGTTCTCGAAGCCGACCGCGCCATAAGGCGCGGAAGTGCCGCTTCCGCGCGTCGTCAGGACGCGGCCGCGCGCGGAACGAAGAAGGGGCGCAAGCGATGAGGGGCGACGCCGCCACGATGGCCTGGCTGTCGCCGCGCACGCCGGCCGAGGCCGTGCGCGCGCTCGCGGCCGACCCGAAGGCGCTCGCGCTCGCGGGCGGCACCGACCTGATGGTCGCCTGGAACATGGGCCTGCTCAACGGCCGCGCGGTGGTGGACCTCTCGCGCCTGACGCCGTGGAAGGCGATCCGCGCCGCGAAGGGCGGCCTGACGATCGGCAGTCTCGCCGTTCATGCGGACATCCTGCGCCATCCCGTCGTCCGCGCGCGCTTCCCCCTGCTCGCCGACGCCTGCGCGACCGTCGGCGCCGCGCAGATCCAGAACCGCGGCACGCTCGGCGGCAACGTCGCCAACGCCTCGCCGGCCGGCGACACCTTCCCCCCGCTCGCGGTCTACGAGGCCGTCGTCCATTGCCTCGGGCCCGGGGGCCGCCGCGCGCTCGCGCTGAGCGAGTTCTTCGCGGGCGTGAAGAAGACGCATCTCGAGCCCGGAGAGCTCGTCGAGTCGATCGAGCTCCCGTTCCCGCCCAAGCCGCCGACGCGCGCCGAGTTCCGCAAGGTCGGCACGCGCGCCGCGCAGGCGATCTCGAAGACCATGTTCGCGGGCCTGCTGTGGCTCGCGAAGGACGGGACCGTCGCCGACGTCCGCCTCGCCTTCGGCTCGCTCGCGCCGACCGTGCGCCGGCTCTCCGCCGCCGAGGCTTTCCTCAAAGGCCGCCGCCTGGACGCCGCGGCCGCCGCCGAGGCCGCGAAGCTCCTCGAGAGCGACGTCTCGCCGATCGACGACATCCGCTCGACGCGCGCCTACCGCCTCGAGGCCTCGCGCCGGATCCTCCGGCGCTTCCTCGCGGGAGCGTAGCTCCGCGGGCGCGATGACGGAGAAAGCGGCGCTCGAGGATTTCGTCGCGGCCCAGAGGCCGGTCTACGGCGCGGTCCTCGGCGAGCTCGCCGCCGGTCAGAAGCGGACGCACTGGATCTGGTTCATTTTTCCCCAGCTCGCCGGCTTGGGGCGCAGCGCGATGTCCGCCCGGTTCGCTCTCGCCTCGACGGCCGAGGCGCGGGCGTATCTCGAGCACCCCGTCCTCGGGCCGCGCCTGCGGGAGTGCGTCCGGCTGCTGCTCGCGTCGCCGCGGACCGACATCCGCGCGATCCTCGGCGACCCCGACGACCTGAAGTTCCGGTCGTGCCTGACCCTCTTCGCCGCCGCGGCTCCGAAGGAGCCGGTTTTCCGCGAGGCGCTGCGGAAATTCTTCGGCGGAGAGGGCGACCCCCTCACGCTCGAGCTCCTGGAGCGAGAGGGGAATCCCTAGAGCGGCGGCGCGCTGGCGTCCGCGCCGCTGGCCTTCGCCGCGCGCCGATTGCTAAACTCGCCGTCATGAAGCCCCAGACCACTCTCGACCCGAAAACCCTGAAGCCCGCGCTGGCGAAGCTCGCGAAGGAGAACGCCGCGCACGCCCGCCGCTTCCCCGGCGACTTCGCGGGGCGCCAGCCCGTGCACACGGTGTACGGCGGCGCGCACCTGTTCAAGTCCGACTCGGCTCCGAAGCTCGGCGAGCTGGCCCTGCGCGCGCTCTCGCGCTACGCGCCCGACGCGAAGACCTTCGCGTTCGCGCTCGGCCTGGACGAGGCGCTCGCGCGCAAGGTGTACGACCGCGTCGTCGACAAATTGAAGCGCGAGCCCGTCGAGGACTTCCGCATCGACTTCGAGGACGGCTACGGCAACCGCCCCGACGCCGAGGAGGACGGCCACGCTGCCGCCGCCGCGCACGAGGTCGCGCGGGGGCTCGAGGAAAAGACCTTGCCGCCGTTCCTCGGCATCCGCGTCAAGACGTTCTCCAACGAGCTCGCCGCGAGATCCGTGCGGACCATGGACATCTTTTTGTCGACGCTGGTGCGTCAGACGAAGGGCCACATGCCCCCGTGGTTCTGCGTGACCCTCCCCAAGATCGTCCACCCCGGCCAGGCCGCCGCCCTCGCCCGGCTCCTGGACGCTTTCGAGAAGAGGAAGAAGCTCAAGCCGCAGACGATCAAGGTCGAGCTCATGGTCGAGACGCCGCAGTCGATCATCGGCGCGGACGGGACCGCGCCGCTGCGCGCGATGGTCGACGCGCTCGAGGGGCGCTGCACCGGCGCGCACTTCGGCACCTACGACTACACGGCCTCGTGCAACATCACCGCCGCGCACCAGCACATGCGCCACATGTCCTGCGACTTCGCGAAGTCGGTCATGCAGGTGACGCTCGCCGGCACCGGCGTGACGATGTCCGACGGCGCGACGAACGTGATGCCCGTGGCGCCCCACCGCGCGAACCCCGGCGAGTATCTGACGGCCGCGCAGGACCGCGAGAACGTGGAGACCGTGCGCCGGGCCTGGCGCCTGCACTTCGACGACGCGACGCACTCGCTCGTCAACGGCTTCTACCAGGGCTGGGACCTGCACCCGGCCCAGCTGCCCACGCGCTACGCGGCCGTCGACGCGTTCTTCCTGTCCGGCCTGCCCGCCGCGACGGCGCGCCTCAAGAACTTCATCGAGAAGGCCGCGCAGGCCACGCTCGTCGGCGACGTCTTCGACGACGCGGCCACGGGTCAGGGCCTGCTCAACTTCTTCTTGCGCGCGCGGAACTGCGGCGCGATCACGGCCGACGAGGCCTCCGCGACCGGGCTCACGCCGGAGGAGTTCGCGAGCCGCTCGTTCCTGAAGATCCTCGAGGGACGCCGCGGCCGCTGACGCCGCCCCTCAACGCGGGGATCAGCGCCGATGTCCCGGCCGCGGCATTAGCTCCTTCTTCGCAAGCCCCGAGTTCTTGACCGCCCCGGTCGCGGCTGTTACGCTGTCGGCATGAGGATGCGGAGGGCCGCGACGCTGGCATTCGCGCTGGCGGCGTGTCTCGGGCTCGCGCGGGCGCAGGACCTGGAGTCGGGGAAGAACCCCGGGCTGGGCCTGCGCGGCCTGCACGCGGCCGGGATCGACGGGCGCGGCGTCGGGGTGGCCATCATCGACCAGGCCCTCAACAAGACCCATCGGGAGTACGCCGACCGCCTGGCGTTCTACGAGGACATCGGCGATTTCTTCGACGGTCCTCAGATGCACGGGCCCGCGGTCGCCTCCCTGGCCGTGGGACGCGACGTGGGCGTGGCGCCCGGGGCGACGCTGTACTTCGTCTCGACCTGGCTGTTCCACAAGGAGTGCGTCCGCGCTTCGGGATTCTCGAAATGCCCGATCACGTATCGATATTACGCGCAGGCCCTCGACCGGCTGGTCGCCCTCAACCGGACCCTGCCGGAGGGCGCCAAGATCCGCGTGGCGTCCATCTCGCGCGGTTTCGACCGGGAGGACGAGGGCTACGACGAGATGACGGCGTCCCTGCGCCGCGCGAAGGACGCGGGCATCTTCGTGGTGACGACGTCTCTCGCCAAGCCCGCCGAGTACGGCTGGGCGTTCCACGGCCTGGGCCGCCCGGCCGGCGCCGACCCGGATGACCCGCAGTCCTACGTCCCCGACGCGTGGGAAAGCGAGGAATCCGTCTTCGACCCGGCGCCGAAGCTTTTCGTCCCCATCGACGGCCGCACTTACGCCTCCCGCCGGGCAGACGACGCCTACGAGTTCGGCGCCAGCGGGGGCTGGAGCTGGGCCGCGCCGTACATCGCGGGGCTCTACGCTCTCGCCTGCCAGGTCAAGACGACCGTCACGCCCGAGGAGTTCTGGAAGGCGGCGCTAGCCACCGGCGCGCGCAAGACGATGAGCGTACGCGGACACGACCGCGTCCTGGCGACCATCGTCGACCCGCCGCGCCTCATCGAGCGTCTCAAGACGGGGAATTGAGCGGGCCCTCGACCGCGCCGGACCGCGGCCGGGGTCAGAACGCGGTCGGGTCCGCGCCGGTCTCGGCCTCCGAGCGCATGCGCTCGGACAGGAGGTTCCAGCTGATGAAGTGGCCGTTGGCGTCGGGCGCGCCGGTCTCGGGATCGTAGTTCTCGTTCATGCCGCCCGTCTTGCGGAAGTCCGCGACGAGCAGGCCCACGGTCTTGTCCGCGAGCTCGACGGCCTGCGCCTTGTAGCCGTAGTTGAGCAGGCCGCGCATGACGAGGTAGTTCGAGATCACCCACACCGGCCCGCGCCAGTAGCCGTCCTTGGGCGCGTAGCCGGGCTCGCCCGCGGCGAGCGTGCGCACGCCGCGCGGCGCCCAGAACTCGGCCGGCGCGAGCAGGTGCTTCTCGATCATGCGCTTGGCCTGCGCTGGCGTCGCGAGCTTGGCCCACAACGGCGTGAAGCTGGTCCAGACCTTGACCTTGACCAGCCTGCCGGTGCGCGCGTCGATGTTGTAGAAAAGCCCGTCTGCCTCGGACCACATCTTCGCAAGCACGAGCGCCTGGAGCGCCTCCGCCTTCCCGTCGTAGAGCGCGGCGGCCTTCTTGTCGCCGAGCTCGCGGCCGATGCGCGCGAGCGCGCGGTACTCGCGGTAGAGGTAGACCTGCAGGTCGACGCCCTCGGTCGTCAGCGCGGGGACGTCGGTGACGGCCGTGCTGTTGTCGGTGCCGCTCTCCACGCCGTTGTACCAGACGAAGAGGCCGTCCGGCGCGCGGCGCGTGTCCTCCCAGAACCGGGCCATGCTCCGCAGCTTCGGGTACAGCGGCTTGAGCCAGCCCCACTTCCCCGAGGTCAGCGACGCGCGCACGGCGGCCTGGGCGATGAAGGGCTTGCACTGCTCGGGCAGGGCCCAGGGCTGGTCGGTCGCGATCTCGCGCGGCGCGTAGCCGGGATTGTTCGCGTTCTCGTCGACGAAGTCGAGGAAGTCCCGCACCGAGTCGGCGACGGGCTCGGACACGCCGTCGTAGCTGAGCGCGGCCCCCATGAAGTACATGTCCCAGTCGAAGAGCTGGAAGTACGGGCCGGCGGGCACGAGGTAGGGGTGCTTGAGGATGCCGCTCGCGGGCTTGACGATGCCGGTCTTCGCGCCGCTCTTCTGGATGAAGGCCGCCAGCTCGGACGAATCGTCCGCGCGCGCGGACACTGCGGCGCACAGAGCGGCGAGCAGGAGGGCGGCGCTCGGCTTCATGGACGGAGTCAGCTGCCGCGGTACGTCGAGTAGCCCCAGGGCGAGAGCAGGAGCGGGACGTGGTGGTGGCGCGCGTCGCGCACCGCGAACAGGATCGAGACCGACGGATAGAAGCCGGTCTGTCCCGTCTTCTTGAAGTACGCGGCGGTGCCGAAGGTGAGCCGGTACGTCCCTTTCTTGAGCGCGCCTTCCTTTAAAAGGGTCCGGCAGCGGCCGTCGGCGTCGGTCGCGCCGCGGCCGATGGTGAGCCAGCCCCCGCCGGACGGCTTGGCGAGGAGGACGGTCACGCCGGCGGCCGGGCGGCCGAGCGCGGTGTCGAGGACGTGGGTCGTGATCGGGCTCATGAGAGTAGCTTCTCCAGGCGCAGCTTCGTGATCTTGGCCTGCTCGGCGGCGGCGGTCCGAAGCTCGGCCTCGCGCGAGTTCGGCAGTCGCGCCTTCAGCATCGCCAGCATCTCGGCCGCCGACTTCCCGCTCGCGCAGACGATGAAGATGAAGCCGAAGCGGGCCTCGTAGTCCGCGTTGGCGCGAGCGAGCGCGTCGAGCGTGGCCTCGTCGGCCGCGGCCGCGCCCGCCTGCTCGCTCTTGGTCCAATCGGCGGTCGACGCGAACTTCGCGCGCAGCGCGTCCTTGCCGCCGATGCGCGGATGGTGCGCGAAGGCCTCGAGCCAGTCCGAGGCGGCGGTCAGCGCCCACTCCTCGTCGGCGGCCGCGAGCGCGGCCGCCTTCGACGCGAACGGCCGGCGCCGGACCATCCCGTCGACCCAGCGCGTCGAGCCGCAGCAGCGCGCGAACTCCTCGCGCGCGGACTCCGGGATCAGGGCGTTGAGCTCGATGAGGTTCACCGCCCCGATTCTAGCATCAGTTGTCCGCACGATTCACACCGGAGAAAACGGCACGGCAAAACCACAGAGACACAAAGACACAGAGAAAAACGTTTTTTTGTTTTCCGTTCTCCGTGTCTCTGTGCCTCTGTGGTTCATTCGTTTGTCGTTCAGGCGCGCACGCCCCACAGCCTCAGCCGCGAGACGCCGCCGTCGGGGTAGATGTTGAGGCGCGCGTGCGTGACCGGCTCGTGCGGGACGATCTGCGCGCGGAAGAAGTGGCGCTTGTGCGCGGAGAGCTTCGACTGCGGCAGGATCGTGACCCAGGGCGTGAACTCGTCGGCGAGGGCCTCGGGCGCCGTCCCGGGGGCGTGCACGCCCTCGATCATGCAGGAGTCGGGATAGTTTCCCTTGAAGTGGTTCGTGTCCACCTCGATGCGGCGGATGGTGCCGGCGGCGCCGAGGCGCAGGATGACCCAGTCGTAGCCGGGGCCGCGGCGGCGCTTCGTCTCCCAGCCGTCGCCCATGTTCCGCGCGCGGCCGGGCATGATCAGGTTCTGCGGGTGCGAGAAGTAGTGGTCGCTCGAGAGCAGGGGCACGCCGCCGTTCTGCACGGCGACCAGGTCGACGAGCGTCTTTTTCGATCTGCCGTGCCACGACGGGACGACCTCGCCGAAGACTCGCAGGCGCGCGACGCCGCCGTCGGGGAAGATGTTGAGGCGGATCGCGGTGAAGGCCTTGCCGGACTTGATCTCGAAAAGATTGTCGCCGCCCCCCTTGAGCTCGGCCTTCGGCAGGATCTCGACCCAGCTCCCCGTCCCGTCGCGCGCCTCCAGGCTGGCGTGCGACGGGAAGTTGCCGGTGAAGAAGCTCGTGTCGACGTTGACGCCCCGGATCACGCCGCGCATGCCGAGCTTGATCACGCACCAGTCGTAGCCGGGCGTGCGCCGGCGCCTCGTCTCCCAGCCGTCCATCCACTTTCCGCGCGGCGTGTACTTGTCGGCGAGCCAGACGGCCTTCGCGGGCTGGAGCAGGCTGCTCTTCGGCGCGAAGAATTCGTCGTTGGCCTCGACGGCCCTGCCGCCGGTGCGGGCCGAGGCGAGATCGATCAGGCGGGTGAAGTCCATGACTGGCTCCTTTTGAGCAGGCGGCGTCCGCGCCGCTCGCGCGCGACGCTGCCGGCGTCGAAGACGGGGACGCCGCGCAGGTACGTCGTCTCGACCGCGCCCTGCAGGCGCCGGCCGAGGTAAGGCGTCACGCGGTGGCGATGGCGCACGTCCTCCGCCTCCAGGTCGAAGAGCGCCGCGTCGTCGACGACGACGAGATCCGCGTCGCGCCCTTTGGCGATCCGGCCCTTGTTCGAGAAGCCGACGAAGTCCGCCGTGCGCTCCGAGGTCCAGCGCGAGACGTCCTCCAGGCCGAAGCCGCGGCGGCGCGCGCCGGCCAGCACGGCGGGCAAGGTGAACTGCAGGCCGGCGACGCCGCCCCAGGCGGCCATGAAGTCGCCGGCCTCCAGCTTCTTGAGCTCGGGGACGCACGGCGAGTGGTCGGACACGACGAAGTCGATCGCGCCGCGGCCCAGGCCCTCCCAGAGCCGCTCGCGGTTCTCGGCTGAGCGGATCGGCGGAGCGCACTTGAACGGCGTCGCGCCGTCGGGGACCTCGTCGGCGGCGAAAGTGAGGTAGTGGGGGCAGGTCTCGACCGTGAACGGCAGGCCCTCGGCCTTCGCGCGCTCGATCTCGGGCAAAGCGTCCGCGAACGAGAGGTGCACGACGTGCGTGCGGCACTTGAACTTGCGGCACAGCTCGACGAGCAGGCGGATCGCGCGCAGCTCCATGTCGCCGGGGCGCGAGGCGAGGTAGGTCGCGTAGCAGCGCGGGTCGCCGGCCGCGGCCTCGCACGGGTCCAGCTCGGCGTGGACGATGAGCGGCAGGCCCAGGCGCGCGATCGCGGGCATGGCCGCTTCCAGATCGGCGCGCGTCACGTTCGGGAACTCGTCCAGGCCCGAGTGCGTGAGGAAGCACTTGAAGCCGACGACGCCGGCCTCGGCCAGCGGCTCGAGCTCGGCGAGATTTCCCGGCACGACGCCGCCCCAAAAGGCCGCGTCCACCGCGAGCTTGCCGTCGACGGCCGCGAGCTTCGTCTCCAGCGCCGCGCGGCTCGTCGTGACCGGCGAGCAGTTGAGCGGCATGTCGACGATGGTCCCGATGCCCCCGGCCGCGGCGGCCGCGGTCGCGGTCTCGAAGCCCTCCCAGGCGGTCCGTCCGGGCTCGTTGACATGTACATGTGAATCGACGAGTGCCGGGATGACGGCCGAATCTCCGGCCTCGCGCGTCGCCGTTCCGACAGGAATTTCGTCGGGGCCGACAACGTCGACTATCTTTTCTCCGTCGATCAGAACGGCGCCCGGGCGCAGCTCGCCGCCGATCAGGATCCTCCGTCCGCGGATCGCGAGGCCGCTCACTGGGGAGCCTCGTTGAGGTTGCGGTGCACGACGTCGGAGGCGACCGCCACCTCGGCGACCGCGCGCGCGCGCAGGTACGCGTCGAGACGGTCCTTCGCCGGGTCCAGGCGCGCGAGCTCGACCAGCGCGGCCTCGCCGAGCAGGACGGGATGGCCGCGGCGCTTTCCGTGGACGGGCGCCACGGCGTCGCCCTCGGCTCGCCACAGCGCCTCGTAGACCTCGCGCTCGAAGATCGGCATGTCGACGTGCAGGACGAAGGAGCGCGCCGCGGGCGAGGCCGCCACGAGCCTCTGCAGCGAGTCCAGCGGCGGCGCGTCTGCGTCCGCGGCCACCCACAGGGTCTTCGGCGACAGCTCCGCGCAGCGCGCGCGCCACTCCTCCTGGATCGCGACGGAGATGCCCGCGGCGCCGACGAGGCCGCGCAGGAACTCGAGCTGCGCTTCGAGGAGGGAGTGGCCGTGGTAGAGGCGCCAGGCCTTGGGCCCGCCCGCGCGGCGGCCGCGCCCCGCGGCGAGCAGGAGCACGCGCGCGCCCTTCACGCGGCTTCCGCGAGGACGGCCGGCGCGCGGCGATAGGCCCAGAGCTCGAGGAGCTGGGCCGCGGCGGCGATCGCGATGGCCTTCGGGTTCTTCGACGGGATGCGCCGGCCGATCGGGCAGTTCACGCGCTCGTCCCACAGCGCGCGCCGCGGCGGCGGCAGGCGCGCGCGGAACACGCGCGCCTTGTGCGCCGAGCCGATGAGGCCGATGTAGCCGAGCGGCTTGTCGAGCAGGAGGTCGATCAGCCGAAAGTCGAGCTCGTGGTCGTGCGTCATCACGCAGGCGGCGTCGAGCGGAGCGTATTTCGCGGCCGCGGCGACGGGCGCCGGGTCGGCCCTGACCAGGCGGGTCGAGGCCGGGAAGGCGGCCGTGTCGGCCCACTCGGCGCGCGCGTCGTACACGAGGACGTCGACATCGAGTCCGTCGAGGACGGACGCGAGCGCGCGGCCCACGTGGCCGGCTCCGAAGACGTGAACGGCTTTCCGGCGCGGACATGCTTCGAACAAGACTTTGGCCTTGCCGCCGCAGCACTGTCCCATCTCGCGGCACAGCACGTATTCCTTCATGCTCGCGCCGTCTTTCCCGTCGGAGAGAAGACGCCGCGCGTCCGCCAGAACGGTCGCCTCGAACTTGCCGCCGCCGAGCGTGCCCTGGAACCCGCCGGCCCAGACCCACATCTTCGCGCCGGGCGACTGGGGCGCCGAGCCGACGACGTCCGCCAGCGTGCACAGCACGCCGGGTCGGGGCAGGTCACCGGCCAGATCTGAGACGGTGAGAGGCTCCATCGGCGGGAGTCTAGCAATTTGAAGAAACGACAATAGTGACGCCGCGGATGACGACCGTGTAAATTGTCGCCGTCAGGAGCGTCGACGCTCGCCGCATTTTTTTGTATCGTCGGCCCGGTGAGCGGCTCGATCCTGATCAAGAACGCGCGGCGCGTCGTCACGATGGACGACGCGGGCATGGAGCACGCGAACGCGGACGTGCTCGTGCGCGGGCGCGAGATCGCGGCGGTCGGCCCCGGCCTGTCGGAGAAGGGCGCGCGCGTGCTGGACGCGCGCGGCTGCGTCGTGATCCCCGGGATGGTCAACACGCACCACCATCTCTGCCAGACCCTGACGCGCGCCACGCCCGCGGCGCAGGACGCGAAGCTCTTCGACTGGCTCGTCTACCACTACACGGTCTGGCGCCACCTGACGCCGGAGCTGGCGGCGCTGGGCGCGAAGGTGGGGCTGGGCGAGCTCCTGCTCACCGGCTGCACGACGTCGACCGACCACACCTACCTCTATCCGCGCGGGACGACGGAGCTCGTCGACGCGCAGATCGAGGCCGCGCGCGGGCTCGGCATCCGCTTCCACCCCACGCGCGGCTCCATGTCCGTCGGCGTGACGAAGGGCGGCCTTCCCCCCGACGACTGCACGCAGGACGAGGACGAGATTCTGCGCGACGGCGAGCGCCTGGTCAAGAAGTACCACCAGGCCGGCGACTTCTCGATGTGCCGCGTCGGCCTCGCGCCCTGCGCGCCGTTCTCGGTCTCGCGCGAGCTCATGAAGGAGACCGCCGCGCAGGCCAAGCGCTGGGGCGTGCGCATGCACACCCATCTGTGCGAGACGCTCGACGAAGAGCAGTATTGCCTCGAGAAGTACAAGATGCGCCCGATCGACTTCGTCGAGTCGTTGGGCTGGCTCGATTCGAACGTCTGGTTCGCCCACATGGTCCACGTCAACGACGACGAGATCAAGCGTCTCGCGAAGGCCAAAACGGGAATCGCTCACTGCCCGTCCTCCAATTTCCGGCTCGGCTCCGGCGTGCCGCCGGTCCGCAAGTACTTGGACGCCGGCGTCGCCGTCGGCCTCGCTGTCGACGGCTCGGCCTCCAACGACACCTCCGACATGCTCGGCGAGACGCGCCAGGCCATGCTCGTCCACCGCGTGAAGTCCGGCGTGGCCTCCATGCCCGCGCGCGACGCCCTGCGCCTGGCCACGCGCGGCGGCGCCGACGTCCTCGGCCGCCGCGACATCGGCGCGCTCGTGCCCGGCAAGGCCGCCGACCTCGCGATCTTCGACGTGGACCGCCTCGACTACGCCGGCTCCGCCGGCGATCCCGTCGCGTCTCTCTTGTTCTGCGGCGCCTCGCATCGCGCGAAGTGGACCATCGTCGACGGCGAGATCGTCGTCGAGAACGGCCGCCTCGTCAACGCCGACGAGGGCGAGCTCACGCGCGCCGCCAACTCCGCCTGCCTGGAGCTCCTGACCAAGGCCGGAGGGGCCGTGCGATGAAGAGGAAGAAGAAGCCCAAGGAGCTCGCCAGCCCCGCGGATTTCCAGAAGCTCGCCGAGTCCGAGCTCGCCGCCATCCCCAAGCCCCTGCGCGATCTCATCGCCAACGTGGCCATCGAAGTGAAGGACGCCCCCGGCCTGGAGGCCGAGGACCTGGAGGACGCCGACGAGCTCCTCGGCCTCTACACCGGCCCGACCCGCGACGAGATGCTCGGCGCCGACGGCAACGGCGTCCTGCCCGCGCGAGTCTACATCTACCGCCGCCATCTGGAAGAGGAATGCTCCACGCTCTCCGAGCTCAAGAAGGAGCTGCGCCTCACCTTGCGCCACGAGCTCGCCCACCACTTCGGCTTCGACGACGAGGAGCTCGAGCGCGTCTGGCCCGAGGGCGCGTAGGCGCCTCTCATCGCCGCGAATCCCGACTAAAAAGGTCGACTGACGCTGGCGTCACCATTTTCGCCGCCGTCAAAAGCGCCGAAGGTCCTCTCCTCATTGACGCGCCCCGCCGCAAGAGGTATTCTCGGATCGTCGTCGAGAAATCCCGGAGGATTCCCCCCTATGGCCGCTCCCACCGCAACCACGAATGGCGCGTCGCAGGTCAAGCCCGGCCTGGAGGGCGTCGTCGCGACCGAGACGAAGCTCAGCATGGTCGACGGCCAGAACGGCGTGCTGATCATCGCGGGCTATCCGATCGAGGAGTTCGCGGGCAAGGTGTCGATCGAGGAGGCGGCGATGCTCTTGTGGACCGGCTCGCTTCCTTCAAAAGAAGAAGCGCCGCTCCTGCAGAACGAGCTGGCGAACTACCGCGCTCTGCGGCCGGAGACGATCGAGATCATCAAGACGGCGCGCAACGCGCCGCCGATCGACGCGCTGCGCATGGCCTGCGCGACGCTCTCCCTCGACGTGTCGAACCCGAACGACATCTCGCCGGCCGGCGACCTGGCGCTCGCCAAGCGCCTGCTCTCGCGCTTCCCGACGGTGATCGCCGCGCACTCGCGCCTGCGCCAGGGCCACGAGCCGATCGCGCCGCGCGCGGACCTCAGCCTCGCCGCGAACTTCCTCTACATGACGTTCGGCGTGGAGCCCGACCCGCTCGCCGCGAAGGCGCTCGAGACGTACTGGGTCACGGTCTCCGACCACGGCATGAACGCCTCGACGTTCGCCGCGCGCGTGATCGCGTCGACGCGCTCCGACATGGTGAGCGCCGTCACGGGCGCGGTCGGCGCGCTCAAGGGCCCGCTGCACGGCGGCGCGCCCGGCCCCGTGCTCGACATGCTCGTCGACATCAAGAAGGCGGACAAGGCCGAGGCCTGGCTGCGCAAGGAGATCAAGGAAGGCCGCCGGATCATGGGCTTCGGCCACCGCGTCTACAAGGTGCGCGACCCGCGCGCCGAGGTGCTCGCCAAGACCGCGTCGCAGATGGCCGGCGCGCACCTGCAGAACGCGAAGCTCTACGACCTGGCGCGCGCGGTCGAGAAGACCGCGATCAAGGTCCTCGAGGAGCTCAAGCCCGGCCGCAACCTCAAGACGAACGTCGAGTTCTACACCGCGCTCGTCCTCCAGTCGATCGGCCTCCAGCCCGACCAGTTCGTCTCCATGTTCGCCTGCGGCCGCGTCGCCGGCTGGTGCGGGCACGTGATGGAGCAGCACGCGCAGGACCGCCTGATCCGCCCGCAGTCCGCGTACGTCGGACCGAAGGGCTTGAAGCTCAATCGCTGACGCGAGGCGCCGATTTCGGCGCAAGCGTTGCGTCTGAAGACCCGACCGACATGAGGCTCGACGAGACTCGCTGGATCCTGGGCGGCGGAATCGACGCCGAGTGGCGCTGGGTGCACAAGCGCCGGCTCGACGACGCCCGCCGCGGCCTGCGCGAGGCGAAGACGCGGCTCGCGCGCGAGGCGCCGGTCTCGGTGCGGCGCGCGCGCTACGGCGCGGCCCTCGACTTCCTGCTGCGCGCGAAGGGGCCCGAGGCCGACCGCGCGCTCGCCCACCCCGCGCTCGACTACTGGATCGCGCTGTGGAAGTCGCACTTCGCGAAGGCCTGCCCCGAGGAGGACTGGCGCCTGCAGTACGGCCTCGCCGCAGGCTTCGCCGCGGCGCTCGCCCTCAAGCAGGGCGCGCGGCTCGAGTGCGACGCGACGCTGGACCCGGACGGCAGCTTCTATCTGCACGGCCTGCCCTGGGCGCTCGACTTTCCCGGCGCCTCGCGCGCCGCGGTCCGCGTCTCGGTCAAGTTCGGCGTGCTGACCGTGTCGGGCCAGGGCGTCGACGCGGCGTTCGCGCTGAAGGACGCCGCGCCCGGCGGCCCCGCGCGCCGCCTCGACGAGGTCGTGCCCGGCATGGTCGTCGACGACCGCGGCTGGCTCCAGCTCCACGGCGTCACGATGCACGGACTCCTGCGCCTGGAGGACGAGGCCCGGCACGCCTTCGCCGCGACGATCGGCACCGCGATCCGCGACATGGCCGAGCGCGACCCGCGCCTGCACGCGGAGATGACCGACCTGCTGAGCGTGCTCGTGCCCCTGCAGAACCCGATGAACCACGGCAGCGTCTCGTCTTCGTACACGACGATCCGCGGGCTCATCGCGCTCTCGCCCTCGGACGACCCGCTCCTGCAGGCCGAGACCTTGATCCACGAGTTCTGCCACATGAAGCTCAATCAATTGCTCGCGGCGGAGCCTTTGTTCCTGCCGGGCCAGAGCGGCCAGGTCTACTACTCGCCGTGGCGTCCCGACGCGCGGCGCCTGCGCGGCCTGCTGATCGGCGCGCACGCGTTCCTCAACGTCGGCCGCTACCTCGCGCGCTCGCTCCAGCGCGAGGAGCTCCCCGACGAGAAGCGCCTGGAGATCATGTCGAACGTCGCGCGCCGCCTCTACCAGGTGGAAGCGGCGCTGGCCGCCTCCACCGAGCACGGCTCGTTCACGGAGTTCGGCCATCGCTTCGTCCTCGGCATGTGGCGCGAGCTCGGCCTCCTGCGCCACGCGGTGCTGTGGTTCCCGCCCGCGCTCGTCGCCGAGCAGCGCGCCGAGCACGAGAAGCACCGCGCCGAGCGCTCGCTGGCCGGCACCTGGCTGCACAAGACGCCCGAGCTCGTCGACGCCGTGCCGCGGCCTGCCTTCGCGCCCGCCGGGCGCCCCGCGCCGGCGCCCGAGCCCGCCGCGCCGGCCGCGCCCGCCGAGCCCGCCGCCGGGAGCGCCGCGTGAATCCGCCGCACGCGAAGGAGTTCCTCGCGGCCGCGGCCGCCTGCGACCCCGGCGGCAACTACGCGGGCCCGCGCGCGCTCGTCGACTCCGTCGCGAGCATCATGCCGGGAGCCGAGTGGCAGGTCGCGGTGCGCGGCGGCGACGCGTCCGCCCTGCGCCTCGGCCTCCTCGTCTGCGGCGACTCCGCGGCGGGGCGCGCGGCGCTCGCGCGCGTCCTCGGCGTCGCGGCCGAGGACATCGTCGGCGAGCCCGCCTCGGGCCGGCCCTGGATCGACGCCGCCTGGGACCTCTCCGGCGGACGCTGGACCTCCGTCGAGCGGGCGCGCGCCGCCAAGGGCGTCGAGACCCTGCGCCAGCTCCTGCCCAAGCCCGGGCCCGAGCGCCGGCTCGCGAGCCGGCGCTTCGCCGCCGCGCTGTTCCCCGAGCCGATCGCCTCCGGCCTCGAGGTCTTCGACGCGCTCGAGAAGATCGGCGCGGTGCAGAGCGCCGCGGGCCGCGACGGCTGGACCCTGACGCTCGCGCGCCCCGTGCCGTGGCCGCGCTTCCTGCGCTGCGACGTCGCCGCGGCCTTCGTCCCGCGCGCGGCCCAGCTCTCCCTGCTCCTGCGCGACGCGCGCGTGGCCGCGCTCGACTTCGACGGCGACGCGCTCTGGGCGCGCCTCGTCGGCTGACGCCGCGTCAGCTCCCGCGCGACGGCGGCAGGGACGCGAGCTCGGCCTTGATCTTCTTGTACAGCTCCGGCGCCCAGGCCGGGATGCCGCGGCCCGAGGGGGCGCGCTCGACGCGCAGGTCGCTCGGCGCGATCACCGCGCGCACGCGCGAGACTCCCGTCGTCGCGGCGAGCACGAACAGGTCCTCCGCGCCCTCGTCGCCGATCGCGACGCAGCCGATCGAGACCTCGTTGCCGTGGATCATGATGTCGCCGCCCAGGCGCTCGCGCCCGTCGGCGCGCGCGCGCGCGCGGTCGAAGTCGTTCGGATAGCCGACGCGCAGGGACAGGTGGAACAGGCTGTTCGGGTTCAGCGACTCGATCGGGTAGATCCCCTCCGGCACCTGGCCGTCGCCCTCGCGCAGCTTCGGGCCGGGCCCGCCGCTCGCGGCCGTCACGCCGTAGCGCCGCACGTACTTGAGCTTGCGGTCGGGACCCGCCGCGTAGAGCTCGAGCACGCGCTCGCGCTTGAAGACGACGAGCTCGAGCGACGCCGGCGGATAGGCCGCGCCCGCGCGCGCGAAGTCCGGCGCCAGCCGCGCGCGGACCGGCTCGCCGTACTGCTCGAGACGCTGAGCGACCGTCTTCTCCCGCTTCATCACCCTCGTCCTCACGTAGTCCCGCGCGATCTCGAGCCGGCCGCTCAGCGCCCACAGCGTCCCCGCGAGCGCCGCCGCGAGCGCCCACAGCCGCCGCGCCGGGCCGCTCACAAAAGGTCCGCCGCCTCGCGCCGGGACCGGCTGGCCAGCCGCGCCGCGATGCGCCCGTTGAGCAGGACGATGAGCCAGAACCAGCGCGCGTTGCCCGCGCCGATCGCGTAGGCGAGCGGGGCCGACAGCAGGAAGACGACCGCCGAGATCGCCGAGCGGTAGTGGCCGTACAGCACGATCTCCTCCGGGAGGTCCGCGTCGACCAGGCGCCGGTCCTTCGTCGCCGAGCGCCAGATCAGGTTCAGGAGCAGGCCGAGGACGCCGACGTAGACGCCGTACAAGGCGACGGCCGCCGCGTCGGGGCGCGGGAGCGACGTGAGCTGGACCGCGAACGGCATCAAGGTGATCCCGAGCAGGAAGAACATGTTCAGCGACAGGAAGCTCCGGTCGACGCGCCGGATGTAGCTGAAGATCCGGTGGTGCGTGATCCAGTAGAACGAGACGAGCAGGAACGTCATCGCGACCGCGATGAACTGCGGCCACAGGTCGGCGAGCACCGCGACGGTGCCCTCGTGGTAGAGCCGATGGGTCAGGTCCGGCGGCAGGACCGTGACCGCCGCGAGCGTCATGGCGACCGAGAAGATCCCGTCGCTGAGCGCGATCAGGCGCGACGGCTCGGTCTCCGGATGCCAGTTCGTGCGGTTCGCCACGGCGGTATTGTAGCCGAAACGGGCTCCCGGATTGACGCGCCCGGCCGCTTCTGTTACAGTCCCCTCGTGCGAAAGCGCGCCGCCGCGACGAAATCGACGCCCGCCCTTCCCGGCCCCTGGCTGATCGCGCTCTGCGCGGCGCTGGCCGCGGTCTACGCGCTCGCGGCGCGGCGCCTGCCGGTCGGCGCGCTCAACGACGACGCCGCGAACGTCCTGCTCGCGCGCGCGCTCCTGCACGGCTCGTTCTCCTTCCCCGGCGGGCTCGGCAAGCCCGCCGAGTTCCTGCCCGGCCTCCCGCTCCTGCTCGCCCTGCCGTCGGCGCTCGTCGCGCCGCACTGGGGGCTCCTGCGCCTGATCCCGCTCGCCTGCTGCGCGCTCTCGCTCGGGCTCGCCTGGCGGCTCGCGCGGCGCCTGCTGAGCCCCGAGGCCGCCGCCGCGGCCGTCCTGCTCGCCGCCTTGAACCCCGTCCTCGTCGGGCTCGGCGGGCTCGTGATGCCCTACGCGCCCTATCTCGCGCTGAGCCTCGCGCTCATCGACGGCGCCGACGCGCCCGGCGCGCGCTCTCTCGCCTGGCTCTGCGCGGGCGCCGCGGCCGCGGCGCTGCTGCGCCCGCACGGCCTCCTGCTCGCGGCCTGCCTGGCCCTTCCTCTCGCGCACCGCAGGCGCTGGGGCGCGTCCGCCGCCGTGCTCGCCTCGGCCGTCCTGCCCGTCGGGGCCTGGGTCCTGCACGAGCGCCTCGCGCCAGGCGCCGCGGCCGGCTACGCCGAGGTCTGGCGCCGTCAGCTCGCCGACATCGGCACGCCGGCGCTCGAGCTGTCGCACGCGGCCGACCTGCTCGCGCGGCTCTTCGCGGAGAGCATGCTCGGCCTGGCCGATCCGTGGCTCCCCGAGGCCGCGCGCGTCGCCGCGGGCCTCGCGTTCGCCGCGGCCGCGGCCGCGGGCGCCGTCCGCCTCCTGCGCCGCCGCCGCGACGACGCGCGCGCCTTCGCGCTCGTCCTCTACGCGGCCGGCATCTTCTTCCTTCATATGACCTGGCGCTGGGTCTCGACGCGCTACGCGTTCCCGCTCGTCCCGCTCGTCTGGATCCTCGTCGCCGCCGCCGCCGAGCCGCTGTTCGAGCGCCGTCCGGTGACCGCGCGCGCCCTCGTCCTCGCCCTCGCCCTCGCGACCGCGCGCTTCGACGCGGTCCACGCGCAGTGGGGCCTGACGCCGTTCCGATTCGCGCCGCGCGCCGTGGACTTCATCCGCGCGAGCGTCCCGGCCGACGCGCGGCTCTACGCGGTCAACAACTACACGGTCGCCCTGCTGACGGAGCGCGCCTGCGGTCCCCTGCCGGTCGCGCCTCACGTCGCGATCTGGGAGGTCGTCGCGTCGGACGACCGCGTCGACCGCGTGCTCTTCCAGGAGCCCCGGCCCGGCGACGAGTTCTTCCCGTCCGATCTCCCGCCGACCTACCAGCGCGTGCTCTCCGAGCGCCTGATCGCGGGGCGCAGCGTCGCGGAGTTCCGCGACGACGCCGAGGGAACGCTGCTCCTCCGCCTCAAGCCTTGACGGATAAACCACAGAGACACAAAGACACAGAGACACGGAGAAAGAAAGGTTTACGACGTTGCTTTTCTCCGCCGTTCTTTGTGTCTTTGTGTCTCTGTGGTTTAGTCGTTTTCCGTCAGGGCTGCTGGTAGCGCGCGATCGGACGGTTCTTGCCTTCCGCCGTCAGGAAGGCGCTCAGCAGGCGCAGGGCGTCGGTCGTCGTGAAGATGTCGAGCACTTCCTTGCGCGCGCCGACGACGACCGCGCAGCCGTACTTCTCGGCCGCCATGACGGAGGCGATCTCCACCAGGGGCGTCTCCGGCGTCACGATGTACGGGTCGGGGATCATCACGTCGGAGACGACGACGTTCAGCGACGACAGGAACGGGGTCATGCGCAGGACCTCGCGCTGGCTGAGGACGCCGACCACCACGCCGCCGTTCTTCACGACCGGGAGATGGCGGATCTTACGCTCCTTCATCAGCGCCATCGCCTTCGCGACGGTCTCCTGGTGGTCCACCGTGACCATCTCTCTGGGCATCGTGGGAATGTCCCAATTTCGACCCGCCGCGGTCAAGCGCGGGCGGGCTTTAGCCCCGGACGCGGTCGAGCCGCTTGAACAGCTCGTCGACGTCGCCCGAGTCGAGGTGGAGGCCGAAGCCGAAGCGCAGGCGGTCGCCGAGCGCGTCGACGATCACGCCGAGCTCGTCATAAAGGAAGGCCGCCAGACGCGCGGCCTCCGGGTGGCGCACGACGAAGAAGTGCCCGAGGCGGGCCAGGTCCATGGAGACGAGCGCCGCCGCGTTCAGCGGGCCGCGCGGCTTCTCCGACAGGCGCTTCGCGAACTGCCGCTGGAGCGCGCGCACGTGCGCGTCGGAGTCGCGCATCGAGAGCTTGATCGAGCGTCGCCAGGCGCAGACGGCGTTCCAGCGGTAGAGGCCGGCCGGGTCGAACGCCGCGCCCATGAAGCGCGCGCCGCCGGCGGCGTAGGCGACCGGCGGGGCGACGGGCCGCGCGAGAGCGTCGGGATCGGCGAGGCCGCCCGTGTCCGCCGGGCGCAGAGGGCAGTCCGGCGGGACCGCGAGGAAGGCGGCGCCGTCGCCGGCCTGCGCGCCGCGGCCGCCGCCCGCCAGGTAGAACGCGCGCACCGAGGCCCGGCCCATGTTCGTCGGCACGGCCGCGAACGCGTTGCTGCCGTCGACGACGACGAGCGCGCCGCGCGGCGCGCGCAGGGCCAGCTCGGAGAGCAGGTCGTCGTCGGCGCGCAGGCCCGAGTCCGGGAAGACCTGGCTCAGCAGGATCAGGTCGTGGCCGCCGGCCTTGACCGCGGCGAGCAGGCGGTCGGCGAACGTTCCGAACGGCTCCACGAAGACGCGCTCGACGCTCGCGCCGTCCTCCTCCAGGCGCGCGAGCTGGCGCGCCGTCGAGCGCGGCTCGGAGTCCGTCGTGAGCACGGAGAGATCGCGGCCGACCGGAAGGCAGGACAGCACGCGCGCGAGCAGCTCGTGCGCGGTCGGCGCGACGGCGACGAGCTCGGGGTCCGGCCAGCGCAGCAGGTCCGCGGCCTCCTTGCGCGCGCGCGGCAGGACCTCGCCGCGGATCTTGCCCCACCAGGCCTCGTCCGGGCGCGCGGCGTCGTCCCAGGCCGCGAGCTCGGCCGCGCGCGTCGCGTCGGGCCACGGATGGCGCACGTGCGCCGCGAAGTGCAGCCTGTCGCCGAGCGCCGCGCGGAAGCGCGAGTAGTGGGAGTGCAGGCTCGTCATGCGGCGAGCGCGGCCGCGCGCCGGGCGCCGCGCGGGGCCTCCGCGACCGCCTTCAGCGAGCGGTCGAGGTCCTTGATGATGTCGACCGGGCTCTCGAGCCCGATCGAGAGGCGGATGCCGCCGTGCTCCTTCATGGGGCCCGCCCCCGCGTACGCCGAGTGCGTCATCGCCGACGGCATCTCGATCAGCGTCTTCGTGTGGCCGAGGCTGACCGCGAGCGTCACGCAGTAGGCGTTCTTGGCGAGGTGGTCGATGAAGGCCGCGCCCGAGACCTTGCGCGGATCGAGGCGGAAGTAGATCATGTTGCCCGGCGCGAAGCCGCCGTCGAAGTCGCGCATCTGCTTGAGCGCGAGCGCGCGCTGGGGGAACGTGTCGAGCCCCGGGTAGCGCGCCTCGGCGACGAGCGGGTGCTTCGCGAGGAACTGCGCGACCTGGAGGGCCGTGTACTGCTGGCGCTTGATGCGCAGCGGGATCGTCGGCACGCCGTAGACGAGGATGTTCCACGCGGCCTTCGGGGAGAGCACGCCGCCGAAATCCTTGCGGTAGCCCATCACCGCCGGGAACAGGTCCTTCGCGCCGCACACCGCGCCGCCGATCTCGGTGCCGAAGCCGCCGATGTTCTTGGTCAGCGAGTGGACGACGAGGTCGATCCCGTGCTCCAGCGGCCGCTGGCCGAACGGGGTCGCGAAGGTGTTGTCGATGACGGTGAGCACGCGCCGCTTGCGGCCCTTCGACGCGCGCCGCGCGAGGTCGGCGATCGCGCGCAGGTCGACGAGGTCGAGGGTCGGGTTGACGGGCGACTCGAAGTAGAGCGCGCGCGTCTTCGGGCCGATGGATTTCGCCACGGCCTTGACGTCCGTGAAATCGACGCGACGGACCTTGATGCCGAGCTTCGGGTACCAGTTAGTCAGCAAGGAATGAGTGCAGCCATAGAGTAATGTGTGCGCGACGACCTCGTCGCCGGCCTCGAGGACCGCGCCCAGCGCGGCCGAGATCGCCGCCATGCCCGAGGCGAAGGCCAGGCAGAAGTCGGAGCCCTCCATCGACGCGATCTGGCTCTCGAGCAGGCCGCGCGTCGGCTCGTCGAGGCGGTCGTAGATGTAGACCGGCGCGACCGCGTCCTCGTCGCGGTACTGCCCGAACTCGGTGAAGCCGCGCGCGCCGCGCGCGACCGACTCCAGCCGGAACGTCGTCGAGGCGGTCAGCGGGGGCACGACGTGATGCGAGTAGTCCCAGCGCGCCGTGCGCGCGGCGCCGTGCACGATCCGCGTCGTCTTCTTGCAGCTCTCGGGAATCTTGACCATAAACCTCCTGCGCCTCGGCCCGTCACTTCAGCACTAGAAACGATTTAACCTCTCTGTGTCTCTGTGGTAAATTTTCCGTTCTTATCAAAGCCGTTCCCAAATCATTGCGCTACTCGATCACGCGGCGCGCCTTCAGGTAGCGGCGGCGGTAATACGAGTTGTCGAGGCTCTCCATGCGCACGCCGGAGGCGGAGCTCGGCTCGTGGATGAAGACGCCGTTGCGCACGTAGATGCCGACGTGGCCGACGCTCCAGCCGCCCCACGAGCCCGCGAAGAACAGCAGGTCGCCCATGCGCAGGCGGCTCTGCGGCACCCGGCTCCCGAGCTTCGCCATCGCGGCCGAGGTGCGCGGCAGGCTCACGCCGTTCTCGCGGAAGACGCGGCCGACGAAGTCGGAGCAGTCGGCCGGCGTCGCGCGCCGTCCGCCCTCCTCCGGCAGGTAGCCGCGCGCGGTGCGCACGACCGCGAGGGCCAGCGGCGGGGCCTCGGGATCGGGCCCGCGCGCCGCGCGGGTCGTCGCGCACGCCGGAAGCACGGCGAGCGCGGTCAGGACGACGGGGAGCCGCACGGCGATGCGGGCCATCGCCGCGATGATATCAATTCCCCCGCGCGCGCGGCGCGAAACCATTTCATGCCCGGCACCCATAGGCCGATCGTCTCCGCTTTCCTAGGCCCTACGTCCCTTTGACCGAGGTCAACCCCTCGTTATACTCCGGGTGTGAGGAAGCCCCTTACGCTCGGCGTCGTCGCCGCGGCCCTGCTCGCGCTCTCCGTCCCGGCGCGCGCGGCGGACCCGGCCCTGGTCGCCGACGCGCTCAAGGACTTTCAGAACGCCGGCGACGCCTGGGACGAGCGCGCGGTCTTCATGGCGGTGCTCGCGCGGCCCGCCGAGTCGGCGGAGTTCGACGCCGACGCGCGCGCCGCCCTCGGCGATCCCGCCCTGCGCAAGCTCCTGATCGCGAAGTGGCGCGGCAAGGCCGCGGCGCTCGCCGAGACCGAGAGCCGGCGCCCCGACGTCGATCTCTCCAAGACGTACCGCAACTGGAGCGAGATCATGACGCCGGAACAGCGCGCCTACACCGAGCAGCGCATGCTCTCGATGTCGGCGGAGAACCGCGACAAGCTCATCTACTACCTGAAGACCCTCAACGAGAAGCTCGCCGCCAACGGCGGGAAGATCGACGACGGCTTCTTCTCGATCGCGAAGCGCATCGTCTCGGGCGTCATGGAGCAGTACCGCAAGGACCTCGCGAACTACGTCGCCACACCCCTCGCCCAGCAGGGTCTGCGCGACGAGTCGGCGGCGTCGGCCTCGCTCGCGCAGGAGCTGGCCCGGCGCGCGGCCCCGGTCGTCGCGGCCGCCCCGCCGTCTCACGTCGTCGCGTCGGAACCCGCCGCCTCGCCGCGGCCGGCGACGCGTCCCGCGGCGCCGCCGGCGCGCCCGGCGACGCCCCCGGCCCTGCCCCCGTCCGCGATCGCGAACGGCCAGGCCCAGCCCGTCCCCGGCGCCAAGCCCAACCCGCAGGACGCGCCTCCGGCCCCGGGCCAGACGACGGCCTCGAACGCGCTCGGCCAGGCGCAGGCCGCCGAGCGCTTGGGTCCGGCCGGCGGCGCGGTCATCGACGGCTCGACCGCCCGCGCGGACGCGCCCGGGACGGTGACGGTGGCGCCCGGCCAAACGGCCGCTCCCGGCGGCGGCTTGAGCCCGGCGACGGGCCCGGCGCCGACCGTGACGGCGGCGGTGCCGCCGGTCCCCGGAGGCGGCGCCGACTTCATGAGCCGCATCGAGGGCATGGGCTCCGGCAGGAAGCCGTCGATGCCCATCGTCAAGTACGCCGGCGCCGGCCTCGGCGCGTTGATCGGCGGCTTGCTCGGCTTCCTGCTCGGCGGGCCGATCGGCGCCTTGATCGGCGCGGCCGTGCTCGGCGCGGCCGGCTACTTCGGCTCCGAGAAGCTCCTGCAAAAGTTCACCTGAGCGCCGCGCGCCCTGATATAATCAGGTCGTGACCCTCGTCGACGGCTTCGGCCGGCGCTTCCATTATCTGCGCCTCTCCGTCGAGGACGCCTGCGACTACCGCTGCCGCTACTGCCTGCCGCACGGCTATCATAAGGAAGAGCCCGAGCCCGCGCTGTCGCTCGACGAGATCCGCCGCCTCGTCGCGGCCTTCGCCGCGATGGGCTTCTGGAAGGTCCGCCTCACCGGCGGCGAGCCGACCGTGCGCCGCGACATCGTCGACGTCGCTCGCGCCGTGGCGGGCACGCCCGGCGTGCGCCGCGTCGCGCTCTCCACGAACGGCGCGCGGCTCGCCGCGCTGGCCGCCGACCTGGCCGCGGCCGGCGTGAAGGCCGTCAACGTCAGCGTCGACAGCCTCGACCCCGTGCGCTTCCGCGAGGTCACCGGGCGCGACGACCTCGCGAAGGTGCTCGACGGCGTCGAGCGCGCGCAGGCGCTGGGCCTGACGACGAAGATCAACGCGGTGCTGATGAAGGGCGTCAACGACGGCGAGTTCGGCGACTTCGTCGCGCTGACGCGCGCGCGCCCGGTCGAGGTGCGCTTCATCGAGCTGATGCCCGTCGCCGACAACATGGAGTTCTTCGCGTCGCGCCACCTCAAGGCCGCCTCGCTCGTCGACTGGCTCGCCGCCGACGGCTGGCTCGAGGCCCCGCGCGCCGAGGCCGACGGCCCCGCGCGCCGATTCACGAAAGCGGGCCATCTCGGTTCCGTCGGCGTCATCGCCCCGTACGCGAAAGATTTCTGCGCCTCGTGCAATCGTCTGCGCATCACGAGCCGCGGCCGTTTGCGACTCTGTCTGTTCGCCGAAGGCGAACATTCTCTTCGTTCGTTGTTGCAGGACGATAGCCAGTCCGAGGCCCTCCAAGCCTCCGTTCGTTCGTTGCTGGGTCTCAAAGAAGTCTCGCACTATCTCCCCGAGGGCAAGCTCGGCGACACGCGGCACTTCGCCGCGATCGGAGGCTGATGGCGCGCATGGCCGACGTCGGACCCAAGATCGCGACCGCGCGCCGCGCCGCCGCCGTCGGCAGCCTGCGCATGGGACGACGCGCCTTCGCGCTCCTGCGCGCGGGCAAGCTGCCGAAAGGAGACGCGCTCGGCCTCGCGCAGACCGCGGGCATTCAAGCCGCGAAGCGCACCGCCGAGCTGCTGCCGCTCTGCCATCCGCTCCCGCTCGACGTCGTAACCGTCGACTTCGTGCTCGACGCCGGCCTCCCCGGCGTGCGCGCGCGCTGCCTCGCCGCGACCGTCGCGAAGACCGGCGTGGAGATGGAGGCCCTCGCGGGCGTCAGCGGCGCGCTCCTGTGCGTCTACGACCTCGTGAAGCCCGTCGACCCCGCGCTGACCATCGAGGACGTCCGTTTGGTCTTCAAGGAAGGCGGCAAGCGCGGTCATTGGACCCATCCCGACGAGAAGGCCGTTCTTCCCTCGAAGTCTCCTCGTCGTCCTCTCTTGGGAAAAGCCGTCGCCATCACCGTCTCCGATCGAGTCTCGTCCAATAAAGCCGTCGACCGTTCCGGCCCTCTCCTCGCCGAAGGTTTGCGGTCCATGGGCTTCGCCGTTCGTACCGTCGTCGTTCCGGACGAACGTTTTCTCATCGAGGCCGCGATACGCCGTTCCGTTCAAGGCGCCGTCGCCGTCGTTCTCACGGGAGGCACCGGCCTCTCCCCGCGCGACGTCACCCCCGAGGCCGTGGCCGCCGTCTGCGGCCGCCTGATCCCCGGCGTCGGCGAGGCCCTGCGCGCGGCCGGAGGGCCGGCGACCGCCGCGCTCTCGCGCTCGCTCGCCGGTCAGCGCGGCGCCTGCGTCGTCGTCGCGCTCCCGGGCAGCCCCGGCGGCGTGCGCGACGGCCTCGCGGTGCTCGAGGACCTCCTGCCGCACGCGATCCACGTCGCGCGCGGCGGCGATCATTGAGATGATCGCCTGGGCCGAGGCCGTTCGGCTCCTGCGCGAGGCCGCGCGCGCGCGCGGCCCGCTCCCGGAAGAGGAGGTCCCGCTCGCCGCCGCGCTCGGCCGCGTCTGCGCGCGCGACGTCTCGGGACGCGAGCCCGTCCCGCCCTTCGACAACTCGGCGATGGACGGCTGGGCGCTCGCGGCCGCGAAGGCCGCGGCGGCGCCCGCGCGGCTGACCGTGCTCGGCACCGTGCTCGCGGGCGATCCGCCGCGCTGTCAGGCCGAGGCCGGCGCCTGGCGCATCATGACCGGCGCCCCGATCCCGGCCGGCTGCGACGCGGTCGTGCCGGTCGAGAAGTCGCGCGAATTGGACGGCGGCCGCGCGGTCGAGATCCTGGAAGCCCCCGAGCCCGGCGACTTCGTGCGCGGCGCGGGCCGCGACTTCCCCGCCGGCGCGCGCGTCTGCGCGGCCGGGACGCGGCTCGGCGCGCGGCACCTGCTCGCGCTGGCCGCCGTCGGCTCCGCGCGCGTCGCGGCGCGGCGCAAGCCCCGGATCGCGCTGTTCGCGACGGGCCGCGAGCTCGCCGCGCCGGGCGAGCCGCTGACGCCCGGCCGCGTGCGCGACGCGAGCTCCGCCTATCTCGCCGCGGCCGTTCCGGCGCTGGGCGCGGACCTGGACTTCCGCGGCGTCGTCGCCGACGACCCGGCCGACTTCCGCCGCCGGCTCACGCGCGCCCTCGGCGACGGCTTCGACCTCGTGCTGACCACCGGCGCGGTCTCCATGGGGACCGCCGACTTCATCCCCGCCGCGCTCGCGGAGCTCGGCGCGGAGACGCTCTTCCACCGCGTCGCGATCCGCCCGGGCAAGCCGGTGTTCTGCGCGCGCTTCGCGAAGGGGCCGCTCGTGCTCGGACTGCCGGGAAATCCGATCTCGACCGTCGTGGGCCTGAGATTCTTCGTCGAGCCGTATCTGCGCGCCTTGAACGGACGGCCGGACGAAGCGCCGTCGCGCGCGCGCCTGAGCGGCGGCGTCGACAAGTCGGAGGGGCTGCGCTGCTTCTTCAAGGCCAAGAGAACGGACAACGGCGGCATCGAAGTGCTGCCCGACCAGGCTTCGTTTCAAATCCATTCTCTCTTGGAAGCGGATTGTTGGGCGGTCCTGCCGGAAAATGGAACGAATATTCCGGCCGGGACGGAGATCGAGACCTATTGTTTGGCCGAAGCGCTCGCGTGAAGCGCAAAATATTTCTTTACGGCCGCCTTCGCGACGCCGGCTTCGGCGCGTCTATCGCGATCGACCTTCCAGCGCGCGCCGACGCGCGCGCGGCGCTGGCGGCGCTGAGGACCGCGCTCGGGGCCAAAGCGAATCTGCTTCAAGGCTGCGCGCTCGCGACGGACAAGGACGTGCTCGCTCCGGGCGCGCGCCTGCCGCCGCGCGGGGTCCTGGCCGCGCTCCCACCGGTATGCGGCGGCTGACGCGGCTCACGCGCGCGCGCCTGGACGCGGCCCGCGCCGCCGCGGCGGTCGCCGACCCGCGCCGCGGCGCGATCGCGTCCTTCGTCGGCGTCGTGCGCGCGGTCCACGCGGGGCGCCGCGTGAAGGCCGTCGAGTACGACGCCTTCGCGCCGCTCGCCGCGCGCGAGCTCGCGCGCATCGCGGCCGAGGCTGAGCGGCGCTGGCCGGTGCGCCTCGCGCTCGAGCACCGGCTCGGGCGACTGCGCGTCGGCGAGGCCTCGGTCGTCGTCGCCGCGGGCTCGGTCCACCGCGCCGAAGCGCTCGCCGCCTGCCGCTGGGCGATCGACGCGGTCAAGCGCCGCGTGCCGGTGTGGAAGAAGGAGCACTACGTCCGCGGCGCGGGACGCTGGCTGCCGGGCTGCGCCCTGAATCGGCGGCGCTCGTGAAGATCCGCGCCGACCTCCACATCAACGGCGGCGCGCGCAAGCCGTACCTGGTCAGCGGCCCCAACGAGCTCGACGTCCACCTCGCGCACAAGCTCGCCGCCTACGTCCTGTTCTGGGACGACGAGCCCATGCTGGACGCGAACGCGAAGACGCCGGCGCTCGCGAGCTTCGAGTTCCTGCCCGACCTCATCGCCCTCGACGACGCCGGCGAGGCGAAGCTCTGGGTCGAGTGCGGCACCACGACGATGCACAAGCTGACCAAGATCACGCGCCGCGCGCCGAGATGCCGCATCGTCGTCCTCAAGGAGAACGCGCGCGACGCCGCGCGCCTGCGCAAGGAGCTCGCGGAGCAGTTCGACCGCCCGGAGCGCGTCGAGATCCTCGCCTGGCCGCCGGGCCAGTTCAAGGCCTGGTGCGCGGCCGTCGGCGAGAAGACCGAGGCCTACGGCGAGGCGTCCGGGCACATGATCAACGCGGTGGTCAACGAGACGCCGCTGGTCGTGGAGTTCGAGCCGCACTGAGCAGCGCCTCCGTCGGGAGGACCGTCGCGAACTCGCCGTGCAGGCTCGTCAGCGCCGTGCGGTGCATGGTCTCGGCGTCGTACGCCGTCCCGTCCCAGCTCGCGCGGTCGAACGTCGCCGTCGCGTCCGCGGCGACGAAGACCTTGAAGCCGAGGTTCGCCGCCATGCGCGCCGTGGTCGAGACGCAGTGATCGGTGACCAGCCCGGCCAGCGCGACGCTCCCGATCCCGGCCGCGCGCAGACGCGCCTCCAAATCGGTGCCGATGAAGGCGCTGTTCACCTGCTTCGCGATCACGGCCTCGCCCGCGCGCGGGCGCGCCTGCGCCATGAACTCGACGCCGGGCTGTCCCGGCCTCAGCGGCGACTTCGGGTTGCGCGACAGATGTTGGACGTGGAAGAGCGGACGTCCGGCCTCGCGCCACGCGGCCAGCAGGCGCGCGACGTTTTCCTCCGCATCCGGGTTGTTGCGGCGCCCCCAAACCGGATCGTTGAAGCCTTCCTGCACGTCGATGAGCACGAGCGCGGTCTTGTCGTCCATGTTCTCCTCCCTATTATTGCGGCAAAGTCGGCGGCGAGATCTTCGGCAGATCCCCGGACAGCGCGCCGAGGAACTCCACGAGGTCCGCGGTCTGCTCGGGGGTCAGCTCGCGGTCGAGCTGGGTCTTGGCCATCACGCGCACGGCCTCGTCGAGCGCGGCGACCGAGCCGTTGTGGAAGTACGGCGCCGTGCGCGCGACGTTGCGCAGGGGCGCGACGCGCCAGAGCCGGCGGTCCGAGTCGGTGAGGCGGTATTTTCGAACGTATTCGCTGTCGGTGAAGGCGGGAAACGTTTTCAAATTGGCTTGCCCCGGCGTCGTCTCCGTCCCCGCGAAAACGGGGCCGGAATGGCAGGCCGCGCAGCCCAGTCTTTGGAACTGATCCAAGCCTCGGCGCGCGGCGGGATTCATCGCCGGCGCGTCTCCTCCGAGATAGCGTTCGTAAGCGCTGTTCGGCGTCAGCAAGGTGCGCTCGAAGGCCGCGAGGGCCTTCGTCATGCGCTCGAGCGTGACGGCGGAATCTCCGAAGGCCGCGGCAAACAGCGGCGCGTAGCCCGGGATCGCGGCGGCGCGCGCGACGACCGCCTGCGGGTCGCCCAATCCCATCTCGCCGAGCGGCCCCTCGGCCTGCTCTTCTAAAGACGCCGCGCCGCCGCTCCAGAAATAGCTGGACAGGAAGGCCGCGTTCCAGACCGTCGGCACCGCGTGCTTCGAGAAGCGGCCGTCGGGCAGCTCCGCGTTCGGCCGGCCGTTCATGCCGCTGCTCGTCAGGTCGTGGCAGGAGATGCAGGACATCGGCTTTCCGGCGGACAGGCGCAGGTCGTAGAACAAGGCCTTGCCGAGCGCGGCCTTGGCCGGGGTCGAGGGGTTGTCGGCGGGCTCGGGGGCGCGGGCGGGCAGAGCCTCCGCGCGGGCGAGACCAACGGCGACGGACAGAACGACGAGCGGAGAAAATAATCTCATGGGGTTATTCTGACACCGGATATTACTTCTGTAAACTGATATGATTTCAATGATTTCGATGCGTTTATCAGCACGATGAAGATCGAGCAGCTGCGCTACTTCCTGGAGGCCGCGAAGACCGAGCACATCGGCCGCGCGGCCGCGCGCGTGGCGATCAGCCCGAGCGCGATCAGCCGCAGCGTCGCCGAGCTGGAGCGCGAGTTGGGGCGCGAGCTCTTCGTCAAGCGCGGCAAGAACGTCTTCCTCACGAACCACGGCAAGCGCCTCATGGAGCGCGCGGAGTCCGTCCTGAACGGCCTCGAGGCGATGAAGGACGAGATCGCGTCGGAGGACGTCGAGCCGCAGGGCCACTTCCGCCTCGCCGCGACGCACGGGCTCTGCGCGCGCCGGCTCGTCCCGGCCTGGTCGCGCGTCCAGGCGGGCTCGCCGCGCCTCACGGCCGAGGTCTACTCGCTGCGCTCGGCCGACGTCGCGGCGGGCGTGGCCTCGGGCGCGTACGACCTCGGCCTCTGCTACAGCCCGGTGGAGAGCCCGGCGCTGGGCGCGCGCGTGCTCTACCGCGGTCAGCTCCTGCTCGCGGTGCGCCGCGGCCACCCGGTCCTCAAGCTCCCGCTCGCCGCGCGCGCGGCGCGCCTGTCCGACTATCCGGCCGCGCTCTCGAAGGCCTTCTCGGGCATCGACAACTGCGAGTCGCACCCGGCCTTCGCGCGTTTTAATATTTCGCCGCGCGTCGAGCTCATGTTCGACAGCTTCGACGCCGCGCTCGAGCGCCTCTGTTCAACCGACTCGTGGGGGCTGTTCCCCGACCTCGTCCTCGACGAGGCGCGCGGCCGCCTCGCCGCGATCGTCCCGCCCGGCTGGCACGCCGAGCTGCGCGTCGCCGCGCTCTGGCCGCGCCACCGCTGGCTCGCGCGCCCGCTCAAGCGCCTGCTCGCCGATCTGGCCGCGGACCTGAACATAAACTAGGTAGAATCCGCGCATGGACCTTCGCGCCCTCGCCGTCGCCGCCGGGATCGCAGGCTGGACGCCGGCTCCGGTCGCCGCCCCGAAGTCCGCGCCGGTTCCCGTCGTCCTTCCGGCGGACCTGCCCGTCGTCGCCTCGCCCTCCGCGGCGGTCGTGAGCTGGGACGCCCTGCTCGCGAGCCTGGACGCCGCCCGCGTGATCGGCGTCGGCGAGAAGCACGACGAGGCGTCGCACCACCAGATCCAGGCGCTCGTGCTCGACCGCCTCGCCGCGCGCGATCCCTCCATCGTCGTCGGCTTCGAGATGGTCTCGCAGGACCAGCAGGGCGCGCTCGACGACTTTCTGTCCGGCAAGACCTCCGAGACCGACTTCGCCGCGTTCTGGAAGAAGGCCTGGGGCTTCGATTACGCGATCTACAAGCCCCTCTTCGACGCGATCCGCGCCCGCCGTCTCAAGGCCTACGGCCTCAACGCGCCGATCGCGCTCGTGATCAAGGTGGCGAAGAAAGGCCTCGCCGGCCTGACTCCCGCCGAGCGCGCCCAGCTTCCCGCCGAGATCCGAGAGAGCGGCGACGCGCGCTACCGCCAGTTCGTCCTCGACTCTCTGTCCGGCCATCAGATGCCGCCCGACGCGCTCGCGCGCATGATCCAGGCGCAGGCGGTCTGGAACGAGACCATGGGCGCGAAAGCCGCGGAGCTGTCGCGCGCCGCGCGCGTCGTCGTGATCGCCGGCCAGGGCCACATGATGTGGAAGGCCGGCGTGCCCGAAAGCGCCGCGCGCCGCGGCGCCGGCGCGGCCGCCGTCGTGCTCCCGTATCCGCTCGACGGCACGGCGATGAGCGTCCCCGACCAGCTCAAGCGCCTGCGCGATCCCGCCGTCGGCGAATTGCCGATGGCCGACGACTTCGTCCTGATCCCGTAGCGGCCGGATTTTACTGACGCCAGCGTCAGTCGACTTTTTTAGTCGGGATTGATCGCTAGGTCCTCTGCCGTCCGCCTCCGTGCCGGAAGTCCCATCCGAGCGCGAATCACGCTTTGTAGACTCGCGCTCATGAGGCGTTCTCTCGCCGCCGCGCTTTTCCTTATTATTGCGCCCGCCGGCGCGCAGGTGCGCCTCGCCCCGTCCGCGCTCGCGCTCTCCGGCTCCGCGCCGGTCGTCGTCGCGCCGCTCTCCGCGCCGCGCGCCGCGCCCGCGCTGCTGTCCGCGCCGTCGCTCGCCGCCTCGCCGAGCCTGTCCGCCGCGCTCTCGGCGCCGGCCGCCCTCGCCGCGCCCGCGATCGCCGCGTCCTCCGACGCGCCCGAGCCCGCGCGCGCCGCGCCGGCGGAGAGCGCGCGCTCGCTCAACGTCTTCTGGGACGGCCTGCGCCTCGGCGGCCTCGCCCTCGAGGACGAGGCGCCGGCTGCCGCCCCGCTCGCCGTCGACTTCGACGGCCGCGCGCGCGAGTCCCTCGACCCTTCCGCCGACCGCCTCGTCCCGTGGCTGGCGACCGACGACGCGCGGATCGCGTCGGCGCTGGAGAGCGCGGCCGCGCTCGCGCGCCGCACGCGCCCCGGCCGCCGCGCCTTCGCCGCGGCGGAGAAGGCGCTCGCCGCCTCGGGCAAGACCTTGCCCGTCTCGGTCCTCAAGCTCGGCCGCAACTACGGCGAGTACGACTTCCTCGAGGGGACGATGCGCCTGCACGAGAAGCTGTTCGCGCCCGGCGCGGAGGCGGAGCTCGCGGGCACGCTGACCCACGAGCTCATGCACGTGGCCCAGCACGCGCAGGGCCTGCCCTCGAACGCGCTCGAGATGGAGCTCGAGGCCCACCTGTCGGATCTCGAGATGCTCGAGGAGCTCGGCGCGAAGCCGCCGAAGCACACCTTCGCGCGCCAGGCGCTCGAGGCGCTGGCGAAGGGCCCGAAGACATTCGTCGAGCTCATCGACGCGGCCGTGCCGGGCCTGGTCTACCTCGGGAATTCCTCCTTCGACGAGATCGAGGAGCAGTTGGAAAAGGACCTGCGCGACCAGCTCAAGCGCGCGAAGCGCTCGCCGCGCGCGGCCGCGCTCGCCTCGGCGATCGAGCGCGACCTCGAGCGCCTGCGCACGCCGGAAGGCCGGGCGAACTACGAGGCCTTCTCGCGCCGCGTCCGGGCGCTCCTGCGCCGCCGCGCCGCCGCCGCCGCGCGCTAGGCTTTCTTCTTCAGCACGAGCCAGAGCGCCAGCTCGGGGCCGCGCAGGTCCGCCGCACGGCCGTCGGGGCCGTAGCAGGCCGCGAGCCTCAGCGGCGAGCGGCCGATCAGCGCCTCGATCTCGTCCGCGTCGTAGCTGCGCAGGTCGTAGGAGGAGTCGATCACGCGCGTGCGGCGGCCGTCCGGGATCGTCACGAAGTTGATGATGCGCTCGCGGCGGCGCGGGCGCTCCGGCGGCAGGGTCTCCATCACGTGCGTGACGACGCGGCCGCCGACGCGCGCGGTCCAGGTCTCCTCGTCGGGCGCGACTTGGCCGTAGGCCGCGAGGTCCAGGCCGAGCACGAAGATCCCGCCGGGCTCGAGCGCCGCGGCGGTGACGCGCAGGTGCGCCAGCGCCTCGCGGTCGCTCATCAGGTGGCGGAACGTGGAGAGCATGTTGAAGGCGAGGCCGTAGCGCCGCCCCGGCCGGAACGTCGTCATGTCGCCGCGGACGACGCGCGCGCGCGCGCCCCACTTCTTCAGCCGTTTGCGCGCGTAGGCGACCATCGCCGGCGACAGGTCGTAGCCGTGCGCGAGCCAGCCGCGCCGCGCCAGGCCCGCGAGGTAGCGGCCGGTGCCGCAGGCGGGCTCCAGCGCGGTCTTGGCGCCGCCGCCGTGAAGCCGCGCGAGGCGGTCGAGCAGCCAGACCTCGTCGCCGGTGCCGTCGGCGTGGAGCGCGTCGTAGAGCGCGGGGTCGCGGTACAGCGCGACGCCGCTCCCGGTCAAGGGAGCTTGCCGTCGATGACGACGGTGCGAGTGGGCTGGGCCAGCGGGATGCCGTCGGCGCGCATGGCTTCCAACAGCCCGATGAGGACCGACTGCTGGCGGTCCATGTAGACGACGTACTCCGGATGCGAGACGTAGAAGACGACCTCGTACTGAAGACCCGATTCTTGAAATTGCGCCAGGTGCGCGCGCTCGAAGCGCACGTTCGGGGTCTTCTCCGCGACCTTGCGCAGCTGCTCGGGCAGGCGGCGCAGGGTCTCCGCCGGCGTGTCGAGCGGCACCGAGAAGTTCACGAGCGCGCGCCGCTCCAGCGGCGGCCGGAAGTTCTGGATGCGCGACGAGGTCAGGTTCGAGTTCGGGAAGATCAGCATCTCGCCGTCGCGCGAGCGCACGCGCGTGGTCTTGATGCCGACGTGCTCGACCGTGCCCCAGAAGTCGCCCACCTTGATGAAGTCGCCGACGACGAAGGGCTTGTCCAGGTACAGCGCGACGGCCGAGAACAGGTCGCCCAGCACCGCCTGCGCGGCGAGCGCGACCGCGATGCCGCCGATGCCCAGGCCCGCGACCATCGAGCTCACGTTGTAGCCCGCGTTGCTGAGCACGAACAGCGCCGCGCCGATCCAGATCAGGCTCTTCGCCGCCAGCGTGGCCGCGTGCGCGGTGTCCTGGTTGGCGCGGTCGGCCGGGTCCGACAGGATGGTGCGGCGGATCCCGTACGCCGCGAGCGTGGACAGCAGGCCCACGATCCGCCACGCGATGACCAGCACCGCGACCGTGTGCGCGACGTGCTCGAAGCGGTGCGGCAGCTCCAGCGACCGCCGCGCCAGGTCCAGCGCGACGAGCACGAGCTCGTGCACGCGCACCTGCTCCATCAGCTCCGTCGCCAGGTTCGTCCCCGAGCGCCGCGCCAGGCGCCGCACGATCAGGAAGCCCGCGATCATGCCGGCGAACGCCGCGCCCGAGATCAGGTACGCGGACAGCGGATTGCCGTAGTACTCGTCCTGGAGGAAGCCGAGCCAGTTCACGGCGCTATTATGCCTGATTCGGCGGCCGCGAGTGGAGCGCCGACTCGACTACGATCGTCGTCTGCCGGACGCCGAGCGTGCGGCGGATTTGATGACGCCGCATTCTCTCAGCAGGGGAATCCGTGAGGGTTTTGTCCGCGCAGAGGGCTTTCATGTCGTCGTAGAAGCGATCCTGAGCGCGATCTTGGATCCTACGGATGCTCCGCCTCAATGGGTTCACATACATATCGGCCTCAAACAGACGACGCGGCCGTACGGAGATTATCGTCTTCAGGTCTGCTCGCGTCATGATTCACCCCCGCACGCGCACCGTCCTGGTTTTATAAACCATATGCATGTGTTTATAGATCACATTGTATCGCGCCCTCTGCTGTGCCGCAAGACCCGGCCCCCGCAACTTCCGTGTGCCATTGGTGCGTTTAAGCGCACCGATGGCGCAGGGCCGGAGGGCCTCAAGACCCGACGGGATGCGCCGCGGCGTCGGAAAAAGTTCCCTGGACGTTTCGCGCTCCGCGCGCTACAATTGCGGCATGGTCCTGCTTCTGGTCCTCATCGGCGTCGTGGTGGCCTACACCGTATGGAGCCGGCGCGGCGCGGGCGCGACGCCGTCGAATCCGGGCGCGCCCGGCGGCGGGCCCACGCCCCTCCCCCCCGCTCCGCGCATGCCCGAGCCGCGCACGCCCGTTCCCGCTCCCACGCCGCCGCCCGCTCCGGCCCCGCGCGCGCCCGCGCCCATGCCCGCCCCCTCGTCCGCGCCGAATCCCGAGGCGGACGCGCGCATCCGCAAGCTCATCGAGGACGGCCAGGGCATCGAGGCCATCCGCGTCTACCGCGAGACCTACGGCGGCGACCTGACGGCCGCGAAAGCCGCGATCGAGCGCCTCAAGGCCGGAAAATAGCCGAGCCTTCCCATGGCCCTATTCCTCCTCTTCTTCGCGGTCGCGGCCGTCGTCGTCTTCATCGTCAAGACGCGCGGCTCGGTCATGGCGGCGTCGACCCGCGACGGGCCGCGCGACATGGCCGAGGTCCAGCGCCTGATCGCGTCCGGCCAGCTCATCTCGGCGATCAAGCTCCACCGCGAGCTGACGGGGCTGGGCCTCAAGGAGTCGAAGGACGCCGTCGAGGCGATGGCGCTCGGGTCCCTGCCCGCGGTCGCCCCGTCCTCCGCGCCGAACCCCGACGTGGACGCGCGCATCCGCATGCTCCTGCACGGCGGCAAGGGCGTCGACGCCATCCGCCTGTTCCGCGAGGCCTACGGCACGGACCTGAGGACGGCGAAGGAAGCGATCGACCGCATCCAGGCCGGCCTCTAGCCCTTCCGACGAGATTTGGTACAATACGGCTCCACTTCAGGGTTCCCATGCCCAAACCTCAGGAGAAAGTCATGCCCAGCGCCACCGCCGTGAAGCCCGATTTCAAGGTCAAGGACCTCAGCCTCGCCGATTGGGGCCGCAAAGAGATCACCATCGCCGAGAGCGAGATGCCGGGTCTCATGGCCCTGCGCGAGGAATATAAAGGAAAGAAGCCGCTCAAGGGCGCGCGCATCGCCGGCTGTCTGCACATGACTATTCAGACCGCCGTGCTGATCGAAACGCTGCTCGAGCTCGGCGCCGAGGTCCGCTGGTCCTCGTGCAACATCTTCTCCACGCAGGACCACGCCGCCGCCGCCATCGCCAAGGCAGGCCGCGCCGCGGTCTTCGCCTGGAAGGGCATGAACGCGGTTGAGTTCGACTGGTGCATCGAGCAGACGCTCAAGTTCCCCGACGGCTCGCCCCTCAACATGATCCTGGACGACGGCGGGGACCTGACCAACATGGTCTTCGACAAGTACCCGAAGCTGGCCAAGGACATCGTCGGCCTCTCCGAAGAGACCACCACCGGCGTGCATCGCCTTTATGAGCGCGTGAAGAACGGCACGCTGCTCACGCCCGCCATCAACATCAACGACTCCTGCACCAAGAGCAAGTTCGACAACCTGTACGGCTGCCGCGAGTCCCTGCTGGACGGCATCAAGCGCGCCACCGACGTGATGGTGGCCGGCAAGATCGCCGTCGTCGCCGGCTACGGCGACGTGGGCAAGGGCTGCGCCCAGTCCCTGCGCGGCCAGGGCGCGCGCGTCCTCATCACCGAGATCGACCCCATCAATGCCTTGCAGGCCTGCATGGAAGGCTACCAGGTCGTCACCATGGACGAGGCCGCCGCCATCGGCGACATCTTCGTGACGGCGACGGGCTGCGCCGACGTGATCCTGCGCAAGCACCTGGACGCCATGAAGAACCAGGCCATCGTCTGCAACATCGGCCATTTTGATCTCGAGATCGACATCGCCAGCCTGACCAGCGACAAGAAGCTGAAGAAGACCGAGATCAAGCCCCAGGTGGACCAGTTCGTCTGGCCCAACGGCAAGGTCGTCACCATCCTGGCCGAAGGCCGCTTGGTCAACCTCGGCTGCGCCACCGGCCACCCCAGCTTCGTCATGAGCTGCAGCTTCACCAACCAGGTCATGGCCCAGATCGAGCTGTGGTCCACCCGCACCCAGAACAAGTACGAGAAGAAGGTCTACATCCTCCCCAAGCACCTGGACGAGAAAGTCGCCGCCCTCCACCTCGGCAAGCTGGGCGCCAAGCTGACCAAGCTCACGCCGAAGCAAGCCGAGTACCTGGGGATCCCGGTGGAAGGTCCGTTCAAGGCCGACAACTACCGCTACTAAGCTTCACGCCGACGGAAAACAAAGAGGCCCCGGCAGGGATTCTGCCGGGGTTTCTTATTGAGAGTTGCTCATATACACAGTTGACACGGATGCAGAATCCATCTACTCTAACGCCGATCCATCCCCATTCAGCGGTGAACGAATTCCAATGAAAAAGATTTCCTACCTGTTTGGCGCCGGTGCCACGCATGCAGTGCTCAGCGATATATCACCGAGTCTTGGACTGCTGACGACGCGCGAGGTAGCGCCGGGCGACGTCGTGTTCTCCTTTCGGAATCGGACCATCGCGGCGATCGGCGTCGCGCAGTCGTATGGGTACGAGTGTCCGAAGCCGACGGAGTTCGGGACCATCGGGGCGAATTGGGAGCTGATCGGCTGGCGCGTGGACGTCGCCTACACGGTTCCGCACAACCGCGTGGTGCCGAAGGAGCACATGGGGTTGCTCGGGCCATTGATGCCGGAGCGTTACGCGCCTCTGCAGCGGGACGGCGATGGGATTCAGAACGTCTACCTTGCGGAACTTCCGCGCGCGTTCGCTGAAGCGCTGGCGGGGCTGATCGGAGTCGAAGCGCGCGAACTCGTCATGGCAAGCGCCGACAAACCTGTTCTGGCAGCACCGCAGACGGCGGCGCGCGGCATCGACGAGTGGGAAGAGAAGATTCAGCAGACGGTCATCGCGAGCAAGACGCTCACCGACACGGAGCGGACGGCGATCATACGGGCGCGGCGCGGGCAGGGACTGTTCAAGCAGAACGTGATGCGCGTCGAGAGGGAGTGCCGGATCACGAAGGTGGACAACCCGGCGCATCTGGTCGGGAGCCACATCAAGCCGTGGCGCGACGCGACGAACGACGAGAGGCTCGACGGCGAGAACGGCCTGCTGCTGACGCCGAC
>Ga0209415_10001791_pt1 | contig 40515 bp, 46 predicted proteins | sample PeaSoiSIISIP2007_FD_187696 | JGI IMG/M metagenome (GOLD analysis project Ga0209415, IMG submission 187696) | Peat soil microbial communities from Weissenstadt, Germany - SII-SIP-2007 (SPAdes) (version 2) | ecosystem: Environmental > Terrestrial > Soil > Wetlands > Peat | place: Germany...
TGAAACGGTAACCGGGTCATTCACTTTTGACACAGCGAATTTACCTTCGAATCCGTGCTCCTCAGCTACGGTTTTTTGTCAGTCGGGACCGACATCGACCCCTTGGGAGACGGGTACGATCACGCTCAATGGGTATACGGTAAATTTCTCTCAGTCCGGTCCCTTCGGGGGCGTGGTTGAATTCGCCGGGCAAAACACAGGTTATAATTTTGGAGATCTTTTTCTCTTCAGGCAAAATCCCGGAACTGAGGTCGACCTAGTGTTCATTTCCAACACAGACCATTTCATTCCTGGACTTGATCCTTCTCAAAGTTTCGTCGCCTCAGGACCCAATAGCGGTGATTCGACTTTCACGGATTCCAACGCTTCCGAGGTATTTGCGCTTTCATACTTGTCATTGACGCCTGAGATCGTCCCCGAGCCTGGCACACTGGCGCTCTTTGGAGTCGGTCTAGTCGCCTTCGCTATGACCCGCCGCACCCGTCATGCGAACCCGAAGGCCGCGACCGAGGCGCTCGCAGTGGCCCAGGACTTGGCCCGCATTGTGGGCGCTATAGCCGATGACGTTGGCCATCCCGATGAGCCCATCGGGCCAGGGCGCGTCATGAACGGGCGCCGAGCCGCCGTCTGAAAGCCCCACGTGTTATGGTCGATCGGCATGGCGATTTTTTACCGCCTCCGATTGTTCGGCCCCACGGGGCGGATCGTCGCCGTCCAGCGGCTCTCTGCGGGCGACGATCGGGAAGCCGTGGCGCAGGTCCAGGAGATGATCAAAGGCGCCTCGGGCGTGTCGACCTTCGACCTATGGAACGATGATGGGCGCCGCATCGAGGGCGCGGCGCCCACGAGAGGAGAAAAGCCCCGCCGGTGAGGGCGGGGCTGGAGTTGGGGGATCGTCGAGGTTGACGATCAGCGCCAGCATGGCGCCCGGCGCCGCGGGCGGTCAACGCGGGCCGGTGGCGAGCGCCTCGTGGAGGATCGAGAGCAGCCGCAGCGCCCCGGTGTATTCGGCCATGGTGGTCCGCTGCCCCATCGCTTCGAGCACCGTCTGGCAGAGATCGCGGCGAGCCTCGGCCTCATGCTCGGCGAGCGCTTTCACAAGCTCTGCAACCGCCATCTCAATGTCGACACGCGCGTTCTTCTCGGGAACGCTCCTCCGTCTGTCCTTGGGCAACTGCGCAAGCCCGTGCTCAAGCAGGCGCAGCGCTTGAGAGATGCGAAAAGCCATCGACAGGTTCGGCGCCTTGCCGATTTTGACGATCTCCGCGCTCATGCGGCGTCTCCCGGTGACCGCGCCGCGAGGTTCGCCTCGTCGGCGCCCGCGAGACTGCCGATCCCGCCCTGCATCCGGGGTGCGCCTTTGGCCGAGAGGAGCCGGATGCAGAGCAGAGCGGCGATCTCGAGGAGGGCCACATCCTCGGGCCTGAACGGGCCGCCCGCGTGCCGGTGCCACGTCATCCGGAGGCCGTTGACGGCAATGGTCAGGGCCATGGTGATGGGAACCCCGCGGGCGAGCCTGAGGTTGTCCTTCGTAAAGCTGGTGATGAGCCTTACGCGATCGTCGCGCTCGGCCTCTCTTGCGTTGGTGGGCATGGTCGGTGCTCCTTGATTTGACGTTATCGTCGGTGATAACGTAGATATCAGGTTAGGAGCCTGTGCTAATTAGGTCAAGGTGCTAATGTGATAACGGGGTTGCAGATACGAATGGCGCGATCGGCCCTGAAATGGGGCGTCCGCGACCTCGCGAAAGCCGCCAGTGTCTCACCCGCCACCATCACGCGAATCGAGGGTGACGCTCCGGCCAACGCCTCCACTCTCGCGGCGATAGAGCGCGCCCTCGAAGCCGCTGGCGTCGTCTTCATCGCCGAGAACGGCGGCGGCCCGGGCGTGAGGCTCAAGAAGCGGAAACGGTAAAGGAGGCCACCATGCGAAACATTCTAGCGGCAGTGATGGCGGTGACTGCAGTGGCGTACCTCGGCGGCGATGCGGCCGCCGGCAAGAGCGCCGACGTCACAGCGCTTATCGCCCGGGCGCAGACGGAATTTACAGCGGCCGAGGCCGAGGCTGACGTGTGCCCTACTGTGGCCGGCACTCCCGAACAGATCCGCGCGGCGGCGCAATGCCTCGACCGAGTTCTCGTCGACGCGCAATTCCTGGCCGATGCGCGCGATGCCGGGCGCGCCTATGCGGCTTTCATGAGGGCGCGCGGAGCCGAAGCATCGGGCTCGGGCCTCTATGCTATCCGCCTCAAGGGCGATCTCGAGAAACTCCATATGCACGGGCCGGAATTCTGCGGCGTCTTCAAGATCGACTGTGTGGAGTTCCGCAAGGCCTGGGGCGATATGGAGCGGTCGCACCCGATCTTCAATTAGGATCGGTGGCGCTGACCGCGCCTCCGAGGGCGAGATGGGCCCCGTTTAGCTCACGCCCGCCCCTCCGCCTTCACGTGCAAGAGGGCCCGCGCCGCGCACGCCTGGCGCCGAACCTCCTCGATGATCGGTACCGCGTGCCCCGTGAAAGTCGCGAGCGCCACGCCTGCGGTCAAGTCCGGTTGATGCGGTAAGAACAGCGCGCCGGCGATGCGGACGAGCGCAAATGCGCGGTCCATCACTGGAATCCTCAGGTCCGCGATCAGTGCGAGGTCTGGCAACAGCTCGGGCAGCTCCGCAGGGTCTATTTGCGCGGCTCGCCATTCCCGGCCGCCCGCATGAAGTACCAGTAGCTGGCCCACGGTTCATCACCTCGTCGGAAGAGCCGCTCTCAGATCGCTGCTGGCATTCCTAACCCAGCGGCGGAAGGCCTTCGTTAACCCCGAGGTAGGGTCGAGGAGCATCTGCTGCATCGCTTTCGCGCTGGGGGAAATGATCGTCGGCGCAAATGTCAGCCCGGCACCACCGCCGCCACTGTCCCGAAGTCCTTGGGCGAACGGCTGCGGCACCACCGCTTCGCCGGGATGCAGCATCGCGAGCATGTTGCCGGGAATCGTCCACGCGCCTTCGGCAAGGCCTGGGATGCCGCCGCCGAGGCCGGTCGCGTAGCCCATGACGAAGGTATATGCCGCAGTGGCAGCGCCCGGCGCGGCGAGGAGGCCCTCCGGCCCGGTCTCCGCGCTGTCCGCGAAGGCGGCGGCGGCGGCGATCGAGGCCTCGATCTGGATCTGCGAGAAGGCCAGCGCGACGCTGGCCGCGTGCGACGCAATGGCCTCGGCGGTGTAGGTGGCCTCACGCTGAGTGCCGCCTGCGGTTGTCGCCGCGGTCATGCTGGTTTCGCCGAAAAGCCACTGCCCGACCTTGGTCGCGATCCGGCCCAGGAACGTCGTGTTCGCCGTGTTCTCCAGCGCCGTGCGTTGCGCCACGCCAGCAGCGGTCGCCGCGGTTTCCTTCTGCTGCATGATAGCGTGCACGAGCAAGCCGCCGGTCGCGATCTTTTCATCGTTCGCGAGACCGAGCAGGCCGTAGAGCGCCTTGGTCGTGATGTACTTCAGGTCGTCAGCGAGTTCTTTCTCGACGAGGTTGCTGCTCAATTTTAGCAGCGATTGCGAAAGCGTTTGCCGCCCCGAGAACACGCTGCTGATGAAGCTCTGTTCGGCGCTCAGGATCTCGTTGATCGCAGTCTTCCAGCCGCTCACGTCCTGATTCTCAAGTTTTTGCTTTTGCGAAAAATATTGCTCGTAGAGCTTGATCAGCGCCTGTACGTGGGTTTGCTCGGCGACAAAGATTTCGCTTCCGACCGCGCTCTGCCGCGCCGCGTCGCCCTTGAGAAAGTCATAGCGCTCCTGAAGCGACGCCACGACCGCCTTGGTCTTTTTCGCTTCGAGATCGACGAGGAGCCCGTACTCCTCGTCTGCGTTGGTTTTCTTCTCCGCGAAGTCGGCCCGGATTTGCGCTTCCTGGGTCGCGAAATAAGCGGCATTGGTCTTCTCGTCCTGCCCGATCGTTTGCAAATTGTAGGCGAGCAGGTCGGCCTTGATCTGTTTTTGGGCCACTGCCAGTTCGCGCTCTACCGCCTCGCGGTCTTTCGCGCTGAGCTTCTGCGTTGCCAACACTCGCTGCCAGAACGCAGCCGCCTGCGCCTCCTGCTCGGCGTGCCCCGCCGTCGACAGCGCCAGCTCCTGCGCGAGCTGAGTCCGGTCCTGTTCGAGAATAGAGGCGCCCCCTTGCGCTTGAAGCGCCTGGAGCTGCTTCTGCGCCTGCGCTCGGGCGCTCACCTCGGCGTCAAGTAGGGGGCCGGCCTCGGTGGTTGCGATCGCCCGGTCGAGGATCGCGATGTCGCCCTTGATCCGGGAGATGTCGTCTTGCACGCCGCGATAGCGGGTCGCCACGTCGAGCGCCTGCAGCGCATCTTGATTAGGCTGCGCACCACCAGCCGGGCGCGTGGGTGCTCCTATTCCTGCGGAAGATACGGGCAGCCCCACCAGGCCCTTGGCCATCTCCTCTGAGACGCGCTGTTCCTGGGTGACGATATCCTTGAGATATTGAATCTGATCACCAAGACGTGCATTGAGGGCCGCCTCCAGGATCGCCTGCGCCCTCAAAACGTCGTTGTGTTTCCCAGCATCCTCGAGTGCCAGCTTTTGCTCAGGCGTGAAGAGCCGGATTGCGTCGCCGAACTGCAGCGCCGAGCTGGCACCGCCCGCGAAGGCGCGGGCGAGTTGCTCCGCCGCCTTCGCTGGGGTCTCGCCGGAGACGCTGGCGAGCGCAAGCGCGAGCGGCGCGAGTTCCGAGCGGGCCGCATCCGATGCCACCGGGATCTTGGCAAATTCGACGGCGAGCTGCGCGGCGGCGCTGCGGGAAATATTAAACTCGTTCGCGAGCTGCGCCATGGCGCCCGACGCGGCGTCGCTCGAAAATTGAGCGCCGCGGCCGACCAGGATCATCGAGCCTTGAATATCGTCGAGCGCCTTCTGTGCGCGCGTGGCCTCGAGCGCGAGATAGACGAGGCCGCCAGCGAAAGCCGCGGTCGCGGCGATGGCGCCGAGGGTCGCGGGGCCAAGCTCGAGCATGTGCTCGCCGAGCAGCGCGATCGTGCCGCCGGCGCGCAAGAATTCGCCGCGGCTTAGTTCCGTGCCGAGCGCCCGCATCTCGCGCGTCAACGTCGCGAACGGCAGCGCCGCGGTGGAGACGGCGCCCCCAGTAGCCGCGATCTCGCCTCGCAATGTTGAAACCGATAGCCTCGCTTTTGCAGCGCTCGTGGCCGAGGCCTCCAACTGAGGAAGAAGCCCGGACTGGACCGCCCCGCCTCCCGCGACTGCCTGGTTCGCGAGATCTCGGGTCGCGGCGCTGAATTGCCGCAAGGACGCCTGCGCCAGCGCTAATTTGGCTTCAAGGTCTGCGGTGGATACCTCGATCCCAATCGCAATGTTGGAGGCCACGGCGTTCCTATCCCTTCATCGCCGGCGCGAGCGCGATCGACGTGGCGCGGAGGCGGGTGCCGTCCTTCGGATTCCGCTCCACTTCCACTTCGACGCGGTCGCCCACCCGCAGACTGTCGAGGCCGCAGCGACGGACGATATTTAGATGAACGAAGACCGACGCGGTGTTCGCATCATCGGGCAGGACGAAGCCGTACCCTTTCGCTATGTCGAATTGCCGAACGGTGCCGATCATCGTCTTGTCACCTCAGAGCGCGGAAAGCGCCGGGCGGCCTGATTGGCAAGCCACCCGGCGCTGGTGCAAGCCGCAACTCGATGGAGCCGAGGGCGCCGCTTGCAATCCGACGAGCGGGGAAGGAAAACCCCACGCGCCGGCAAAGAAATCCGTGCTCGCTGCGGTTGGCACATCGGTGAGGTTCTGGCCTACCGCGAGCGACTCTCGGCAGTCTTCCACGAGGCCTCGACTTTCTGTCGCATGGCGGCCTCGTGGTGGATCTTGCACTCGAGCGGCTCCTTGAGGCCGCACTCTGCGGTGACCGCGCGCGCGCAGGTGCCGATGACGCCGCGGTGTGTGCCGTTCATGCCCTTGCGGGCGTCGTCGCTTGCCATAGGCATCTCCATCAGGTCGTGCCCGTCAGCACCGCGACCGGGCCGCGGGTCGAGGCGTCACCGACCGAGTGGTTGATGAGATCGATCCGCTGCGTCCCGCGGATCAGGACCTGGTCGGTATCGAGCGCGCGGTCGAAGCTGGTCGCGACCGTGATTCGGCGCTTCTCGGCGATGAGCGACGACATGCTGAGGTCGCCGAAATAAACCATCGGATTGCCGGTCAGGCTCGAGGAGCCGTCCGGCAGCTTGGCGCTGAAGATAACCGGGAACCCGAGATAGCAAGGCGTCAAAACACCGTCGATCATCCGGGTCTCCATGTAGCCACCACCACCGGATCCAGCCAGGCGACAGAAGGCCTGCGCGAAACAGACTTGCGAGCAGTACCATGCGGCCCCGGGGATCGCGGTGGCCATCACACCTGATATCAGGTTGCCGAGGTCGGTCGTGTCGAGGGTGAGGAAGGTGTGGTGCCCGCTGGCCGCGGCGATGGCACCCTTCAGCCCCGACAGCTTTGAGCCGAGCCCGGTTATTCCGTAGTAGGTCGACGTGCCGTCGCCATTGAAGCCGCAGTCGTCCTCCTTGGCAGCGAAGCCGTAGCCGATTTCCGAAGTGAGAAACTCGCCGAGGTCCGGCGCGCTGTCCTCCAGCAACTCGGTTGAGTCGCGAGAGAGAACGGCCATCTTTTTCATGCTGCTCTCGACGGCGTCGAGCAGGAACGACGATTCAGGGATCGCAGCACCTTCGGCTACGAAATTCACGGTCACGCCGCCGGTGCGTCGAGGGCGTACCTGGTTATCGGAGCGAGCGGGGCGCACCTGCGCACCACGCCGGAAGGCGCCGACGGTTTCGCGGATGTTGATGATCGCGTCGTCGAAGTCTTGAGGCGCGAGGAAGCCGCCGACGCTGTCCTGGCTCTCGGCCGTCGCCTTCGTCAGCGGCACGCGGTGCTCGATGCACCACCACTTCGACGCTTCAATTCCGGCGAGCGCCTTGAAGAAGTGCCCGACCCGCTCCGCGTGCTCCTCGGCCTTCGGACCCGTGAACGCGCGCACTCGTGTTAGCTCAGACATTTTGCACCTTTTTGATTTCGGCCTCGGTGACGATGCCGGCCGCGAGAGCGGCCTCGCGCGGCTCGCGCAGAGGGTCGCGGCCCCAGTCGACGTCGACCATGTTTCGCCCGAACCACCTGGCCATGGGGAACGTCGGCAGGTAGGGCACAAACGCGCCAGCCTGCGCGTGTCGGGCGAGCCTGCGGAGTTCCAATGCTTGGAAACGGAGCCCGGTCAGGAGCGCTTCGCGATCGAGCGCGAGATCCTCTGCGGCATGGTCCTCATGCCACCGCAGCGCCGCGGCGTGCATGGTGGCGTTGATGATCTCGGGCCTATCGAGCGCCTCGAGCAGAGACTTGAGGGCACCGTGCTCGATAAGGAGCGGCGTCTCATCGGCATCAACCGCTGCAGAGGCGCGGAACAGGGCGACCGCGTGTCCGTTCGCCAGCTCCTGCGCTCGCTCGCCGATGGCTTTCTCAATGTCCGAGCGCACCGCGGGAAGTTGGCCCTTTTTGTGCGCGGAATACCACGCGCGGCGGCGACCCTCTACGAGCTTCAGGGCGGCGGTGTACTCCTGCCGCAGCTTCGCGTGCTCTTCAAGCGTGAGGACCTGAAACTCGCCGGCGGTTGGTGTCTGTGCTTTCGCCATGGTGGAAACCCTACGCTGCGTCTGGCGAGGAAACGCACCCCTGCGCGTTCTTTTTGCGACGGCGGCGGAGGCGACGGAAATGCTGCATCAGGCGGTGGATCTCACGCGGGTCGCCGGGATCCATCGCCAGACGGCGAGCGAGGATTGAGGCCGCGTGGCAACCATGCCGACGCGTCAAGGTATCGAGCATCGCCAGCTGCTCGGAATTGGTGGGCGACCTGTGCGCGGCCGCGCCGCTTACCCTCTCGAGAACCCGGTCGGCGCCGAGCCGCGTCGCCGTCTCCGGGGAAATCTTACCGGCCACAGCGTCCGCGAGCAGCGATCGCAGGATCCCCGCGACCTGCGCGCGGAGTGCCTCGCTGTCGTCAGTCACGGGCCACCCCGAGGTCATCGGCCTCGCGGGCGGCGGCGTCTTGCGGAGCGTTCCCGACCCTCGTCTCGGCGACGCCTCGACACCTGAAGCGCGGCGATACCGTTCGCCAGCTTGGCGGCAAAAGCGGCCCATGGGTCGCATTTGGCTCCTTCTCCGGCAGCGTGCCGATCCGGTGCGCTTCCAGCGCGGTCTGCTTGCTCAGATCGAGCGCCTTCAATAATTTCGTCAGGCTGGGTGACGAAACTCCTTCCTCCTTGGGGCCGCGCTTTCCTCGCTCCACCTTGTCGAGCGCGCGCCCGAGCTTCCAGCGCGCCCACATGCGCGCGAGCGCGTCGCCACCACTGCCGGTCGGCGATCCCAGCATGCGCGGTCGCGTTGCCGAATTGGTCATCGGCACGCGATATCGCGAAATGGAAAACGCTGGATTTTCGGGCAAACCGTGCCCATGGGCGCGATCTGACCCCACCCTACCCAATCTTGCGAACATGCCTGTCGTTGGCCAAACCGGTTTCCGGCGCCGCGCGCCTGGCACCTACACCCCCTGTGGGTATCTGTCGCACGAGCACCACTCACGAGTGCGCTGCGGCGTTTGATTTCGGAAATCAGACAACACATTCGTTCCGTGCGTGCGCCCCACCCGGTGCGTCGACGATGGGCCGAGCATGGATCGACACCCCCTGTATCCTGGCGTCTCGGATACGCTCGAAAAAAATGGCCAAATCCGTAAAGGTAGCTGAGCCACGCGGTCGACCGGTCGCGCGGGCCGTTCCATAGGTTCGACGACCGGCACCGGTTCCTGGATTGGCCGGGACCCACTGCCGGTCGCGAATGGTGGGGCGCATCGCAGGCAGCCGACCGGTGCCGCACCTTCACAAACAATGACGTTTGGGCCACCCCCTCCAGGGATGCCTGTGAAGCATCGTGAAGTGTCTCAGGTATATCTACGTTACGCGCGCGCGCGTGACGGCGATAAGCAGTGCATGGCTCACGATCCTTCACGCGAGCACCCGAAGGCCGATGCCATCGAAGCCAGTTTTCCCCGTGCCGCCCTGCCTTCGCGGAGCAAGCCCTCGAGCTAAGAGCGCCTGCGAAAAGCGTTTTTGGCTGCCCGCGTATTCGCCAGCCTGGTCAGCCCATGCTTTCCAGTTGCCGAACAACTCCGAGCTGGTCGCATAGAAGCCGGCCTTGACGGTGCAGCGCTCGGTCATCCACTGGGACAGCGCGTCCTCGGCCTCGAGATACTGCTCCGTGGCCTTGCGCACCGCCTCGGGCTGAGCGAGGCCTTCGCCTTGCCAATCCAGGCAGCCGTCGATCATCCACGCCAGGATGCCCGGCCACTCTTCGCGGAGCCGCTCAGGCAGCTTCTCGTCGCGTTCCTGCTCGGGGATGGTGATGCCGAAGGGAATCAGGTTCATGCGGCGCCGGATCGCCTCGTCGACGCCGCGAAGGCCTGGTTTGTGGTTACCGATGATCAGCAGCTTGAACTGCGGGGTGAACTCGAAGAAGTCCTGTCGCATGAAGCGGGCCGCGATGCGGTCGCCACCGGTCAGCGCCTTGATCCGGCTTTCTGCCCAGCGCCGGCCTTCCTCGGTCTCTTGCGCTGTCACCAGGCGCGCGCCGCGAAGGCTGGCGAGCTCGGTCGGGTGCCGATCGCCGAAACTGGCGATGAAGGCTTCCATCGGCGCCACGGCGGCGTAGTCGCCCATAATCCCGGCGATGGTGTTGACGAAGACGCCCTTGCCGTTGGCGCCGGTACCGAAGCCGAAGAACAGCGCGTGCGCCTCGGTGGATCCGGTGAGCGCGTATCCAGCCATCCGCTGCAGGAACAAGCGCAGATCACCATCGCCGCCGGTGATCCTGTTGAGGAAATCGAGCCAGCGCGGGCACTCGCCGCCCGGCGAAGCCGCGGTCACCTTGGTGGTGTAATCCGCGATCTTCGGCGTCCGTGAACGCCCCGTCTGAAGGTCGACTACGCATTCCGGTGTGTTCAGCAGCCATATGTTGGCATCCCACTGGTCGACGGTCGCCGCGAGACGGCGATCCGCCTTAGTGAGCCTCTCCACTGCTGCCACGGTCTTCGCGCTGGCGATCGCGGTGGACGTCTTGGGTTTGTTGCACTTGATGCTTTCGGTTCGGCAAAGCCGACGCGCAAGGTCGAAGGCGTGCAGGGTGTGGTCGATCTGCCACCGGCAGCCGTCCCACATGAGCCATTTACCCCAGGTTGCCACGTAGCGGAGCCGGTTCTCGTGCATCGCTGCAAATGCGAGTGCCAGCGCCTCGTCGGTGAATTCCGGGGGTCTCTCTTCGTGCCCGATGACGGGGGTGGTGGTGGCCACTGCGGCGCCGGCCCAGAGCGGCGCATCGTTGGTGAGCCGCGTCAGCTCCTCGGCGTTACCTCCGGCCGCGAGCCAATCCGAAACATCGCCCTTTTCCGCAAGAGCGGGCAGCGCCATCACGCGGACGCGCCGGGCAACCGGTTTGAGGTTTTGGCCCACCTGGTCGGCATGCTTTCGGCCCGAGTCGTCATTGTCGGGTAGTAGCACGACGTCAGCACCTCGCAGATGCGCGCCATATTCCCTCCGCCATTTCCCTGCGCCGCCGGGATTGCAGGTCGCCGCGAACCCGAGCGCCGCCAGGTTGTCGCAGTCCTTCTCGCCCTCGGGGACGTAGATCGTTTTCCCCTGTTCGATGGCGGCGATGAGCGCCGGCAGCCTGTAGGGCACGCGGCGGACGCCGGCCATTTTCCAGATCCAGCCATCGGCGCCGTCGGGGCGCCGCTGCACGAAGGCCTTGGGGATCTTGCGCACCACCTGGAACAAGAGCTTCCCGCTCTCGTCGGTGTAGTCGTAGGTCTTGATCTCTTCCTTCGGTGCGCCGACCTCGCGCTGGAGCCACTCGATGGCCTCGCCGTTCGATAGACCCTTCTTGTGTTGGAGAAGCTCGAGCACTCCGCCGCCGACGTTGTCTTGGTGGTCGTACCAGCTCCCGCGCTTGTCGCCTTTGATGATGATGCTGACCGAGCCGTGGGTCCCGAAGCGCAGCTCGGCATCGGTGGTGAATTCGGGATTGGGGTCGCCGAAGAGCTTGCGCGCGGTCGCGCCGATGTAGAGGCCGAAGTCGGTCACGGGGCTATGGTGATGTCGGTCATGGCGACGCCGCCGCGAGCCGGTCGGCCCAGGACTTGATCAGGGTGCGTTCCGATTCCTCGGCGACCTTGAGCGCGTCCAGCTTGTGCTTCGGCAAGTGCCGCTCGAGCCGGTCATATACGAGCGCCCGCAGGAGGTCGGGGTGTATGGCGTCGAGCTCGACGCTCTCCTCTCCAAAATTGCGAGCTCGGCTGTCAGTTTTCTTCGTCGGCCTCGTTGGAAGCTTGAGAGCGGCGATCTGTTCATCAAGGACCGCTACGCGTTCGAAGTGGATCTCCGCGTCCGGCGCCACCTCCCTGAGCGTGTCGCGGATTTTATAGGCGGCGTCGACGCCGGAAGGGTCGAAGTCCCCAAAGTGATAAATATGCGTGGAGATGCCCTCGGAGGCGATCTCGTTGATGTACTCCGCCGCGGAGTGCAGAAACGAAAGGCTCGCATATCCGCGAGCCACCATTAGGGGCGCGTCGAAGTGCGCGGTGATCGGGTAGACGACACCCGCCAGCGCGTCTTTCTCAATCCAGATCTCGGCATACTCGTCGAGATCGTCCCAAAGGCGCTTGCGGTAGAGCTGCGCGGTTGCCTGCAGCGCTTCGGATGGGCTCCCGTGTGTTCTGGGTTTCCGCTGCCAGCGGGTGCCGTCGGTGAGCCAACCGTACGGCATCCTCCCCGAGCGCCGGAGCTGGACGAGCATGCGCTGGACGGCCGTGTAGCCGGCTTCTGTTTTCTCGACGATGCCGGGCGAGGTCGCCTGATAGAAGACCCCGCGCACCGTCGCGGGCTTGATCCTCTCAACGATGGCGAAGAGCGCGTCGGCCCTCTGTTCCATTTCAGACTTGGTGGAGCGATGGCGCTTTAAGTGGCTAGTCCCATAAACGGCACTCACGGCAGCCGCCTCGAAAGCCACTCATCGATGAGGTCGCCGATCTTCGGCGTCTCGGCCTGCTCTTGCGGCGACGCCGCTGGTGCTTTATTTTCCTGAGTGCTGTTGTTGTCGAGGTTTGAGACCGACGCCGCTCCCTCCCCGGGGCGGCGTTTCTCATTTGGGGGACCGCGCATCACGCTGCTCTGCGCTTCCGCGGGTGACGATCGCCCACAAGCCACGCGCGCACCGCAGCGATGTCATACAGCCGCAAATTCCCGCGGCGTATCACCGGCAGGCCCGCGGCTTCCCACCGCTGGATGGTGCGGTCGGAGGGCGGGTCGTCCTTGAACTCTTTCCGGAACTCGTCTCGGGTTAGTAGCCCGGCCAGAAGCGCGGGCCTGTCGGCGGCTGCGTCCATAGTGGCCTCCCTGTCTGCCTGCCGCCGAGATTGGCGGCGCACGGACAGAGAGCGCCAAACAGCGCCGACGTTCTAAGGGAACAAATTATCTGGCGCGGGCGGATTTTTTCTCGCCTGATTTGAACGCCTCATGTATCCGGCTTCCGACGGTCGATGCCGGCAGATCCTGACCAATCTTGACCAGCGCCACCCGCACAAAATCAAGAAAGGGCCCCCGATATTCGATGTCGTAGGTTTGCGTGCCGACGCCCCCGGCCGCCAAGAATACCGAGTGCAAATTCCTAATTAGAGGCGCCATCCCTGGGTCGGACTCGCGGCCGCGGCGGCTTCTGGGCAAGCCCTGAATAGCGGCATCGCAGGCCCCGCCCAGCTCCGCCGTAAAGGCCGCCATCTCGCGAAGACGGTCTTCCGAAAGGTGAGATGGTGGACGCGTAAGCCTATCCAGCGCCGCTTTCTTTGATGGCGACTCGGAAAAAATCTCCAAGGCAGCCTTTGAAAAGCTGTGTGCCAGCTTCCCTAGTGTGACCAATTCCGCCGACACTTCGGCCGGCCTGGAGAATGCCGCGAGCAACGTCGGCTCTTCCAGATAAGCCTCCAGCGCCAACGCAAGGTGCTCGCGAGAGGCGGCATCTAACTTTAGACCTCCGGCATCCTCGAGACCTTTTATTTCATCACCGGTGAAATTGACGGTGGGCAAAAACATCGTCGTGGGGTAGCCGACGCGCGCGTTCATCGGGCTGCCCTTTTGGACCGCGACCGCGGCGATGCCATTGCCACCGCGCGTCCAAGCTTTCTGGTCGCGCTGCTCAGCGTCTCGTCGAACAGGTGCGCGTAGCGTGCGGTCGTCTCGGTTCGGCGATGGCCGAGCAGCCGACCGATTACTGGCAACCCGAGCCCGTTGTTCACGAGCAGAGACGCGAACGAGTGCCGCAAATCGTGCAGCCTGAAATCCTCGATCTCGGCATCGGCGAGCAACGTACGCCAGAAGGTCTTGATCTCCGTCTGCGTCTCGCTCTTCTCGCCCAACCCGGGAAACAGGAAATCCGGAGCCTTGCCCGGTTTCATGGCCCTCAAGAGCGTTAGGGCCTGCGGGTTGAGGGGCACCCGATGCACTGTCTTTTGCTTCGTCGAGGATCCTGGCTTCGTCCAGGTGCCTGCCCCCAGGTCGAACTGGCCCCATGTCGCTGTCAGCACCTCCGACCGCCGCGCGCCGGTCAACAGGAGCAGCATCACAGCATTCGCGGAAGGCTTCGCTCGATGCTTGGTGAGGGCCTTCATAAGCCGCACCGTCTCATCGTTGGTCAGGTAGCGTTCGCGGGGCTGCTCCTGATTCCTCTCGATGCCCTTCGCTGGATTGTCGGCGCGTAGGCCTTCCTTGATCGCCTTGGCGAAGATGTTACTCAGCAGAGCCACGGCCCGGTTCGCGCGGATGGGCGTGCCGTTCTTGGTCACCTGCAGGTGGAGCGCTTCGACGTCCCGGAACCCGATGCCGGCTATTTTCCTCGCGCCGAGCTCTGGGAGGATGATCCCGTTCAGGAGACTCTCGTCCTCCTTCACGGTGCGTTCGCGCTTGATACCGCGGCGTGCCTCGATATAGCTCTCGGCGAATTCCTTCAGCGTCGGCGCTTCGCGTAAGTCATGGCGCTCGCCCATGGGATCGATGCCCTGGTCGATCTCGCGCTTGAGCCTGCGCGCCTCTTCGCGGGCGGCGACTACCTTCCAATCGGGGAAAGCACCGATCGTGAGCCTACGCTCGCGGCCTTCGCTATTGCGGTAATTGAGGATGAAGGACCGCGCGCCGGCTTTCGTGACGCGCAGGCCGAAACCTTTGACGGCCTTGGGGTCGTCGCCGTCGTACTCGATACGGTGGGGCTTGCCGTCGGCCGGTGGGGCCGTATCGCGGGCGACCTTCTCGTCGAGGTAGGTGGGCATTGGGGTCCGCCGTGTCCGCACTGTGTCCGCACGGATTTGGCTCGCAGCCGTCCGGCGTTGGCGCACCATGGCGCAGTCTGACTGTGGCTGTCAACCGGCGGCGTAGGTATCACGGGCGTTTCCAGCGACGGGCGCGGAAGCCGTGTCCGCATCAAGAGCTTAGCGGAATCGCCAGGTTCAGTTTCCTAAACTGTGGGTCGGAGGTTCGAGTCCTCTCGGGGACGCCACCTTACAAGTATCCGGTTCCCATCTCTGCCGCGAACCGGCTGGGATCCCCCTCCCAGACGATGCGCGCGTGCTCGAGGACATAGACGCGGTCGGCGTGGGGGAGCGCGAAGGTGACGTTCTGCTCCCCGAGCAGCACCGTGATCTCGGTGGTCTGGCGCAGGCGCTCGAGGGCCTTGGACAACTGCTCCAGGATCACGGGTGCGAGACCGAGGGTCGGCTCGTCGAGAATCAAGAGATCCGGCCGCATCATCAGGGCGCGCGCGATCGCCAGCATCTGCTGCTCGCCGCCCGACAAGGTGCTGGCCATCTGGGTCTGCCGCTCCTTCAGGACCGGGAACAGGCCGAACAACCATTCCATTCGCTCGGCGCTCTCGCCCGCCGCCAAATGCTGGCCGCCAAGATCGAGATTCTCCCGGACGCTCATCTCGCCGAACAATTCCCGACTCTCCGGGCATTGGACGATGCCGGCGCGCGCGATGGCCGCCGGCGTCAGGCCGCGCAATTGCTTGCCCTCGCGCCGGATGTCGCCCGAGTAGAGCAGCAAGCCCGAAATAGCGTTGAACAGCGTCGTCTTGCCGGCGCCGTTCAGGCCGACCACCGACACGAACTCGCCTTGATGCACGTGGATGGACACGGCCTCCAAGGCCTGCGCCTTGCCATAATGCACGCTCAGGTTCTCGACCTGCAGGAACGGCGTCTTGTCGCGGAATGACGATTCCGGCCGCGCCGCGGTCTCGATGCTCCCGCCGAGATAGACGCGCCGCACCGTCTCGTCGCGCATCACCTCCGCCGCCGTGCCTTCCGCGATGCACTCGCCGACATACATGGCGAGAACGCGATCGACGAGCGCTGCGACGCTCTTCACATTGTGGTCGACCAGCAAGACGGCGCGCCCCTCGTCCCGGAGTGCCTTGATCAGCTCGGAAAACTGCGTGGTCTCGCTGGATGTCAGTCCGGCGAAGGGCTCGTCGACCAGCAGGACTTGCGGATCGCGCGCGATCGCCTTCGCCAGCTCCATCTTTCGCAGGTCGGCGAAGGGCAAGGTCGCGGGATGGCGATCGAGCACGGCGCTCAGGCCCACGCGCGCGGCGATCGCCCGCGCCCGCTCCTCGATCTTGGGATCGGGGAAGAGCCGCATGAGCTTGTCCGGCAGAAGGCCGAGGACGATGTTCTCGAGCACGGTCTGGCGATGCAGCGGCCGCGAATGCTGGAACACCATACCCGCGCCGAGCCGCGCGATCCGGTGCGAGGGCCATCCCGCGACCTCGACACCCTTGATGCGGACCGAGCCGGCGTCGGGCCGCTCGATGCCCATGATCAACTTCATCACGGTCGACTTGCCCGAGCCGTTCGGCCCGATCAGCCCGAGGATCTCCCCGCCCCTGACCGTGAAGCCGACCTCATTGACCGCGAGGAGGCCGCCGAAGCGCTTGGCCAGGCCCGTCACCTCTAGATGCGCGGCGGTCACGAGGCTTCCTTCGCGCGCGTGAGCAGGCCGAGAAGGCCGCTCGGGAACAGCAGGACGACGACGAGCGCCATGGCCGAGACGATGAAGGTGGAGAGATCGCCGAGCGGGCGCAGGGCCTCGCCCGCGCCGATCAGGAAGACCGCGCCCAGCACCGCGCCGAGGATGGTGCGCCGCCCGCCCAGCACCGCCGCGATGATCACCTGCACGCCGACCGTCACGTCGACGAAGGTGCCCACCGACGCCGCGCTGAGGTAGAAGACGAGCAGCGCGCCCGCCAGGCCCGAGAAGAACGCGCTGATGATGAAGGCCGCGAGCTTGTGCTTCGTCACGTTGAAGCCAAGCGCGCCGGCCTGCACGGCGTCCTGCCCGCTCGCCTGCAGGATGAGCCCGACCGGCGAGCGCGAGAGCGAATAGAGGATCGCGCCGCTCACCGCCATGAAGCCGAGCGCGATCCAGTAATTCGCCTTGTCGTCGATCGAGATCACGTCGGGAACGGTGAGGCCGATCTCGCCCCCGGTAAGGCTGGCGGCCACGACGATAAAGTTCTGCAGAATCAGGACGGCGACGAGCGTCGTCAGGCCGAAATAGGGTCCGCGGACGCGCAAGGCCGGGAGCGCCAGTACCACGCCACCCACGACGGCCGCGAAGGCGCCCGCCCCAATGCACAGCCAGATCGGTGGTTGGTACAGATTGTCGAGGATGCCCGCCGTATAGGCGCCGAGGCCGATCAGGAAGGTCGGGCCGAAATTCACCTCGCCGGCGAAGCCGAAGAGGAGGTCCCACGCCATCGAGAACACGCCGAAATAATAGGCGATGGTCAGCAAGCCCAGAATGTAGCCCGAGACATAGAGGGGCAGCGTCGATAGGAGGAGCACCACGGCCAAGCAGATCCAAACCGTGCGTGACGAGACGAGGCGCGAGGCCAGGGACCGCATCCCTCTCTACCTCCGGCCCAGCAGCCCGCGCGGCCGCACGTACATCACGACCACCAGCAACAAGAGTGCGGGGATCGTGCGGTAGGCGGGCGATACGAGATAGGCCGTCATGGTCTCGAGGTATCCCACCACGTAGGCCGCGATCAGCGAGCCCGAGACGCTGCCGAGGCCGCCGAGGACCACGATCGAAAAGGCGCTCGCGGTGAGCGGGCCCACGCTATAGGACGACACGCCCAGGAACATGCCGAGCAGCACGCCGGCGATGCCGACGAGCACGCCGTAGATCGCCCAGACGACAATGTAGATCCAGGAAAGCTCGATGCCGAGCAAGGTCACGCCGCGCGGATTCATGGAGGCCGCGAGCACGGCCTTGCCGGCTCGCGTGCGGTTGACCAGCAACCATAGAAGCCCGATCACGAGCCAGCAGATGATGGCCGTGAAGACCTCGTTCGCGGGCGTGCGCACCCCCACGATCATCACCACGCCTTCGACGATGGGCAGCACCGTCTTGGCGTTGTTGGTATAGAGATAGGCGATGAGCTCGCTGATCATGATGCCCCAGAGCAGCGTCGCCGTCAGGATGAAGATCTCTTTCTCTTCCTCGCGGATTTTTTTCGATTGCTGCAGCGGCCGGACGATCACGAAGTAGGTGAGAAGCGACATGAGCAAGCCGACGAGAACGCCGAAGCTCGCGCCGACGTAGGTATTGACGCCCGACAGGCCGCCCGCGACCCAGGCCGCGACAACCGCCGCCACCATCAGCGCGCCGTGCGACAGGTTCAGTACGCCGGAGACCCCGAAGATCAGGGTGAAGCCGGTCGCGCCCAGCGCGTAGAGCGCGCTGATGGCGAAGCCGTCGATCAGGATCTGCCAAAACAGCATCAATCAGGTCCGCCCGTCCCTCCCGTGCACGGTTCGGATGCCGCGAGCGAGAGGCGCCCGGCCTCGGGGCCGGGCGCTTTCTCCGTGATCGCTAGTTGACCGCGCCAACCTTGATGAAGGACGGGAACCTCAGTTTCCCGTTTGCGACTTCGTGCGGCCACAGGTTGACCTGCTTGCCGTCCTGCCACTGCAGCATTAGGCCGGTGATCGTGCCCTTGCCCACCTTGAGCGAGTGCGGATAGGCGGTGTCCTTACCCATGAACTGGACGCGGCCGATGGTGCCGACCCAATCCGTCTGCTCGAGCGCGTCGACGAGCTTGTCGGCATCGGTCGAGCCGGCTCGATGGATGGCGTCGGCGAGGTAATAGACTTCGTCATAGGCGGTATAGCCGCAATAGGACGGAAAGTTGCCGAAGCGCTTCTGGAACGCGGCGACGAAAGGCAGGGTCTTGGCCGTCACCGCGACATCGGGACCGGAGACGGCGTTGTAGAGCACACCTTCCGTCGCGCCGTTCGTATCCTTCCAGAAGGTCGAGTTCGTCGCCTGCGACGAGACGCCGAACATCGGGATCGGCACCTGTTGGCTCTTCCATTGCGCCGTCGGCTGAGTGCCGACATGCGAGATGCCGGTGATGATCACGTCGGGCTTCAGGCCCTCGATCTTGTTGAAGATCGGCGTGAAATCGGTGGTGTCGGGGGAGACGCGGATATGGTCGAGCAGTTTCAGCCCGGCCTTCGGCAAGCAGCTCTCATAGCTCGCGTCGAGCGGCGTCGTCCAAGCGGCATCCTCGCTCATGATGACGGCCGTCTTCATCTTGAGGTCGTCGACCAGGAGATCCTTCGCCGCATCGCAAACCAGCTGGGCGATGCTGGTCGACGTGAGATAGCCGTCGAAGGTGTATTTGTTGTGCTCGTAATCCTTGGCGATATTCTGAGTGATCACGTCGGAGGCGGCGCCCGGGGTGATCATCACCGTCTTCAGGCGCCCCGCCCAGGGCTCGAGGGCGAGCACGACCTCGCTGATATAGCTGGCGAGCACCGCGTTCACGTGATCCTCGTTGACGGCGCGCTGGAAGGCGCGCACCGATTCCGCCGAGGACGAGTGGTTGTCGTAGGAAACGATCTCGATCTTGCGTCCGTCGACGCCGCCGGCCGCGTTGATCTCGTCGGCGGCGATCTGCGCGCCCATCGGAATGGACGAGCCCGCGACCGCCTGCGCCTCGGAGATCACGCCGATCTTGATCGGTTCCTTGGTTTGCGCGTGCGCGGCCGTGCCGAGCGCGAGACCGATGCAGGCCGCGCTTGCGAGGAGTGTCGCCTTGAGGATGGGCGCGCCGGTGGCGCGCAGGTCCGATAGCTTCATCGCGTTTGCTCCCAGATGGTAATCTTTTGATCAGGCAAGAGTGCTCTTGGGCGCCAATCGTAGCGGGCGCGCTTCCCTTGCGAAACTGGATTTTCCGGCGTGCCTACGCATTGCGCAGGGGGTGCCGGGGCCCACCTGCGCTGAGAGAAGACATAAGCCTGCACGGTTACGCCTGGCCCTGCCCGGCGTCTCTGACGTGTAACGCTCGCGCGCTATATCGCCGCATGGAGCCGAATTCCATGCCGCAGCGCATCATAAGTGCGCCCGATGACCTCGTGTTGCGGCCGGCCGAGGCCGCCGATCTCGCGGCGATCCGGCGGCTGCACGGGTTCTCCTTCGCGACGCTGGCGAGCGACCAGCACAGCCCCGCGCAGATCGCCGCGCACAACCGGCTCACCGAGACACCGGAGTACGAGCTCGACGTGCTGCGCAGCCATCTCATGCTGGCGCTGTCGGCGGAAGCCGAGATCGTGGCCACGGCCGGTTGGATCGAAGTGCCGGAGGAGCCCGGCACGGCACGCATCCGTAAGGTCTTCGTGCATCCGGGCTGGGCGCGCCGCGCGTTCATCGCGGGTTACCCGCGGATGGTCGTCCGGGCCAACCGCAACGCCGTGCCGCTCTATCGCAAGCTCGGCTACGAGCCTATCCGCGACGGCGTCATGACTGCGCCCGGCGGCATCGACCTGCCGGTGGTTTTCATGATCAAGGCGGACACCGGCGCGGCTCCACGCCGCTAACGCAAACTTGAGCGGTCAGCGGACTCGACTTAGGGCTTGCGCGGCGCGCAGCTTCCCTGAGCGAGCATGCAATCGGAGAGGCCGGAGATGAGCGCGTGGAGACGTTGCTGGCCTTCCTCGTCGCCGGCTTCGCCAGCGCGCGCGTACCAGGAGGCCGCTTGCACGGGATCGCCGCGCACGCCGCGCGCGCCGAGCTTGGCGAGCACCAGCGGATCGTAGGTCTTGCCGACGCCGATCTGCGCCTTGGCGTTGCCGCCGACCGCGGCGCGCTCGTAGGCGGAGCGCGCGGCTGCGATGTCGCCGGCCTTGAGGAGCGCATCGCCGCGTTTGATCAACGCCGACGTCTGCGAGCCCAGTGACGCAGGCGGGGCCGCGGAGTCCTCGGCGGAAGACTGCGGCACGACCAGCGATGCCTGCGAAGGAGACGGTTCCACGGGTGCCTCGGGCTTGACGGCGGTTGCCGGCGGCGGCGCGGTGTCGTCGAGGAAATCGAAGCCGACGAAGGGCGGGCGATAGGAGCGCACCGGCTCCGACGTTTCCGAATAGACCGGCGGCGGCGCGACGAAAGCCTGCCGCACCGCGACCGACGGCGAGATCTCCGGCGGGACGACACGAGCGTCGGAGACCTCGCTCGCGCCGGCGACGGTACGCGCGGCGACGCCCAATTCCTGCGAGGTCCCGAAATAGATCAGCAGCACGGCTCCCACGAGCGCGCACGCCGCCGCGGCGGTGCGCAGCGGGATCAGGCTGTCGGGATGCTCCGGCTCCCGCGACGCGCACTCCGTCGCCAGGAATTTCGGAATTGAGTAGGACTGGAGCTCGGCTTCTGGAATCGGCGCAGACTCTGGCGCAGCGGCAGGCATCGGCTCCGCGGCCGGCACGCTTGCCGAAGCCTCGAGCACCGGAGCGGCGGCGGGAGCTTCCGCGTCAGACTCGGACACGGCAAGCGATCCTTCCACGGGCTCCGCCGCGGCGGGCTCGGCGTTTGGCGCGGGATCGCGCACCGTTTCTGCCGCGGCAGGCTCGGCGCTCGGCGGCTCCGGTGCAATCGGCTCGGAAATTTCCGGCGATGCCGCGGCCATCAGATCTGTATCCGGGGACTCCTCTGCGGGCGGGGCCGAAGCTTCCGGCGATGCCGCGACCGCTGGCTCGGCATTCGGCAACTCATCAGCAAGCGCCTCGGAAACGTCCGGCGGTGCATCGACTGTGGGCTCGACGCTCGACGGCTCATCGGCGAGCGCCTCCGAGAAGTCCGGCGACGCGTCGAGCGCGAGCTCGGGGCTCCGCGCCGCATCAGCGAGTGCCTCCGAAACCTCCGGCGTCGCGTCGATCGCGGGCTCGGGGCTCGGCGCCTCCGCGGCAGTCGGCTCGGTGTCTTCCGGTGCAGCTTTCGATTCCGGCTGAGCGGCCGGCGCGCTCGTAAGCGTGCGCAACAGCTCTTCCGCGCGCCGTTTGCGCTCCGCCTTCGGGAGTTGTTTCAGCTCCTCAACGACTCGTAGAAGCTCGGTTTCCGACGGACGCGCTGGAGACTCCGCAGGCGAGTCGGTCTGCGCCTCGGCACTCCTGCCCCTCAGCGCAGCTTCCAGCTCGATCTCGTCCCAAGTCGCCGCGATTTCCAGATCTGCGATCTGCGGCATCGCCTCGAAGCCCACTGCGTGCGTTCCTCGGTCTACCCGGCCTGATGATCCGAGCCTACTCTGGCGCCGAAACGTTAACCATACGTTGATGGAAAAATATAACTAGAAATCAATAAATTAGATGCGCGTGGCGCGTCAGCTCTGTTGCCGGACCAGCTGCTCCGGCGGCTGGCCCAGATCGGCCACTAGCCGGTAATGCTCGCGGTCGCGCATGTCGTTGCGGTGGCAGCGGTGCCACTGGTTGTCCTGGGCCCGCAACGTCACGTAGTCGCCGTCGATGTCGGTGACGGTGCTGGGCGACCACCGATCCTCGCTCGCGCTATAGACCTCCCAGAGCTGGCCCAACTGGACGCCCAAGAGGATCTCGACCAGGAGCTCGCGCGCGCCGCCGATGATCTCGTCGACGATCCGCTCGGCGGCTCCGGGCGTCTGGTGCTTGGCGAGCAATTGCTGCACGAGCTGCTCGCGCGTGTCCGCGAGCATGGCCTCGCAGCTCTCGGCGTCGCCCGCCTTGCGCGCGTAATCCGCGATCTGCTGCGACAGCTTCTCGGCGGGCTTGGACAGCACGCCGCTAAACTTCTTTCGTCTCAGCTTCGGCCTGGCGGCCTCATCCCTTTCGCGCATCGGTCTCACACTCGTGCCTTGGGGCGAAAACTCTCACTCCATGGGCGGCGGGGGATTTTCGGGCGGCGGCACCGGGATCGGCTGCGGCGGCTCGCGCACCGGCCGCGGATCACCCGGATCGTCCGGCTCCGCCGGCGGATTCCCCGGCGGCTTGGGCTTGCCGGGTTGCTGTGCCTGATAATATCCCCCTCTACGCCCGTCGGCGGGCATTGCCTGAAGCCTCGCTTTCCAGATCAGCCGCTCGATCGCCGACCGCCGAGATATTGCACGATTCTGCCTCGGCTGCCCACACAATCAGAAAGCGACCCGACGCAGCCGCAGGAATAAATCCGGGATCGCAGGTATGGCCAAGCAAAACGAGCGGTTGGGTGAACGAATTCTGAACAGCCGAAAGCACCGGTCTTCGCTCGGCTTTTGACGAAAACCATAGGCAGCAGCCCCGCAATGCTATGCTTGGGCACCACGGGGAACGGAGATCCATTATGCGTCTTGCCGGAAAGATCGCGATCGTCGTCGGCGCCGGGCAGAGCCCCGGCGAAGGCATCGGCAACGGCCGCGCCACAGTTCTACGCTTTGCCCAGGAAGGCGCCAAAGTGCTGGCGGTGGACCGCAGCCTCGCGGCTGCCGAGGAGACGGCGGCGCTCGCGCGCCAGGCGGGCGGCGATTGCGTGGCATTCGAGGCCGACGTCACCAAGGAGGCGATGCTCGCCGCGGCGGTGGCCGACGCGCGCAAGCGCTGGGGCCGCGTCGACATTCTCCACAACAATGTCGGCGTCAGCATCGCCGGCGGCGACGCGTCGCCGCTCGAGATTACCGAAGAGGCCTTCGACCGCATCGCCGCCATCAACCTGCGCGGCACGATCATGGCCTGCAAGCACGTGCTGCCGATCATGCGCGAGCAGCGCGCGGGCGTCATCGTAAACATCTCCTCGGTCGCTGCCTGGGAGAACTATCCGTACGTCGCCTATAAGGCGACCAAGGCGGGCATGATCGCCTACACCCAGCAGATCGCGATCCAGAACGCGTCTTTCGGCGTCCGCGCGAACGTCATTCTGCCCGGCCTCATGGACACGCCGATGGCGGTGGATACGCGTGCGCGCGCGACCGGCAAGAGCCGCGCCGAGGTCGCCGCCGGGCGCAACGCCCGGGTGCCGCTGCGGAACCGCATGGGCACCGCGTGGGACGTCGCCAATGCCGCGCTGTTCCTCGCCTCCGACGAGGCCAATTTCATCACCGGCGTGGCCCTCCCGGTCGACGGCGGCGCGCTCGTCAACATCGGCTGATCGATTGCAAGCAGACGCGGCGATCTTCCATGCTCCGTGAGCGGATCAAGGAGCATTGCGGGCAAAGCGCGGAAATCTTGACGCTCCGGCGGGCACCGCGCTTCGGCGCAACGCTGTTCGTGGCGGACTGGATGCGGCACGGCCGCCTCGTGCGCATGCTGGGCTCGATCGACAAGACCGGCCGGATCATGGAGCAATCCGCCATGGACCTGCTGCGGCCGGAGCGGCTGGTCTTCGGCTACGAGCGGCTGATGATGGCGGCCTTCGCGCTGGTGCCCGAGCCCCGCTCGGCGCTGTTGCTCGGGCTCGGCGGCGGCGCCATGAGCCGGCATCTCGCGGCCTTTCTGCCGGAGTGCGAGGTCACGGTAGTCGAGCGCGAGCCGGTGGTGCGGGCGCTCGCGCGTCGCCATTTCCACGTGACGCGGCCGGTGGTGATGGCGGACGCAGGCGAGGTCGTCGCGGCGGCGCGGCGCGCCTTCGACGTGGTCCTGGTCGACCTCTACGACGCCGGCGGCGCCGCGGAGACCAAAAAGCGGTTCTGGAAGGACTGTCTGCGCGCCCTGCGCCCGAACGGCGCGCTCGGCATCAACTGGGCGGAGTTCGTGGGGGCGAGCCGCATGCAGGACGAGGGGCGGGCGATCGCCGCGGCGATCGGCCGCTCCTTCTTCATCGCCGAGCGCGTCTCGCGTCCCAACGTCGCGCAACTCGTGCCGACCGATCGCGGATTCTCCATGGCGCAGCTCTCCGCGCGCTTGAAACACTTCGCCGACGCACACAACCTTCCCCGCGAGGACCGCGACATCCTCCGCCGTAACGACGTCCTCAGCCGCAATCCGCTGATCGCCAAGGGGTAGCTATCCGGCGACGCAACCTTGCCGATCTCCGGCGGAAGCGGCATCCTCAGGCCCTTCCCGCAAGAGGTTCCCACCATGCCCGACACCCGCGCTTCCCGAGCCGCCAACCCGGACCATGGTGGCCCGGTTCAGATCTTCTATTCAAAAAAGGGAGCACGGCGGCGGCCCACCGTGGCGCGCGCCGAGGGCATTTACATGTGGGACACCGAGGGCAAGCGCTATATCGACGCGTCCTCGGGGCCGGTCGTGAGCAATATCGGCCACGGCAACGAGCGAGTGGTGCGCGCCATGACCGAGCAGGCGCGCAAAGTTGCCTATGCGAGCCGGTCGCTGTTCGAAAACGAGCCCAACATCCAGCTCGCGGACCTCGTGACCTCGCTCGCCGGGCCCGGCCTTGAGCGGGCGTTCTTCGTCTCCGGCGGCTCGGAGGCGACCGAATCGGCGATCAAGCTCGCGCGCCAGTACGCGGTCGTGCGCGGCGAGACCTCGCGCTGGAAGGTGATCGCGCGAGAGCCCGGCTACCACGGGGGAACCTTGGGCGCGCTCTCCATCACCGGCGATCCCGAGGCCGACCGCATCTTCGGCGCATTGATGAAGCCGATGCCCAAGGTGCCCGCGCCCTTCAGCTATCGCCTGCCCGCCAACCACGACGCCGACAGCTACGCCCGCCAGTGCGCGGCGGCGCTCGAGGACACGATCAGGCGCGAGGGTCCGGAGACCGTGCTCGCCTTCATCATGGAGCCCGTGGGCGGCCTTGCGACCGGCGCGCTGGTCGCGCCCGACCACTATCACCGCGCCGTCCGCGAGATCTGCAGCCGCCACGGCGTGTTGCTGATCTATGACGAGGTCATGAGCGGCGCCGGCCGCACCGGCGCCTTCCTGGCGGCGGATCACTGGCCCGACGCGCGGCCCGACATGGTCACGCTCGCCAAGGGCATCGCCGCGGGCTACACGCCCATGGGCGCGGTTCTGGCGCCCGCGGGCATGGTCGAGGCGGTCGCGGAAGCCGGCGGCTTCATGCACGGGCACACCTATGCCGCGAACCCGCTCTCCTGCGCCGTCGGCTACGCCGTGGTCCAGGAGATGATCGAGAAGAAGCTGATGGCGAACGCCCAAGCCATGGGCGCGCGGCTCCGGGAGCGGCTCGAGGCAATCAAGGCCAAGAGCGCGATTGTCGGCGACGTCAGGGGCAAGGGCCTCTTGATGGCGATCGAGATCGTCGTCGACAAAGAGACCAAGGCGCCGCCTCCGGCAGAGCTGCAGGCGGTCTATCGGATCATCGAGCTCGGCCTCGAGCGCGGGATCGCGCTCTATTCCCGCCGCACCGCCAACGGCCGATACGGCGAATGGCTCATGATCACGCCGCCGCTCATCGTGACGGCCGCCGAGGTCGACGAGATTGCCGAGCTGCTTGACGCCACCCTCGGTGCCTTCGAGGACGAACTTCGCCGCAAGAAGGCGATCTGAGCGGGTTACGTTTGCAACGACAGGGGCGCCCTTCGACTCGCTCGCGACGCTCGCCGCTCAGGATGAGGAACTTTCTTAGATTGCACAAAGAAGAGACCTCATCCTGAACCGGCGCGAAGCGCCGAGTCGAAGGACTCACGGCGACAATAAAGACGTTGGGGGGAACGATATGCCAATGAAGGAATACGTCGCACTCGCGCTTGCCGCGATGCTCGCTCTCGCGCCCTGCGCGTCGCGCGCGCAAACCGCGAAGCCGCTCGAGGTCATCGTGTTTCCCGGCGGCAGCAATTGGCCGATCTGGGCGGCGCAGGAGAAGGGCTTCTTCGAGAAGAACGGCGTCGCGGTGCACCTCACGCCAACGCCGAGCGCCAACTTCCAGCTCAGCAACACCATCGAGGGCAAGTTCGACATAGCCATGACCGCGATCGATAACCCGATCGCCTACGACGAAGGCCAGGGCGAGGCGCAGACCAGCGTGAAGCCGGATCTCGTTGCGGTCATGGGCAGCGACAACGGATTCCTGCATCTGGTATCGGTGCCGGAGATCGCTGATATCAAGGACCTCCGCGGCAAGACGCTCTCCGTCGACGCGCGCACCACCGGCTACGCCTTCGTCCTGCTGAAGCTGATGGAGAAGGCCGGGCTCAAGGACGGCCGCGATTACACGCTCGCCATGGCGGGCGGCGGCTTGCAGCGCTTCGAGGCACTCATGAAGAAGGAACAGAGCGCCACGCTGCTATTCACGCCCTTCGAGCTGATCGCCGAGGCCAAGGGCTATCACGATCTGCGCTCGGCCATCGCGGTGTTCGGCCACTATCAGGGCCTGGTGGCGGCGGTGCAGCGCCCCTGGGCCACGGCGCACGAGAGCGAGATCGTGGGCTATATCCGCGGCTACGCCGCCGGACTCGACTGGCTCTACGTGCCCGCCAACAAGGACGAGGCGATCGCGATCCTGCGCAAGAACATCGCCACAATGACCCCCGAGCTCGCCGAGCAGACCTACGCCGTGCTGCTGGCGCCCAAGGGCGGACTCTTCAAGCAAGCAAAGCTGGATGTCGCCGGCATCAAGACGGTGCTGGCGCTCCGCTCGCAATACGGCCAGCCCAAGAAGACCCTGACGAATCCGGCGAAGTACTACGATCTCGGCTATTACAAAAAGGCGATGGCGAAATAGCCGCGCGGCTACTTCACCATCTCGCCCGTATCGACGAAATAGAGGTTGTGCTTCTTGCGCACGAGCTCGCGATCATAATCGGAATCGCCGGGTTTCAACGCGCGGAGCAGACGCACGGTGCGATGCTGCGAGTCCGTGAAGGCAGCCAGCGTGCAGAGCTGCGGCGCATACCAAAGGAACTGAACGAAACTCTTGCCGCCCTCGAGGGTGTCTAGCCGACGGATCTTCCAGCTCTTGTAGGGAACATGGTTGACCTCGATGGGCTCGAGGCCGAGCACGACAAAGCTGACGTGCGCGTGGGTGCCGTTGGTGCGGTCGACCCGCTCGATCTCCAGCTTCTTCTCGGGCCTGAGCGGCCAGAACAGCCGGAGCGCGTCGGGATTGGATTCCAGCTCCCAGCGGTCATCGCCGTCGTCGAACAGGAGCTGCCCGCGCCGCTGCACGAACTTCCCGGTCTCCAGTATCTTGTAGGAGAAATAGAGCGCCGGTGAGTCCGGCGCCTTCGGCATCACCAGATAGGCGCGGTTGGTGTAGAGCAGCTTGGTCTGGGGATCGGGCTCGCAATACTCGGCGGTGTACGGATCGGTGTTCTGCGCGCGCCCTCCCGGCGCCGTGCCCAGCACCGCCAATGCCACTCCGAGTGCTATCCCGACCGCGCGCTTCGCCATAGCCAACCCCCGACAGGCCCTCGTCCCGCCCCACCAAACGACGAAAACCATGACACGGTCAATACAACGCCGCGAGCCGCTGCGCCTCAGCGCTTCATCGCGCCGAACGGGAACGACCAGAACAGCACCAAAGACTCCGTCCCGGGATTGTGTCTGCCGATGCCGGCGTTCGAGATGTGGTCGAACTGCAGCCCCAAGCGCGAATGATCGTCGAACCGATAGGCGAACTCGGCGCCGGTCTTGAACTCGATGGTCGATCCCAGGTTCTTGCCATCGCCGCGGTAGAACGCGCCCACCGCCCCGTTGGGTGTCACGACGAAATGGTTGCCCAGATAGAGATCGATCCGGATGCCGCCATACCCCATGACCGAGCCCTTGCTGGTGAACAGCACGCCCAGCATGGGCTTGATGAAGATGAAACGGTCGGCGAAGCGGAACTCCAGCCGGCCCTGCGCTGCCGTGAAATTGTGCAACACGTCGTAGACGCCGGCGCCCGCCGCGATGAAGCTGGGATCCTCGGCTCGCGCCGGTCGTGACACGAGAGAGAGGCCAAGACACAGCCCGAGCATGACCGCCGCTGCCGCGGCTCGTCCCCTGCTCGGCATCATGCACTCCCCCCGAGTTCTACCAACCCCGCCCGCATCTTAGCGTCGGAGCCGGTTACGGCAAGCGCTTCAAGCGCTCCATGGTGGCGACCAGCCGGCTGCGGATGCCCGGCTCCATCGCGGAATGCCCGGCATCGGGGACCACGATGTATTCCGCCTCGGGCCAGGCGCGGGCGAGTTCGTCGGCGTTCATGATCGGACAGACCATGTCGTAGCGGCCCTGCACGATGGTCGCGGGAACGCGCCGGATCGGGCCGAGGTGTGCGACGAGGTCGGTCTCGGGCGTGTAGAGATGGTGCGTGAAGTAATGCGCCTCGATGCGCGACAGGCCCAGAGCCATGCGATCCTCGCCGAATGCCGCGATCGTGTCGGGGCTCGGCAGCAGCGTCGAGCAGGCGCCCTCGTAGACGCTCCAGGCGCGCGCAGCCGGCATATGAATGGCGGGATCGGCATGAGTGAGTCGACGATAATAACTCCCGAGCAGATCGCCGCGCTCCGCCTCCGGCAGGAAGCCGGAGAATGCCCGCCACGGCTCCGGGAAGATTGCGCGTATGCCGTAGAGGAACCAGTCGATCTCCGACCGCCGGCACAGAAAAATGCCGCGCAGCACCAGCGCGCGCAGGAGCTCGGGGTGCGCCTCCGCATAGGCGAGCGCCAGCGTCGAGCCCCAGGAGCCCCCGAACACGATCCAACGCTCGACGCCGAGATGCCGACGCAGCTGCTCGATGTCGGCGACCAGATCCGCCGTGGAATTGTTGACCAGCGTTCCCAGCGGCGTCGATCGTCCGGCGCCCCGCTGATCGAAGATTATGATGCGGTAATGCGCGGGATCGAAGAAGCGGCGATGGGTCGGCGTGGCCCCCGCGCCGGGACCGCCGTGCAGGAACACCACAGCAGGACCCCCGGGGTTGCCGCATTGCTCCCAGTACATCGTGTGCGGCGGATCGAGCGGCAGCGTGCCCGCGGCATAGGGCTCGATGGGCGGGAAAAGATCTTGCCGACTCATGGGTTCCGTCCGTAAGACGCGACGGGCGCAGTCTAGAGGGGCCGGGGGCGAAGGCAACATCAACCCGAGGCCGCAGTTCCGCGCCCGGGAGCCGCGTGCTCTCTCTAAGAAGAAATAGCCTGTTCGCACAGGACAATGACGGGTGTTTCCTCCAGATTGGCGGGGATAGGTGTCTGTTCTGGATTCATATACTCGACATGCTGCTGCGCTCTCACGGGCGCCGGCAAACTGGCGCTGGGCCCGATGTGACAGATCCACCAGATATTTGGGCAGCAACGCGACGGTCGAACCCACACCAGCCGCGAGAGGCTTCGACTGTTTCGACTGCGATTACTCGCAGTTTGGGAGCTGCAGCCGGGCTCCTGGCCGTCTTGCTGTTGGTGGAGTGGCCAGCATCGGCGGATTCGGGTCGCGTAGTTCCACGTCCGGCACAGAGTTTTCGCGGGTGGGGCATGTCGTTGGCCTGGGAGGCGAACGATCTCTACGGCGGCGGACGCCAGCCCGCCCAGATCAAGGATCCGCAGCTCCAGAGCCAATATATGGACCTGCTCTACGGCGACCCGGCGACGCGTCTGACCCTTGGATTCACTGTGGCTCGCTACAACATCGGCGGGGGCGACGATCCGACTCATGTGAGCATGCGGGCCGACGCGCAGATGGAAGGGTTTCAGGCTGGCCCCGGCGCCGCCTTCGATTGGACTAGGGATGCGCCGCAGCGGCGCATGCTTCACGAGGCGAAGAACCGAGGCGCGGATATTTTCGAGGCGTTCTCGGTTTCCCCTCCGTACTGGATGACCGTCAGCGGCAGCTCCGCCGGCGGCACGGCGCCGCGCCAAGACAATCTGCGGCCCGACATGCGCGAAAGCTTCGTCGCCTACCTGGCGACCGTCGTCAGACATTTTCGCGACATGGAGGGCGTGCGCTTTGAAAGCCTTGAGGCGTTCAACGAGCCCGACTTGAGTTGGATGGCCGGCGGAAGACAGGAAGGCTATTCCGCCTCCTATGCTTCGCAGAACGCACTCATTCCGATATTGGCCGACCGATTGAAACGGGACGGCCTGGATACCTTCGTCTCGGGCGTGGACATGAACAATGTCGACGATGCCGTTGGTGGGCTGAGCCAATTGAGTCCGACGTCGCTTTCCGCGCTCGGCAGGCTGAACGCCCACGGCTACGGCCCCGCGCACAACCCGGCGAAGCTGAAGCAGTACCAATCTCTGGCCCGGAAGCTCCGCAAGCCCATTTGGATGAGCGAGCTCGGGTGCTGCTTTCCTCATCAAGGCGATGGCACGGAGATGTGGGGCGCCTTGTTCATGGCGGATTCCGTGCGAGCGGACCTGCGGGACCTCGGCGCAGAAGCGTGGGTGCTTTGGCAGCCCGATTGGAACGTGATCGCATTCGACGCCAAGGGCGGCGCGCCCAAGCCGAAGAAACAGTTCTACGCTCTCGCCCAGTACACCCGGTTCATTCGGCCGGGCTTCCAGATCATCTCCGCCGGCGGCGTCTACAATACGCTCGCGGCCTATTCCCAGGCAGCAAAACGGCTGGTGCTCGTCAGCACGAATTGGGATGCCGTGATGACGAACGATCTCGACCTCGGCGGGTTCGGCGGGCTGCCGTCGTCGGTCGCCGTCTATCGCTCGACGGCGGATGACGCCGTCAATCTGCAGAAGGGAAGCATCTCGCTTTCGCCGAAGTCCCACATCGTCGATTCGTTGCCGGCGAGGTCTATCACGACCTATGTCGTCGACGGCGTCTCGCCATTATCCGTCCCGGCGTCGAGCAGCATCGAGGGTGCGCATCAGATCGCCTCTGTCGCGACGAAGCTATGCCTCAACATTCCTCGCAACTCCACGCGGAGCGGAGAGGGCATCATTCCCTATCCCTGCGACGGCGGCTTCGCCAACATGGAGTTCAATCTCGTCGATCAGGGTGGCGGCTTCTACTCGATCCACACGGTGAATGGCGAAAAGAGCCTGTGCTTGAACATCTCGAATGCCACGGCATCGCCGGGAGATGGCAAGACACTCGGCGGACCGGGAAACCTGATCCAGTGGACCTGCGGCGACGATCCCCTGCCGGACAACGAGCTCTTCAAGGTCGTGGATGCGGGTGGCGGTCGCGTGCAGCTCCGCGTCAAGGGCAGCGGGCTTTGCCTCGAGGACCCTGGCAGAGGCGGCACCCTCCGTCAGGATCGGTGCGATCCGTCGCGCCCGACTCAGGACTTCATCTTGACCGAATAGCGAGGATCACTCCGAGATCGACATCGAGGAGGCTTAAAGATCCGAACTGCGCTTGGGCTTGCAGTTCTATCCGGACAACACGAGAAGCACACGAGCCTCGGGTTCGGCGCCAACTTCGACCACAACCTCTTCGAGAGCTTCGACGACTTCGGCGCGCTGTGGACGCCCACGGATTTGATCTACGAGGTCGACGGCGAGCCTGTGGCGGCGCTCATCCTCAATCACTCCATCAAGGAACCCAGCGACGTCCGCCTCTCGACTGCGCTCGGCGATTGGGCGGGCGGCCCGGTACCTGGCCATCCCGAGGACCACGACGTCCTCGTAAGATCGCTTCGCATTTTCGGCCTCTCGGTTCGCAGGATCCCGAGGCGTTTGATGGCGCGCGCCGCGCCGGTTAAGGTTGCGCGAACGCAGCCAGGGAGGACACCATGTCCCGCCGCTTGACCCGCCGCCGCTTCAGCACCGGCGTTGCCACCCTGGGAGCGCTCGCGGCCGCGGGGCCATTTCCGATCGCCCGCGCGCAAGCGGCGTCGCTCAAGGTCGGCGTGCTGCTGCCGCGCTCGGGTTTCCTTGCGCTGATCGGCCAGCAATGCCAGCGCGGCTGCGACCTCGCGGTGCCGATCCTCAAGGACATGGGCTATGCCATCGAGCTCATGAACGCCGACACGGAGTCGAAGCCGGACATCGCCCGCACCCAGGCGGAGAAGCTGATCCGCGACGGCGCGCATATCCTCTGCGGCGCCTTCGAGTCCGGCGCCACCGCCGCGATCGCCCAGGTCTGCGAGCAGAACGGCGTGCCCTTCGTGATCAACATCGGTGCCGATCCCGCCATCACCGAGCAAGGCTACAAGTTCACCTTCCGCAATTTCCCCACCAGCATCATGCTGGGAACCAGCGGGCTCTCGCTGTTCAACGATCTTTTCAAGGCGACGAGCGTCTCGCCCAAGACCGCGGTGCTCATGCACGCGAACGATACCTTCGGCATGTCCATGCTCAAGGGCATCAACGCGCTTATGCCGAAGCTCAACCTGCCGTTCCAGATCGTCGAGACCATCGCCTACGATCCGCAAGCGCGCGATCTCTCGATCGAGGTGGCGAAGGCGAAGGCCGCCAAGGCAGACTTGCACATCGCGGTCACCCGGTCGAACGACCCGATCCTGATGGTCCGCGAGATGGTGAAGCAGAGATACGAGCCGATGGGCATCATCTCGCCCGGCAGCCCCGGCATGTACGAGCGGCAGTTCCGCACGGTGCTCGGCAAGTACGCGGAGTACGTGATCTCGAACGTGCCCTGGTTCGATCCCAAGCAGCCGCTCGCGCAAGCGCTGGAGGCCGCCTTCACCAAGGCCTATCCCGACCAGGATTTCGAGCTGGATGTCGGCTTCTCCTTCGAGGGCATCCTGGTCTGCGCCGATGCCGCCAAGCGCGCGGGATCCACCAAGCCCGAGGCGCTGGTCGAAGCACTCAGGACCACCAGCATCTCCAATCGCCCCATGATCGGCGGCACGATCAAGTTCAACGAGAAGGGCCAGAACGTCGACCTGCACTCCGCCTCCGTGCAGATCCTCAAGAACAAGCCGACGGTCGTCTTGCCCGCCGACGTCGCCGAGGCCAAACCGGTCTTTCCGATGCCCGGCTGGGACAAGCGGGCGTGATACTTGCAGCCCTGGTGCGTACTTCGACGTGCTTCGCTTGCTCAGGATGAGGGGCAGTGAGCCTTGCACAAAGAAGAGCCCTCATCCTGAGCAAGCGCCCTGAGCTTGGCGATGGGCGCGCCTCGAAGGACGCACCGACCCTCCATACCCGATGATCGATCTCAACATTCTGGTCGCGGGGCTGCTGACCGGGGCGATCTACGGTCTGATGGCGCTCGGGCTCTCCGTCATCTTCGGGGTGATCCGGGTGGTCAACTTCGCGCATGGCGAGATGATGGTGGCGGGCATGTACGTCGCCATCGTGCTGAACGCGCACTGGGGCATCGATCCTCTGGTCGCCGTGCCGTTGGTGGCGGCGCTGCTGTTCGCGGTGGGTTATTTGCTGCAGCGCGGGCTGATCAACCGGCTGATCGGCCGGCCGCATTACAATCAGTTCCTGGTGCTGCTCGCCATCAGCATCCTCTTCACCAGCAGCACGCTGATGATCTTCGGGCCGGACGCGCGCAACGCGCAAGTCGGCTACGCTTTCGACAGCTACGAGCTGGGCGGGCTGCTGCTGGATAAGGTGCGGGTGCTCGCCGCCTTGGGCGCGCTCGTCGGCGTCGGCGGGCTCTGGGCCTTCTTTACGCTTTCCCGCACCGGCAAGGCGATCCGCGCCTGCGCCGACAATCAGCTGGGCGCGCAGGTCGTCGGCCTCGACGTCAAGCGGCTTTACGCCGTCACCTTCGGCCTCGGCGCTGCATGCGTGGGAGCCGCGGGCTGCCTGCTGTTGTTGTTCGTGGACGTGCAGCCCTATCTCGCGACCGACTACACTCTCCTCGCCTTCATCATCGTGATCCTCGGCGGGCTCGGCAGCATGCCGGGCGCGCTGCTCGGGGGATTGCTGGTCGGCGTCTCGGAGGCGCTCGCGGGGTTCTTCATCGATCCGTCGCTCAAGAGCATGTTCAGCTTCGGCCTCTTGATCCTGGTGTTGCTGGTGCGGCCCCAAGGCTTGCTCGGCCGAGCGGCATGAGCGTCGTTTCCGCGCCCGGGAAACCGCCGCGGCGCGCCCTGGCGGCCCTCGGACTCCTGGTCGCCGTGCTGCTGGCGTTGCCTCTGGTCGCCAGCAACTACGTCGTGTCCGTCATGGTGCTGGTGCTGTTCGCGGCCTATCTGGGCCAGGCATGGAACATCATGATGGGCTATGTCGGATTGCTTTCCATCGGCCACGCGCTCTATGTCGGCCTCGGCGCCTACACGGCGGCGGCACTCTTCGTGCACGACGGATTGCCGCCGTGGCTCGGCATGCTCGCCGGCATGGCGGTCGCGAGCCTTGCCGGTACGGCGATCGGCGCGCTGAGTTTTCGTTTCGGTCTCACGGGCGTTTACTTCGCGCTGCTCACCATCGCCTTCGCCGAGTTCACGCGCATCCTCTTCGATCATTTCGGCTGGATCGGCGCCTCCAGCGGGCTGTTTCTGCCGGTGAAGAGCCTGACGCAGATGGATCTGATCAACCTCCGCGGCCCACCCGCGATGTTCTATTACCTGATGCTGGGGCTGGTAGCGGCGGCGCTCGCGCTCTCCCGCGCGCTGATCCGGGGCCGCATCGGATTTTACTGGCAGGCGATCCGCGAGGATCAAGACGCCGCAGAGGCGCTCGGCATCAACAGCTTCCGGTACAAGCTCGCGGCCGTCGCGCTCTCCGCCGCCATGACCGCTATCGCCGGCGCCATCGAGGCCTTCTATTACAACAACCTCTATCCCAGCAGCGTGTTCGCCATCGGCAACTCCGTCGAGCTCATGTCGGCGCCGATCGTGGGCGGGCTCGGCACGCTCGGCGGGCCGCTGGTCGGCGCCTTCGTGCTGACGGTGCTCGGCGAAAGCATGACCGCGCTGACATCGGCGGTTCACATCGACGGCATCAAGCAATGGTGCTACGGCGCGGTCCTGCTGGCGATCGTCGTGCTGCAGCCCGGAGGCATCTGGCCCTGGCTCGCCGAGCGCCTCAAGCTCTCGGCGCGGGAGCCCGGCCCATGAGCGCGCGGCCCCTACTCGCGATCGACGGGATCTCCAAGCGCTTCCACGGGCTCCAGGCGGTGGACGGCGTGAGCTTCGAGGTGCCGGAGGGTGCCATCGTGGCGCTCATCGGCCCCAACGGGGCCGGCAAGACCACGATCTTCAACCTCATCGCCGGCGTGTTCCGGCCGGAGACCGGCCGCATCCGCTTCCACGGGCGCGACATCACGGGCTTTCGGCCGCACGAGGTCTGCGATGCCGGGATCGCCCGCACCTTTCAGCTGGTGAAGCCGTTCGGCGCGCTGACGGTGGCCGAGAACGTAATGGTGGGCGCGCTCAAGCGAGCGGCGTCCATGAGCGCCGCGCGAGCGGTCGCCAATGCGCTGCTCGCGCGGCTCGGCCTCGCCGAGAAATCACGCGTGCCGGCGGCCAGCCTGACGCTGCCGGAGCGCAAGCGCCTGGAGACCGCCCGGGCGCTCGCGACGCAGCCGCGGCTGCTGCTCCTCGACGAGGTGATGGCGGGCCTGCGTCCCGCCGAGATCGACGCCATGGTGCTGGGCTTCCGCGATCTCGTGCGCGAGACCGGCATCACGATCCTGCTCACCGAGCACGTCATGCGCGCGGTGATGGCGCTCTCCGACTATGTCGTGGTGGTGCATCACGGCCAGAAGATCGCCGAGGGCGCGCCCGCCGCCGTCGCCCGCGACCCCCGCGTGCTCGAGTGCTATCTCGGGAGCGCGCAGGTGGAGGCGCAAGCCTGATGCTGTCGGTGCGCGAGCTCGATCTCTTCTATGGCGATGCCCAGGCGCTCGACGGCGTCTCGATCGAGGTCGGCGAGCGCGAGATCGTCGCCATCGTGGGCGCCAACGGCGCCGGCAAGACCTCGCTGATCCGCGCGATCGCGGGCATGCACCGGCCGGCCGGCGGAACCGTCGCCTTCGAGGGCAGGAGCATCCTCGGCGAGCCCACTCACCGCATCTGCGACCTCGGCATCGGCCAGGTGCCGGAGGGCCGGCAGATCTTCGCCGGCATGACTGTGCGCGAGAACCTCGAGATGGGCGCGGTGATCCCGCGCGCCCGCGCGCGCTTGCGCGGGAATCTGGCGCGCGTCTTCGCGCTCTTCCCGCGGCTCGCCGAGCGCCAGCGCCAGACCGCCGGCACGCTCTCGGGCGGCGAGCAGCAGATGCTGGCGATCGGCCGCTGCCTGATGGGCGAGCCCCGCCTCATCTTGTTCGACGAGCCCTCCCTCGGCCTGGCGCCCGTGGTGGTCGAGGAGATGTTCCGCGTGATCGGCGGCCTCAACCGAGAGTCTGGTCTCACCGTCGTGCTGGTCGAGCAGAATGTGGCGCAATCCCTTGCCCTGGCACATCGCGGCTACGTGCTGGAGAACGGCTGCATCGTGCTGAGCGGCACCGGCGCGGAGCTGCTGGCGAACGATGGTGTGCGACAGGCCTATGTGGGGATTTGAGCGCGGGATTTGCGGGCGCGATTGTTACGCGACCTGTTGACGATGGCCGTCGGCCATGGCCGCCATCGACGCGCCTGTCCTAAGCAGGGCCTCGACCTCGTCCGCGGCGTTCGACGCGCCGTCCACGCCCGCGAGCGCCTGTGCGCGGTGCTTGGCGGCCGAGCGATAGGACGGGTCGGCGAGCACCTCCTTTGCCGCCGCCCTCATCGCGTCGGCATCGGCGTCGCCGGGCAAGCTTCGGCCGGCGCCCCACTCCTGTACGGCGGCGGCGACGAACGGCTGGTCGCCCGCGAGGCCGGGAATGACGACCATGGGGACGCCATGCAGCAAGGAGCGCATCGCGGTGCCATGACCGCCGTGTGTCATGACCAAGGCCGCCCGCTCGATGAGCGGATCATGAGCCGCGTAGCTGAGCACCATCGCGTTCTCGGGTGCTATGAGCTCTCCCGGGCCGACGATTCCGCCGGTGGTCGCGACCACATGGACATCGAGCTTACCCAGCGCATCGAGCGCGCGCTGAAGCTTCTCCACCGACCGCTGCTCGAAGCCGGTGCTGAAGCTCACGAGGACGAGCGGCGTCCGGTCTTCTGCTGTCCAGGGCAATTCGACACGAACCGCATGCTTCTCGTCCTCGAGCACCGGGCCGACGTGGCGCACGGTCTCCCAGCCGGGCACGGCGGCGGCGTCGAATGCACCGAGGCTCGTGGAGATGATGCGGTCTCGGGATCGCCAGAGCGTATCGACCGGCGGGAGGCCGTCGAAACCCGCCTGCCGGCGCATTCCATCGAGCTTCGCGATCATCTGCCGCCACATGTCGAGCTGGCGAAAAATGAAAGTGTGGCAAACCACCGCCGTCGGGCATCCGTAGTCGGGCGCTTGCGCCAGGGCGGCGGGAAACATCGCATCGATGAGGACGAGATCGGGTGCCTCGGAGGCCACCAGCGCCGTCGCTTCCGCGGCGACAGCGGGCGAGGTGAGATAGCAGGAGGCGCGGGTCAGGAAATGTCCCTGCGGATAGCGATCGACCTGCGCGTAGGCCTGCGTGAATTCGATGGCTCGGAACCCGGCGGCTCTGACCCGCGGCACCATTTCAGGACGCCCGGCGAAGGCGACGGTGTGCCCACGCGCGGTCAGGACGCGGGCAATTCCGAGGCTAGGCGGTAGGTTGCCGCCGCCCGACCAATTCAGCCAGAGGATCCGTGCCATCCGTCTTCTCCGTGGTGATGTCGATGACGCCCGTAATCATCCGTCGAACGATCGCTTCCGCTGCCGGCCGACTGACCGTCATGTCGCGACGCAGCAGCTTCCAGACATAGACATCGGTGGCGATGACGAGGATGTTGAGGAGCTGCGTGCGGGCGCCGCCGTGAACTCGCTCAAGCTGCGGAGCAAACACGCTCTTCACGCCGTCGCGATGGTTCTCTCGTCCCTGGTCCAGCGACGGCTTCAAGCCGGGGAGGCGCCGCTCGTCGCCGAGGCGCTGGATGACGAGATCACCGACCGTCTCGTAGATGTCGAAGAACGCCGCCACCCCGGCCTTCACGTCGCCGGGCGGAGCGGGTTTGATGTAGACGCCGCTCGCCGCCATCTCCTCGAGCGCGGCATAGACCAGCTCGTCCTTGCTCCCGAAGATGCGCAGGATCGTCTGCGCGGTCGTGCCCGCGCGCTCCGCGACGTCGTCCAGCGTGAAATCCTCGATCGGCCGGTCGCAATAGAGTTCCATCGCGGCAACTTTGATCCGCGTTTTCGTCGCTTCGGCCTTGGCCGCGCGCGCGGTCATCACATAGCGGCGCTTCTTCATTTTCATGTGTGTGACACTAACGCCAATACAAATTCATGTCAATTGAGATAACGCCAAATCTGGAACCGTGGGCTCGGCGCGGCCCCGGCGTCCCGCTTCCCCGGCGAGGACGCGGTGACGTAATGAAACGGCACCGTTGCGTTTCGTTCGATTTCTGATATAATTTTTAGATTAAGACCTCGGTCGCCGGGCGTCGGCGCCGCCACAGGGGAGTACACCCATGAAATCCAGACTGTTGGTCGTCGGCGGGTTGGTTGCCGTGCTCGCGGTGGCGCCCGTGTCATCCGCTTGGGCTTGGCGCGATCATGACCGTTGGCATGGCGGCCCGCTGTTCTGGCCCTTCGCGGCCGCGGCTGCGGTGGTCGTCGGCGCCGCCACGATCGCGACCCTGCCGTTCCGGGCGGTTGCCGGGGCCGCCTACTACCCGGGTCCGGCCTACTATGCGCCGCCACCGGGTTATTACCCGCCGCCCGGCTACTATCCGCCGGCGCCCGGCTATTACCCGCCTCCGCCCGCTTACTATCCGCCGCCGCCGGGTTACGCGCCCTACGACAGGTAGCAACGGCGGGCTGACGGCCTCAGACTAGGAGAATGACGAGCCGCGCGGGTGCGTCTCGGCCGGGGGTGCGGAGGCGAGGCGGACGACCGCCTCGCCTGGAAGCGGAGCAGATCCGCGACCGGATCCTCGATGTCGCGACGCCTTTGTTCCTGAGCCAGGGCTACGGCGCCACCAGCTTCGAGGAGGTGGCGAAGAGCGCGCGGATGTCGAAGCGCACCGTCTACAGCCGCTTTCGCGACAAGGCCGAGCTTTTCGGCGCCGTGGTCCATCGCCTGGTGGAGCGCCTGCGCCCGCCGAACACGACGCCGGAGCAGTTCTTCGAGGGCGGCAGCCTCGAGACGATCCTGCAGCGGCTCGGACGGCTCATCCTGCGCGCGGCCTTGTCGCCGCCGGCGCTCGCGCTCCAGCGGGTGATCCTCGCGGAAGCCACGCGGTTCCCCGAACTGGCGATGGCGGTCAACCGGGAGGGCGCGCGCGGCGAGGCGGTGCGCGCGATCTCGGCTCTGCTTCAGCGCGAGGTCTCGGCCGGGAGACTGAGCCCGAGCGACACGGTGTTCGCCGCCGACCAGTTCCTCTTCATGCTGGTCGCGGGACCTCAGCGGCGCGCGCTCGGTCTCGGCGTGCCCATGACCGAGGGCGAACTCGACGCCTGGTCGCGCGATACCGTCGGCTTGTTCTTGAACGGCTGCCGCGGAGCCGCGGCGCGGTGACCGCGCGTGCGCCGGTGCTCAGACGGGGCGGTCGCCTTTCACCGTGACGCGGTAGCCCGAGCGCGTGTGGGGCCAATAATCCCATAGGGCGCGGTGCTGGACGCAGCGATTGTCCCAGAACGCGACGGAGTTCTCGCGCCAGCGGAAGCGGCACTGGAAGAGCGGATTCTCGGCGTGGTCGTAGAGATAGCGCAGGATGCCGTCGCTCTCGTCGACGGGAATGCCGACGATGTGCCGGGTGAAGCCGCGATTCACGTAGAGGGCCTTCTTCCCGGTGACCGAATGGGTCCGGATGATCGGGTGCTCGGCACGGGGATAGGTCTCTTTGTCCTTTACACCGTAGTTGGCGTATTGCCCTCGATATCCCTCGCCGTCATGGATCGCGGTGAGCCCCGAGAGGTACTGCTTCATGCGATCGGACAAGGCCTCGTAGGCGGCATACATGCTGGCGAACAGCGTATCGCCGCCGAGCGGAGGGCACGTCTTGATGTAGAGGATGCTGCCCATCGGCGGCTCGGTATCGCAGGAGACATCGCTATGCCAGCCCTCGCCGTTGGCGCGCGGCGAGTCCTTGTCGGCATGGATGATCATGAGCTCGGGCAAGCCGGGCGCCGAGGGCGCCGCCGGGTGGACGTGCAAATCGCCAAACAGGCGGCCGAAGGCCAAGTGCTGCTCCGGGCTCATCTCCTGGTCGCGGAAGAAGATCACGAGGTTCTCGGCGAGGGCGCGATGGATCTCCGCCAT
>Ga0209415_10001792_pt1 | contig 40490 bp, 31 predicted proteins | sample PeaSoiSIISIP2007_FD_187696 | JGI IMG/M metagenome (GOLD analysis project Ga0209415, IMG submission 187696) | Peat soil microbial communities from Weissenstadt, Germany - SII-SIP-2007 (SPAdes) (version 2) | ecosystem: Environmental > Terrestrial > Soil > Wetlands > Peat | place: Germany...
GGTCTCCACCACCGGGGGAGTCCAGGCCGTCGCGCAGCTCACCAGCACGGTGCCGGAGCGGCTGACCTCGGTCAACGCCAGCCTCAAGCCGGTCCGCGACTTCTGCGAAACGGTCTAGGAGGAGCCCGCTATGCAACCAGATGTCCATGTCCTTGCCGCGGGTAGCAGCACGACCGGCTGGGTGATCGGCTACACCATCGGCATCGTCGTCGTGCTCGTCGTGGTGGCCTTGGTAGTGCCGATCCTGATGCTGGCCAAGTCGATCGGCGACGAGGCACCCAAGATCAACGACGCGCTGACCGAGGCGGTCCGCAACACCGCGCCGCTCGGCGCGCTGCGCACCACGATCGAGCACGCCACGATCATCATCGGCGGCCTGCAGCGTGGCCGCGCCCGGTTGGGAGGATGAAGATGCACGACGTAGCGCTGTCATCGATCCAGCATTCACGCTGGCTCATCGCGAACGTCTTCGGCCTGGTCGTGGTGGTCGCGGTGGCGATCTTGCTGACCGTGCTCGTCGTCCTGGTGCGGATCATCGACCGCCGCGTCGTGGCCGTGCGGGACACGCTCAAGGCGGCGGCCGCGAACACCGCGGACGCCGCGCTGATCCCGCAAGTCGCCACCGGCGTCGAGGCAGTCCTCGCCGAGGGCCTGCAGCATCATCTGTTCCTCGGCCGGGTACTCGGGAAGGTCAAGTCATGACCGGGATGGTCGTCTTCACCGTCATCGACATCCTGCTGCTGATCGCCGGCCTGGCGTTCTACCTGTTCTGGGTGGGCACGCTGCTCACCCGGATCGCCGGGAACCTGGAGGAGTGCGCGGAGATCGTGCAGACCATCGTGGGCCACGCCAAGGTCATCCGGCCCGGGGTGGAGCACATCAACGAGACCGGCGGCGTGGTGGCCGGCGCCCTGCCGCTGCTGTACGGGATGGCCGAGGACATCGTGACCGGGGTGACGCCCCGGCCCGAGCCGCCCGCGGTACCCGAGCCGGCCCGGCCCGCCTCGGGGACGCGCCGCTCGCGCCTGCTCGACGCGGTGGGTTTCCGGTCCGGCCCGTAGCCACCGGGCCCCGCGGCGGCCCGCGGACCTAGGGCGGCGCGGTCCTGGGCGACTCCTCGGGACGTGCCGGGTCCCTGGCCAGCCAGGGCGGGGACGACGTGGTCTCGCCGATCCACTGGTCCTTCCAGGCCTGGTCGTACTGCTGGTCGTTGCACCGGGGCCGGTAGATCGCGGTCAGCTCCCTGGCGATCTGCTCCCGGTGGGCCCGGCTCCCGCCAGGCACCTCGTAGGTGCAGATATAGACCTTCCATTTCGATCCCGCGCGCCTGATCCAGCAGTGCGCGCGGGGATGCTGAAACGGGAACCGCTCACCGGTCAGGTCGTCGGAGTGGCCGACGTAGATGACCGCATAGCGGTCCGGCTTGGTGTCCGGATCAGGCTTGTACGCGATCACGTAGACCGCCGCGGCCGGTGGCGGGGTCCAGCCGGCCAGGACGCGAGGACCCTCGAACGGGTAGCCGGCCAGCGACCCCAGTCTGATCATTGATCCTCGTCCTCGCTGACCGCCTCGGTCCGCACCACCGGGCCGGACGGCAGGCCGGCCTTGGCCGCGGCCGCGGTGAACTCCTCGGTCGCCCTGGCCACCGCTTCCTCGCGGCTGCCGGCCTGGACGATCAGCCGCGCGCCGTACCGGCTGGTGCCGATCCCGCTCGCGACGCCGCCGCTCGCGGCGACCGCGTCGGCCAGCTCGACGACCTGGTCACGCGTCAGCACCTGGTCGGCCTCCGCCTCGATCCCCACGCTCCATCTCACCACGCGCTCCACGGCCTTTCGTCAACCAAGCGTTGGCAGCAGGGTAGCGAGTTTCTCCAGGCTGGCCAGATCGTGCCCGGACAGCAGCAGGTCGATGTGCGGGGCCGCGATCATCATCCCGAGCGTACTGGGCCGGAAGCCTGGGTCGTCGCCTTTGTGGGGGTTCAGCCAGACCAGCCGGTGGCTCAGCCGGGACAGCCGCTCCAGCGCCGAGGCGAGCACGGCCGGATCCCCGCGGTCCAGGCCGTCGGAGCAGATCACCACGATGCCGCCCCGGCACAGGCTACGGCGGCCCCAGTCCCGGACGAAGGCGCCCAGGCTGTCGCCGATCCTGGTGCCGCCGTCCCAGTCGAAGGCCGCCCGCGCGGCCCGCTCCAGCGCCTCGTCCGGGCGCCGGCATTCCATCGCCCCGGTCACCCGGGTCAGCCTGGTGCCGAAGCAGAAGACCTCGACCCGCCCGGCCGAGCGCGCGGCCGAATGCGCGAACTGCAGCAGACTGCGCGAGTAGTCGGCCATCGAACCCGATATGTCCAGGATGAGGATCAGCGGCCGCAGCCGGACCTTACGCCGCCGCCAGTACAGCCGGGCCGGCTCGCCGTGCATGCGCATGGATTCCCGGACGGTCCGGCGGGGATCGGGCCGGGGGCCGGCCCGGGCGGCCGTGCTGCGCCGGGTCCGGCGGCGCGGCGGGGTCAGCCGGATCCTGGCCATGATCCGGCGCAGGGCGGCCAGTTCCTCCGGCGTGCAGGCGGCGAACGACTTGTGCTTGAGCGCCTCGACATCCGATGCCATCCAGCCCAGGACGGCCTCGTCCTCCCGTTCGGACTCACCCGGCTCGGTCGACGGAATGGCCAGCGCGCCCCGCGCCTCCGCCGAGGCCCGGAGCATGAGCGCCAGCGGGTCCTCGGCCGCGCCGTCGGCCCCCAGGAAGAACCGGCGGAATACCTGGTCGTAGACGGCGATGTCGTCATGCCGGTTCACCAGCGTGGTCCGGCCGGCCCAGTACAGGTCCACCAGGTCGGCCGGGTTCAGTCTGCTCAGCGCCGAGCAGTAGAGCAGGATGTCGCCCGAGCCCACCGCGAGCCCGGCCGTGCGCAGCTCGCCCGCGAACGTCACCAGCAAGCCGGTGAACGGCACGCGCTCCTGCTCAGGCGCCGCGGGCACCGGAGGTGATCTCCTGCAGGTTGTCCAGGACCACGTCGAGATCGTCCCGGTCCTTGACCACGGCACCCAGGGTGTCCCGCGCGTTCGCCAGGTCCGACTCGCCGAGGAAGTCCAGGGTGCGGGCCCAGTCGATGGTCTCCGCCACCCCGGGAGGCTTGGCCAGATCGAGTTCGCGGAGCCGCTGGACGGCGGCGACCACCTTACGGGCCAGCGCCGCCGAGATCCCGGGCTCCCGGACCAGGACGATCTCGACCTCGCGCTCGGCGGCCGGGTAGCCGATCCAGTGATACAGGCAGCGCCGCTTCAGCGCGTCGTGCAGCTCACGAGTGCGGTTGGAGGTGAGCACCACCAGCGGCGGGCTTTCCGCCTTGACCGTGCCGATCTCCGGGATGCTGATCTGGAAGTCGGACAGCACCTCGAGCAGGAAGGCCTCGAACTCGTCGTCGGCCCGGTCGATCTCGTCGATCAGCAGCACGGCCTGATCGCCGGCCCGGACCGCTTCCAGCAGCGGCCGCTCCAGCAGGAACTTCGGGCCGAACAGCTTGTCGACCGCGTCGGAGTCGGCGACCTGGTGCTCGGACAGCGCCCGGATGTGCAGCATCTGGCGGGCATAGTCCCACTCGTACAGCGCCTGGTTGGTATCGATGCCCTCGTAGCACTGCAGCCGGATCAGCTTCCGGCCGAACACCGACGCCATGACCTTGGCCACCTCGGTCTTGCCCACCCCGACCTCGCCTTCGAGCAGGATGGGGCGGTTCAGCGACAACGCCACGAACAGCGCGGTAGCCAGCCCGCGATCGGCCAGGTAACCACCCTGGCGCAGGGTCTCGGTCAGCTCACCGACGGACTCCGGGCCCTCCATTCCGCCGTTCTCCACGCCGTCCGCGTCCGGCGGCTAGCGGGATTCGGACGCGGGCGGCAGCACCAGGTCGCGCACGCTGCCGGCGCCCTGGTTCAGCTTCCCCTCGCGGGCCAGCTGAGTCCGCCAGGCCAGGCGCAGGTCGCCGTCGGTCTCCTCGGCCAGGCCGTCGAAGCCCACGTCGGTCATCCGCTTGCACGATTTGGTAGGCCCGCAGGCTTCCTCGAGGTCCTCCGCGGTCTGCCCCTGGGCGGTCCATACCTCGCGGAGCACGCCGAGGACCTCTTCGGTGTTGCCGCTCATCTGCCGGGAGCCTCCCTGTCGCGCTGGCCGTCTCCTACCGACTGTAAGTCCTGGTCGCCGGGCAGGCGAGGGCGGATTAAGAGTTCTCTTATCACCGGGCGCCTGTGTGGGCGCCTGTGTTATGCGGCATAGATGCACACCCTCTTGGGTTGGCCGTCGGTGTACTCCCAGCTCGCCAGCGACTCGGTGAGATCCTGCAGCACGGTCACGGCCATGCCAAACTCATCTGGCGCTGCCGTCCGGAAGTCAGCGGCACCACGCCACAAGATTACGATGACGCTGGATTCTAGGAGATCGAGGCCGCCCCACACCGAGTCAGACAGAGCGTCCCAGCTCTCGGACCCGAGTAGCGGGGGATCAAGCGGAAGATCCCGGCGGACCGCATCGAAGAACGCGGCCCGGTTACCAGCTCCGACCGTCGTCAGAATGAGCAGCCGCGCGCCCTCCGCATCCGCCTTACTGACGATGAGATCCGATTCAGCTGGGTCAATCATCGTGACGCCTTCGTGCAGTGTCATGTCAGTTACCGAACCTTAACGAACGGCACTGGCCCGGCATCCCCGTAATGAGACCACGTGTAGTACATCTCGCCGGTAGCCTTATTGACGACCATACGCAATTTTCCTGCAGAGTTCACGCCGGGCGTTGCCACGCGGTATTCCTGGTAGGGAGATTGAGGCCCCTTTGCCCCCGGCAGGTCACCCTTCCAGTTCTTGAACGGGCTTCCCCACTTCTTAGCCAGGGGTCCGGACGGTTTCGTATTGGAATCGATGTGGCTCATGGTCTTGAGTAGTTCGCTTTCTTCCGCGGGAGGCAAGGATCCCGGAGTGATGCGCGGCACCACCGGGGGTGGGGTCCCGGGCGGCAGGAGAGGAGGGCTGGCCGGGCCCGGCGGCAGGAGCGGGGTAGCGCCTGCCCGGACCGTGGCGGTCAAGATTCCCTCCGCTGCGTCTACTACGCCTTGCCGCACCGCCTGCCCTGCGACTTCGCCGAGTTCAGATGCCCCGCCGGCGAGCGGCGCCGACAGGATCGCCCCGGCCGCCGTTCCAGCCGCCTCCCAGTCGCTGGCCGTGCCCTCGCCGGATACGAGGCGCCCGGTAGTGGCCTTTATCTCGTCCCAATGCGTCGCGACCGCATAAGCGCCGTAGCCGATCGCGACAGGCAAGAGCACCAGCCCGATCGTCGAGGCGGCAATCCCCGTGATCCCCGCTACGAACCCCACCGCTACGGCACCCAATATGCCTCCGGCGAGGCCCTTGGCCGCGCCTTTAGCAAAGCCGAGCGCCTTATCACCAGCGGTATCTTCCTGTTTCGGCGGCGAGCCAGACCCCTCCGGCGAGGATTGCCCGGGCTCAATCAGCTGGCTCCGGTCCACGAACCAGGTCTTGCGCGCCGCATCCCACTCCGCGTCGCCTTGATAGTAGATTCCGAGCTCGGCGTACTGCTGACGGATCTCGTCCTGGGTCTCATTGCCCGTATAGTGGCCGGGCTTGACGATAGTGGGGTTCGTACGGTCCTGCGACGGCTGGGCCTGCTCGCCTGTCGGGTCGGTCATCACGACCGGCTGGGATCTGGCGTACGCGTAGAGGTTCACGCCGTCGGCTAGGCCGGCCGGATCGCAGCTGGTCCAGCGGGCCAGCCAGGGCGCGTAGTAGCGGGCGCCGTGAAAATACAAGCCGCTCTCGGTGTCCCGTTCCTTAGCGCTGAAGCGGTACCGCTTGGGCGCCTCGATCCGGGACCGCACGGCTTGGTAGGCGGTGCTCCCGTAGGCGTAGTACTCCTCGTAGCTGATCACCCGGGCCTGCTGGTCGAGTTCCAGGACGGCTGAGCCGAGGTGGTTGGCCAGCTGGTAGCGGATGAGCTGACCGGGACCGGTGTCGGTGCCGGCCGTCCGAGTCTCAACCAGCGCGACGCGGGACTGATCGTCCATCACGTGCAGGGACTCGCGTTCCAGGCTGATGCCGCCGTCCGCGTCATACTCGCGGTAGATCTCGAAGCCGCCGAGGTAGATGCGCTCAGATCGAGGTCCCGCTGCGGACGTGGCGTCGGTGACCTTCCGGGCTCGCTGCCCGGCGCCATCGTAGACGTAGTAGGTGGGCTGGGGTACGCGATCGTCAGCTAGCACGTGGCGGGCGGTCACATGGAGCCGGTCCTGCGGATCCCAGCGCAGCACCGGTATCCCCGGTAGCGACGTGGCATTGCCCTGTTCGTCATAGCGCAACGAACTGGCCTCACCGCTCTCGCGCGGCGGCCCCGTCCGGCTCAGCCGGTTGCCGGGCCGGTCCGGCTGCAGCAGGCTGGGCTCGCGGTACTGGAAGTCGCGCGTCCAGCCGCCGTACTGGGCGTCGGCTGACCGGTGCGCTAGCCGCAGCAGGTTACCCACGGCGTCGTAGCTGTACCGTTCGGTGTACCTGGCCATCGCGGTGCCGTCGCCTGGCTGTGGTAGACCTACCCGCGGCGCATCCGAGGCGCTCGGTGGTACTGCGAGCCTGGCGTCTCCGGCGCCCTGGCCAAGATGCTCTCGGCCGCTCACCTCGGTCAGCCGGTAGGCGGCATCGTAGGCATAGTGTGCGGACGGCTCGACCACGTGATTGCGGAAGAAGATCCGCTGCTGCGCATCGTCGCGGACCTGCGTCGGGTTGCCGACCGGATCGTAGGCGTAGTGCAGATCTTGCAGCAGCTCGCCGCCGCGCCGCGTAGCGATGCAGGTCAGCCGGGTGGTGAGCGGGTCGTATCGGTAGTCGGTGCGCGTCTTGTTCCCAAACCGGATCATCGTGCGCTGACCCCGGGCGTTGTAGTCGAGATGCGTGACGAACGTGGTGGCCTGGGCGGCGCCGCGCAGCCGCGCCTCGACCCGATCCAGCAGGCCAGCGGCGTTGTAACGAGGGACTGTCACGCTGCCGTCCGGCGTGGTCATCGCGGTCGGACGGCCCAACGCGTCATAGCTGGTCCGCAAGGAGTAGGTACGGTCGGTCAGCTCGACTTGGCCGTCCCAGTCGATGACCTCCCGGTAGTCAGCGGCTAGCTGTCGCGTGGCTTCGACCAGGTTGCCTTGGTAGTCATAGCTGACATTCCTGGCCACGCCGGCACCGTCGTAGGTAACTGCAACCCTGGTGCGCTGATTGTGCTGTTCGGCGGCCGCGAGGGACTCTCCTGACTGAGCCTCGCCGTAGACGGTCCTTACCTGCAGCGCATCCCCGACGAGGCCAGGACCCTGGACGTAGCTGTGTACGGGGCGGCTCAGTGCGTCGTACTCGGTGCGGAAGGTAAACCCACGTGCGTCCCAGGACAGTACCGGGTTTCCGGTCACGTCCGGCAGCAGGCCCCCGCCGCCGATGTCCATGCCCGCACGGGTGACCTGGCCACTGGAAAGGCTGTAGCCGTAACGCATAACCGCGCGATCAAGCGCGTCGCGGACTTCCCGAAGGTTGCCCTCGATGTCGAGTTCGCTGCGGGTGCGATAGAACTCGTCGGCGTCTCGGCCGTCCTGGCGGAGGCGATTGTGCGTCACGGCCAGGAATGTCCGGCCCAGGGAGTCGAGCCAGCTATGGCCGGGCGTGCCCGCGTGCAGCTCAGTTTGCCGGGCTGCCTGCTGCTGCGCTGGCCCGAGCTGGCCGTCGATGCGCCGGGCGTACCAGGTCGCCCAGCCACCCGGCTGCTGGCTCAGTCTCGCGAGATACGGGCCCATGTAGCCGCGCACGTCCGGGTCAAGCCGGGGATCGAGTAGCAAGGTGTCGTTGGCATCCCAGGATGCCCAGTGCCAGGGGTCGAACACGGTCTTGACGTAGCCATGGTCGGGCTGCAGCACGGCGATGATCCGTCCGAGCGGGTCATAGAAGAACACGGAGCTGACCCCGGCCTCGCGGGCGAACTCAAACCCGTTCGCAGCGGTGAAGAACGGCTCGTAGCTTCGGACGGGGTGGCCCTTGTTGTTGAAGATGGTCCATCCGGTGCCGATCCAGCGGTGCTCGATGCTCTCCCCACCAGGGCTTACCGGTCCCGGAGCGGCCTGGCTCTTGCGCTGGACGATACGGCCAAGGCCGTCAGAATAGCTGAAGGAGTGCTGGATGCGTGTCCGCTGGTCGCGTGCAAGGTCGCTGTCGTGAGTTTCGCGGACGAGGATCGCGGTCCAGGCCGGCCGAGGCCGGCCGTGACGGTAGGCGTCGAGATCGTAGATCACCCGTGTGCTGGCCGGGCCGAGCAGTTCGTACGCGTGTACGAACGGATGGGAATGATACGCCTCGACCGAGGCGGGCTCGAGATCGGGCTCGAAGTGGTCGAGACTGTCGCCCGCCCGCTGCCCCGGCTTGCCCATTACCGCCGTCCCGGCTACCCGGCCGAGCGCGTCGAACGCGACGGCGGAGCGATTCCGGTTCGGATCACTGATCAGGGTCGGCCGCAGCACGCGGTAATCGAGGGCCAGGGACGTAATCTGGTCGTCGGCATCCCGTTCACCTGCGGTCACCAAATTCCCGAGCGGATCGGCGATCTGGGCGATCAGCAGGTCATACTGATCGTAGCTGACCGTGGTGGTGTGGCCGTAGGGATCACGGAACCGATACGGCTGGTAGAAGTGCCGCCGCGCAAACGCATCTTCGACCTGATGATCATCTTCGGCGCCCGGCGAGTAGAAAACCTGGCCAGACGGGACCCACCAGGTGTCGTCGTCCCGGACATAGCCGGCTCGGCTGAGCATCCGGTGCGTGACCCGGCCAGCGTACAGGTCGGCCAGCAAGCTCTCGGTGAAGGCCAGCTGGTAGGTCCGGAAGGGCAGCGCACGGGACTCCAGGACGCCGAGCGGGAGCGCTCCGGCTAGGTCGTCTCGGCGATATCGCGCGCGGCTGTGGCCGACCAGCCGCCGGGCCGGGCCGGGCAGCCGGGCCGGATTGGCGTCCCAGTCTTGGTACGCGAGCTCGACCTGGATCGTGGCCAGGAGGTCGCGTAGCTCGTCGAAAGCGAACAGGGACGGACGCCGCGGGCGCAGGCCGATGATCTCGAAGATGCGAGTCTCTGACGGCATGGGGGTGCGGTGGGCGCCCGGCGTGTCCACTGTGTTGGTATAGCGGTTCTCGGTGTAGGTGAGCCGCAGCCGGGCCTGGGCCTGCTGGTCCTCGGCGGGCAGCACCGGGTCGGGAATGCGGCGGCCGTACGTGGCCGAGGCTGACTTGAGCGGGTTCCCGTATTGGTCGATAGCCAGGATCAGCTCATGCGTGACCCTAGGGTCAGCTCGCATCTGGCCGCCGGACGGGTAGACCGCGCGCTCATAATGTGCGGTGACGTTCTCGCGGGCGTGGGTGATGAAGATCGCGTGGTAGTTCTGCGGGCCATCGGGCCGCGGGGTGAGCGCGGGCTGGAGCAGCTCGATCGTATAGTTGTGCTCGGTTACCAGGTACGGTCGGCGGGCTGCGTCCGTGCCGTCGAGCGCGTACACCTCCTCGCGTAGCGGCGCCCCTTTCAGGGCACGACAAGCCTCGCGCGCCTCAGTGCTGGACAGCCGCCACGGCCGGGGCGGGCCGCCCGGCGGCCAGAGCGTGTCCGGCAGCCTGGTGTCGGCCAGGTCGGGGCTGGACCCGGGCGGCCGGTAGTACTCGTGCTCGAACAGGCGGGTGACGTATCCCTCACCGGGAAAGACCCCGGTGTGCAGCCAGGTGCGGGTCAGCACGGGAGGCACGTCGGTCACCGGATCCTGGTTGGCAAACCGGCCATCCGGGGTGGCTGCCTCAAGCGCCGCGAGCTCTTCGGTGTCGTACTGCTCGACTAGGCCGAAACCGCGGAACTCGCGCTCGAAGCTGTCGAAGTACCCGTGGTGGTAGCTGTAGCGGTTGACGTACCTGTTGCGCCCGACCCGGTCGATGGTCTCGACTCGCTCGACGACCTGGACGGGAAAGGGAAGCCTGGTGATCCAGGGACGTCCCGCTTCCTTGTCGGCGAGATAGAACCTGGTGGACGGGGCGTAGCTGACCGTGGTTTCCGCGCCCAGATTGTTGACCACGTGGGTGAGCAGATACGGCTTTCCCGCCGTCATGAGATCGAGGTAGCGCAGCTGCCTGCCCACGTTGCCGGGCAGCGGCGAGGACCACACTAGGCATGCCGTGCCACGGCCGAGCAGGTCCGCGACCATGACCTGGGCCAGCCCGTCCAGCCGCGGGAACCCCTGCGGTAGGGCGCGTGGCTCGCTGTATCCATTGCCCGACTGGTTGAGGTACAGCCGCGCCTCATCGGCACCCAGGTAGATCAGGTCGGTGGTGCCCGAGCCATCGACGTCGGCCAGGCGGACGCGGCGCTGGTCGAACATATCCGGACGGTCCAGCCACGGACACCGGTCCATGGTGACCTTGGTGCCGAATCGCCCGAAGCCGATGTTGGGCCAGTAGCAGATCTCCCCGTTGCGGACCCGGACCAGGTCAGCTAGTCCGTCGCCGGACATGTCCGCCAGGTAGATGGTCTGCTCGGGGTCGGCGAGCAACAAGCGCGGACCCAGTTCCTCATCAAAGGGCTGGAACGTCCGCCGCGCGCTACCGAAGCCGGCGCGGCCCAGTGACGGATGCCAGGAGAAGGCGTCGTCGCGGGTAATGAGGATATCGGCCAGGCCGTCGCCGTCGAGGTCGACCATCCGCAGGTCTGGATCGTCCCACGCGATCTGTGGATGTGAGTGGAATGAACGGAACTCCTGCCAGCCACGCTCATCCGTCCGCTCGTAGAAACCAGGCGTCGGGACGCCGAACTCGACCAGGTCCAGGTGGCCGCTGCCGGCCAGGTCGAGCAGTTCCAGCCGCCGTGTCGCTCCCGCCAGGGACGGCTGGGTGGCCTGCATCCTGGCGGGCCCGAACCGTCCGTTACCGAGATTGGCTTTGTAGAACCAAGCATTACCTTTGCGGGCCAGGATGCCGGATAGTCCCTCTCCGTCCAGGTCCACCCACTCGTACCCGGAATCAGAGCTGATGCCGACGGGCAGATTCTCCAGCGCCTCGGGACTGACATCGCGCGGCTCGCTGGCGATACTGGCCGCGCTGTAACCGAACTCCGTCGGCGGCAGGGAAGCGCTGCGGTAGCGACCGTCAGCCAGGCGCCGGTAGCCGCTGCGCGCCACCGACGCGATGGTGGTCATGCCGCTGCCGCCCACGTCTGTGTACCTGAGATCGGTGGCGCTTACCAGGCAGCTTGCGCCGACGGCGGGCTCGTCCGGGAAGTGGTGGAACATCAGGATCCGGTGGCAACGCCGGTAGGTCCGGACCTCGAAGCCTGGCCGGTAGGTGGAGAACGGGTCAGGCCGGCACGGCCATGACCGCGAAGGATCGGGATGCGGCGCGCGCTCGTCGTGATCGCCGTAATCGAAGACCACCTCAAACATCCAGTCGGCGTCGTCCCCGGCGCCGGGCCGGGAATGGCGGCCGGCCGCCCATCGGGGCACCCGGTTGCCGTAGCGGATGCGTTTCGGGTAGCGGCCTGCCGATCTGGAGCGATCGGTCCGGTTCCGCTCGCAGGCGAGCGTGGCATCGACGCCCGAGCTGTTCTCGGGCACGTACTCATAACGGACCGCATTGCCCGAGTCGTCGTAGCTCTCGCAGATCAGCCAGCTGAACGCGCGTAGCTCGTCGTCGGGATCGGCGATGCGGCTGGCCGCGGTGGCACCGTAGATCGTGGTCACGTTGTTCGGGCTGATGGTACGCCAGTGGGTTTCGCCCGAGGCGACGTCCCGCCACCGCTCGATCCGGGCAAACAGGTTATCGATCCGCGGCCGGTAGCACTGGACGGCAAACTGCCGTCGGCCTTCCGCCCGGTGCTCGGGCGCCTGAACCCAGGCGCCGTCGCGCTCCTCCCGGACCGGGACGAGGTCCTCTGCGCCGCTCAGGATGAAGGTGTCCCGATCCGGGTCATCCTGGTATCGCGGCAGGCCCTTGTCGGTCTTGCGGGTAATGGCGGGCAGCGAGACGTGCCAGCCCAGCCCGAACGCGCTGTTGCCCGCGCCCGAATCGTACGTCAGGCTCAGCGCGGGGCCGAAGCCAGCCCGGCCGGGGCTGGTCGCGACCGGTATCGCCAGGCGAGCCGTCCCGGTAGCGGCATGGACAGCGAGCTTCTCCCCGATTCCGCGGACGGCCCCGCCGCCCTTGGGCAGCGTCAGCGAGGGCGGCGTCGGCGGGGCGTCGACAGGTGGCACCTGCGCGCCGCTCTGCGTGTCGTCAGACCCGGATCCGCCCGTGGCTATCGACGTCGGCTCCGGCCACGGTGCCCACGGATCAGCGGCACTCACGGCTCTGCTGTCGCTTGGCGGTGAAGGGACCGCCAGCGCCGCGGCCCTCGGCTGATCTTTCGTGCCTTAGCGGCCATCGGAGCGCCCTCCGTCGGCAGGCTCCCCGCAGCACCCGTCTCGGCGCGGCGGCCCGCAGCGAGGCCAGCATTGGGCGTCGTACCGTGGGATCACGTAGGCGCTGCAGATCTCGCCGACGTGATCGGGGAACTCCACCGTGCACCAGGCCGAGTTCTCTGGGCCGAGCAGGCCGAGGGGCCGGTCCTTGAGATCAACGACGCCGCAGAAGAACCCCGGCCACGCGCTCGTGGCCACGCACTCGACGGCTTCCGGCTCGGCGCCCTCGCGCCGGAGCCTGACGACGTGGTGGCGGCCGGGATCAGCCTCGGGCGCGGCGAAGACGAGCATGAGCCGGTCGATGAAGCGCACCCGCCGCTCGGCGACGAACGGGAACATGGCCGGGACGAACCGCAGCCTCAGCTCGCGTGATCCGGCTGGCTTCCGCAGCGCCGGCCAGGCGTCGGGGAAATCGTGGCGGACATCGAACAGCCGCAAGCCGTCGCCGGGCAGGCGGCAGCAGGCAGCAGCCGAAGCCGCGGCACGCAACCGCTCGCCTCCCTCGCGGGCCGTGTACTTGAGGTGGACCACGACGTCGGTCAGGGTGTCGAAGTCGAACTGGTTGTTCTCCGGCGGCAGCTCGATCCGCCAGTGCGAGACGGCCCCGGCGAACTCGAAGGGCAGGTAGCGCTCGTCGCGGAAGCTCACCTCGAACATTCCCGCGTCGTTCGTCCCGCCGGAGGTGGCGATGGCGTCGGTGGCGGTGAACGTGCGCACGATGCGCGGGTCGCCCGGCAGCGGCCGGTAGCGCTCGGCGAGTTCCTCGCGTTCGTCACGGTCGCCTCCGTCGCAGCATTCGCACCGTTCGTGCTGGCCGTGGCAGCAGGCGCCGACGGGCCCGGTCAGCCACGGCTGGATCCTGGTGGTCGACGCCAGCAGCGTGAGCCGGCAGTGGATGCCGGTGTAGGGGCCGGTGACGCACGGGATGGTCAGCGTGACGTTCTTGATGCGGCGCATGAACTGGCCCGGGTAATCCAGGTCGAACATCCATTCCGGCAGGCTGATCTCGCACCGGCCGGATACCTTCAGGCGCAGGAATTCGACGGGGAAGTCGCGGAGCAGCGAGATGTGCTTGGTCAGCTCATACTCACGCCGGTTGCAGTCGTCGTAGCCCTTCATCATGCGCCGCAGGTCGAGCTCGAGCCGCTCGCCGGCGAGCAGTCCCTCATGGAGGTTGTCCCACAGTTCGCCGCTCACGAAGTGCTCGGTGGTGTGCCCGCGCTCGATGTTGAACGCCCGCTGGGCCTGGCGTGCCGTGGCCAGGGCCAGCTCGTACATCTCCCGGTGCATGCCCGAAAGGTGCCGCTGATGCCACAGGTACAGGGCGTGGTTGGTGAACTTGTCCCGCAGGAAGTTGTCGATCTCGCGGGTCTGCTCGATCATGAGCTGCTGGTTGTTCACCTCGCGCAACGCTGCGTCGGAGCGGCGGTCGGCGCCCAGGATCTCCCGGTTGAGCCGTTCGATCTCATAGGTCCAGATGTCGATCTGGTGCTTCCATTCGGCGAGCCGGCGGTCCCAGCCGGCCTCGGTGAGCGCCAGGCCGGCCGCCGTCAGGGTGTCCTGCGCCAGGTACGCGGCCGCCTTGCCGATCGCGGTGAAGAAGTTCGTGAAGCTGGACCCGGTCATCGGGATCTTGATGAAGTCGACGGTCCCGACGTAGGTGTCGGGGATCCCGCTGCCGCCCTCGGCGACAAGTTCCGCCGCCTGGGCCGCGATCTGCAGGGTTTCCGCGACGCCGGTCAGGTCCTGGTAGAGGACCTCGTTGGTGTTGAGGCCGTTGGCGACGAGCGCGGTGTAGTACGCAAGCTGGTTCTGGGCACTGAGCCGGGCCTGGCCGAGCGCCTGGACCTGCCAGTCGGCGTCGCGCCACTGATCCTTGCGGATGGCCAGGGTCCGCGCCTGGACCTGGTGCTCCTGAGTGGCGCGCAGCGACGCGAGGTATTCGGCGTCGCCCTTCTCGAACGCGGCCAGCAGCGCCGCGCCCAGGGACCGTACCTCGCCCGCTAGGTCAAGGGCGTGGCGGGCCAGGACCTCGAAACGGTACGGGCTCTGCGGGCAGCAGGCCGGCTCGCAGCATCCGCACGGCTCGCAGTCGCGGCACGCCGGGCAGCCGCAGCCGTCGTCGTGACCCCAGTAAGCGTGGTCATCGCCCCAGAACGACAGGCTCTCCCCGAGCTTCCCGTAGCGGCGGCGGGGCCGGTTCTCGCAATCCCTGATCAGCTCGAGACGGTCCGCGACCCGCAGGTACAGGGTCATCAGCCGCGGGTTGAGCGGTGCCGCCAGCGGGGTGTAGGTGCCGACGTTAGGCGGTGGCGGGCCGGGCGGCTCGACCAGCACGGTCCGCGGGGTGGCGCCGAGAATGTGTGCCGCGGCGTCGAAGATGACCCGGGCCTGGGCGAACGCCTCAGGTGCGTTGCCTCCCTCGTGACCGCAGTCATCGTGCGCGGCCATCAGCGCATCGCCCCAGCACATGAGCGTCTCGAGGACGTCGAGGAGAACCGAGCGGCGGCGGGCCACCGGTGGCGGCGGGCTGGCGCCGTGCCAGGCGTTGTCGGAATCGAACGGATCGTAGTAGCTCTCGTACCAGCCCAGCGCCTCTTCGAAGCGGCAGTGGCAACGCAGCGCCCCGGCGACCGCCACCGCGGGCGCGAAGGGCGACAGCGGGATCACCGGCTCGCCGGGCGTGAAGTACACGAAGAACGGGTAGCCCGCCAGCCCGGCGAACAGTGGCGAGGGCGGCAGCAGAAGCGGTGGCTGCGGCGTGACGATCAGCGGGAGGTGCACCGCCGCGTCGTCGGCCAGGTCGTAACGCCAGCCGTCGTCGACCGGCCATCCGCCGTACGGTGCCTGCCACGGGAAACCGCCGCTGCCGCCCGGAACCGGTCCGCCGTCGGCTACCGGGACGATCCCGTTGGTGACCGCGAACACCAGCGAGTCGGCCACGCGGCCCCGCAGCTCGAGGGTCGGCGGTCCCGGTGTCGCCAGGCCCGCCGGGTTGAGCGCCACGCCCCGGTCCGAGCGGCGCAGCTGACCGAACTCGCCGTCATGCACCCGGCACCAGTACAGGTAGACCATGGGGCCCGGGTCCCACTCCAGCAGTGTCGGGAACGTGGCCGGATCCTCCCACTGGGACTCGCCGGCCGAGTTGGTCAGATCGGCGACCTGGGCCGCGGGCAGGTCGTAGTAGCCGGCCCGGGCCAGCCAGAAGTAATACTCATCGACCCGCGGCGGATGCACCCGGCCGCATTCACAGCAGCAGCACTCCGCCGGCTTGTCGCGTTCGGCCTCCCCGGGCTCGAGCAGGCTGGCGCCGGCCGGCTCGCCCGCGGCGGCGACCCGCAGGAACCGTACGCCCAGGCCGACGGCCGCCTCGATCCAGTAGGGCACCGTCCCGTCGGGGCCAGGGGCGGGCGCCTTGAGCGTGGCCGCCACGGCCCTCGGTTCCGGTTCTCCCGGCACCCGGCGGGCTGCGGCCGCGGCCCGGGCGCCCTGCCGCCCGCGCCTGGTCCTGACCTGTGCGACCGGCTGCCGCGGGGGCGGGCTGGGCGGCGGGGTGGTCTGCAGCGGCGACAGCCACGACGGGCGGCCCGCCCGGTCGGGCCGGCCGAGCAAGCCGAAGTTCTCGGCCGGGACCGCCGCATCGGCCGGGTAGCCGGCCGGCGGGACCGCGACCGGCAAGTGCAGTGTGGACGGCTCGGCCGCCTGCAGGACGGTCAGCCCGCAGTGCGGCGGCGGCCGCCGGTCAGTCCAGTACTGGATCCCGGCCGGCACGGGCGTGCTCAGCGCGGCCTGCCGCAGTTTGGCCTCCAGCAGCCGGAACGCTTCGTCGCCGCGCGCTCGCTCGAGCTCGTCGCAGTCGATGGTGTTCTCCGGGTACAGCTCCCGGCGCTGGCACGCCTGCCAGGTCCGGAACGTCTTGAACCGGCCCTCCCAGACCGCCCGGAACGCCGCGGGCAGGGTGACGCCCGGCTCCAGCCCGAGCAGGGCCCGCTCGACGAAGGCCTGCACCGCGGTGACGGCGTCATCGATCCGGCTGGCCCGCTCGCCGATCCCCGCGAGCACATCGATCAGCAGCAGGCCGCTGAGATCCTTCGGAGTCCTGGCGTAGACCGCGGGTGGGCCACCGGGCAGCTGAACCCGGTCCATGCCGCACAGGTAGGCCAGCAGCGCCCGGCGGGCCCGCTCGCGCAGGCCGTCATCGATCGCCTGCAGGTCGCGGTAACGGCGGGGGTCGCCGTTCTCGATCAGCGCGTCGCCGACGAACTGGGTCAGGTTGTCGTTGCCCGACGGCGTGCCCGCCGCTGGGTCGTCGGCAGCCCACGAGTCCGGCCTGGCTTCGGCGGTATCGGTGGCATACAGCGCCTCGGCGGCGCGGCGCAGGAAGCCCTCGGCCTTCCAGGCCCGGACCGGCCAGCGCTCGTCGAGCAGGTTCTGCGCGCTCAGCTCGGTCTCGCCGAGCAGCGTTGGCAGCCCGAAGAACCGCTGCACCAGGTCGTTGTCCTCCAGCGGCACCTCCAGATGCGGCAGTAGCTGGAGGGTGTCACCCGGGTTGGCGGCGGCCGCCGCGGCGAACAGCCGCCACAGGCGGTGACGCTGCCGGTGCGGCTGCGCCCGGCGGTTCTCGCGCCGGAGCTCGGTGTAGTCGAACAGCCGCTCCCACCAGTCGAACAGTGCCGCCTGCCGTGCCGCTGACGGCGCGGCGCGGTCGTCATCAGCCGGCGGATGATAGTTGTCGAGCAGCGGCAGGAAGTTGAGGTCGAACTGCGCCTGGTGCTGGACGAACGCCCCTCCGGCGCGATGGTAGGCGGCGCCGGCGAACTGGACCGGATGCGTGAGCATGAATCCCAGCTCGGATTGGCCGTCCTCGGCCCGCTGGGCGCTCAGCTCGAACCGGGCCGTGAGCAGGATGGCCTTGAAGGCCCGCTGGTAGGAGCGGCGGATATCGCGCAGGCTGCTGGTGTAGCGCTCCGGCAGGCCGAGTCCCGCCGACTTGCCGTCCCGGCGCGGCCGCGGCTTCTTCTCGGTGATGAACAGCCGCCGGTAGGGGATGGTGATCAGCTCGTCGCCGGTATCGGCGCCCGAGTACTTGACCTGGAGCCCGGTGCGGGCGCGATCCAGGTCGGCGGGGTTGGTGAAGTCCGGTTCGGGGCGCGCGAAATCGACGGTGATGTCATACGTGCCGCGGCGCAGCTCCAGGTCCGTGTGGCGCTCGGTGTCGGGCTGGCCGGGCCAGTCGTGGCTGAGCAGTATCCATTCCCGTTGGCCGCGGGCGAGAGTCACGCGCCAGCGCCGGTGCCCGGCGTCGTGGCTGCCGGGTTCCTCGCCCGGCGGGGTGGGCGCCCCGGCGGCAAACCGGTACCGCCCGGCGTGCTCCACCAGCAATACCCCGCTGAGCTGCACCGAGAATCCCTGGGCGCCGCCCATGTCACGTCCGTCACGGTCGGCGAACGCGAAGCCGTTGCGCAACTCGACGTAGCTGCTCGCCGCGCCCGGGGTCAGTCCGATGGCCGGGATCATGGTCGGCAGCGGGGCGTCCGCCCGGTCGCGCGCTTCGCCGAAGATCTCCAGCGCCCCTGATGGTTCGGCCCAGACCGGAGGGCCGCCCTGGGCCGCGTAGGTGGTCGTGAGTCCCGTGCCGCACAGGCCGAGCAGCGCGGCGAACGCTCCGCCGGTGGGGATGGGCCAGGTGACCAGCGGGGGAGCGCCCGACGGCTGCGCGCTCTCCCACGGGGTCAGCGCGGTGTTCTCGTCCGCGTACAGGCTCTTCAGCACCAGCCAGGCGCGGCCGTCCGCGTCATCTCGGACCTCTTCCTCATCGCCGGGCCGGCCGCCGCCGGCGTGACGGGCCAGGTGACGGGCGATGATCAGGCAGCGCTCGCGGGTCAGCGCGACGTGGCGGCGGAAATACTCCCACCGGGTACGCTCGTCGTGCGCCTGGATCAGGTGCCGGTCGGCCTCGACGGGGTCGTTGAACAGCATCCCGAGCGCGGCGACGTCCGTCCGCGGCAGCCAGTACAGCTCACGCAGGGCCGCCGCCTCGAGCGGGTTCAGCTGGCGTAGCCTCGCCAGCAGCTCCAGCACCGACTCATCGCTCAGCGGCACCGTGGCCTGGAGCATCCCGCTGCCGCCGCTGCCGCTCTCGTAACGGACCGGGCTGTCCGGGTCGGTGTTCCACATCCCTGGCGTGGTGTTCGCCTGGGCCAGCGGCACCTGGTAGCGGCGGTTCGCCACCGGGACGGTCAGGCCGGCCTGCTCGAGCACGCCAGGAAACGCGTGCTCGGCCAGCGACCGCAGCGGATCAGGGCCGGCGGCGGGGTCGTAGCCCAGCTCGTCGCGGATCCACGCGTCGATGCGCGGCCACGTCCACCGCACCAGCTCGTCGTCGCCGACGTGCACCTCGAGCAGGCGGCGGCGCAGTTCCCACAGGGAGTGATCCCGGTCGCCGTCGGGCAGCGCCAGCGGGTCATCGAGCGCGTCATCCTCGCTTTGCAGCGGGAACGGGTCCTCGCCATTGAGGTGCGGGTGGGCCGTGAACAGGTACTCGACGTCGCCGGTCGTGAACGGCGAGGCGTACAGCTTCTCGAGCACCTCGACGAAACGCAGCGTCCTGGTCGGGCTGTAATGCCAGGTATCGGTCGCCGTGGAGGGGTCGAAGCCAGCCAGCCGCGACAGCGGGCTGAGGTTGGCCGCCAGGACCTTGATGAACTGCGGCCCGCGTCTCTCCCGGCCGTGCCGTTCGGCACTGTACGAGGCCAGCCGGGCGAGCAGTTCGCCGACCGCCCAGTGCCACTCCACGCCGGCCGCCGGAGCGGACCAGAGCGCGAGCAGCGGCGTCCGTGCCACGCCGGTGGCGCCGGCCGGAGCCGCGCCGTGGCGCAGCGGCAGGCACAGCTCATCCCGCAGGATCTGGAACGCCACCAGCTGCGGTATGAAACCGGGGTTGATCGTCCCGCCGGAGAACAAGCCGAGCACGGCGCAGATGTCGGCGAGTTCGGCGAAGCCGTAACGGGTGCAGCGGCCGCGGGCGAGCAGCCGCCACAGGCGGATGAACACCGCGAGCTGCGCCAACGCGGCGATCGTCTGGGCCGGCGAGCCGAAGTCGATCATCACGTCGTCCAGGTGGCACGGCTCACACGGGTCGAACGGCCCCGGCGGGGTTCCGGCGCGCAGCATCGGGACGAAGCCGGCCTGCGACAGCTCGACGAGCTCGCAGTAGCTGAGCCCGGTGCGCCGCAGGAACTCGCTCGCGATGACCACCACGCTGGTCCAGGCCGCTCCGCTGGCGGTGACCGGCTGCTCGAAGCCATAGAGCTGCCACAGGGCCAGCTCGCCGGGCGGCACCGGCCCGGTATTCGCGATCGGGGTCGCGAACAGCTGCTGATATTCGGCGGCGGAGATCTCCAGGTACTCAGGGGCGATGTCGCTGCGGAGCGGATAACGCCACACCGTGGTATCGAAGCCGGGCGGGTCGGCGCCGAGCACGAACTCGGTGATCTGCGCCCGGAACCGCCGCATCGTCTCGTAGCGGGACGTCTTCAGCGCCCTCAGGTACGTGCGCGCGACGTCGAGCGGCTGGGCGTAGGGCAGGTCGGGCGAGCTGTAGTCGCCGGCCAGCGCCGTGTACGCCGAAGGCTGCACGACCGGGCTGGCCGGGGAGGAGAACTCCGGCAGCGCGCCCAGCAGCACGGCCGGGTTGTGGTGGTACGGCAGGCCCGGCTCGGGCGGGGCATCGGGAGGTCGCAGCAGATGATCGCGGACGCTGGTCTGCGCGGTGTCATAGACCACGCCGCCCGTGCCGCTGACCGACCCGCCTGACGCCGCGACTTGCCCGGCTAGGTATTCCAGGCACTCGTCCACCAGGTCGATCACCGGCAACGCCGTCTGCAGGTTCGCATCCGTAACCAGCAGGCTGCCCAGGTCGCCGCGGCGCGGCTGGAGCAGCGACCCGAAGCTGCCCGTCGTCACCTTCGGCGCCGCGCACGTCGAGCCGGGCCCGGCGTCGAGCAGCTCACGCAGGTACCAGACGGGGCCGAGCGGCGACCAGGCCGGCGGCGGGATGCAGTCGCGGAGCCCGCCATGGGGGTTGACTGGCCGGAAGGGAGCCGGCGCGGGCGGCGGCGGCCCGGCGCTGCCGCCCGCGTTGGCCCAGATCTGCGCCGCCCATTGAAAGGCGACGCTGCCGGTGAGCGCCTCGGCGAAATCGGCCGCGTCGAGCGCGGCGATCGACGCCATGCTGGTGAAGCCGCGGGCGTAGAGCGCCTCGATGATCGAGAACTCCAGGCCTGCCGCGTTAGCCCCGGCCGGGACCAGTCCGGCGGTCACCTTGACCAGCTGGTCGATCGTGGCGAGCGCGGCCAGCAGCCACTGCTGGGCCGGCACGTCCGACGGGAACACCGCGGCCGCGGCCGCGACCACGGCCGGGCTGGCCGGCGGGGTCGTCCCGAAGGTATACGGCGGGTTGGCACTGTCGTAGACGGCCAGGAACGATGCCAGCGGGTCGAAGCCGTAGCGGTCGAGCAGCGGGACCTGCCCCGGCACCGGCGCGGGCGGTGCCGGGCCGCCCAGCGGCACGGCATAGAACCAGGTGAGGTACTGCAGGAACGCGGCGATCCGGTCACTGGTCGAGACCGGCGGTCCCGGTGGCTGGGTGAACGGCGGCAGGAACTGCGGGTTGAGCGTGAAGAACTCGGTCCACGCGCTGGCCTGGACAGCCGCGAGCTGATCGGTGTTGCTGACGCCCAGGCCGGGCCCGCCGATCGCGGCGACGAAGGCGGTCAGCGGCTGGTTGGCCGCGGTCAGGTCGGTCCATCCGGTCAGCGCGCAGGCGATGAGCCGCAGCTGGGCGGCATCGTTGGCGGCCTGCGTGGCGGCCGGCAACAGCAGGTCGGCCCAGACCGGGGCGTCCGGGTCAGGCAGGGTCTGCCAGCCGAGCGGATCCCCATGGGTCAGCCAGCCGTTGATCAGGTTGATGACACCCGTGTCGGCGGGCAGCACCGTGTACGCCTGCTCGTTGCCCAGCTGGGTGGGGGCCCGGGCCACGCCCAGCGCGGCCAGCCTGCGGGCGGCCTGCAGCGGGGTCAGCCCGCCCGGATTGGTATCGATGAGGCCCGCGTCTGCCGCCTGCTTCAGCTGCAGCGCGAGACCGGATTCCGGTACCGCGGTCGCCAGCGCGTAGCGGTCGGAGGCCGAAACGCCGATGGGGAGCGATGCCGCCAGCGCGTAGAAGTACTCGGCCGGGACTTCGAAGTTCGGGTTCATCGGTCAGTTGCCCAGGATGACGGTGGCCTCCGCCTGCTGGCCCGGGGCGGCGGTCGTGGTGAGCCGGACGGGCAAGGTCAGCGCGGCATGGGCGGCGTTGGCGCTCATCTGCTGGCAGTTCTGCGCGGCGGACCAGGCGTAGACGTAGCCGGCCATCCTGGTCGCGTCGCCCGTCAGCTGGCTGTAGTAGCCGGTAAGCGCCGACTCGAATTGCGACCGGTCGGACTCGACGGCGGTCGCGGTCGCGTTGGGCAAGGTGTACAGCGTGGCCAGGTCTGGTGCCGGGGGCGTCCCGGTCAGCGGCTGGGGCAGCGGCCTGGCTACCCGGTTGGAAACGAGCTCGCGGGCGATGTTCAGGCAATCCTCCGAAGAGAGGTTGGCGGTATCCACCGGAGCCGCGGGATCCTCGGCCAGAATCGCCTTGATGGCGGTGTCCAGGGCCGTCCACGGAGGCGGGCTGCCATCGGAGGGCGGGAGCACGTAGGTGGCCGAGTCCAGGCTTGGATCGGGTAGCGCCAGGTACAGGCCGACGACGATCGGCGGTGCCAGCGACGTGAGCGCGGTCGGGGTTCCCGCGCTCACCTGGACGTCGTAATTGATCGCATTGTTCACCAGCTGGACACCGCCACGCGTGACGTTGAGGACGACGTTCAGCAGGCTCTGCGGCGCCAGGAACTGGGCGGCGATGGCCGGCGCAACCGGTATGACGGCCCCGGCTGCCGAGCCGGTTGCTAGTCCCAGGTCAAGCTGGTAGATGGTATTGGTCGCCGCACCGGCGATGGTGTACTGGGCCGGCGGCCCGATCGCAGTGTGCGGGGGCGCGGGCACCGTCGTCGGCTGGTCGAAGTCGACCTGGTACGCGGTGATCGTCAAATCGTGAAGATAGGTCTCAAACGTGGCGGGTGCGACCGGCGCCGTCGGGTACAGGCCAATTACGAGGGAGCTCACGGAGCGGCGCCGGCGGCCATGTCACCAATCACCACGATAAATAGCCGGGCTTCCGCCCGTGAGCGTGGTTCGCGGTCCATTTCCCCTCCCGGCTGAGAGCCCTGAAACGCGCCGCTGTGTGAAGTATCAGCCTCGCCTGAGCAAGCGTCAAGAGAGTGATGACCGCTTCGGGCCGCAAAGGCGCAGAGAAGATGCAAACGGACGGCAAGGCTTGGCATAAAGGAAGTTCAGGTCCCGCGAGAAGACAACGACGGTTCGGTCCTGAGCGTAACGAGCATGCCAGCCGGCGCGGAACGTTCAGTCAGTTGGCGCTGGGCTCGATCGCTATTTGAATACCCTAATGAGGACAGCTCAGGCCAGAGATTGTTACGCCCTATCACAATGGGACAACATTGCCATCCGCTGGCGGTAAGCAAGGTCTGGCCGTCAATTTAGGGCGCCGCGCGGGGCACTAGCCTTCCAGGGCGCCGCGCATGGGACGGAACTTGACCTGCGCCTCGGCGAGCTCGGAGGCGGGATCGGAGCCCGCGACGATGCCGCAGCCGGCGAACAGGCGGGCGGTGCGGCCGGAGAGCTGCGCACAGCGCAGCGCGATGCCCCACTCGCCGTTGCCGTCGGCGTCCACCCAGCCGACAGGTCCCGCGTAACGTTCCCGGTCCATGTGCTCGAGCTCGCGGATGAGTTCCAGCGCGGCGCCGGTCGGGGTGCCGCAGACCGCCGCGGTGGGGTGCACGGCCGCCGCCAGGGCCAGCGCCGAGGTGGGCGCGCCATCCGCGGCGAGCGTGCCGCGGACCCAGGTGCCCAGGTGCTGGAGGTTCGGCAGCTTGATGAGGGTCGGCCGACGCTGGCCATCGAGCTCGACGCAGAGCGGCTCCAGCGCTTCCCGCATCGAGGCGACCGCGTAGGCGTGTTCCTCGGTGTTCTTCGCCGACGTCAGCAACGCGGTGCCGAGCGCCTCATCCTCCGCCGGGTCCCCGCCCCGCGGCGTCGTGCCGGCCAGCACCAGCGCACTGACCTCTCGGCCGGTCTGCCGGATCAGCAACTCCGGGGTGGCGCCCACCATGCCGTCGCAGGCGAAGGTGAAGCAGTCGGGGTAGCGGTCGGCCAGCCGGCGCAGCAGGGCACGCACGTCGATGGGATCTGAGGCGGTCGCGAACAGGTCCTGGGCCAGTACCACCTTGCGCAGGCTGCCTGCCTTGATGGCCGCTACCGCCTCGGCGACCGCCTGTTCCCACTGGGGCCCGGGCAGGCTGCCGTCGTGCCAGCGCACTCCCGCCGGCGGCCGCGCGAACAATGATTCCGGCGCGACGGGCCACCCGAGGGTCCGGAGGTCCGGTTCACGTTCCGCGGTGACGGTCGTGAGCCAAGCCCGGCCATGACCGTCGCGGCCGAGCAGGACGCGCGGGACGATCAGCACCGATCCCTCGGATGACGCGTCGAAGGTGAACGTGCCGAACGCGACGGGTCCCGAGCCGCGCACCCGGACCTGGTCATCGAGGTCGGCGGCATCGAACAGCGAGCGGTGCCACTTCTCCCCGGCGGTAAACCGGTCCTCGCCGGCGGGCAGTGTGACCCGAGCCGCCTCGCCCCAGCCGACTAGTCCGGCGCCATGATGGACCCAGGCGACCGCGTCCAGCTGGGGCAGGTGTCCGAGGAGATCACCAGGATCGGGGACGGCGACCGAGCGGACGAAGAGCCGCCTGGTGTCCTGGCGGCTCAGCACCGCCACGCTGCCGTCCGCGTTATCTGGTCACCCGCCACGAATCCACATTCTAGGTGCCGTCCGTCACCGACCTGCTTTCCGGGTGGGCCAGCCGGCTCGGCCACCACATGTGCCGCCCGATGTCCAAGGTCAGCGCGGTGACGAGCACCGACCTGACGATGATCGTGTCGAGCAGCACACCCAAAGCCACGGCGAACCCGATCTCGGTGAACTCCACCAGCGGCAGTGTGCCAAGCACCGCGAACGTGCCGGCCAGCACCAGGCCCGCCGAGGTGATGACGCCGCCGGTGGCGGCCAGGCCGGCCAGCGCGCCGCGCCAGGTCCCGGACCGGATCGACTCCTCGCGCACGCGGGTCATCAGGAAGATGTTGTAGTCGATGCCGAGGGCCACCAGGAAGACGAAGACGAACAGCGGCACCGAGGTGTCGGCGCCCGCGAACCCGAACACGTGGCTGAAGAACAGCGAGGATATGCCCAGCGCCGCGCCGAAGGACAGCACGACGGTGACGATGAGCACCAGCGGCGCCACGATCGCCCGCAGCAGCAGGCCGAGGATGATGAGCACCACGCCGAGGATCAGCGGGATGAGCAGGTCCCGGTCATGGGCCGCGGCGCTCTCCACGTCCTTGTTGATGGCCGTACCGCCGCCTACCTTCGCGTCCGCCCCCGGGATGGCGTGCACTGTCGTCCGTATCTTGTCCACGAGGGTGTAGGCGGCCGGGCTGTCCGGCGCCGGGATCATTGTGGCCTGCAGGAACGCCAGGCCGTCCTTGGTCACCGGCGGGGTGACGGAAGCGATGCCGGGGGTATCGGCCAGTGCCGTCCTGACCGCTCCGGCGCTGTCGGCGGTGGAGATCACCTGGACGGGCTCGCCGGAACCGGCCGGGAAATACTTGGCCAGCACGTTCTGGGCGGTGACCGAGGCCGGCGTGCCGCGGAACGACTGCGCCACGGTCAGCGTGCCGAACTTGAAGCCGATCAAACCCGCCGAACACGCGGCGAGCAGGATCGCGGTCACCAGCCATACCCCGCGCGGACGGCGGCTGATGGCGTTGCCGACTTTGGCCCACACGCCGCGGCTGGTCGGCTCGGGCGAGCCAAACTTCGGCCTGACCGGCCAGAACATCCACCGGCCGAAGATGACAAGCAGTGCGGGCAGCAGGGTGATCATGGCGATCAGGCCGATGCCGACGCCGATGGCCGCCACCGGGCCGAGACCGGAAATGTCGTTCGACTCGGCGGCCAGCAGGCAGAGCATGCCCGTCACGACGGTCAGCCCGCTGGCGATGATGGCCGGGCCGGCCCGGCGCAGCGCGATCGCCATGGCCTGGTGCCGGTCGGAGTGCCTGCGCAGTTCCTCCCGGTATCTGGCCACCAGGAGCAGCGCGTAGTCGGTACTCCCGCCGATGACCAGCACGACCAGGATGCCCCCGCTTTGCCCGTTGACGGTCAGGTTGGCGTGCTGGACAAGCAGGTAGATGACCGCCTCGGAGACGGTCAGCGCCACGCCCGCCGAGATGATCGGCAGCAGCCAGAGCACGGGACTTCGGTAGGTCAGCAGCAAGAGCACGATGACCACGGCCAGAGCCGAGTACAGCAGGGTGGAGTCGATGCCCTTGAAGATCTTGAGCTCGTCATTGGCGCTGGCGGCGGGCCCGCCGATGTAGACGCTGAGCCCCCCGGCATCCTTGGTCGCGGTGTTCTGGACGGTCGTGATGAAGCCGCTCAGGTTGCTGTTGTAGCCCAGGTCAGAGCCGATGACGGTCTCGATCGCCTTGTGATCGCCGGACACTATGGGCGGGGCGACCCGCCCGTCCACCACGGGCAGCGAAGCGAAGTACCGCGCGTCCGCGTCCGCCTTGGCCAGGTCGGCCGCGGTCACCCCGCTGTCCCGTACGTAGACGACCAGGGCAGGGTTGTAGTTCTTGGACTGGAAGGCGGCCTGCTCGTTGAGTTCCTGCGTCGATTCGGCCGAGCTCGGCAGGTACGACGAGGCGTCGTTCTTCTCCGCGCCCTGCAGCTTGCCGGCCAGCGAGCCTAGGGCTACGACGACCAGCAGCCAGAACGCGACGACGACCCACTTCGTCCGCCTGCCGCAGATGAAGGCGATCAGGCGGCTCGCGCCCTTCGGCTTTCCCCGTCCGCCTTGGCCTGGTGCTGTCTGCGAGCTTCCCGGCCTGGTCTGCTGAGAGCCGGGTCCCCGTTCCTGAGTGTCTGGCGCTTGAGCCGTCCTGATGTCCCCGCCGTTGGCGGGGACATCAGGATCTGGCGTGTTACGGGGCGCCCCCGTGGTCCCGCGTGCCACGTCATCCTCCTGTCTGGAATTTTCCTAGGAAATACGATGTATCGCGTTATGTTCCGCTGTCAAGCTAGATTGCGGACTGCCTGATTTCGCCGAGGGCGATCAGGCTCGTACAAAATCCTAGGGAGCTGGCCTGGCCACCCTAGAAAGGGATCAGTCCGATCGACAAGTCGTTTTTGGCGCCCGGGCGGGCTTAGAGCAGCGTGAGCTGCTCGGAGTATGCGGGGGAGGGGGCGGTCGCCGGCCGGTGCGGCGGCGCCGCGGCGCCGCTGGTGGCCCGCGGACCCGGCGGCCCGGGGACAGGCCGCCGGCCGTGACCGTAGCCTGGCCTCGGCCGGCCGACGCCGTGCCTGTCCGCGAGCTCGCGGACCTGGCCGGCGATCCTGGCCTGGTACGACTTCGGGGCGTAGGCGCTCTGGCCGTACAGGTCGAGGTAGCGGCCGACCAGGCCGGGGTGATGGGCGCCCAGCCAGCGGAAGAACCATTCCCGGGTGCCCGGGCGCAGGTGCAGCACGATGGGCATCACGTGCGTGGCGCCGGCCGCCGCGATCTGGCTGACGGCCGCGTCGAGCTGGGCGGGAGAGTCGGACAGGAACGGAACCACCGGCCCCATGAGCACGCCGCAGCGAAGTCCCCGCTCGTTCAGGGCGGCGCACGCCTCGAGCCGCCTGGCCGGGGCGGGCGTGCCGGGCTCGACAGATCGCCATAGCTCTTTGTCGATAAACCCGACCGAGACGTTCAGCCCCACGTCGGTGATCTCGGCGGACTCCGCGAGCAGGTCGATGTCCCGGAGGATCAGGGTGCCCTTGGTCAGGATGGAGAACGGGTTGGCGGCGTCCTTGAGCGCGCTGATGATGCCGGGCATGAGCCGGTAGCGGCCCTCGGCCCGCTGGTAGCAGTCCACGTTGGTGCCCATGGCGATGTGCTCGCCCGCCCAGGTCGGCGAGGCCATCTTCTTGCGCACCAGCTCAGGCGCGTTCACCTTGACGACCACCTTGGTGTCGAAGTCCGCGCCTGTATCTAGCTCTAGGTAATTATGTGATCGCCTAGCGAAGCAGTAAACACATGAATGCTGGCAGCCCCGGTAGGGATTGATCGTCCAGCGGAACGGCAGCCGGGACGCCTCGGGCACGCGGTTGACGACAGACTTGGCCTGGACCTCGTAGAAGGTCATGCCCCGGAAGCCGGGGGTATCGAACGTGCGGGCCACCGCGCCGCGCTCGATGAGCGGGAGCGCCACGTCCCGGCGCTCGGCGGGAAACAGGGTCTCGCCGCCGTCTGCGTTCTGCTCGGCGGCCAGCTGATCGTCCAGGCGCAGATTGTCCCACCGCATACCGATCACGGTAGAACGATTTTTCGAGAATCACAAGCTTGAAACGCTGCCGCTCGCCACGAATATTTAGACCGATCCTGGGTACGATGCGGCCGAGCGGGCGTGCCCTCGCCTGGGACGCGACCGCCGGCCGCGGATCTCACGATCTGAAAACAGGCGAAGTACGAAGCCAGAACAATTGGATAAAGACCCCCTCCTGAGAGATAGTGAGAGGGTATTCACCCGGTCGCGAGGCGGAAGGGGTGGCGGTATGGCGCTGTCGCAGGACGAGCAGCGCATGCTCGCGGAAATTGAGCGGCGGCTGGCAGCGGACGATCCTGGCCTCGCCTCGTGCCTGACGACCTTTCGCCGGCCAGGTCCCGCCGCCGTACTGCGCTCGCCCCGGGCGCGCATCATCGGCTCACTGTTCACGGTCCTGCTCGTGGCGATGGTCTCGCTGATGGTCTACGCGATGATCCCGTTCCGCACGCACGTGCCGCGGCCGACGCAGCCGACGACCGCCGCACCAGCCACCACCGCGCTCTCGGCTGCGACCAGCACGCAGCCGGTCCGCAACCAAGAGTCCTCCGCCGCCAGCACCGGCGCGAGGGCCGCGGCCAGCCAGAGTGTCGCGAACCGCCCCGCCCTGTCCACGGTGAGCGCTAAGGCGCAGCAGCCCAACGTCAAGCCCTCCAACGGGGCGACGCGGCCCGGTGCTTATCCGTAGTCAGGTTCGGCTAAGGATTCCCGCCACAGCTGGACCAGGTACCGTTCGAGCCCCTCGAGCGTCCTCTTTTCCTGCTGGAACTCATCGCTGAGGGGATTGCGGTTCCGGTCGAAGAGCGCCGTGTAGCGACGGGTCACGACGTCGCGGTTGCTGGCGTAGACGTGGACCGAGTAGTCGCCGACCCCGCCACCGAGGCGGAGCCCGTGGACCGCGGTACCCGCCAGGCCCATGCTGACGCTCAGCTGCCCCCGCAGATAGACGCTGCCTTTGGCTTCCTCGTCCCAGGCGTCGCCGCACGGCGGCGGAGCCCCGTCCCACTCCTCGAGAACCAGCCGTACGTTGATGTCCTCCTGCAGGCTGCCCACCCACAACTGGTCACGGTTGGTGCTGATGAGCGCGCCGACCGGCGGCAGCGGACCGCCCGGGGCATCGGGATCCACGGCCGGGTCGTGAATCCGGAACATCCTTCGTTCCGGCGTCACCGGGATAACCAGCTGCAGAAGCCTGCGGCTCATGGTTCCCCCCTCAGCACGTTGATACCTCGCATAACGGACCGCTTAGCAAGCAAATCTAGACCGCAGACTCATGCCGTGAGGCCCGAACGCACTCTGAAATGCTGAACGTAGCCACTTGACTACCGAATGCGTTGGAGTACCGTCATATCTGTTATGACCCTTGTGTCCGATCTCGACCTGCCGGTGTTCGACTACACCGCGCCGGGCTTCTCGGCCGACCGCTACCACCAGCAGCTGGCCGAGACCCGTCAGCGGGGCTGGCTAGCCAGGTCGCCCCTCGCTTACATCGTGCTCGACCACGGCTCCGGTGAGTTCTTCCTGCGGTCACGGGCCACTGCGTTTCCTGGCCGGCAGATCGCGGAGTTCTTCGGGGTCACCGGCGGGCCCCTCGCGGACCACATAGACGCCAACATCCTGAACCTCACCGGCGAGCAGCACCGGCGGCTGCGGGCACTGGTCGGCCCGGCGTTCACGCCGCGCCGGGCCGATCGCTGGCGCCCGGTGATGCGCGGCTTCCTCGAGCAACTGTGGTCCGAGGTGGCGGACAGCGCCGGGTGCGACTTCGTGGCCGCGGTGGCCAGGCCCTACCCCTCGCTGACCATCGCGACCGTCCTCGGCGCGCCGCACCAGGACGCCGGGCGGCTGCAGGAATGGTCGAGCTGGGTGCAGCGGCAGTTTGATATCCGCGCTCTGGGCAGCAACCGCGACGATATCGAGCGAGCGGTGACCGAGGTCCAGGACTATGTGGCCGCGCTGCTCGAGGACCGGAGTGCCGCGCCCGCCGACGACCTGATCAGCGACCTGCTGGCGGCACGGGACGAAGAAGGCGGAGTGGCGGGGCGGCTGTCCGCCGCGGAGTGCGTGCAGCTCGTGGTGAACGTGCTGGCCGGGGGGATCGACACCACCTCCGCTCAGCTCGCCCACGCCATCCGGCTGTTCGCCGGGCATCCCGCCCAATGGGCCCTGCTGGCCAGCGATCCCGGTCTCGCCCCGCGAGCCGTCGACGAGGTGCTGCGGTTCGAGCCGGTCACGCCGTTCACGGCCCGGATCTGCCTGGAGCAGGTCGAGCACCGCGGCGCGATCTTCCCGGCGGGGACCATCGTCGCGGTCTGCGCCGAGCGAGCCAACCGGGAAGCCGACGCAGGCGAGGAGTTCGACATCGGCGCGGCCCGCGACGCCAGGCTGCTCACGTTCGGGGCGGGGACGCATTACTGCCTGGGCGCCAACCTGGCCCGGGCGGAACTGGAAGAGGCTCTGGCGTTCCTCGCGCCGCGCACCCCGGACCTCGCCCTCGACGGGCCCCCGCAACTCGGCGGGGTGGAGGGCATCTACGGAATCGACAAGCTCCCGATCATCTGGTCGGGCTCGACGTGACATAAGACGTGATATAGCCAGCCCGTACTCGTCCGCTGCGAGTACCTCCCCAAGGGGTTTGCCCGATGCAGGCACCAGCACATGGTACCCACTGGAGGTCACTTAACGTGCCTGTTCGACTACCAGAACGGACCTCCGTGCCCGTCCTGAGCCTCGAGCTTGCCCCGGACGCCGAACAGTACGGCCCGAATACGGTCACGGGCGCCGCGGTACGCGCACGCCGCGCCCTCATGCTCGCCGTCTGCTGCCTGAGCCTGTTCATGGTCGGGCTGGACAACACGATCGTGATGGTCGGGCTGCCGTCCATCGGCCGCGACCTGCACGCCGGCGTGGCCGGCCTGCAGTGGGTGGTCGCCGCGTACACCATCACGCTGGCCGCCCTGCTGATGTTCTCCGGTACCCTCGCCGACCGGATCGGCCGCCGGACGATCTTCCAGGTCGGCCTGTCGCTGTTCACCCTCGGCTCGTGGCTATGCAGCCTGGCCCCGGGCCTCGGCTGGCTGATCGGCTTCCGCGTCCTGCAGGGGGTCGGCGGATCGATGCTCAACCCGGCCGCCCTCGGCATCATCACCAATGCGTTTACCGGCCGCGCCGAACGGGCCCGGGCGATCGGGGTCTGGGACGGCGTGTTCGGCCTGTCCATGGCACTGGGACCGGTGCTCGGCGGCGTCCTGGTCGGAGCGGTCGGCTGGCGCGGGATCTTCTGGGCCAACATCCCCGTGGGCCTGGCCGCCATCTCGCTGACCGCGCTGTTCGTGCCGGACTCCAAGGCCCCGCGATCGCGCCGCTCCGACCCGGTGGGGCAGTTCCTGGTCATCGTCATGCTCGGGTCCCTGGCCTACGCGATCATCGAGGGCCCCGCCGACGGCTGGTACTCGCCGCAGATCTTCGGCTTCTTCGCGCTGTCGGTGGCCGCGCTTTCGGTGCTGCTCGCCTACGAGCCCCGCCGCCAGGAGCCGATGGTAGATTTCCGGTTCTTCCGCAGCGTGCCGTTTGCCGGGGCCAACCTGACCGCGGTCTGCGCCATCGCCGCGATGGCCGGGTTCTTGTTCTTGTCCACCTTGTACCTGCAGGACGTGCGGGGACTGTCGGCGCTGCAGGCCGGCCTGACCATCTTGCCCATGCCGGTGGTGATGGCCCTGTGCGCCCCGCTGGCGGGCCGCATGGTCGCCAAGCGCGGACCGCGGATCCCCATGGTCATCGCGGGCGCGGCACTCACCCTGAGCAGCGCGGCCCTGTCCCGGCTGACCGGCTCGACAGGGCACGTGTACCTGATCGTCACCTACGCCATGTTCGGGATCGGGGCCGGCATGGTGAGCTCACCGATCACCAACGGCGTCATGTCCGGGGTGCCGAAGACCCAGGCCGGCATGGCCTCGGGCATGAACTCCTCCAGCCGCCAGCTCGGCCAGTCGCTCGGCGTGGCCATCGTGGGCTCGGTCCTGGCGGCCAGCATCCGCGGGTCGATGCGGGACGGCTTCGTTCATGCCGCTCACGCGGGCTGGTGGATCCTGGCCGGCTGCGGCTACGCGGTGCTGCTGCTCGGCCTGATCAGCACCACCACCTGGGCGAAGGCCACCGCCGCCCGGCTCGGCGCCGGGGACCTAGCCGCCGACGGCATAGGCCGCTGAATTTTGTTGAGCGTCACGAGATTCGGCCGTTGCCGGTAGCGCCGGACTGTGGCCTGTGCGTTTGCTGGTCGTGACGACTGAACATGGCACTAACGATGCCTAGGTCGACAAACGGCAGTTGCCTGAGGCGGTTACTACGCCTTTTACGCTTGCCCGGCCTGGTCTCAGCGTGTTATCACAGCACCGACGATGGGGTATCGGTCACAATCCGGGCCGCATAAGCCGTCCTGAGCTTGCTGTTGGGCGCTGCATTCATAGCCGCACGATCCCGTACTTCCCCTAGCAGGGTCAGCAGTTTCCGGTCGGACATGGCAGTGTCTTCGGCATCTGCCAGCACATCTAGGAGCGCCCCCAGGATCTTCGCTCCGTGCCCTTCGTTGGGTGCGGCTTCCCCCGATCCACCGAGGAGCGGCTTATCTTTCAGCGACCGGCACTCGGCACGGAGCAATCCTCCGTCGTAGAGCCAGTCGTCGGAGGCTGTCTTGCAGGCGTCGAGTACCACCGCCCTGCCGCCTATGCTGCCGAACTCCTCGAACGAAGCCCACGCCCGATAAACACCCAGGCTGCTCGTTTCGTCCAGCCAGCCTCCGTGCGCTGGAACGTATGTGATCAGGGACGGGCGATCAAGCATCCCTGGCCGGGGCCTGTCGCACCACTCGTCCAAGCGAAACCTGCCTGAATCCGCGAAGCGACCACAGTCCTGGGCGCTGAGTACGTGCCCGTGCATCGTCTTGTACTTGGCGCCGAAGCACACCACGTTCAATAGGACCATGTGCTGATCCTGTCAGTCACCCGCTCGATGCGGACCCGTTCAACTGCCGGACCTCTCGTGCCACCGCCGCGCCCTCCCCGAGTACGCGATCGTTCTGGTGCGAGACCTGGTAGGCGGCGTGGATCCACGGCTGCATCCTCCCAGGAAATAGCCAGGTGGCGGCCGCCTCTGCGGAACTTCGGCCCGCCATCCGGTGGCATTGGTCCACCGAATGGCGGGGACAATGCAAGCAACAGGATGACGCACTCACAGCCAGACCATAACCCACCAGCTCGGCCTGGCGCAGTCGCCGTGGTGGGCAGACAGGTGCCGGTACATGGTGGACCTGCGGACGTTGAAGACCCCGGCGATCTCCTCGACGGTGAGCTCGCCCTGTCTTGGGCCACGATTTGACCGTGGCCGGTATCGCGGCTCGCTGAGCTGCGGGTTTTCGGTTCGTTGAAGCTGAACTTGCGCACTAGGCGCGGCCCTTAGAGTGGCCTGGTGCCGTACATGCGGACCGTCAAGACCACGTCGGGTGCGACCGCGGTGCAGGTTATGTGGTCCTCGCAGCGCGGATCGCGGAAGATCGAGCACCTGGGGTCGGCTCACGGTGAGGCGGAGCTGGAGGCACTGAAGGCGGCGGCGCAGCAGCGGATCGCGGCCGGGCAGCCGCTCCGCGATAAGGACACGGACCTCGGCAAGGTCCGATTCCTGCCCCCACCGCCCGCAGCAGGCCTGCCCTGAACGCGAGCGCGGGCAATGACGTATCTGCGAGGCGTAGTGCTACCAGCCGATCGGAACGAAGACGGCCAGTTCTGTCGTGAGGTAAGCATGACAGCGATGACGAAGGAGATCGCGCCGCAAGGCGATTCCTGCGGCGCGGATGACGACCTCGACGATGAGCGGGATCATCCATTCTTCGCTGACCCTGCTGAGGTGACTGCCGAGACCTACCCCAGCCTCCGGAACATCTCGGTGGGGTTCATAGTCAGGCGGGTGGCGCGCGCGCTTGATCCGGCCTCGCCCGAGTACGTGACGCTGCCTCTGGAGGGAGGCATATCCGACGCCGGGCACCTAGTGGCGATCGCGAAGTGGAATCTGCTCTGGGAGTCGGCCCAGTTCCGGCTGGATCCCGCCGGTCACGGCCGCCATGGAGGAGATTCTTCGCAGTTTCCCGGTGGTCGGCGAGGACACCGATGAGGAGCCGGTGCGGCTCACCGATGGCAGCCTCCTCGAGGGCGCCATCGCCGCGAGCCCTCGGTGCGGCGGCACTCTGTGGTCTGGCGAGCGCTGGGCCGCCGAGGTCGTCGAGCAGGTAGTCGATGCCGCCGATGCCGACGGCCGGCTCAGGGCGATCCTCGATGCCGTGCGCTCCAACCGTGTGGAGGACGACTTCTCCGACCGCTGGTCTTACGCGCGCGAAGACTTCGAGCGGAAGCTCTATCACAAGCGGAACAAGGTGCGGGTGCGCTTCGTCGAGCTCACCGACACCATTCCCGTCCAGGGCCCGGAGACCGAGGTCGAGGGCAACCTGGTGGTGGGCGACTTCCTGGCACTCCTCGATCAGCGCGAACGCCAGGTCGTCGTGCTGCTGCGCAGCGGATACACCAAGCTCGGCGAAGTCGCCAGCATCCTCGGCTACAAGAACCACTCCCCAGTCTCGAAATACCTGGCCCGGATCCGCCGCCAGGCCGCAGAACACTTCGACCTCTGACTGCCGGAAGGCCGCCTGCGCCCGACAAGGCCCGCCAGCCGACGTTCGGGCTGACGACCGCGTTGCGCCTGCATCACAGCATGGGCTAGGGTCTGTTACGTCCGCATCACAGTTACGCCCACACAACAGGTGAACTTCATGCCTAGCGAGGTAACCGAAGCCCGGGTCGCCACCGCCGTGGCGATACTCGACGCCGCCCGCCGGGCGCGCGACCCCCTCGTCCGAGCCCAGATCCTGTCCGAGGCCCAGCACCAGATCGCCTGGGCACTCCGCGAGGCCGTAGTCGACTGCCAGGACGGCGAGCCGCGCAGGAGCTGGGCCGACATCGGGAACGCGATCGGCCTGCCACGCGAGACCGCCTGGCGCCAGTTCAAGGCCGGTGGCCCGCTCGTCACGGTGAAGCCCTACCAATCGGCCGACAGCCCCCTCAGCGGCAGCCAGCCCCAGCCGTTTACCTCCGACAGCGCGATCTACGCGTTCGCCGATCAGGCAGGGAACTGGTTCGGGCCGACCGAGGACGACGAGGACCAGTACGGCCTCGGCTGGCTGTCCTTCAACCCGCCCAATGCCCCCGCCAGTCGGTTCGCCGGGCAGAAACTCCTCGTCCGCTACGGCCCCTGGGACGGCGACGTAACCTTCCACGCCCCCCAGATCACCGAGAAGGACACAGGCGGCCTCATGCGGATCCGGGCCACCTACGAGATCATCGACTGGCTATTCGGCGACGGCCAGACCGCCCTCCGCCAGGCCATGACCAAGGTCGCCCAGGCAGTCGCCATAACCCCCAACGCCAACCAGACGCTGGTCGAGCTGGTGGACAAGGCAACCAGGGCGCAGAACCCCGACCTGCCGATCGAGGATTTCCTCGCCGCGGCCGCGGAAGTGGCCGAGCACGCAGCCCTCGCCTACCGAGACGGCGCCAGCCTCAGCCGAGCACTCCGCGACCTCGAGCGAGCCGTCCGGCAGCGGCAAGCCTGGGACGAAAGGAGCAGGTGAGCACCGTGTTTTTCCCCCAGTCCGGCTGGCAGCGGGTCGCCATCGCCGCGATCCTGGTCATCCCGCTGCTCACCCTGGTCCTCTTGTCCGTGCCGGCCTGGATCACGTGGCCGTTCCTGGGCACTGAGCGAAGGAACACCGTGCTGGAGTTCGTCGACCGCATCGTCGAGTTGACCAAGGCGCTGACCAAGTCCGGCTAAATGCCGCCCGGCGCCGCGCACCGATCAGCAGGCCGCCCAGCACCGCGAACGCGCGCTCGTTAATAGGCTCATTCGCGTGGCTGATCCGTTCAGCAGCAATATGTTCTACGCCAGCACCCGGGAATTCGCGGTTAGTGCGCTGGAAGCTCATCATGGAGGCAACCGACGGCGCGTGTCGATCGATGCCGGGACGGCGCTGGAGCACCTGGCTAAGGCCTGCCTGGCGAGCCGGTCACCTGTCCTGCTGGCCGAGCTGCGAGGTGACTCGAGCGTTACTTCGTTGATCGGGCTGCTGGGCATCGAAGGTGCACCAGCTTCGTCAGTCATCCGGACGGTCGGACTGACCGGGGCACTGAACCGGGTCGGCCGTTTCGTCAAGTCGAACGCCGCCAAGACGGACCTGCAGACTCTGACCGACATCCGCAACGGGATCGTGCATGCCGCCGAGGACGCCGAGGTCGAGGAGCGGGTCCTCACCGCTTTTGTCCAGCAGGCCGAAGCGCTGCTGGCCGACTTCGGTCGCGAGCGCGGCGATTTCTGGGACGGGCAGCTAAACGTGGTCGATGCGCTTCTCAAGGATGCAAGCGACAAGCTCGCTCATCTAGTCGAGGTGCGGCTCGCTGCCGCGACCGCCATGCTCGAACGGCGGTATGCCACCGAGGGTGAGGCGGTGATGCAGGCTCTGCGGACGCTTAGCAAGTCGCAGCCGCTGGCCGACAACCAGCACTTCCGCTCCTGCTTGGAGGCAATTACGGCGATCATGTCTTCCACCTGGGCAACAGCCGTAGTTAGGAATTCCCTATCCGGCGACAAGTCAGCGAGCCCGTGCCCGGGCTGGCGTAGAGCGAAGTGAGGATCTCCGCCATCCGGTCAGACTGGGAGATCCCCGCTCGTGTGGCGTCCTGCGCGAAGAGTACCGCGAGGTCGCGGGGCACCCGGACCATAAGACTCACCCTGTCGCCCTTAGACGGACGGCCGCCGCGACAAGGGCGGCTTTCCCGCTTCAGCGGATCCATGCTGCTCATAGGAGGCTATCTAGCCGGGTAGGCGCCGATTTTCAAGCCTATCCGCCTGCCTGCAGGCCAACGCTGCCCGATGAAACCTATCAGCAGTGGCCGATCATGGTATCCGGGCCCATTATGCCTGGCTCGAACTTTTCCGTCGCGCTCCGGGCCGGGGCCGAACGAGGACAGGCCGCGCCAAGCGCAGCGAAACTGACCGGACGGTCCCTGCTGGGCGGCCGGGCTCCGCCATGGCCCCTGATGAAAGAGGCCTTACGTGCTCGAACAGGAAGGAGGTCCCGCCGTGGCCAGGAGGGTAAGTGACGAGGAACTGCTCGCCGGCGCGCTGCACGCGCGGATCGAGCGGTGGCTGGAACTGGAGGGCGTCTTCACCATCCTCGGGTTCGGCGACGTGGAGTTGGTCGGCGAGCTGGACTGGGAGCCGGGCGCCGGGCCGGTGTACCTGCGGCGGCTGGATGACGGCCAGGTATGGCGCGCCGACATCGCGGTGACCGCCCGCCCGGCCGCGCCCGGGGAGACGGGCGCCCGGGGGAGGTGAGCCGCGGCGTCCGTCCCATCCGCAACCCGAGGTCGGATGCCGGTATAGGGGCCTTGCGCGGCCGTTTCTGCTGTATTCCTGGTGGAATCCAACGAGGAGGCCATCCTCGCGGCGCTGGCAACGATAGGCATCCACCCCGCGCCGCCGGTGACCGCGCAAATGGTAGACGACGGGTTCCGGGACGACCGGTACAAGAAGAGGAAGGGCGAGTTCGCGCTGGAGGTGGCGGGAGAATTCGCGAAGCGTCACGCTGACGGGCAGCCGGTGCATGTGCCAGCGCACATCCAGGAGTTGTTCGACTTCCTCTACAGCGTGCCCGGCGACGCAGAGCCTGCTGAGGATCGCGCGCCAGAGCACGCGGACGCGGCCGATGTCGATCCGCCTTTCTGACGAGCAGAAGCTGGCAGCAGCGACCTGCGCCCGGCGCGCGTTCATCGAAGCCGGTCCAGGGTCGGGTAAGACCGCAGTTGCCGCCGAGCGCTACGGGGTGCTTCGCTTCGATGGGAACCCGTGCGGTCTGGGTCTCCTCGCGCTCAGCTTTGCGAGGTCAGCACGCGGTGAACTCGAAGACCGGGTCCGGCGCCGGTGGGGCAGCCATGCGCTGCAGTGGCCGCACCGGGTGTGCACACTCGACACTTTGCACTGCGCCATCGTGTCCCACTTGCTGCGCACCGGCGCGGTCACCTGGCCGGGCGGGCACACCGAGCTCCTCGTGCACGACTCGTGGCGGGGTCATGCCGGCAGCCGGCTGCTGCCCTCCGGCTATCGTTTCTGCCGCTCCGTAGCGCTGGACGGCCGGAAGGTGACCTCCGGGACCAGCACGCTCGCGCAGAAGCGCTACGGGTACAGCCGCAAGGAGGCGTACGAGTCGAGGCTGGGAGCCGGCGTCTGCACCCACGACGAGGTGCGGCAGCTGCTCGAGGCGGTCATCCGGAACCCCGCGCTGCGCCCGCCCATGGAGGAGTACCTCAAGACCACGACGAAGGCAATGATCGTCGATGAGGTGTTCGACGGCAACTGGCTCGACATGATGATCGTGGCACTCGCCGCTCTTGCGGACGTTCCATGCACGGTGATCGGCGATCCGTGGCAGGCGCTGTACCAATTCCGGAGCGCACAGCCAGATCTGGTCCAGGACATCATCAAGCGCCTGGAATTCACACCGCTGGAGATCAAGGGGTCCCACCGGTTCAAGACCACGGAAATGCGGGACCTCGCCCGGAAACTCCGGACTGGCACTGGGGTCACCGTGCGCTCATGAAGCGCGCACGACGTCGATGTCGTGCTCGCCTCACGGTGGAAACCGCTGTGGGCCGCCGGGGACCACGTACTGCCACTCGCGTTCGGCCAGCTCAGCAACCGGACCGACGCTGCCATGGCCATCCTGCTGGAATGGGTCCTGCTGAGCCACTTCGGCCGGATTCCCACCCGCGGAGCTGAGGCCGCGCTCTTCCTCGGCACGCCGTGCACCTGATGACGCCCTCCGGTCATCCAAAAGACGGGCTTGCGGGCGGCGGGCGGCTCCCGAGCGTGCGGGCCGCTGACCGGGCACCGGTCCCGCGCGGTCCGCCGACCTTAGCCGGCGCGGCCGGCGGCCAATCTAGCTGCGCCCGGGCGGTGCTTGTTGCGATACTGCGCCGATGAGGCTCTGGCGAACGGACGGCAGCGAAGAGTTCATCTCATGGCGCGAGATGTGGAAGCGGATGTATCCGACGATGGACCTCAGCCCGGAATATGACGAGCCTTCCGGATTTTGGGATGCGGCGGAAATGAACCGGCTCCGCGGTGTCGCCATCGTCCAGGCGGCAGAGACAGAGGCGGTCCTCGCTGAGATCTTGAGCATCTTTGATCCCTCCGCCGGCCGTGCGCTGACAGCCGGCCCCCTCCTGGCCGCCGTCAGGAGACAACTCGACACGCAGACCCTGGATCGCTGGTCCCAGGCCCTCGGCGTCATCGACACGGCCATCAAGCGCAACAGGATCGTTCACGACACGGTTCAGGTCGGTTACTCCTGGCGCGAGCTGGCGGCAGGCGGCGGCACGCATGTTCCCGTCATCTCGCTCCTGGGTAACGAGGACCGCAACGAGATAGATCTCCAGAACGACCTCGACCTCCAGCGGCGCGCGACACGGGACGCCATCGAGATACTCCACCACCTTAAGCACCGTAAGTCCGCGTCTTCAGAGGCCCGCCACTGTGAAGTCTGCCTACAGGAGCAGGAAGACGATCACCGGACCCGCGGCGGATAACTGCCGCGTCCGGATTGAAGACGCCTCCCGTTCGCATAGCCGGGCCGGGCAGGCTCGCGGCGGCCGCTGCCCGCCTTCCGCATGCTGCACCTGCCCGCGGTCCGCGCCCGGTTCCCCCCGCCGGGCACAGGCCGCCCGTGAGCAGATGCCCCACCGCGCGGTTCCCCGCCCAGGCTGCTCATGGCCAGCTTGCGACGACCCCCCGGGTCGGCGCGCGCCCGGTAGTGTCCTCAGCTATGCGATCGCGGCTGATACGCAGCGCCGTGGCGCTCGGCGCCGCCTGCGCCGCCAGCGCCGCCTACCAGGTGGCCGCCGAGGCCCGTGACCGGCGGCGGTTCCCGCCGCCCGGGCACCTCGCCGACGTCGGCGGGCGGTTCTTGCACCTGCTGGAGGCCGGCACCGGATCCCCGGCGGTGGTCATCGTGCCCGCCATCGGCGGGAACGTGCTGGATTGGCTGGCCTTTCACCGCGAGCTGGCGGCGGACATGCGGGTGTGCGTATACGACCGCGCGGGGTTCGGATTCCCTGTCAAGTCAACGTGTCGAAGTCCTGGACACTAATTTCTGCGGCCCGAGACAGGGATGTTGGAGGACGCGGTGCTGGCGGTCTGCCTGCAGCGGGGGTCGGGGTCCTGGGTATGGCGAAGCGCCCTGACCGCCATCATGCGTCCCGGCGGTCCAGCAGCGTCCAGGCGATGGTGTACACGATGGCGACGAACAGGC